>Ga0256404_1001944_pt1 | contig 47500 bp, 75 predicted proteins | sample RumenRJG_01DNA_FD_185990 | JGI IMG/M metagenome (GOLD analysis project Ga0256404, IMG submission 185990) | Bovine rumen microbial communities from Lethbridge, Alberta, Canada - RJG_01 | ecosystem: Host-associated > Mammals > Digestive system > Stomach > Rumen | place: Canada: Alberta | collected... | reverse complement strand
GAAAAAGAGAGGTGTAATAAATGAGTGCAGAAGAAAAAAGAGAAAAATTAAATAACTATCGTAAAGAACATTTAGAACAGTATAGAGAATATCAGAGAAGATATATTGAGAGGAAGAAAAAAGAAGGTGCTTTACCACAATCTTATTATAGTAAACTGAAAGATAGAATAGAGGAGCTGGAAGAAGAATTAGAATCTTTAAAAGAAGAATATGAAAACTTTAAACGTGATGTTGAAGATAATTATAGACGTGTAAGTGTTGCAGAGCAAATTGATTATAATGAGGGTTGGTAATATGTATAGTGTTAAAACAATTGAATTAGTAATATTTTTAAGTTTAATGTGGGTATTAGGTTTTGTAATAGGTATGGAGTATAAACAAATAGAAATAGATAAAATAAAGAAACATAATAAAGTATGTTGCTTAGATGGTGGGTGGAATTGTGAGTGAAAATTATGAAAATATGACTAACAGAGAAATTAAAGAGCAATTAGAGTGGAGTGATCATCACGAATTTAGCTATAATTATGCTATATGGGCTTTTGAAGAAATAGATAGATTAACTAAAGAATATGAAAGAATTTATAATGAAAATTGTAAATTAAGAGAAAATCATAATATAAATGACATTACTTTATTAGATGAAAATGAAAGACTAAACAGAATAATAGATAACATATTTAAATTTATGCAAAACAAGTATGACAATAGTGATTTAACAGGATTTACAATATCATTTATGGAATTACAAGATTTAAAAGCATTAAAGGAGGAATAAGTAAATGCATGTTGAAAATATAACAAGTAATGCTATGAGTTTAGACAGAAATGGGCAGTCAATGTTAATTCAAGTATATGAAAAAGAAATAGATAGATTAAATAATATAATATTAAATCAACAAAAAAGAATAGATAAAACAATTCAAGCAATAGATGAAATACTTATCTATAATGATTTATCTGATACAACAAGTGCTTTTGGGAATGCCCCAAGAGAATTAAAGTTTTATTTAAGTGAATGCGATACATTAGAAGAATTTGATAAACTAAAAGAATTAAAGGAGGAATAAGTAAATATGAGTGAAGAAGATAGAAAATTACAAAAACATTTAGTTGATGAAATGATGAAAGTATCAAAAACTAACCCTGATGTAATGTTTTATATGGAAGCATTAATGAAAAAATATGAAGAACTTGAAAAAAAAGTAGAACAATTAGAAAATATAATAAATAAAGCAAAAGAAGAATGTAAATCAGTAATAGGTAATCCTGAACATACAATAGTTAGTGAATTTAATATAAATGGTTTGATGAGAATAATATTAAATATATTAAACAAAGCTGAAAACAATGGAAAGAGTAATAAAATGAAGAAAATGATATATCAGAAAGATAGAAAAATTGAATTATTATATCAAGGAAAATATAAAGGGTATAAGTATTACATTTTAAACTTAGGAACACATCCAACTGCATATATTGAAATTCCTAAGCATAATGCTTTATTCAAAAAACATTATGATAAAATTGATTTAAATGTACATGGTGGTCTGACTTATAGTGAAAGTATATTATCTATTAGTGAGAATGAAAAAGCAGAAGGAGAATGGTTTATAGGTTGGGATTATGCCCATTGTAATGATTATGCAGGTTTTTATGATGAAATGGATTTTATTAGTCGATATTATAATTTAAAAAAATGGACTACTGAAGAAATTAAGCAAGAATGTGAAAATGCTATTGATGAATTAAAAGATAAGGGGAACAAATATGAGTGATAAAGAAAAGCTAAGATCTATAAGTAAAAGAATAAGGGAAGCAATAGATAACGATGAAGATGATTTATTATATGTACTATTTGATATACAAGATATTATTCAGGATGAAGAAGAACAGAAACTTGCTTATGATAGATATATAAAGCCCTATATAGAATAGGAGGATAATAAATGAAAACATTAGAAACAATAACAACTATATGTGGATGTTGTGCTATTATAATTGCCTCAATAATAGTAGTAATCTTATTTATAGGATTAGTAATAGTATTAGTTGGTGAATTAAAAGATAGAAGGAGATAACAATGGAAAGTAATATATATAACTATGAAATGATAAGATCAATGATGAAATCACCTAAAAGAGATATATTACCAAATGATGTATTAATATACAAGAATGGTGAGAAAGCAGTATTATATGAACAGTATTACTGGACTATATTAAAATTTTATGATGATGACTTAAATCATATTTATAATGATGATTATACAATTATAGAAGTATTAAGACCTCATTATGAAAGAATATATGATAGAGAGAAGGAAAAGATAAAATGACACAAAATGAATTTGCAAAGGGTTTAAATCAAGCTGTCACAGGAGAAAAGTTTGTTGATAAAGATACAAATAAATATATTTATGCTAGTTTATCTCAACCTCCTATAAGAATAATAAATAAAAATAATAGTGATGATGAGTTAGATTTTACAGTTGAGTGCCCTAATTGTGGCAGACACGTAAATTATGGGACAGAGATCTTTATGGTATCAGGTCGTATTTATTGTTCTAAGGAAGATTGCAAAGAGGAAGTTTATAAAAAATGGAATATAGAGAAATAGCAGATAACTTTTTCAAACAAACCTGTGATATGATAACTTTTGAATCAAGAGAAGAATGGCTTAAATTACGTATGAAAGGTATTGGAGGTTCTGATGTTAGTTCTATAATGGGACATAACAGGTGGAAAACTAGAAAAGATATTTATAGAAGTAAGTACGTACTTGATCCTGAAATAACTAATGATGCTATTGAGTTTGGAAATGCTTTTGAACCTATAATCAGAGAATCATTTGCATATAAATATAAAGATATTTATGAAACATTAGATTATAAAGATACTATGTTTAGAAACATATTTGTACCCTACTTTCAAGCAAGTTTAGATGGTGTATTAGTAGAAAAAGCAACTAATAAAGTTGGTATATTAGAAATTAAAACTACACAAAATAAAAAATCTAAATGGTATTTTGAGGATGGGAGTAAAGGTGTTCCACAAGAATACATAGACCAAGCTATACATTATTTCATAACAACTAATGCAGATTTCGTAGTGTTCTATGCTTTAGTAAATTATGATAGGGATGACATTGATAGAGATATGGAATTTTTAAAACCTAGAAGAATAAATAAAGAAGATGTTTTAGAATACAAACAAGAGGTAGAAAAAGAGTGTATTGATTTTTGGGAAAATTATGTTAAGAAAGGTATTGAACCTAAAAATAGAGTGGTGTTTTAATATGTTATTTAAGGATAAGTATAATTTAAAATATAAAACACTTAAACACAATAATAAATATTATTTAGTATCAGTAAATAGAGGTAATAAAAATAATATTTGTTATAAAGTGCAAGTGTCAGGAAAAGAAAATGTGTTTAAATATATAAGAAATAATAAATTAGTAAAAATAGAGGAGGAAGGAAATGAAAGTTAATAATAATCATATTGCATTTCTAAAAGAATATGAAAAATTATGTAATAAATATAAAATGGGTATAGATGGTTGTGGTTGTTGTGGTAGTGCTTTTTTAACAGATTGGACTAGTGGTAATTTTGAATATAGCAACGACTTGAAATATATTAACTATGAGTATTCTGAAAAAAAAGTTTTAATTAATGATAAAACTATAGATGAACTTGAAAAGGAGGTAGAAGTATGTTAAATGAATTAGAAAGACCAACTTTAAATATTTCATTAGATTTAGATATTCCTAAAATGGAACCTTTAAAACATGATTTAGATAAAGTTGAAGTATTTGCTAAACAACTTGATGAGTTTTACAGAGATGCTATAGAAAAATCAGATGATTTAGATATAAAACTTGTAAAACAAGAAAGAACTAAAGTAAGAAAGGTAATAAAAACTATAGAAGATAATAGGAAAGCTATGGTAAAAGCATACAAAGAACCTATTAAAGATTTTGAAGATACATCTAAGAGAATTGAAAAGATTTTAAAGGGTACTGACGGTATGATGAAAGAATTAGTTGATGCTGATAAAGCAGCTAAGGAAGATCCTTTTGCAGGATTATCAGTTAATGAAAACTTATACACAATTAAATTTAGAACTACAGAAGATAGATATAATGAACTTATAAAATATATGAATTTAATAGGAATTAAGGAGGAAAATAATGGAAGATGAATTAGCTAAAATTAAAAATGATTTAAAAGATGTAGAGCATCTTATACAAAGAAGTACCATAATTAAGTCTAAAGACCATTCAAAAATTTCATATTATGTTGTAGATTCTGATATAGTTTTAAATCTACAAAATATACTTTACAATTTACAATTGTGTCTAAAAATGAATGAAATAGTATATGAACTAAATAAAGGAGATGTAAAATAATGGAAGTAAGTTTAAAAAGTAAAATTAGTGAAATAAGATGTGAATTATCTAAGAAAATGAGTAAGAGTGGTAAAAATGATTATAGTCATTATAACTATTTTCAATTAAAAGATTTTATGCCACAAGCATTAGAGCTATTTAATGAGAAAGGTATTTATACAGAGTTTTATCTTAGTAGAGATAAATATGAAATGCCTAGTAAAACAACTGTAGCAAGGACATTTAATGATGATGGTACTCTTGCTAGTGAGGTAGAAACTACAGAAGAAAATTGGGAATGGAAAGAGTTTGCACATTTAGTTGTAGTTAATCTTGAAAATGAAGATGATACTATAGAATTAACTAAAGAAACTGCAAACGTGCAATTACAAGCATCACAACCTATCCAAAACTTAGGTGGTAAATCTACATATATGAAAAGATATATGTATATGGATTTATTAGAAATTAATGAAAGTGATATTGTTGAAGAACAGACAGGTAAACCTGTTAAAGTTGAAACAACTAGAAAAACAACTAAGAAACCTGCTGTATCCACAGTAAGTACTAAGGTAGAAGTTGCACCAGCTAAAATAGAGATACCAGAAACAGACACATATACTGCTGGGACTCCTGTTGAAGAATTTGATACTTCTGATTTAATGAGTATGGAAACTAAACAAGAACTAGCTAATAAGATAAGAGAACTAGGAGGTGATCCTAGAACTAGAATAGTTGAGATAGCTAAAGAATTAGGTACAGACGTACCATTATTAAAAGAATCTGATAGAGATAAAATATTAAGTATGATAGAAAATAGATTAAGTTAGGAAAAGGAGAGATAATATGTTCAATCACGTAATATTTAAAGGAAATTTAGTAAATGATACTAAAACAATGAATAATCAAAATGGGGGTATAAGTGCATTTAATAAAATTGGGGTATATAATGGTAAAAATAAGAACGGAGAACAAAGACAATCAATGTTCTTTGATATAGTTGCTTTTAGTAGAAGTGCTGAACAACTAAGAGATATGGGTACTAAAGGCACTCCTGTAATTGTGTCAGGAAGATTAGAAGAAGAAACAACTGTATCTCAAACTAATGGACAAACTTATGTAAATAAAAGGATTGTATGTGATAATGTTAGTATTTGTGTAAAGCCTATACAACAAACAAGTGGACAACAACCACAATACCAGCAACCTAATTATGCTGCACCACACCCTGCTTACCAAGCAGCAGTACAAACTGCAGCATCACCATGGTAGGAGGTTATTATGGAATTATTTAAAAGAACTAAAAAACAACCTATTAAAATTAGAAATTTTAAATATATAGGTAATGCTCAACATTATCCTAATATAGTTTATTACTATAAGGAATTACTTAGAGATAATTTTGAAATAATGACTTGTGCTTTAGAAGGTACATTAAGAAAGCCTGAAATAGGAGCAGGTACTAATGTAAAAGTTATTGATGTTTTTATGGCTAATTATCTATATAATTTAAGAAATGATATAAAAACTGTTGATATAGCAAGTTTCGTAGAGTCAGCTATTAAACACTCTTTTGCTGATTTAAAAGAGGAAGAACAAAAAGGTATGATAAAAAAGTTTAATTCTGCTATACCAACTGAAATTAAAAGTTCTAGTTATTATAAAGAAGCTAAAAAAGATGGATTCAATGTACTATATTGTAGTAATGATGAATCTGAAGATAGAAAATTTGGGGTTGTAAATGTAGTAATGTATAAAGACATAAAAATTGATAGTAAGGATGAGAGGTTTGATATTCATAGCTCTTATACAATTTTTAGACCTTTAAATTTTAGGACTTCACCTAGTTATATTAAAGGTGATTCTAAAATTAAATACATAGAATTTAAACAAGAAGATATTAATGTTGATCATGATTTATTGATTTAGTAGAAAGAAGGGAGCTATATGCAAATACATTTTTTTGAAAGTTATATTGAAGAAATGTTTAATAATCATAAAATAGATACAATGTTCCCTGATGATAAGGGCAATGTTTATATGTGTTGCCCTTTTCCACATACTAAAGAAATATTTGATGAAGAAACTTGGGGCTCTAAAACAGTGGAGTTCTATGAGAAAGTACCGAGTTCTAGTATTAATCTTGATATGAGAGTTTTTCATTGCTTTGCTTGTGATAAAACTTACAAAGAACTTGAATTTGCAGCTGCTATTACAGGCAAGGACAAAGAGAGTATTATAAGAGAATATACAACTATAGAAGATTTAGAGAATGATGCAAAAACTTGGGAAGAAAATCAACATATAGTGCTACTTCATAACAATGAAGTAATAGAAAAATTACATAATTTAAAAATAAATAATGGTGTTATTGAAGAATTAAAATTAGGTTATATGACAAATTGCTTAGCAATTCCTGTATTTAAAAATGGGAATCTAATTAATATAGCAAGATATAATATTAATAAAATACCTAATAAACCTAAAAATGAATATAACAAAAATGCTAATACAGGAGATATAATTCCTTTTGATATTTGGAAGAAAGATAATAGACCCACAATTATCTGTGAGGGTGAAAAGGATATGCTTGTTGCAAGAAGTAATGGTTATAATGCAATTACTCTTACAGGAGGGGCACAAACTAATTTACAAAGGGACTACTTCCCTTTATTTAGAGGAAGAACAGTCTATATTTGTTATGACAATGATGATGCAGGTAGAAAAGGAGCTTTAAAAAGGTATCAAGAACTTACAGATTATTGTAATGTATATTTACTAGATATAAGTAGAGTATGCAAATTAGATAAAGAAGATGTTGCTGACTTCTTTGTTAAGTATGGTATGCAAGGATCTGATTTTGAAAGACTAATCAATGATACTGCTAGAAAACCTAGGCAAGAAGAACTTGAAAATATAAAAAGTAAATATACTATTAAAAACAGTAAAATAGAAATAAATATACAAAATAGTTCATTTAGAAAAGATTTAAAATCAGTTTTACAAATTGTTGCTACTTGTACTGAAACCTATGCTGTTCCTGAATATGCTATTTTTAAACCTTTAGATGCCTCTGAGGGGGCTCTTGATACAAAATCGTGGTATTTATCAAGTGCACACGAAACCTTCCTAGAATTAATGGAGGGTACAATAAAATCAAGAGATTTACCAGGTATATTAGCAGGAATTGTTAGGCTTCCTTCTAAATGGGAGAAACATTATAGTTTAAATATAGGCACTCTACAAACAATATATAAAGTATCAGTCACGGATGTTGCTTTAGAAAGTGATGATAAAGCATCTGAATTTACGATTGATATGTATTCTAAAACACCTTTGCAAATTGGAAATACTTATGAAATAACTTATAGATTATACCCTCACCCTAAACAAGGAAGAAAGATTATAGCTGTAGCAAAAGATGTTGTTGAAACAGACTATTCCTTTGACACAAATAATATAGAATATATAAATAGTTTGAATCAATTTAAAGTTAATACAACTATTACACAAAAAGTAAATGATTTATATGAAAGTGCAAAATGTCATATTGCACCTTACTTAAATAAATCAATATGGTTTATGATGGATCTTGTTTTTAATTCTCCATTAGATATTATATACAAAAATAGTATGAGAGGAGCTTTAGATGTATTTGTTCTTGGAGATACTAGAACAGGTAAATCTGAAACTTCTAAAGCACTAAAGAATCTTTATGATTTTGGTGAAGTAGTACCTCTTAAGACAGCAACTGTTGCATCTTTAATAGGTGGTACTGATGATAAAATTAAGAAAACTAAATTAGGTGTAATACCTAGGCACCATAAAGAATTAATTGTTATGGAGGAGTTTAGTGGGGCTCCTATGGAATTTATAAAAACACTAACTGAAATAAGGTCAAGTAATATGGTTAAAATTTATAGAATTGCAGGTGATGTTCAAACACCTTGTAAACTTCGTATGATAACTATATCAAATCCTATTAGTGAAAATGGGCAACTAATGACTTTAAATTCGTATCCTAATGGTGTAGAACCTATAAATGAATTAATTAAATCACCTGAAGATATTGCAAGGTATGATGCTTTTATATTATTTCCTAGAGTAGAAAAATTATCAAACCCCTTTGGAACACAGGTAAACGATAATCTAAAAATAGACCAAAAACATTATCAAGTAAAAAGTAAGTGGATTAAATCACTTACAGAAGATAGTGTTATCATTGATAATGATATAGGTAGTTATATATTTGAGAAAAGTATAGAGCTTAATAAAATGTTTGAGTGTAGTTTTACAGTATTTGGGAGTGAAACTGACAAGAAAATTGCTAGATTTTCTGCTGCACTTGCTTGTATGCTTTGCTCAACTAATGATTATAAACATATAATTGTAACAAAAGAACACGTTGATTTTATTGTAGATTATTTAAAGCATATCTATGATAATGATGTATTTAGGTTAAGAGAATTTGCAACAGAAGAAGGATCATACAGTAAAGTTGTTAAAGAAGATACTGTTGAACTTGAAAAAATGTATCCTAATAATGTCACACTTATAGACTTCTTAGCAAATTGCTCTAAAGTAAATAGAAATGAATTAGTAACTGTATCAGGTTTAAATAAAGATGATTTTAATAAAATCTTTAATGTTATGGTTGCTAGAAAATTTATAAAATTAAATAGAGATTTAGTATCTCCAACAGTTAAATTTAGAAACACATATAGAATAATGGATAAGTCATTTAATCTTGCAGATAAAGCAAATATAAATGACAATAGAAATGTATTTTAGGAGGAATTATGGAGGACAATAGAAGATTAAAAGAACTGAAACTTATGCTTTATCTAAATTATATGGCTAAAACAGAAGATGTAAAACCTTTTAGGCACTTTATAAAAGTATTAGGTTGCTTATCTGATGCAATTAATAAAGAAGCACACAAAGCATTTATTAAAATGGTTGAATCATCTATAGCAAATAATTTTCTTGGAGCTTCTGATAAAACCTTAGCAGCTATGCTTAAAAGAAATTTCAAAGTATCAAAAGCACAAAAACTATTGAGATGTTCAGGTACCACATTTTATGAAAGATTTGGGTCTTATTATGCTAGGGATTTTATTGATGAAGAATATCTAAAAAGTTTAAAGCCTGTAATTAATACTTTAGATGGTCAATCTATGATAGATACTTTATGCAGTTTTATAGATAACTTTTATTTTGAATTAGGAAATGAGGAGCATGATTTAAAAGACAATAAACGGACTCTTGAATTAGAATTTTGGTTAATATATGATCATCTTATAGCATCTATAAGAAGTGCAACAGTATGTGATAGGTTTATAAAGAATATATGTGATGTATTTGAGATAGATTATAATAGTGTATTTCAATTAAGGAGTAGCTTACATCTAATAACAAGAATATTTCCACATTTTTCACTTAATAATAGATATTTTATGCAAGAGTTTGTGACTCTTTATATGCACAAAGGTTTATCTAAAGGTACTATAGGCTCTAAAGTATTTCATAGGGAATCTAATTATCTTTATAATGGTACTAATAAAAAGTTTACACCTATAGCAGATAAAGATATTATATGGCAATATGCTCCCACAGTTAATTGGGATGACATAAATAAAGAATCAGTACAAAAATTTATAAATGTTCTCCATAATTTTATAAGATATGGAATCAGATAAATTTCTATTTTCTAAATTTAACTATAAAGTAAAAGAATTAAAAACATTGGCTGACATAGGAGATATGGAGTGGGATTTTATCCTAAGCAATACAAGATATTTTGCTTATGATACTGAAACCACAGGTCTTAATTTTATGAAAGATAAACCTTTCTTAATAATATTTGGATTTGATAAAAATGTATATTATTGGGAAGCAAGTTTTAAAGAAGCTACTTATGCTATGTTTAGAATAGTACAAAGTACAGATAAAATGTTGTTTGCTCATAATGCTAAATATGATTATCACATGATGCACAATGGAGGTACACCTATCCCTGATGATATTGAGTTGTCAGATAGTATTACATTATTTAGGTTAATAAGTGATTGTGATGATGACTTTCAGAGTATGAGGCTTGAAAAATTAGGAGAAAAGTATGTTGATCCTAGTGCTAAGTTTGCAGGACACGAAATAAAGAAACTAATAGAGCACATGAAGGCTGAAAGAAAAAAGATAGTTTGTTCTAACTATAAATTACTTACAGGTGAAAAGTCATTTAAAAATGCTTGGGATACATTTTCTAACAGAGTTAATTTTATTACAAAATATCACGAGTGTTTTGATGACTATAAAGAACCTACTTACTATGATGCTTATTTGAGAGAGCCTGATCTTGTTAAGATGTATGCAGTGGATGATGTTGTTATAATTCTAGAATTTTTAGATAAGGTAGGAACAATATATGCACAAAAATATTGGGATTATTCTACTAATTCTATAGATACAAGAACTTGGAAAAGAGAAAATAAACTTATTAGAGGTATTGCAGCTATGGAAAGAAATGGTTTTAAAGTAGATGTTGATTATCTAATAAAATCTCATTATAGAATAGAAAAATTTAAAGAATTATTATATGAAAAATTGCATAAGCTAACTAATGATACTTGGAAAGTAGGCCAACATGCAGAAATAAAGAAATTTTTTGAAAGAGAATTTAATTTAAAACTAGAAAAAAGTGATAAAAAAACTATACAACAATTATCACATAATGATAATAAAACTATAGCAGAAATTGCTAGATTAATTATAAAATTAAGAACTGTTGATAAATGGTTATCTACTTATATAGACGGTGTTTTAAATAAAATAATTGAAATTGATGGTGAGTGGAGATTATATACATCTATAAATAATAATGGTACAATTAGTGGTAGGGTAAGTTGTGATTTGCAACAAATGCCTAAATATGCTATAAATGAAACAGATGATGATGATAATTTATTACTTGATGAATCACTTACAGATGATGATGGTACTGAATTGTTTCACCCTAGAAAGTTTGTTATTCCTAGTGAAGGTTATAAATTATACTTTGAAGATTTTAGTCAGATGGAACTTAGAATACAAGCACATTATACCATTTTAGTAGGGCATACTGATTATAATTTATGTAGAGCATATATGCCTTATGACTGTAAACTAAAAGATGGAACTGTATTTGATTATAAAAATCGTGAGCATATAAAACACGCATACGATTGGGAGTGGTTTAATCATGATGGTACCGAATGGGAACCTACAGATTTACACACTAAGACAACTCTTACAGCTTTCCCTGAATTTGCAGATAAAACTGATACAAAAGAGTTTAAAAAGAAGTGGAGATATTTAGGTAAATCTACTAATTTCGCTGAGATGATATTATGTTAAAAACCTTCACTTGTAAAAAATGTAATAAAATATTTCAAAAAGAAATGAAATCATCTTATGTATGGTATTGTGAAGATTGTAGAAAGAAAAGAAATGTTGAAATAAATATGGCTGTTAAGAAAAGAAAACATCCTGAAACTGAAATAGGTGTTGGAAGTGGTAATAGTACTAGAAATAAAAGTCATTACAACCACCCATCATTTAAAACAGGAATACAGGCTTACAGAAATATTTATAAAGATGCACATAAAGATATTAAATGTGAATTATGTGGAAGTACAAAATATCTATGTGTACATCATTTAGATCATAATAGATACAACAATGATATTTCTAATCTGCAATGTCTTTGCAAAAGTTGCCATCAAAAATTACATTGTAAAAGAAACAAGAAAGGACAATTTACGGCGAAGTAAAACTGTGTGAACCTTAGCAAGGGTGTCCTAGAAATAGGGCTAACGAGGGAAGCCTAAGTCAGAAATGATATGGTAATCTCGTGCCAAGCCTCTTATGAGGAAGGTGTAACGACTATCGGTGATGAATGTAACCGAGTACACTACTTATTGCTACAGTAGTGGAAGTGCACAGCAACTCAATGAGTTGAAGAAATAGTCTAGTCCTTATGGAAACATAAGGTAGTAAACGAAAAATTATGGGTGTGGAGCTAAAACATTAGCATCTAATTTAAACATTGATTTAGAAACTGCTACTAAACTTTCTGATGCTTACAATAAAGCATATCCAGGAGTTATAGAATACCAAAAAGCAGTACAAGCAGAACTTAATTTAAAAGGTTTTGTTACCAATTTATATGGTAGAAGATATTACTTAGAAAAAAGTACAAACTTCTATAAAGGAAATAATTATATTATACAAGGAACAGGTGCTGATGCACTAAAAGAAGCTGAAATAAAGATATGTGAATATCTAAAAGATAAAAAATCACGATTCATATTACCAATTCATGATGAGCTTGCAATAGAAGTAGCCCCTGATGAAGAAAGTTATGTACCTAAAGCAATTAAAGAAATGCTTGAATCGTGTGGTGATGTTATAAATTATGTACCAATGGTAGTAGAAGTTGAAGCAACTGATACAAATTGGGCTGAAAAGAAAGAGGTGAAATTATGAGAACATATACAGAAAAAGATGTAGAGGATTTCTTAATTGATAGATATGGTACTAAAGTATTAGTTTATAAAGGGTTTTATGCACTAAGATATATTATTTGTCATCACAATGACATTGTAGATAATTTAGCAAATGTTTATACCGAGTATGCAGATGAAAATAATACAACTATTAGTGCTGTTGAAAGGGCTATTAGGCACTTTAGAACAAGAATAAATACGAATACTGAATCTAATAAAGAACTTATAAATCTTCTTATAATTGAGTTTCAAAGGTGGTTATAATGCCTAAGGAACAAAACATACAAACATCAATTATGAATTATATAAGTTCTATTGGTGGGCTACCCATAAAGTTTAATAATTTTGGTATATATGCTAAAGCAGGTGTATCAGATATACTTGCTTGTATAAAAGGAAGATTTGTTGCTATTGAGGTTAAAAGACCAGGCAATAAACCTTCTGCAGTTCAATTACAGTTTATTGCAGCTATAAACAGTATTGGAGGTTTAGCCTTTTGGGCTGATAACTTACAGGATGTTAAAGACAAATTAAAAGAGCTATCTTGAATAAGCTCTTTTTCTTTTTAATCTATTTAGTTTCATTCTATTAGTAGCATTTATTTCTGTCATTGTAGGTATATCTACACCTTGATTCTTTAATCTCTTTATTATGGCTTGATATTGTTCTAGCTCATCATACAAACCACTATTAACAATATTTTCTCTCTTAGTATTTTGTAATATTGTTCTAAATATTTCAGACCATAATTGTTGAGGTGATGTATCATTAGTATCTTTTTCAAGAACTGTTTGTACTTTTCTAATTAAATTAGTTGATACATTTTGTAAACCTAAACTATTTAAAACAGTTTCAGCTACTTTTGCAGAATCATTTGCAGTCTTATTGTCTATTCCTAGTTTATTTAAAGTCTTTTTAAGAACTGTATAGTTTGCATCCTGACCTGTAAATAAACTCTTGCCTGTTACTAATTCTATAGGTGTTCTAAGTACAGGTGTTGTTGATGACAATGTTCTTCTTATAGGATTACTTGCAAACTCTCCTAAATCAGATATTGGTAAGTTAGATTTTAAGAATAGCTGATTACCATTAGCATTATCCAAAAATGGCAGCCAAATTGGTACTTGAAAGTTCTCTTTCTGATAATCATAATAGTTATCTTCCCCAACACTATCATAAGCCTTATTATATGCTCTAAATAATTTAGCATATTTAGGAGTATTCCTCATAATATTTTCCATTTGAAACATTAAGTTCTGCTTAGTAAATGTGTAGAAAGGAATTAGTTTTTTCATAGCATTTTTTTCAATATTAGACATATTACTTGGATCAAATAGAACCATACGAACAGCATCTATTGCATTAGATCTTCCTAATTTTTCTAAATACTTAGGATGATCCTTTGCATACATTAATAATGCTAAACGGTTGTAATTATCTATAAATTCATTTGCTTTAACACTTGCTTTAGATAATCTACCTGTTATACCTTTACTACCTTCAATAACATCTTCCAAGGCATTACCTTTTGAGAAAGCATCTGCAAATCCAGCAGTGTAGAACTCTTTTAAAGTTTCAAATTGTTTACTTTCTTGAGCAGTTAGTTCTATACCTTCTTTAGCTTTAGTAATAAGATTGTCTGCATTATTCCATAACTCTGCAGCCTTTCCATAATAAACAGGTAATGAGCTTACAGGTACACCACTTAATACCATATTGGTACCATTACCTATGATATTTCTTATTTGAAAACCTGGTGTTAAAGTAGCAAATTTCTTAAATGTATTATTAATACCATTAAAGAATTTTACTAATGGGTGTGCCTCTTTTGAAGCAGCATTTTGTCCTACTCTTAAGATATTGATTAAATCATTATCCATAATCAATGTTTTTCCTTTAAGGTAATTAGCTACAGCATCTGCACCCTCTTTCATACCTTCAGGTAAGACACCTCTAACATCTCCAACTAATTTAGTTGCAATAGTATCCCCATTTACTTTTGTAAAACCATAAGGCACTTTACTTGGATCAGCTAAATCATCTACGAATTTTACATACTTTTTATTTGTGAATATACCTGTTTTAAGAGCCTCATTATAAATAGAAGCACTCCTAGATAATTCAGAACTTTGATTAACAAAATCCATAAAGTTAGTATTAAAGGCAGTATTCATATACTCCATACCTTCTTTACTTGCTAATATATTAGCTGCTTCTGCCTGCTTCTTTATTAATTGTGTTTTAGAATTAAAGATTGCATCAGCAGAATTTTCTATTTTATTTAATGCAGCCTGTTGATATTTAAGTTGTTTTGGTATTGAGTCAGCCATATCTGCAGCAGCTTGATAAATTTCATTCATCTGTGCAGTTGCTTTTTTAGATTTAGCTACCTCTCTTGCTATTGATGCTCCTAAAGATTTACCTTCTTTAAATGCTTTATTACCATTTTTGATTATATCTCTACTTTGTTTATTTTGAAAAGCCTTAGCTACATCTATATTATTGGTTACTATTTTTTGATTTCTAACCATATCTTCTCTAAGTTTGTTTAATCTATTAGGTGAATTACTACTTAATTCCATAGCTTTATCATATACACTTTTAGATTTTTCATAAGATTTAAAAGACTTACTATTTCTAACTAGTTTTTGCTTTTCTAACATAGTTTTTTTAAGATTACCTAAAACCTCTTTTGAAGTACCTTTTGTTTTTAAAGCACTCTCATAAGCCTCCTTAGCTTTCTTATATTGATTAAACGTATTACCTTCTGTTATTAATTTTTGGTTATTACCTATATTTTTCTTAAGGTTATTTAATTCTCCTGCAGTAGGTATTCTACGTTTTAATTCATTAGTATAAGCTGTTTTAGATTTTCTATAATTTTTAAATGACTTCCTTAAATTATCTATGCTATCTGATGCTTCAGGAGTTATATTATCATATTTTATTTTCTTTAATTGCTCTACTGTTTCCCTATATTCTTTTTCTGCTTTTAATTGCTTAAGTTGTCTTGCACCTTTAGGTGTTAGTTTAGATTCATTTATAGCATCTAAACCTTTAGTTTTACCTTTTAATATCTCTCTTGAAGATACAAGTTCATTAGTTAACTTATCAATTCTTGCCTTCTTAGTTTCAATTAAAGATTTTTGTAGATTATCATCTCTAATAAGTTCCCCATTTTTTCTAATGAAATTACCTTCATCATCCATTTTATAAATAGATTTAGCAGCATTTTCACCACGTTTGGTTATTTTAGTTCCCTCTTGTAATGGATTTGCAACTAAATCATTTTGATTTGCTAATAATCTTTCATTAACTAATCTATTATATTCTTGAGGAGTACCTTTAAATGTTCTACCTTTAAATGATTTACTAGCAGAGGAACGTGTACCACTATGTGGTAGTTCTCTACCTTCTTTAGTTAAAGTTTCTTTTAAGTATCCTTCTTTATCAGATATATTTTTAACATTTAAACCTGTTAGTGAATCTTCAAATCTACCCATATTACGTGTAGCATTATTTGCTTTCTCGTAAACTTCTCTAAGACCTTCTGTATTATTGATCGTCCAGTTAGCAGATTTTAAAGCACGTTCATCAGCCTCAGACCAGAATTTACCAAATTTCTTAGAGCCTATAGCTTCACTAAGAGGTTTTAATTTGCTTTGTTCATCTAAAAGAGTTATATATCTACCTTGTCTTTCAGCCTTTACACCATATTTATCTAATTCATTAAGCACTTTCTTAGCATAAGTGTCTTTAAAAAAGTCAGCTTGTTTTCCTTTTTTAAGTCTTTCAAGTACATCAAAACCTGTAATATCACGATATTTATACTGTGCTTGTATTTTAGTAGCTATAGCATCATAGATTTTCTTTGTTTCTTTTTCAACATCATCTGCATTTTTAACAGTTCTGTTTACTATTTTAGCAACATCATCATCTATAGAAGCCATTGTTCTTTTACCAACTTCTTCTGAAATATATTTTATGTTTTGGGCTTCTCTTGATTTTTCAACAAGACCATCAAGATTTTTAGAACTATTACCCAATCTACCTAATCTATCTTTAATTGCCTGATATACCTCTGCTTTATTAGTGGATACACCTAATTCTCTAGCAACATTTTCTATGGTATCTCCTGTTTTGGCTGCTCTTTTTGTAGCCTTACTAAGATTTCTTGCATCAGACACATTAAGCATTTTAGTTATTGCTTTATCTCCTAATTTAGCAGTTCCTTTAATGCCTTGAGCTGCATAATTAATTAAAGCAGAGTTAGCTGGTTTCCATACGTACTTTGAAGTTTTGCCTACATTACCAAGAGTATCTAAAGTAGCAGTTGCCTTTGAGATTCCTCTTGCAGTATCCCCTATAGTGTCAGCAGTTTTAACAAGTTTAGAGCCTTTTAGTACATCACCTGCAGTATCTGCTACTCTTACAGCCTTACCTGCAGTTGCAGTCGCTTTAACAGGCAATAACAAGTAGTCCATAGGGTCTGCAAATAAATCTAAACCAAACCCTAAAAAATCAGAAGCAGAAAGGTTTTTTCTACCTTCCTTAGTAAAGATATTTCCCTTTCCGTTTCCTTCCATACCTGCATTTCTTAAGAGTTTTCCACCTGTTGTATATTTTTCACCTGTTAAACCCTGAAGTGCTCCTTTACCAACATCCTTACCTTTTTGTGCATTATCTATAGCACCAAAAAGAGCCTGTTGAGGTCTATTCAAAAGTTCAAATATATCAAATAATACATTTTGGTTAGGTCTTAAGTTTAAAAGTTTCTCAATAGGATTTCTAGTATCTTTTAATTGTTCAGTATCATAACCTGCAGTTTTTAAACGAGTTTCATAATTATTTATTTGATTTTTAAGAATATCTTGAGGGCTCTTTTGCTTAGTTGTTGATGTTCTATTTCCCTTAAGTTTATTCCTAAAATTACTTTTTACTCTTTTTGTTAATGTTTCCATAACTCAACCTCCCTATCCTAATATTTAGGTGATTTTCCATTATGTTTACTTCTATATATTGCTGCTAGATTATTCTTAGCCTGTTGATACAATGCTCCATTTTGAGCTAAACCAAGTGCATCCAAAGCATTTAAAGACTGAGCATAAGTTGTAGTATTAGATGTACCTTTCTTAGCAGTTTGATAATTTCTTACTATTGTAGATAATTCTCCTGCTATACTATTACCATAATCTTGTGCCTCTGCTGCACTTATGCTTGAGCCACCACCTGATCCTGGATGATATGGTACATAAGAGTTTGCTCTTGCAACTTCTGCATCTGCTTTTTGTTTAGCAAGTGTAGCATTAATTGAAGTAAGTGCATTATTATATGTGTTAAGTGCATTTTGAAGTTTATTATCTGTATCTTCTTCATATCTAGCTAAAGCAGTTCTTAAGTTATCCATTACTCCTTGATTAGCACTAGCAGTATCACTTATTTGTTGTCCTTGATTCAATAAGTTTTGTAGTTGTGCTAATTGTTGTAAACCACTACCCCCAAGTCCTCTAGCTGCTGCTGAAATTCTTGTTTGTCTATCAGCCTCTGACCTTGCAGATTCTAATGCAGATTGATTAGCTAAATAAGTTCTCTGTTGATTAGCAACATTCTTAGCATTTTCCTCCTGAAATCTTTTTAATGATGTTAATAAATCATTTCTAGTAGTATCATAAGTTTGTTTTACAACATTTCTATTAGCTTCAGCTTCTTGCTCGTATGCTCTTAACATACCTCCAATATCTAAAGTATAATAACCTCCATACCCAGGAGTGCCTCCTGAATAACTAGAATTTACTAAACCACTTGTATAATCATTTATAGCAGACGTATAATCATTATTTAAACCACTTATTTTTGAATTTGATGAAGATGCTTTAGCCCCACCACTATTTGAGCTATATATAACAGGTATAATTGTATCTTTTCCAATTTTTCCTGCTTTACGTGCTTTTTTTGTAGCAGCATCTGTATTAACTTGTGATCTTAGTAGATCGCCATTTACAAATGTTATCATAATTTCCCTCCTTTTTAGTATATACTTTGTCAGTTTAATTATAACATATCAGTTTTTAAAAGACAATAAAAAGACTAATTGCTAGTCTTTTATTTCCCATACACACCAAATTCTATGTGAACTACAGTCTGCTGTATCATACAAAATACCATCAATGACAACTGTAATGTGTCCTTCCATAGTCACTAAATAAGTTCCTTTAGGGTATTCATTCATAAACTCTTTTAAAGTTTTTGAATAATGACAAGTTCTTTTATACCTCTTATCTAAATAGTTTTCTACAAACTCCACACTATCTAAAAGCACACCTTGCTCCCTTGCTGCATCACTTAACTTATCATATACATAATCCCAAGATTCACCTGTTGCTTTAGAAATTGCGCGAATAACACAGTCATCAATGTGCCTATTGTACGGATTATTATTGTAATAAACGTACATTACATTTGTGCTATTCTTTGTGTAGTTTCACGTATCATTTGGATTTCTTCTTGATTATTTGCATCTTCTTTTAACATACGGACAAAGTTTTCTAAACTATCTAACATATATCTTAAACTTCTTTTAGTTTCTTCATTAGAACCATGCCCATATCTATTGTCCTCATATTTGCCATAGTTGTCAGCCATACTATCTAAATGATTGTAGCCACGATATTTCATGTCATATCCTCTACGACCATAATTGTTATATTCATTATATCTGCCATAACTATCATATCCAGGACCTCTACCATTGTAATACATATTCTTATCCTCCTTTGCCATGTGTTTGATTTTACTTAACTTACATAAGTTATCTATATTATTAACTGTGATCCCACTATCTAGAATCTCTTTAATTTTCTCATCTACTTTATCTATTACTAAAGATTCCACAATATCACCTCTCTTTCAGAAGATTTAAAATTTCTTCATTTTGTTTTATTATCTTTTGTAAATAATTACTATCTTGATTTTGTAATTCTTGCATTAAATCACTATTATTAAAATCTCGAAATAGTATTTCAAGACTTAAAACTTGTAGCAATAAAGATAAATTATCTATAAGATTTTTATTCATTAAGCATACCTTTTTATACTTATATTAGCATTTTTAATTATTGGTATTTGAGTTTCTGTGGTTGTTCCATCATAAACAACACTAGGTAAACTATTAATAGATACTGTCACATTTCCTCTACCACATACTCTTATATATTTATGTATAGAAACATTATCATAATCTCCAGCAGTTGCTATTACAGTATCTGCTTCTCCACCATTCAATTTAACACCATCAGTAAATATTCCTAAAGCAATAGCACCAGCAGTTGCACTTGTAACATTGGCTGTAAAATCTATTTCATAAATACCTCCTGCTACTATATTAAACTGTGCAGAACCTTCATTATGATTTAACCAACCATTGAAACAGTTTGCACTTGCAGTTCTTAAATCTGTATCTGCAAATGCTATAGGTGATGTGTTAGAAGTTAAAACTAATTCTTGTTCCTGTACTGACTGAATCATTGTATTTCTCCTTTCTAAATTACAAAAAAACCAATTTTATTGTTATTTTTTGCATAAAATCTGCAAATTTGCACAATAAATTATAAAAATTGTGCATTTTTAAAAAGAATAGGACTTGCCTATTCTTATCACTTTCCCGATATTGGGAAGGTGTTCAGTACCGTTCAGTACTGTTCAGTATCGTTCAATACCGTTCAATTAGCAAGTTCTCATTTGAGATTGTCCTAAAGGCATTATGCTATACTATTGTGTTCCCATAGAAACCATTTCCATAAAAACCACCATTATATAATCCTACATAAGGACTAGATACAGGGTATGCTGGGATTGGGTATGGTCTTACTTGATTTACTATTGATGTTCCTATTCCATTAGCAGTAATAGTATTCTTTAAATCATTAACTTGACTTCTTAAATCATCAATAGTATTTTGGCTCATAGCATCAAGTATTTTTTGAGTATTCTCAATACCTTGTGCTTTTAAATCACAGCAACATTTATCCATTTGTGCTTGTGAATTTAATGCAGTAGTTAGTAGGTTGGTATTAAGTTCATTAGTTTGTGTAAGAATATCTCTTTGTGTATTGCATTGTCCTAATTGATTAGCATAACGATTTTCTAATACTTCAGAACGTAAGTTGCAGATATTAGTTGCATTATCACTAAAACCATTAGATACAGCATTGTTTAGATTTTGGAAACCATTACTTACAAGGTTATTAGTATTTTGGAAGCCTGAATTAATATCTCTTTGTGTAAACTCAGAACTTATATAGTCAGTAGTTGCTAAGTTATTAACTCCATTACCTCCCCAGCCTCCAAAACCATTACCATTAAACATCAAAGCTAAAAGCACAACGATCCAAATACCTTCCCCTCCAAAGAAACTATTGTTTCCATACATATTTGGATATGGGAAGTTATTTGTTGCTAGGTCAACTGTAGGCACTATACCATTTGATCCATTCATTTTTTCACCACCTTTCTAATTTCTATATCAAAGACTATTTAGTCTTGATACCATAATTAGTAAGTTGTTCTTCACTTACACCAAAACCATTAGCAAATTTTATAAATTGTTGCCTTTGCTCAGGTGTATAATTATTTGTTATTTGATTTAATAATTCCTGAGGATTACTTTGGCTCTTTCTTAGATTTTGAAACTTTTGGAACATCTGAGGATTCTTTGCTTGTAGTTGATTTTGTAGTTGACTCATCAATATTTGTATTGGATTCATTATTAATCATTCCTTTCAACTCTTTTAATTGTGCTTGTAGGTATTCTATCTGTATATCTTTTTCATCTTTAGGCACAATTTCTTTTAATTCATAAGTCTTAATTTCCCCTTTAGTATCCTTTATCCATACAACACTCATATCATTACTAAAATATGGAGTATCTCCTATAACAATATTCTTCTGTACTTCCTCCATAGAATTAGCATATTTAATAACATTTTGATTATTAGGTGCTAATTGAAAAGTTTGATTAATAGCAGGTGGATTATTTGGTTGAGGTATTTGTGATTTTAATTTTTCCAATTCTGCTATTTGATTATTTATCCTATCAATACTTGCTTGAGGGTTATACATATTATTAGTATATGGATTATACATCTTTATCTCCTCCTAAAATGATTGTAGTATTTATAGGGTTTAAAAAAGTGCAAATAAAAAGCAACTACCCAATTAGTAGAACAATTTTGGATAGTTGCAGGTTATAGTAATCTTGATATAACTTTTTCAATTTTTTTATTTCATAATTTAATGTTCTTTGGCTGACACCTATTTCCATACTTATTTTAACTATAGTTTCTTTTTGTATTAGTCTATTAAGTATTTCAATTTGTTCGTCTGTTAAAGACACATTTCTAAGAAAATCATCATAAATTGCTTTTATTTTTAGTTTTTCTATCATACTATCCCCCTGACACAGGGTTATAATATCATTTTTTAAGATAAATACAATGCAAATTTTATGCAAAGTTATGCAGTCTTATGCAAAGTTATGCAAATTATCTAAAATAAAAAAGACTACATTAAGTCTTTTGTTTTTAAAAATATATCTTTTCTTCTACTACAAATAGTTCTATAAGAACAATCAAGTTCAATAGCAATCTCTTTAACCTTCTTACCCTCCACTAAACTTTTTAAAATACTTTTATCACGGTTTCTTAATAACTTACTTGACATTATATAGTTGTATGCTTCAGGTGTGTAATCATAATAGTATTCAAATTTTTTCATATAAAATTTCCCCCTTTCGTTGAAATATACGACATATATTATCATAAAACGACACCTTTGTCAAATTAAAAAAGATTATTAAGCTAAAATACCTGTCTTAATAATCTCCCAAGTTTTCATTTTTTCGGCAAGGGTATGTATAAAACCATCACCATCTAAAGATTCATATACTTTTAACATATCAGTGAAGTTCTGATATACATAATCAGGTATTTGTTTATTAGGGCTATGTTTAAAATATATTCGTGTTAAGTTATCTTTAAGCAGAGTTTGTAGTGCCACATTTTGTATAACCTCATTCTTTTTACTCTTTCTTAATTTTTCCTTATAATTCTTTATACTATTAATACAATACCCTAGTAAGCTACCTAGAACAACAGATATGCAAGTAGTTACTATCGTCTGTATCATTAATATCCTCCTTTAATCTGTTGTTTTTGTATATTCTAAAGTTATTTCATAACTTCCTGTTATGCCTACATATGATGATGCAACAGAATATTCTATAAATTGTATGATGTTATTATCTGTTTTTCTAACAGAAGCATAGGCATCAATACCACCTGCACCACTTATATCAGGACAACCTACAACAATTTTTGGAACTCCAGTATTTGGTGACCACAATCCATAACATTTTACTAATTTATCCACATTTTCTACTAAATTAACAATTGCTCTAGTTGCTGAAGTTGTATATGTTCCACTAACTTTTTTTCTATAAATAGGTTTGTTGTCTGTCGAAGTCCCTATTCTTATTTCGTCAGTAGAATATGTATTTAATTTATTTGCATAATAACAACTATAAGCATTTTCTGTGCTTTCAGAGAATGTATTAACCGTCTGTGCACCACTTGCAGTTGTCTGGCTTGTTTTCTTTATTCTCATATTTTACCTCCTTTAATTAAGTTTTCTTGCTTCTATAAATGATAATCCTGGAGTAGTTGCATTTATATCATATTTTAATGTTATAGAACTATTAGTCCCAGTATAAGCAAATGACTCTAATAAGTATATACGTGTTGTTGTTTCTACTGAAATAACACAGGATAAACTATGTACACTTGCACAACTTGCCCCCAAATCACTAGGGTACATATCAGACATACTATCTAATCTATCATTTATTATACCACCTGTGATATTAGTTGATAAACAACTTTTATTATATCCAATACCTGAACCAGTAGTAATGAAATAGGCATTTGCTTTCACATACCAAGTACCTGGTGTTAAATCCAAATATAAATTACCAAGATTTTGCCAATTTATACCTGCATTACCAGAAGCATCTGCAGTTAGCTCTTTTCTTAATACAGTTTCTTCTATTTGTTCCCAACCTACAGGTATAGTATCTCCTTCATAGTCTATCACTGTTCCTACAGGAAGTGTTTCACTACGTACACCTGTAGCTGGTGCATCTAATACTTTAATAATATAATTTAAAACTATATAAGGTTGTAAGTTATTATGAGGTTGTCCACCACCTGTTGAAAATGTTTTCCAACTATCAACCCAATTATTTGGGGCTTGCCCTGGTATACCTTGTTGTCCTGGGTCTGTAAGATTTGTTGTTTGTGCCCATCCAATATCATGGTTATGACTAGGCATTTCTCCAACAGTTAAAGTATGTGTTTTTTCTCCACCTGTTTCACCTAACGCATCAAAATCTGTATCATTACTGTCAATACCCATAATAACTCTACCTTTTAAATTAGGTAAATTAAACGTAGTTGTGCCATTACCAGCACCATAAGTTGTACCTATAGCACTAAATAATATATCATACTCTATTCTTGATAGTTCTTGCCCTTCACATTTCATATAGTTTGAAGGTATTGTTGCTCCTGCATAAGGTATTATTGTACCAACAGGAAGTGTGTCTGTAACTTTTACATTTAAAGTTTTCCATAAACCATTATCATTATATTTCATTATTATTCACCTCCTACAGAATCATTAACTTTTGTATATTCTAAAACAACTTTTACTTTACTATCATCTAGATAGAACCTCTGAAATTGCCAAGATATTTGTCTTGGTGTTGTTTGTGACCAATGGTACCAATTACTATAACCCTCCTCATCAGGATAGTAAGTATTAGCTTCCCAAGAAAAGCCATACTTAGAATCTGCTAATCCATAAAAATAAGTAGGTGTTTCTATGTTTAATGAATTAATTTCAGCATCAATATTTGCTTTAGTTGAATAAATAACCTTCCTATAAATAGTTTTTCCGTCTATCCATATCTTATTTGTTTTAATTTCATCTGTTGAATAAACATTATCTATATTCATATAGTTCTTAACAGCCTGCACACTAGGTGCCTTATTACTTTCGGTGCCTTCCATAGAATTTGTTACTTCAGTACCTATTAATTGTAGAGGCTCATTAGGATCTACCCATAATTGTGTTGCTGGGTTAGTTGGTGTATTACTTCCTATATGTATTGCATTTCCTGAACCTGTACTAATTCTTTGTGAACCTACATCAATATAAGTTTCCCCTGTTGATGTATCATACAATAATTGACCATCAATAATATCTCTCTGATTTATTTCTTCTGTAGTTCCTCTAAAGGCTAATACAGAATCATCAGGATCATCCTGCCAAACAATTTTATTCATAGCCTCTAGTGCTGCTTTTATTACAGCAAAGTTATTATTTAATTGTTGCCCAAATAACTTTTCACCATCTTTAAAATCAGTCTTTAAATTTACATTCGCCATTATTATCCCTCCTTAACTTTCTTTACTTTATAAACAATTCCAATAGCATTTATTGAAAAATTGTAAATATTTCTTTTTCTATTAGGTAATCCTTTTTGGTTTGGTCCTAACTCAGTTATATCATTATAACCATCACTCAAGATTATTCTAATAGATTTACCTTTACTTCCTATTCTCAACTTTATTTGTTGTACTGTTTTATTACCTAAAGTGTCCTCACCTAAAGTAAACTCTCCGAGTGCTTTACTAATATCTAATTGTTTATTACTTTCTGATACTAATACATAATAGTAAGTATTTGTGTATTCATCATATAAAATTTTATACTTATCAGGGTCTATAATTTTATTATCATCTACATAAACAGTAATATAAAGTGGAATTATATGTCCTGATTCATTTATTAATTTTATAAATAAATCTTTAAACTTTTTAATATTAGTTGGGTACCCCATATTCATATTATGTGTTTCAAGAGTTGATACAAAACCATATCCATCTTTATGTCTTATATCACTTTCTAAAAACTCTAAATTTGAAAATCTAAAAGTCATAAAATCAATACTAGCAAGAGTTGCTGAACTATAACTTGAATTATAATTATAATTATACATTGGAATTACAAAAAAGTTTCCATTAGTATCATAAAGATTAGCTTCAAATATACTATAAAATGGTATTGCTATTTTTGAAATAGTTTTATCTACACTACTGTTATTATATACCTGTCCTACTAAAGATTCAAGATTATATTCATAAAATGCTTCATTTGTAGTATTATAAAGTATCCAAGATACACCATCATTTTTAACAATAACATAGTGCCCATTCATTACAAATGCTTGTAATACATTACTCATACTAAGCTCATTATTAAGAATATCATCTATCTTCTCTACATTTTCAGTACCTTCTCCTAAATAACCTTGTTTTAATTTATAGACACCATCATTACCTAAGAATAATAAATTATTTCCAACAGCACGAACAGTATCCCCATTAGCACACCCTATAAAATCATTAAGTGGATATATACCAAAATTATCAGTACCAAAACCACCTGTCATTCGTTTAATTCTTTTATTTGTGAATACAGCATAATACTGTCTAAAATAATTTATACTTGTGACAGATTCTTCACCAGCTTCACTTGCTATGTAAACATAGTAGTAGTTTGGAAAGTAGTTAAACACATCATATTCACTAAAGAATAAATATCCGTGCCCACCATAAAGAACTAATTGATTATTAATAACCTTTGCTCTTGTTGATGATAGTACAAGTTTACTAATCTCATTAATATAACCTGTTTCATCTAAAGTGCTTGAAGTTGTTGTGATATATGTTAAGAATACATCTTGCCCTAATTCTATTTTAATCTCAAATTCTCTATCACTATCCATACCTGTACAAGCAAATATTGTTTTATTATTATTCCAACTACCTGGTAAATTTTTATAAGGGTTTGTTGATACATCAGTATCACCATTATCAGGTCTATATTGAATTGAGCTAGGTTGAGTGCTACCTGTATATAAAACGTGAATATTGAAAGGACTATTATATGGTACTTTTGTTATTGGTTGTTTAAATGTTTCACCATTTGATGTAACCTCCACACTATAGAAAACACCTTTTACTTTAGCAGTTGTACCTGTAGTATCATAATATGATAATGGATCACTTGATAATACATTAAATCCTATTTGTGTTAATTCTATAGCAGTTGGTCTATAAAGATGTTCGTTCTCATCTCCACCAATAATTTCAAATAAAGAGGCTTCATTAGTGTACGTAGGATGTGTACTTTTTGTTTCAGGTATTTGGTCTATTTTAATGAAATAATTTTTACCTGTTGGTATATAAGAATTTCCATTATAGTTTGCAATATCTATAGCTCCTAAAGGTTTATATTCATCAACTTCTTGTATAAAGTTATCATCATAATTTGCTGGTTTATATAGCCATCTTCTATTAGTAGATGCACTTACAGTTGGATCTACAGAATCTATTTCTAAAGATACTTCATATCCTACATTAGTAGTATATTCCATTTTAACTGCAAGTCTTGTTATATGAAGGGCAGTTGTTTTATTTGCTCCGTTTACAGTTGAAAACCCACCTGCAACTAAGATACAAGCAAATTCTATTAGGCTTGAGCCAACTACTGAAGAATAATCACCATTTAGAATAGTTTTATAATCTTGTAGTGCCTCTAAAAATTTATTATTTTTGATTATTTGTAATCCAATTATTCTATCTGTTTTAAAAGTAAACCCTGATGTTAGGTTAGATTTTTCTGTTCCTTTAAATACAGTGTTATATAAATCTTCTAAACGATTAAGTAATGTTCCTTTTGTTTCTGAAAATCTATTAGTTATAATATTGAAATTTTGAGAATATTCATTTGCTAAAATAGCTTCAATAAATTGTCTTAGGTTTGAATTATATACTGCTGGTCTTTTTGATAGTGTACCATCTTTCTCATTATAAAAATTCTTTAATTCTTTAAATGTAGAATCTAGTGCAACATCATCAGCAGTTTTTCTATCAATACCTTTATCAAAGTTAGCTATGACTCCATACAGTTTTTGTATAGAGCCACTTTTCATAACTCCTTTAAGTGGTTGTAAAACTGCCATTAAATCCACCCCATCCAATGTATAGTAACATCACTTGCATCTATTTTAGCCATATCATTAGAATTACCTGAATAGTTAGTAGTTTGTTCTCCTGTTTCAGGATCAAATTCTTCAACAATACTTTCTATACCCTTAGATTTAAAATCATTTAAAGCCTGTAAAAATCTATTATAATGAAAATCTCTTGCATTAGTGTCCGTATCATTTGCAGCAATACCATAAGCTAAATAAGGTTCAATTAATCTTAGTACCCAAAAAGCAGGTATAACAGCATAATTAGTTTCTGCTACATTTTCTTCTGTGAAAAAAGGTAATGCAGTTCCACATTTACTATTAACTTCTCCTAGTGCAGTATTAGCAAGCCCTACTAAATTAGTATCTGCCAACTCTTCATCTGTTACATAATTTGAGTTTGCAACTATATCACTTAATAACATTATATCCCTCCTTTAATAAAAGAAGGCTATCAAAAGATAGCCTTACATTCTTATTATCCTACATATTCCATACCAAGATAGTCTTGTTTTTTAGAAGTGTTTCTAGCTTTCTTATCAAGTGTTGCTAATGCTTTCTTTTCAATTTTATCTTTAACATAGTCAACTATAAAGGCTGGAAGTTCTACTGTTCTACCATCAAATATCAAGTATATGTAGATTCCTTGACACGTTGATTCAAAACCATTTGGGTATAGAGCATTGTAAACAACATCACATTTGAAAGGTATTCTATCTTTACCAACCAATGCTTTGTTTTCCTTCATAGCCTTTGCTGATAATTCAGCATCACTCTTTTTACTATCTTTGAATACAGATTTAGTTGTATTAACTGCCATATTAATCTCCTCCTATTTTATTTTGTAACTAGTTTTGTGCTGCATAAATATCAGTAGGTCTAGTTAATGGATTCTTAACTGCGTGGTGAATTATTGTACAAGCTACTGGATCAATAACTTGTGCACCAAATCCCATAGTGATCCAACCTAGTGAAGCAATTTGTCCTAAGTTATCACCTTTCTTAGCTTCAAATCCAAATCTTTTCATTTCTATACCAGCTGAATTTAAGTCCATAACAGCATAAGCATTTTCACCAAATACATAAGTGTGATAAACAGGTACAGTACCTGATGTAATTACAGGGTAATTGTACTCCATAAATCTTAAGTTATAAACATCATAACTTTCAAGACCATTATCCATTACTGGTTTATTAGTGTTTCCTGGAACCATAGCACGTCTTAGTAAGTTCTCATCATCTAGTAAGTCTTGCATACCTTCTGTAGAAGTTACTACGATATATTTATTATATCCAGCCTTCTTATGTCCTCTACGACGAGAAACTTTCATTTGGTTAGCAACTAAACGACAAACATCTAAAGTAAGAACATTAGTTGCTGTGATAGCTGCATCTGAAGGACTAGCTGTACCTGCTGGTACTACATAGTAAACTCCTCCATCTTCTTCAATAGCATCACGAGTGATTAACTCAAGAGTTTCACTTGCATGATTTACAATAAGTGGTCCATATTCTACTAATAATTGATCTAAGTTATAAGTTTCAACTTGTCTAGTTACTTCTAAGTAAGCACCATAAACTGCAACTTGACCTGTAACAGTTCTAGCTCCTACTTTCATACCTTCAGGGTTTACACCCTCAGTGATAACGTGTCTGTTATCAGCTACTGGTAGAGGTTTATATCCTCTCCATTGTACTGTATTAGTACCTGCATTTCTTTTAACTTTTTGTTTTTCACCTAAGTTATAAAGTACATGGTCTGCTAGACTATATGCTAAAGCTCTAAGTAATGTATTATTATCTATTTTTGCATTAGCAAGTCCAGAAGCCTGTGCTCTAACAGATGTTAAAGTATTTAATGCCATAAAATATCAACTCCTTCATTAAATTAAATTTTTCCTGCTAGTTGTCTAGCTAATTGGTCTATCTCTTTATTAAGAGATTCAGTATCTAATTTAGAAGTTTGATTAATAGGTAATTCTTTTCTGATAGTATTTTTTCTTTCAAGGCTCTGTTGATATGTTGTATCAACATAAGAATTTAATAGTCTAGTAAGTGCACTTTTAGGCATATCCATCAAAGTGTTTATACTAAATCCATCTCTTTCTAAATCTTGGCTTAGTTTATCTACTGCCGAATCTGCCAATTTGTTTTTATTAACAAATTCTTTAACATTAGATACAAATTTTTCTTCTTTAATTCTTGCTGCATTTTCTTCTCTTTCTGCAACTATAGAATCTTTTAAAGCTCTCATTTCTTCAAGCTCTCTTGCAACCTCTACAGGTATTCCCTGTGATTCTGCAGTTTTACGAGTTTGTGCATCTCTAGCTTTAGCTATAAAATCATCAACATCTTTCATACCTAAACCTTTTGCAAGAGCATCTAACTCATTCAATTTGTTTTGAAACTCTTTATTTTGAGTTCTCATTTGTGCAAATGCTGCATTGGTAGGATCTGTTGGTGTACTGTCAACTTCACCTTCATCATTTGCTTCTGTTTCTTCATTTGTTTCAACAGTTGCTAATTCATCATCTTCATCTGCTAAATCCTCATCTGTTAAATCAAATGTATGGTCAAATTCTTCTTGACCCTCCTCTGATGTACTAGCAGTTGTACCTTCTGCTAAAATATCATCTATTACACTAGTTTCCATATTATACTCCTTTCTCGTTCTTCTTTATGGTCTTTTCGGTCAGACTCTTAGTATTATGGGAGTCAGTATCATAACTCTAGATATAATTTAACATATTTTAAAAAGGTTGTCAACACTACACCTTATATAAGTAAGTATCAACAACCCAAAATTTATACTTATCTCCTAACCCTGCATCTAATTGATAATATTTCATACCAGCATCAGTTGCAGTTTTTGATATTCTAAATGATCTATTAAATACAAACTTGTACCCTTTTTTCACATGAATTAAATCACTATTCCATACTTTTTTACCATTAGCATTTACTATATCAACAAACTTTTCAGGAATACCATTGTCTTTCCAACTGAAACGATTTTCACCACCAGCATTTAAGTCCTCTCTTACTTGATACACCCCAAATATTCTTTGGGCATCATCTGCAACATAATAATTATAATGGTCTGCAGTACGTATTCTAACATTATCTCCAACTTTAAATGGAGATGATGGTTGTGGAGAAGGCTCACCACCCATAGCTCGCCTAACTCTATCCTTAAAACTTTCCCATCTATTCTCTGCTAAAATACGGTGAGGACAATATTTACCACTCCAGTCTTGATGTTTCTTTACTCTATCAACACCAAGCCCATATTTTTTAAGTAAATAAGCAACTAATTGTACACAGTTTTCTTCTGCTTGTACATATCTAGCACCACCACTTTTAGAGTAGCATATTTCAATTGCAATAGACTTTCTATTACCTGTACCATTAGCACCATCTCCACAAGAAAAGTTATTCCTATCAAGTGGAAGCCCTTGTCTTGCTTCTACATCATCAACAGCAAAATGATACGAGTTATATGAGTTTCTTTTCATATAAGCAATTTCATTATAGGCACTAGCATCATTTGCAGTATTATGTACTGTAATGTATTCAGGTGTCATAGGATATGGGCATTGTACTGAGTATTTGCTCTCACTTACTAAATCTTGAATTATCTTTACCATAAATATCATCTCCTTTTAAAAGATTATTAATAATATTCATAGCAGCACTTACACCACCTGCTATTGCTCCTATTATCAAACCTTTTACTGCTTCTTTATCAGTAAAATCAGTAGTTGTTATACTTATTGTTAAATAAGCAACCGTTCCTTGTATAAATGTTTTTAAACATCTAATTCCTATATCTTTCCAATTAATTTTTTTCATTTAATACCTCCTGGTTTATACAATATTTTCATCATCATCAACAGTAGTCCACTCTCCGTTTTTTGATATATAAAGTGTATATAATTGTTTATTATAAACAAATTTAGCACCATTATTTCTATATAACCATAAAAATATGTTTTTACTTGATTTAGGATAAAAAGCATACCCTAAAGCACTACTTGAATAGCCTCCAGAAGTTGATTGCTCCCCATAAGTTGCTGGTAGCAACACATTAGTGGTAGAATCTTGTGATTCCAAGTCATCGTGCCCCCAAGTATAATTAGCAGATGTACTATCGGATATTTCAAAATATTTATACCCATCAGCACTAAATATAGCATAACCTGTAGCATTATAACCTTTATTCATATATAAATCATTTTTGCCAATACGTGCTCTAAAAGTGCTTGAATTTGTACTTAAATAAATAATTGTTGGGTGGGTGTTTGTAAATGATGAAAGACATCCATTAAATAAATTACCAAATGAACTAGTTATATCATCAAAATAACCATTTCCTGATGAGTTCTGTTTTATTTCAAAAAGATAATTTCTTGTACTCCAAAAACGTATAAACACTCTATTTGCAGGAATACACCTAAAGATTATTCCCCAGTTTGTTGATGTATGAGATGTTCCTACACTTGGGACTGTAAGTAATGATATTACATTTTTACTAACACTATAAGTATAATATGGAGAACCTGTATTTACTTGTGTTCCTGTTGATTCATATATTAAAAATAAATCATCATTTATCCAAACACCTCTATAAGTGCCTATATTTTTATTAGTAGAATATCCACTATATAATGTAGATTTAGTTCCTGATGAAATTAAATACTTATAAACTACAATTTTAGTATTTGATGATGTGGATGTGTTAAGTGTCACAATTATTAAAGTGTTATTATCTGACATAACCCTCATTCCACAAATCCTAACTGTGCTAGTAAGTAATGATAAACTTTTAGAAGTAGTTGTTCCTGTTGAAATATCATATATTCTTAAATAATTACCTTCATATATAGAATACACTTTATTATTCCTAGCAGTCCAACCACCATATAATCCTGAAGTTGTACCCGTAGTATATGTTGATGGCTGAATAGTAGCCACAGCATTGCTAGTGTTTGTTACATAACCAATAGCATCATCTTGATTATTATAAACATACTTATATATTTTCATTGAACTGCTAAGAGTTGAGTTCATATAATCAGTCCAACCTATTATATTATAATATGTATTATTATCCCAAAGAATATTATGCACATAACTATTTGGGGTTGCAGTAGAAGTCCCCTTTCCTTCAAATACCTCTGCTAAATCACCTGTATAACAATCCTCCATAATATAATTTTTAATTTGTTTCAAAGGTGTATTTGTAGGTGTAGTATTAATAGGCAACCAATATTTATAATTAGATGCTGATGGAGTAGATGTTCCATAAGCAATCCAATTATCATAGTCAAAATCTTCTCCACCTCCACCTGATTGTGGAATACTATTTATAGCAGTTGCTAAATTATCAGTATTTTTGTAGGTTGGAATTGTACCACCTTTAGTATTTATTACATTATAAGCACTTGTAATATCTGTGCTTAATTTTGTCAATCTATCTGATATAGCCATTTTTATACCCCACTTCCAATAGTTAGTGTTTCTAATATACTATCAATATCACCTATAGTTTCTTGTATTCTTTCATTATACTCAAAAAGTCCATTAATAGAAACTAACTTATCTACTAAAGGGTTTGTTCTCATCTCTACCCAAGTACCAGTAGTTGGATTATATGCCTTACCTGGCTCTGCTATTAAATTTGTTGTTTGATTGCTTCCACCTTGTGTAAATATACATTTATCATAACTTTCTGTTGGATATGTATATTTATACACAGGATACCCATTATAAGTCATATTTGTAAGCTCCATAGCTTCCCCATACCATTGTTTATATGCCTGATGCTGTGCATCATTCCATACATAACAATAAGGGTCAGTTTCCCAAGCACTCGTAGTAGCAATTAAGAAAACAGAGGTGGTGTCATATTCATCAAATATAGCATCCACCTGTGCTGTTGATGCCTTTGAGGCACTATAGAAATATGATAATCCTGAATTATCTAAATATTTCTTTGTCATAAATTACCTCCTAACTAGCAACTATTGTGTCTATTTCTGAGTTTGTAATTGCAATTAAATCTGCACTTAATTGATATGCTGATAAATCAACAATACCTGATAAACAGTCATATTTATAAGTATTTCCTGTTGTATTTATGATTACAACATTTGTACCTGCTGGGTATGATGCCCCTGCTCCTTCTACGAAATCTGATGTAGTTGTAAAAGCATTTGTAATATTATAAACAAATCCTTCTCTACTTGCATCTAAAGCAGGTAAATCTTCAAAAGCAACAGATCCTTTTGGAATGTATGCTGATGCTCCAGCTGATATAGTTAAATCTACATTTTTATTTGTAACTTCTTGTGGTGTACCATTTACACTAATACTTTCAATTACATTATCCTTTGCATTTGTTGCAACTGATGCTAATTTAGTTTTCTCTGCACTTGTATAGTTCTCATCACTTAATTGTTTTGAACCATCCTTTGCTATAAATGCAGCCTTTATCTTTCCCCAAAAATATAATAATCCGTTATCATCTAAATATTTCTTTGCCATATCAATTCCTCCTTCTTTCTATCCAGCATTATTTAGTAGATTTTCTATCTCTTGATTTGTTAATGCTTCATCAGCATATTCTCCTTTAGGTTGTATATTTAACTCATCAAGAGTCTTATTTCCAATTAATTCAACACTATTTACTTGTGGTAGATTATCTAGTTCTTCATAATCAGTAGTTCCACCAGATCCTCCACCTTTAGCACTAATAGTAAGTGTACCATCAGCACTTTGTGTAATAGTTACATTTTTTCCTGCCTCTATATTAATAGTATTCATACCATTAATCTTAGCATCTCTACCTGATAATCCCACATATCCTTGTGGTCCTCTAGGTAATGTTAAATCTAAGTAAATTATCCCATCTTTTCCTGGTCTTAGTTTTGCTAAAGCTCCTCCATATTCAGGTGAAGTTTCAACTTTTCCTATTTTTAGTTTAGGTATAGGTGCATCTTTACCATCAGCACCATCTCTACCATCACGTCCATCAACACCATCTCTACCTGGTAAACCTTGAGGACCTCTTGCTCCATCTTTACCTGGTAAGCCTTGAGGACCTCGTTTACCCTCTCTACCAGGCAAACCTTGCTTTCCCTCAGGTCCTCTTTCTCCGTCCTTACCATCATGAGCTTCTGCTTGTATCCCTGTGTTTTTACCATTGTAGTACCAATATCCATCTTTAATGGTGTATCTCGTAAGACTTTCAGCAACTTCAAATGTTATTTTTCTTAAATCAGCATTATCTTTTTCATTAAATTCTGTTTTAAGATTTTTTAATTCTTCTTGTATAGAATCTTGTGCTCTTTTTAGAGTTTTAATTGCTTCTACAATTCTTGGGTTCATAAAGCACCTCCTATAATCCTACACTAGATAAATCTCTATCAATGTTTTGTTGCTCTAATCTCTGATTAATATTATTAGTTAAGGCTTCTCTTAGAGCATTATCTTGCTCATTTACTGCATCAATTCTTGATTGCTGCTCTCTAGCATCTATATTATTCATTAATTGATTTAGTTGAGTTTCATATTGCTCATAAGTATTGAATATTTGTTGTACTGTTTCAAGACTACCATCATCATTTAATACATCAATTATACCTTGTTGCATTAACTCTGCTGGTATCAATGGCGTACCGTTTGGTGTAATAGTACCACCTATATTCATAATTTGAACTATCATATCAGCCTTTTCATTGAATGCTTCCTCAGACATATCACTAAATCTTTTAAACATCTCATCAAAATTATCAAGCTGTGCTGCTTTAACCAAGTCAGGAACATTAATAACTTTATTAGGATCTCTATACTGATTCTGTAATTGATATAAGTCTTTAAGTAAGTTATATTGTCTATTCTTATCAGACTTACTACGACTAGCTAACTTAACTGTAAACTCATAATTTATATCCTCTAAGTTTTCATCAACAAAGAACTCTTGAAAAGTATATTCACCATCTTTTTGTTTCTTTGTATCTCTTATATAAATTGTTTGTCCTTTATAGTATCTAGCCATAAACTTGATTATCATACGTGAAAGTTTTTCAACATACTTCTCAATTTGCTTAATTGGTTCATTATCAATAACTGTTGCACGATTTACTGCTATAGTTGTACCTTCTGCAGTAGAACCTGCTGTACCAATATTACCTATATACTGATTAGTTACACCAGCATAAGTCTGAATATTCTCAACAAAACTATTTTTAATACTAATTAATTGCTCATCCACAGCTGGGTATTCCATCTGTTTCATAGCCTTTGAAACATCTCCACTTACTTTCCATACCATACCTAGTGCACTTGATAGTTTTGCAACTTTATTAATATCAAGTCCACTTTCTTCACTTACTAACCAAGTTGGTATTGTATAGTGCATAGCTATATTATTTGCAGCACTCTCAATTAGGTTAGCAACTTTTTGTGGTACTGTAAGTCCTCTTACAAGTGGTATTCCATAAGGACTCTCAGGTTCAGGTTCCCATTGCATTGGTATAATTGGGAACTCATCAAATGGATAATCCTCATTAGTTTCTAAAAGTGTTTCACCTACAACATAGAATATTCTTACTGCTGTTACAGGTACAACCTCTTTTAATACCTCACCATTTTCATTTATGATAGAATTTCCATCATTATCTAGTGCATCTATCTCCATATCTTTTGTATATTTCTCATATACGGTATTGATAGTGTATAGATTTTCATTACTCTTTGATGATCTACCTGTATAGATATTACTTTCATCTGTTATACCATTATCAGGTAAAATATCTCTACTTTTTAATCTCTCAGTCCATTCAGGTTTATTTCTTTTTATCCAATTCTTAGTTTTAGTAGATTTAACTACTATATATTCACAATCATCAAGGCTTTCTGCACGTGGGTCTAGGTAAACATTACTTGTGCTTATATTCTTTAATGTTATAGAACCTTCTCTACGAGTACCTGTTCCTCCAAATATTGCACCTGGATCAAAGTTAATTTCAGTATATCCATTATCTTGAATACAAGCATTTTTAACTGCTTCTTCTACTCTATCATCTGCATTAAGTCTGTTCCATTCATTTCTATATAGGTTATTTAATATATTAATGCTTTCTATATCATTTGGGCTTAATGGTTCTAATGTACCAAAATAACTTTCAGAATACAAACTTCCAAGTCTTAGATCTATTGCATTTTTCAAGTGGTTAATATCACTTTTCAATAAAAATGGAGTTTCATCTTTATTTTCTGCTAGATTCCACTGCAGACCTTCATAATGTGCCATATTGTTTATATATTCTCTATCTCTCATAGATTTTCTAAACTCTACAGCATCTGTTATCATCTGCTTTATTCTTTTTTCAGTTTTCTCTTGCTCATCAAACATTTAATCACACCCTTTCTAATTCACTTTTTCTACTTCTAGTACGTCATTGATGTAATCTAGCTGATACTCAGGTACACCTGCTAGAGAATAATTCTTCTCTTTTTTAGGTTCAGGTTTATTTAATAGTGCTTCTATTTTTTCCTGATTCTTTATCAGCCATTTTAGCTTTTTAAAAAACTTTATCATACAAAATAACCTCCTGCATACTCTTGTTTATTTGCAAATTTCTCGTTTGTACTCTCCCTATTTATTATATCAAGTGCTTCCTTAAAAGACAATGCTTTTGGTTTATTTGTTGATTGTGCTTCAAAAAATCTCATATAATTAGCATAACTTAGTCTTTTTATATCTAAATAGTTGTATGGAAGCTCCTGACAGATATATCTTAGGCAGTCCATTAAGTGATTATCCTTATCTAGTGGCTTTTCTCCTAGATTTTTATTTTTATTTCTTTCTTCTAAGGTAGGGTATCTATATTCACAACCTTCCCTTAAAGTTTGTGTCATACTATTGAAGAATACCAAAAGTCCATCATACATCATATTCTTAACTCTCTGAATACCATCTTCTATATTATTGTTGGCTTCTTTAGTAACAATTCCGTGTTCTAACTGCAACTGTTGTTTATAAGTTCTACCTGTAGTTTTACTTCTTTTATTTGATGATGGATCTATTAGTGGTATATGAAGTAGCCCTTGTGGTATATCCTTTATCATTTCCTTAAATGCACTAGCCACCTGTGATAATACCTGGTCTGTTTTATAATATTCTCTATAGAAATATATCTTACCTGTTTGTGGATCTCTAGCCCCAAGTAAAATTGCAGCTGGGTCATTAATACCTGGATCGTGTGCTATATATCTTTCCCAATGGTCAGGTATTGGAAATGGTTCACAAGTATGACTCATAATTGTTGGGTACACAGCCCCTTCGGCATACTCAATTATACAATCTACATATAGTCTTACTTCCTCAGGTTTTAGTGAATTAATAACAGATTGTACAAATCCTGGTGGTAAGTAAGGATTATCTCTCGAACTAGACAAAAATGCAGCAAGGTCAGGGTTTCTGTTAGTAACTCTTTTGTCATACATTTTAACAGTTTCTTTAATTGACTTACTACCTTCTATATAGTCAGCAGTAAATAGTAAATCTCTTATGAATCCTTGTGCAGGGTTCGAGCATATTACACCTACAAAGTGAGGTACACCATTAATAATACCGTGTACATTTCTTAAACGTCTTACACACTCCTGATAAATCTTAGGTGAAATACCCGATGCTTCCTCTAGATAGAAGGCAGTTATGTTCATAGACCTAAACTTCTCCTCATCATCACTCGCAAACCCTGTAATCTTATGCCCATTATTTAAAATAATCTCAATTTCTGCTTTAGTATCCGTCCATTTAGTTACGAACTTACGTGGCAGGTACTCATCAAATATCGGCATTATCGCCTTTGAGAGTTGTTTTAGAGTTTGAGCTAAAATAATAGTCTGACCGTAAGGTACAGACAACGCGTGATTTATAATCTCCATAACACCAGAGTTTGATTTAGCTGACCCCATACCACCTATTTGTAATTTAATCTTATGCTTATCTTTGTGCATAGCTAACTGATGTGGCAGTGGGATATAGTGGATGTAGGCAGCATCACAAGTATCACAGTAGCCATACTTATGGGCAGACTGTTTTTGTATTTCAATAGAACCTGTACCACAATATGGGCACTTAAAAACTATAGAAGTCGAATCTTCTTTTAATTTTTGCATAAATCCTCCTCTTAATAATATGTCAGCACTGATTAGTTCAGAAAGCTAGGTAAGAATGGTGCAAACCTAAAAAAATGTGAGATATAATTTTTTTGCGACTATACAGCATAATAATAATCAATAATCAGTGCTGGCATACTACTAAGAAGTAGTACGTGTACTATTTAGTGTATCGTTTGTTGCTTACTTTTATTAAGTCTGTTATGAATGTTTTATTGCCTTTTTTAGTAGTTATAGTTCTACCTAAGTTCTTTTTATTCTTAGGGCTTGGCTGATAGTTTTTAGAAACTCCTTTTACACCACCATCTTTTAAAACTTGTCCTATAGATTTTTCTATATCTTTACCAACACTCGCATTGGGATAGCTAGACCAAGTGCTAGGTTTATCTCTAAGGGAATCACCATAAGTGAGGTTTTCAGATCTCTTTTTTACTCTCGCTAGTGCCATTATTTCACCTCCTGTTCTGCATATATGTCAGGGATACGTAATATAACAATATTCTGTTTAGACTCTTGTTTTTCCTTCTCCTCAATATTTTTAATGAGCTGCAGATTATCCCTTTTATTTTTGGCTAGGGGGTTAGCCAGGTTGTCCTCTGCAGCAGCTTTTAAGAGGGTACGTTTATGTTTCTGCACGTATGTATTTACAATTCTATCAGCTAGAAAGTCATTCCACTCATCTATAGTAATGCTGGGATATGTAGAGTTTAGTTCAAACTGATTTTTAAATATATTATTAGCAAGGTCAGCTAAATAGAGATTAGCCATTGTTAAATACTTTTCTTTTGTACTATCTGATATATGTGTTGCTTGTGATAAGGACAAGGCTAAAGGATCAGTAGGTGTTTCCTCCTTTTCTTTTAAATTATTATAGTATGCTTTCCTAAACCTTTCCGATTTTCTATCAGTTAGTTCTTCTAGTTCCTTTATTTCCATAAACTTATTATAACATAAAAAATTTTTTTTTCAATTGTTTGTTAGAGAGAGAAAAACTAATATATATACATGAGAGCATGATGCATGTGATAGAGAGACCTTTTCAAAGCCACCCTCCTATCCATTGATACAATCGACACTATAGCACATCATGTAGTATGTTATCATCTAATGATATTTAACCAAGTCAATTGTAAAACTTTAAATCATATCATTTAAATGATATAACATATCACTTAATGATATTAATAATTGCATATCATTTAATGATATAATTTATCACTTAATGATAAACTTTAAACATATCATTTAATGATATAATTTATCACTTTTTGAATTTGTGAATAGGTAAATTTTAAAAAGTCTATGTTTTTGATATTATATAATATTATATATATAGATAAAAAAAAATTATATAGAGAAAATTTTGAAAAGAAAAATTTTTTATATACATCAAAACAGGGACAAAATGAAAAATATATCTTTTTTTGTCGTTTTATGTATGTTTTATCACTTAATGATAAATATATCACTTAATGATAAATATATCATTTAATGATGTTGACTTTTATATCATTTAATGATATACTTTAGTACGTGGGAGGGATATGATGAAAAAATATTATACAGTGTATAGAATAGACAAGTCTACTAATGATATTACTAATATCATGGACTATACTAATGTAAATGAATTGATGAAGGACTTCAAATTGACTAATAAAAAGAGTATATATAACTATGTTGTTAAAAACTTGGATACTTTAAAAGACTTTAAACATCTACTAAAAGATAGATACTTTATAATGATAGACTATGATAGTATATTAGAATAACTTTGCAAAAAGTTATTTTTTTTTGAAAAAAAGTAATATTTGGCGTAAAGTCGTGCTATATTATAAGCACGACGGGAGGGAATACTCTAAAAAATACATACAACCGTCATGATATTTGACAAGTGATATTATTAATTATAATTAATGGTTTTATAGTGAAGACTTTATAACTCATGACTAGAATTGATTAGTAAAACTATTTTTTGGTTGAGGCGTCAAGTGTTCACTCATGAAAGTATAAGGGATATAAGTAGGACTGTAATTGATTAATTATGATTTAGTAATATATTAGAGGTTTAGCGTGTTGCGTTATATGGATACGACTATAATTGATACAGTTTATGTAGTTAGGAATTGACAACATGTTTACTAAACAAAAAAACAAAAAATGCAATTATAAATTATAAATTATAAATTATAAATTTGAAGGATGTGATAAGATGAAAGTTAGTATGGAATTACTAAGAAATGAATTAAAATATTTAAATGATATTACTAAAGATGATAAATACCCATATCAATTATATGTTGCTTATGGTAGTTATGGACTTGATAAAGTAGTTAATGAAGGTGGAGGTTGTAAAACTATTATTGGTTTAACAACTAAAAAAGACCTTTACAATCAAATGGAAACGCTTATAAAAGGTATTTTAATTGGTAAAGATATGCAATTATAAATTGTAAATTTGAAATTTAAGGATGTGATAAGATGCGATACTTAAGTAAAGGACAAAAAAGAATATTAAAAGACTATACAAAAGATGGTTATTTTAATGATGATTTACTAATTAATAAGTATGGTAATAAAACTATACTTATGATACAACTTGAGAAAGTAAACGACTATGAAACTTTATACAGTGATTTAGATAGACTTATAAATGATTTAAGATTTGAAAGCAATTTAGAAAATAAACTTAGTGTAATTGATAATTTTAGATAATAGGAAGTGATAAATAATGATTAAAAAATATAAATTAATAGTACAAGATACTTTTAATAAATTGGAATTAAATAAAATATATAAAATAAAAAATAATAGATATATAGTGTCTGATGTTGATGATACTATAATATTATATGGTGTTTCAAGTTGGCAATTAAAAAATATGTTTGAAGAGGTGGTAGAATGAAAGCATTATTAAAATTAGATAGTATGGGAAACTATGAAAAAGAAAAAGGATTTGCAAGTTATAAAACTTTAGTTGATAGATTTATTGGTAATATTGTACTTTGTAATAATATAGTTGATATTGAAGATTATAGTATATATGAAAACATACAAGTTGGTACTTTAGATGAAAATACAGATATATTTCAATATTATTTATGTAATGTTAATAAATGGGACATTGAAACATTAAAAGAACTAACAAAAGATAATAACGATATAATTTTATCTTATAGTGATAAGTTAGAGTGTGATGTTTTAATGGTAGACCACTTTGGGACAAGTTGGGACTATGTTTTAACAAGTGTCCCTTTAGTTGATAATATTGAAGATTGTGGAATTTAAGGGAGTGATAAAATGAAATTAGAAACTATTTACAATGATTTAGTTGATATTATGAATAATGATATGGACTTTATGAAAGCAATAAAATTAAAAGATAAACTAGAGCAGGCTATAAGAGAAGAAACTTGCTATAAAACTACAAGTAAAACAAGAGTAAATGCAATTAAAAGAATTGCTAGTAAATATAATGATAGACCAGCACTAACTGGATATGGTATATATAAAGATTATAAATGTATAACAGACAGTTATCATTTAGTTGCAATTCACGAAGAAAATGTACCTTTAAAACTTGTTACTACTGATAAAGAATTAGCAGATAAAGTAGGTAAAGAAAATTGTATTTATGGAACTTATCCAAATATGGAACACATTATAAACTTTGATAAACAATATTATAATGAAATAACTTTAGATTATGATGATATTATGCAATATTATAAACTACATAGAAAAAATGCAGAAAATGAACCTTATGAAATTAACGGGCAATATTACAACATTATATTCTTAAAAAATGTTATTGATGTGTTAGGAACTGATTTAACAATATATCAAAGTGATGATTATTACAGACCAATGTATCTAGTAAATAAAGACAATGAACTAGGACTTGTATTAGGAATTAGAAAATATTAAGGATGTGATAAAGTGATTATAAAACAATTACTAATAAAATATATGAGTAAAAAATATAATTTAAGAAATGATTTTATAAAAAGAATATCAAAAAATGATTTTAGTATTATTGATATTCTAAAAATAAATATATATCTAAAAAGGAGTTTTAAAAATGACAATAGTGTTTAAAATATATGATAAAAATAATAAATTAGACCAATTTAATAAAAAATTGATAAAAATTAGTAAAGATAGATTTGAACTAAGAAAATCTAAAAATAATATATGGTATATATATGATTATGATTATAGAGAAATTACAAGACGTAAAACTGAAATTAAAGATATTTTAGAATGTATGAATTTATATAATGATTTTAAGGAGGTTATAAAATGAATAAAGAACATTTAAAAAAGGTTAGAGAAATTATAAAAGAATTAAATAAAAAACATATTTTAATGATACAGCTTGATATTGTTTATGAGTTAGATTGTCAATTAGATTTTGATATATCTGATGAAGATTATTGTAAATTATATAATGAGATTGAATATGCTTATTTAAAAGTTGAAAATGTAGGTATTGGAGTTATTGTAAGATGTGCTTTAGATAACTTTAATAAAATTATAAATGATGATGAAGATTTTGATTTAAGAGAGGAGTGTTGTTGGTATTAATGAAAAAAGACTACTTAAAAACAATGGTAATTGAAATTGATATAACAAAGTGTGAAAAATCATTTAAGGAAATAATGGATTTGATACAAGCATTAGAAAATCAAGAACTAGCAGATAATAATTTAGAAATTAAAGATATTTATTTTAAATAAGGAGGAATTATAATGAATAAAAGAATTTGTAATGAATGTGGTAAAGAAATGACAGAGGGTTATTGTATTGAAAATGGTATTGAGTATTATTGTAGTGATGAGTGTTTACATAAAAATATAACAGAAGAAGAATATTTAAAATTATATGACAATGGGAATGGTGATTCTTATTGGACTGAATGGGAGTGTGATTAATAATGAAATTTAGTAAATATAGTGCAATTTATAGAAATGATAATTTAACTATAAATGATGAGGAAATTATTGGGAAAGTATGTGATGTTAAGGAATATTTAAGATATGAAATAGCAAATCAATGTATGAGTGATATAAATTATGAAAATTTAATTGATAATGTTGATATGATTATTGATTTACTTCAAGAGTTAGATGAAACACAAGAAGATACTTTAAAAATTAGAGTATATTATAATCCTATAGGTGCTTTACAATATACTACATTCATTAAGGAGGAAGAATAATATGTATTTAGTAAGTGATGATTATGGAGATTTTAAAAAGATAATGAATTTTAAAGAATTATATGGAATGTTAGCTGATGAGATAGTACAAGATATTAAACAAAATTATAATGAATATGATATTTTAAAAGAATGTGTAGACCAATTAGGAAGTTTAGTAAAAAACAATTTAGTAAATGAAAAATATATTATAAATAACTTAGAATCTTATGGTTGGCATGTTATTAATATCTTAGATATACAAAAAGGTATAAATGACTTAAGAGAATATGTAGCTAGAAAAAGCACAGATTTAAAAGTATTTGATGATATTTTAAAATATATAGATGAGGAGTTGAAATAATGATAAAACTAAAAACTAAAAGAATTAAAGAAAACACTAAAGAAGAATATATTGGAGTAGAGTTTAGAACTAAAGATACAAATTATTATGAATATTTAGTTGCTATTAATCACTTGATTATAGAATTATTAAAAACTAATGAAATATCTAAAGAAAAACTGATCGGATTGTTAGCAAATTATGTTGAGGAGGTATAATATGAGTGATTTAGAAAAAGGTTATAAAGATGAAGTATTATTTAGATTAGAAACTTTATTAAATGATAATGAAAAAGTATCTAATAAAATAAAGAAATGGAATAAAGAGGAATTTAATAAAAAGGTTGATAAAATTGTAGAATGTTTAATTAATGATGATGAATTAACAGAACATTTATGGTGTGCAATAGATTATTATTTGGAGGAGGTGTAATAATGAATAACGATTATATTAATGAAATGGGTGTTTGTCCTAATTGTAAAGAAAGAAGTTTAAATTATGGAAGTATTGAACTATCAGGAGAATCAGCTTATTTCCCTTATCAATGTAAAGAATGTGGTTTAGAGGGAGAAGAATGGTACTCTATGGAATTTACAGGACATATTATTTATGATGAGGACGGAGAATGTATAGAATTATAATAAAAAACAACAAAATACTACAAAAGTATTGCAAACGAGATATATTTATGTTATTATGTAAATGGTATGAGGTTATTAGCGACTATAATTTAATATTATTTACAAGTTGTCTATAACCTTTATAGGCAATTTTTAGTTAGGAGGTGCAAAATGTTATATAATTTACTATATCCTTATCAAAAAAATATAGTAGATGATTTAAAAAACTTTGATAGTAGTGCTTTATTTATGGATGTTGGAACAGGTAAATCTATTACTTCACTTGCTTTATATGAACAAAAATTAGTACAGAGTAAATGTAAAAAGTTATTAATAGTGTGTTTATGTGCAAAGCTGAATGAGTGGAAGATTGATTGTGAAAAGTGGTTTCCATTTAGTAAAGTTATTATATTAGATAACAAGAAAAAATCTAAAGAGGCATTTCTAAACAAAGATTTTGATATTGCAATTATAAACTTTGAAAAAACATGGAGATATGAAGATTTAAGATTTATTATAAATAATGAGTTTTACATTATTATAGATGAGAGTCATAAAATTAAAGAATCTACTACTAAAGTTGGTAAGTTTATGCAGGAATTGAGTTTATTAACTCCTTATAAGTGTATATTAACTGCAACTCCTATGGGTAATGGTTATATAGATTTATATAATCAATTATACTTTTTAGGGTTATTAGGAATTAGTTTACAAAGATTTAAAGAGAATTATTGTAATGAACAATTGGTATATTATGCAGGTATGAAACCTTTTAAAAAGATAGTAAGTTATCATCATACAGAAAAATTAGATTTACTTGTAAATAAGTATGCTAGATATTATGAAAGAAAAATTGATGATGATTTAGTACCTAGTGAAATAGTTGTACCATTTGAACTTGATAAACATTATAATAAGATAGCAAGAGATAGAGTTTATGAAGATATTAGTTTAGATAAAATAACATCTAAAAGATTAGGTTTAAAATCATTATGTAGTGGAACAATTATGGGTAATGCTTTAGTAGATGCAAATGGAGATTTACATAGAGAATATCAGCTTAACACTTATAAATTAGATTGGATTAAAGATTTTTTAGAAAACTTCAATGAAAGAGTTGTTATATTTTATATGTTTGACCACCAAAGAGATCAATTATATGATATGATAACTAAACTAAAAAGACCAGCAGCTAGATATTGTGCAGCTTATAAAGAAGAACAAGTATTTAATGAAAATGATAATGCAGTAGCAATAGTACAATATAAAAGTGGTTCTACGGGAATAGATTGGTTAAAACAAAGTTATGTATGTATTTTTTATAGTCTACCCGATTCTTATATTGAGTTTTACCAAGCTAAAGGAAGAATTAATAGAGTAGGACAAACTAAAAAACCTATATACTATATATTAGTATCTAAAGGTTATAACAGTGTTGATGAGATTAACTATAAAGCACTAAAGAATAAACAAGATTTTAATGATGAGTTCTTTGAAAACAATTTTAAGGAGGTATAAATATGTGTTTTACTAAAAGAAGGGCTAAAATAAAAGAAAGTGTTAAACATCAAGGAATTGGAGGTAAAGAGATATTATTAGAAAGAAAATTAAGTTTAAATGAAGTATTAGAACAAGATACTATTGCTGCTTTCAATTTTGCTAAAAGAAGATTAGATCTAGTAAGTAAACCTGATAAGGAGTGTGATAAGATAACAATTTATTATGGGCACGTTGGTAATTTAGGTTATTTTGTTGCAGAAGATGAATTAGTATGAAGTGTTATATAAAAAGTAAAAAGTATGGTGTATATTTTAATAAACATATTATAGAAAATATGAACCATTGGACTTCTAAAGCAGAGGCAAAGCTATTTAAAACAATTAAAGAAGCAAGAGGGTGTATTAAAAGATATAAATTAAAAAATATAGAAATAGAAAAAGAGAGGTGTAATAAATGAGTGCAGAAGAAAAAAGAGAAAAATTAAATAACTATCGTAAAGAACATTTAGAACAGTATAGAGAATATCAGAGAAGATATATTGAGAGGAAGAAAAAAGAAGG
>Ga0256404_1001942_pt1 | contig 47509 bp, 36 predicted proteins | sample RumenRJG_01DNA_FD_185990 | JGI IMG/M metagenome (GOLD analysis project Ga0256404, IMG submission 185990) | Bovine rumen microbial communities from Lethbridge, Alberta, Canada - RJG_01 | ecosystem: Host-associated > Mammals > Digestive system > Stomach > Rumen | place: Canada: Alberta | collected... | reverse complement strand
CTGATCCCGGTACGACCTGAATCTTACAGGACTCGTCCTTATCCGCGGACAGCATAATTCCGTCCGCAGTCACCTTCAGATATCTGGTGCTGCCGTCCGCCACCGTCCTGATATAGTAATGGTCCTGGTCGATCCACTCGAAGGTCCACATGGAGATATCGCTGTCGTTGGGCACAAACAGCTGCCCGTCTTCATAGTGCGGTTTGCTCATGACAGTGAGCGATTTGGCCGCCAGGGCGCTCTTATCGCCCGATCCCGCCGCCGGGATCTCGTCATTCATCAGCGCTCTGCCTGTGACGCCGCCGTCCCAGTTCATCAGCCCGTATGTTTTACCATCCAGTCCATAGGGATCCTCTTCGAGGTCATCAAAGTACCAGATGTACATGTTGTTGTTTTGGTCGTTGGCTGAATTATAGGAACAGAAACGGGTTCCGTTTGCGTTTCCCTGCTGGTTCCAGTACCACTGGCCGTTGTTGAATTTAAAAACGTCGTTATTTACAGATACTGTAAACGCGGTCGCCCCGGCCTCCGCAGCCGTCGCGCCCTCAACAAGGAGCAGGCTGTTGTTATTCTCGTTCCTGACGTATTGTTTCGTCGTTCTGTCATCTTTATAGCAGTAAGCGTAGAACTTATTGTCTGTTCCCTCTGCCTTTTCAAAATAGTATTTGGCCGCATTCGCCGGCGGAGAACTGCTGGCAGGCTTTGTCTTGGAGATGCCTACCCGGCCTTCAGATGTCCTGACAAGTCCGTTGCCGAAGTAATATCCGGTTGTATGGCCGATATACACGCCGCTCTGTCCCTTGGAGACCAATTCATCGAGGGAAGAGACCTTCTGCCATCCCAGCGGCACGCTCTCGGGACCTGCCACGATCGCGTACGCGGAGAAACCGTCCGCCACGAAGCTGACCGTGTCTCCCGATATATCTATGTCAGAGAGGACCTGCACTTCTTCGCCGTTGTCCGCAAAGTGGACAACGCTCGTGTACTCGTCAGTAGTGATATCTTCTTCCATATCCGCCAGCTCGATCCGCACGTCTACAGGCGCGGCGATTTCCACCTTTTCACCGTTCTTGTCTACGATCTTGATGTCAAAAAGGCGCAGGAAAGGCGCGCTTCCTTCTTCGAGGTCCAGCGCGTTCTCTATTTTGGCGACGTAGTCGGCGTAATCAGCGGACTCCTCCGCGCCTTCTCCGACCAGATCCTCATTATCGGCGCCCTCCGGCAGGATCTCCTTCACCTCAAGGTATGCGCCCTTGGGCACTTCCGCGTCGGCGCCGCATTCTACCGTGATCTTATAATTGCGGCCGTCTCCTGCAAGTACCGTTGCCTCGAAAGTCTCGGTCCCGCAAATGCCATAGACAGAAAACTTGTCCGACTCAAAGGTAATTTCGTTGACATGAAGCGCGTTTTCTGCTTCGTTTGAGACAGTCCTGCTGTTCTCAGCGATCTTATCGGCCGCATTACCGGCATCGCTTCCGGCACCTGTCTTGATCTTCAGTCCGTCCTCAGTCTTCAGCTCAGACTCGATAAACTCGGGTTTTTCCTCTTTCTGCGCATCAAAATGGACAGTGTCCAGGCCTGCGTTCGCAGTCACCTCCACCGCTTTCTCATACTCAATGCGCACATTCACCTTTCCGGCAGGCTCTACTTTGGTCCCTTTATAGAGGAAGCTGATGTCATAGAACCGCGCAAAGGAAAGACTTGTGTTGTCGTCGTATTTGTCCTTCAGCTCCTTCTGCGCCTTGTCAAAATACAGCTGATACTCCTCTTCGTCGCTCTCCTTCGTGATCTCGCGGACCTGAAGCACCGTTCCTTTAGGAAGCTTAGCCTCCGGTGTGACCGTTACATAGACCTTGTAATCGATGCCCTCCGCGATCAGCTCGGTCTCCTCCGTGATGAGCTCCGCGGCCGGGTCGACGGTCGCTACTGCGGCAGCTGCATCCGTGGCGGATGATGAGGCTGTCGCAGAACCTTCCCCGGTCATATCGGCTGACGCCGATTCGCCGTCATCGCCCGTGCTGTCCGTCGCGTCGTCGACCGCGCTCTCAGTGAGCCCGTCGTCTGCGCCTTCGGCCGTTTCCGCGTCTGTGCTGTCGGACGTCCCGCTGCCGGCGGCTTCGTCGTCCGGCTCTTCCACTGCCGCGTCTTCTCCCGAGCCGCCGCCTGACTCTTCATTTAATCCCGAGTCATCTGCAGCCGCTCCGGTTTCCGCATCATCTGCTGACGACAGCTCCTCCGAATCAGCTTCGCTGTCGGCCGGGCTACCGCCCTCTTCCGATCCATCAGTAGTCGCGGTCTCGTCAGACGCCTTTCCCATCTCGACCCGGTACTGCGACGTCCCCGTCTGCATCCCGCCCATGCGGGCCGCCGTTTCCTTGTCGATCGTAATAGCAGGAAGAGTCAGCGCATATGTAGTTATGAACACAACAACACACGCCAGTACAAAGATCACTCTGTACAGACGTTTCAGTCTTCTGTGTTCTTTTAAGATGATTTCAATCAATCTCTGAAGAAATTGCATAGTCGCCTCTGACTAAAATCCTGATGGTGTCGATAGTAATTCTAGTATAACTTAAATTTAACATTTTTGTTACAATTGTCAATGTCGTTTTTTGCTTTATTCGGGCATCCACCCCGGATTCCCGGCTCGCAAAGCGAGCCGCTGCGCCGCTTGTGGTGACGCAGGGCCTCCCCTGGGTTATAACAGCTCTTTATAAATATCTCTCTTCGACACCCCTCTGTCCGCCGCCACTTTCTTCATGGCTTCCTTGCGGCTGAGCCCCTGGTCCGTGTACATGGCCATGTGCTCCTCCAGGGTCATCTCCTCGAAGCTCTTGCGCTTCTCCTCCTCGATCGCCGCCCGGTCGGCTCCGGCCAGCACCAGCACGTACTCGCCGCGCGGATCGTTCTCATTATAATATACGATGGCCGAAGCCAGCGTCATCGGCAGCGCCTCTTCAAATTTCTTCGTCAGCTCGCGGCAGAGCGTGATCCTGCGGTCGCCCAGCGCCTCGTACAGCTCCTGGAGCGTCCCGCGCAGATGATGCGGCGCCTCGTAGAGGATCGTCGTGCGCTCTTCCCTCTGCAACTGGGTCAAAATATACCGCCTCTCTTTTTTGTCCGTCGGCAGGAAGCCTTCGAAGCAGAATCTTCTGGCCGGCATGCCGGACATGGTAAGGGCGGTGATCAGGGCGCAGGCGCCCGGCAGGGAGGTCACCTTGATTCCCTGCTCGATGCACATGGCCGCGATCACTTCCCCTGGGTCGGAAATAGCGGGTGTGCCGGCGTCCGTCACGACGGCGATGCTGGCTCCCTGCTGCAGCTTTGTGATCAGTTCCTCTGCCTTTGTGTACTTATTATATTCATGATAGCTCGTAAGCGCTTTTTTGATACCGAAGTGGTTGAGCAGCCGGAGCGTGTTCCTGGTATCCTCCGCCGCGATCAGGTCCACTTCTTCCAGTGTGCGCAGTACGCGCTCCGTGATGTCGCCCAGGTTCCCGATCGGAGTGGCGCACAGATAGAGTGTACCCGGCATAACTGTTCTGTTTTCCATTTCTTCCGCTGTATTCACGTTTACCTCCCCGGGATCCCGTGGGCATCCCGTCCGGTCAATATCCTCCGCGGGATCCCGCAGCATCCCGTCCGGTCAATATCCTCCCCTGGATCCCGCGGGCATCACGCCCTGTCAATAGCCATACACCTCGTAGATCTCCTCGGTGTAGACGCCCGGCTCCTTATACACGATCAAGGGTCTCTCAACCGTGAGCCGCGGCCGCCCGCCGCGCACGCAGTCCAGAAGGACCATGTTGGGCTCGCGGTCCACATAGGGGTAGACCAGGCGTATCCGCTTGGGCTCCAGCCCGTGGTCGCGCAGCGTCGTCATGATCTCCGCCAGCCGAAACGGCCGGTGCACAAGATAAAAATGTCCCCCGGACTTGAGCAGACGCTCCGCCGCTCTCGCCACATCCTCGAAGTCGCACAGCACTTCATGCCGGGCGATCGCTTTGGGGCTGTCCGGATTCTGCAGGCCGTGTCCCCCGATCATGTACGGCGGATTGCATGTAACTATGCCAAAAGAGGCAGGCGCAAACAGCGCATCTGCCTCTTTAATATCTCCCTGAAGAATCCGGATGCGTTCCTCAAGCCCGTTGAGCTTTACGCTTCTCGACGCCATTTCTGCGCTGTCCGGCTGGATCTCAAGCCCTGTCAGAAAGCGGCAGTCCGATTTCGCCGACATCAGGAGCGGTATGATCCCCGTGCCGGTTCCAAGGTCGAGTAACTCTTCGCGGGCCATCGAGCGTCCGCCAATGCCCTCCTGAATGAATCCGGTGAGCAGCACCGCATCCATCCCAAAGCAGATCCTCGCCGGATCCTGAATGATCCTGAGGCCGCTGCGCTGCAGGTCATCGATTTTTTCTCCCGGACGAAGCAGCTGCTCCTCCGGGAGCCCAAAATCACTGTTCATTATTATTGTGCTCCTGTCTCCGACGGCCTCTGTTCCGATTTGACCGGGACCTGTTGTCGCGATTTCCGTTGTTGTCGCGGTTTCCGTTGTTGTCGCGGTTCTGGCGCTCTCCGCGCTCCTGGTTATCGCCCCGGTTTCCGTTGTCGCCTCGGTTCTGGTTATCACCGCGGTTCTGGCGCTCTCCACGCTCCTGGTTGTCGCTGCGGTTTCCGTTGTCGCCGCGGTTTCCGTTGTCGCTGCGGTTTCCGTTGTCGCCGCGGTTTCCGTTATCGCCGCGGTTCTGGCGATTTCCGCGATTCTGGCGGTCGCCCTTTTCGCGGGAGTTCTGGTTCTGGCGCTCCTGGCTCTCAAGCTTCTCGAGTTCCTGCGCCTCCTTGGAGTCAATATTGTCCTTGCGGGCGCGGTTGCCGCCCCTGCGTCTTCTGCGCAGGACCGTCAGGTCGTCCACATGATATTCGTGATATTCTTTCTCGTCGTCCACTTCCACGAGGATGCGCACTGTCTGGCGGAGCACATTGACGCTCTCCACCAGTCCGCTCAGGCCGTCTTTTCCCTGCACTTCGTCGCCGACTTTGGGAAGGCTGCGATTCAGTTCCTCGTAAGTTTCCGCCTCGTTCTTGAGGCAGCACATCAGGCGCCCGCAGACGCCGGAGATCTTGCCGGGGTTAAGGGACAGATTCTGCTCCTTCGCCATCTTGATGGAGACCGGAATAAAATCGCTCATCCATGTGTGACAGCACAGAGGTCTGCCGCAGATGCCGTAGCCACCCAATATTTTGGTCTCGTCGCGGACGCCGATCTGGCGCAGTTCGATGCGGGTGCGGAAAACGCTTGCCAGGTCCTTGACCAGGTCGCGGAAGTCCACGCGCCCATCCGCCGTGAAGTAAAAGAGCACCTTGCTGTTGTCAAAAGTATACTCCGCATTGATGAGCTTCATCTCGAGCCCGTGCTGCCGGATCTTCTCCTGGCAGATGCGGTAGGCCTCCTTCTCCTTGGCGCGGTTGCTGCGCTCGGTCTCGTCGTCCTCGGGGGTCGCGATCCGGATGACATCCTTGAGCGGCTGCGTCAGCTTGCTCGCCTTGATGTTCATCGGGAAACCGGCGACGGTCCCGTACTCAATGCCTCGGACGGTCTCGACGATCACATGCGTGCCGTGCCTGACCACGAGATCTCTCGGGTTAAAATAGAAAACCTTGCCGGCGTTCTTAAACCGCACGCCGATTACGTGGACTGTGGCGTCTTTGTCATAGCCCAGCGGTTTCGCCGGGGAGGCGGCTTTCGTCTCCTGAACGGTTTCCGGCTCCTGAACGGGTTCTGTTTCCTGGGCGGGTTCTGCTTCCCGGATGGCTTCTGCTGCCAGTGCGGTTTCTGCTTCCTGAATGGCTTCTGCCTCCTGTGCGGTTTCCGCTTCCTGGATGGCCTCTGTTACCAGTGCGGTTTCGGCTTCCTGAATAGCTTCTGCCTCCAGTGCGGTTTCCGCTTCCTGGATGGCCTCTGCCGCCGACGCAAGCTCTACCTCTTCAAAGATGTCCTCTGCAGCGGTGCCTGGCTCTTCCTGCACAGATGCTGGCTCTTCGCCTCTCCTTCCGGAAATCGCCTGTGCCTGCGCGGCTGCCACCTCCTCTACCTTGCGAAGTTCTGCCGCCGCGACGCTTATGACCTCGACGTTTTCTGTGACGATCTCAACCGTTTCTTTTCCGTCAGAGATTGTGACCTCGCGTCTACTCTCCGTAATCTCAGTATGATCAATACCCATTACTCACCTTTTCCTGTTATATATATGTGCTTTTTATTTGAGGCGGCGATACTGCTGCCTGATCTTCAAAAACATGATCTCAAAGACCGAGTCCGCCGAGACATTGGACTTGAGCTGCCGCGACGCCAGGTCGATCTCATCAAGGATCACGCCGAGCTGCTCGTATCCGAGCATACCTGCGGCTTCTATAATATACTGTATGTCCTCTTGAAAAATCAAGTTTTCGCTATTTTGCGTGCTAAAAAACAGTAAAACGTCCCTGAACCACATCATAACGAAGTTCATGACATCTTCCCGCCGTCCGGGCTCTATGCCCGACGCGAACTCGCTCACCTCCACGGCGTCGGCCCGATGCAGATGTGCCAGAAAGTCTACGGTCCGATCCCGCAGCTCCAGAAATTCCTGGTCGTTCGTGAGCAGCAGTGCCTGTCCGGGGCAGCCGCCCGCAAAGCGCGCCAGGATCTGCGCCTGGTCCTCGGGCAGGTTCTTCTCGCGCCGCAGAAACTCCGCAATCTGCGCTTCCTCCACGGCCCGCGTCTGCAGAACGACGCACCGGCTCAGTATCGTCGGCAAAAAAGTGCTGAGCCCATCGGCAATCAGAATAATGACGGCGTACTCCGGCGGTTCTTCGAGCGTCTTGAGCAGGGCGTTTTGCGCCTGGATGGTCAGTTTCTCCGCGTCCGGGATGATATAGATCTTGCGCGCGTTGGCGTAAGGCTTGATCGAGAGGTCGGCGCGCATGTCGCGGATTTCTTTGACGCTTATGCTGTTCGGTTTTTCGTGGGTGATCGTGATGATGTCCGGCTGGTTGCCGCTCTGGACCTGTATGCAGGACAGGCACTTGCCGCAAGGCTCAAGCAGGCGGGTGCGCGCGCGCATGGCGGGCTGGCCCGGGAGATCCTTTCCTTTGGACTGCGCCGCGGCCGGCGCTGCGGCCGGGCTTGCCGCCGAAGATTCTCCGGCCGGGCTTGCCGCCGCTCTCCCCGGCTTTCGCGCCCCGGCCGGCGGTTCGGCCGGCTCGACTTCTTCAATTTCCAGGTCCTCGCACTGAAGCGCCGCCGCAAAAATCGACGCGATCGTCTTGCGCCCGGACCCGGCGTCTCCGCTGATTATGTAGGCATGCGAAACACTGCCCGTCCTGAGGGCATTATACAGATGCTCTATGATGGCCTTCTGCCCTATGATTTCCGAAAACTTCCGCATTCTGTCTCCCGCTGTGCCCAATCTCGCATTTTATTGGATGGGGCCGGCTTCCGTTCAGCCGTTCAGCGGCAAGATGCCGCCCCTTTTAGGCACAAACCTGTTATTCTGCAATTTCACATCCCAAAAAATTCCATAAGGCTAGCGCAAAGAGCTGCGATTAGGTGATGTTTTTTTCCATAAAGCATTGTCATGCCTAAATCTGTGGAAAATTTCTTCTCAAACTAGTCATCCCACATCGCTCCAAGTCCCGGCCCCTTCTCACATCATTTCGATCAGGTACTGCTTGATCTCCTTCTCACACCGCTCCAGACTATCATTCTCAAAGCGCCTCTCAATGCCCGCCTCCGCGATCTTCTCCTCGGAGAAGTCCTCGCAGTCGGCGAGGAAGCGGCGGCAGAGCTCTCTGTATTTGGGCTCCTCTTCGGCGCGCTCGCGGTCAAGTGCCCGCTGCAGGCGCTCGCCGTCCTCCACTTCGATGTAGACCGGCACGACCAGGTCCGCCCCAAAGTAGGCGCGCAGCGCCACATAGGACTCCAGCGTTCCGATCAGGAGCGTGCTGTGGCGCGCCAGGTCGATCTGCCCGTCGTCCGCGGTGAAGTAATACCAGGGCCCGTGCACCGTGTGGTAACACCGCGACTCGATGATCCTGCCTTCCCGCTCCAGCGCCTGCATCTCCTCAACCGTGTAGAAGTTGTACTCCCTCCCGTTCAGCTCACCGGCCCGGATCGGGCGCGTTGTACAGGGAACGAGGCGCTCAAAAGGAAGCGCCCCGTCGTTAAGAAGTTCTCGATATAGTGTATCCTTGCCAGTGCCGCTTTTCCCCATGATGCAAAATATCCTATGCTGCACTGTATTTCCTCCATTTACCATACTTCGAATAATCTTGTTATCGTAATTTGATTGCTCGCGCCGACTGAATTCGGTGGCTCGCGCCACCTGAATTCGCAGCTCGCGTCACCACACCTCAATGACTCTGGTCATATTGGTATTGCCCGCGACGCCCAGCGGCACGCCCGCCGTCAGGACGATGTTGTCGCCCTTCTGGACATAGCCGGCCTTCTTGGCCGCGTCGATTGCCGCGTCAAAAAGCATTTCCTCTCTGTCTTCCTGCGGAATGTTGAGCGGATAGACATCAAAGAGCACATTCATCTGGCAGGCCACGGACTCGCTGATCGTGCATGCGATGATCGGGCAGATGGGTTTGTATCTGGACAGGCGGTTCGCCGTGAATCCAGAAATCGTGACTGTGATGATGGCTTTGGCGTTGATATCGGCTGCCACCGTGCAGGTCGCGTGAGAGATCGCGGTCGTGATATCGGTCATATCATCGTCGACCTGTTTCATGCGCTGCTTGTAGTGAATGTCTTTCTCAGCGCGCTCTGCGATGATCGACATGGTCTTGACCGCCTCTTCGGGGTAAGCGCCCGCCGCCGTCTCGCCGGAGAGCATGATTGCCGTCGTTCCGTCATAAATTGCGTTGGCGACGTCGGTTGCCTCTGCTCTGGTGGGACGGGGATTCTTCATCATGGAATCCAGCATCTGGGTCGCCGTCACGACGATCTTGCCCAGCTGATTGGCTCTCTTGATGATATATTTCTGGATGACGGGAACTTCCTCGAGCGGAACTTCCACGCCCAGATCGCCGCGGGCGACCATGACGCCGTCTGCCGCCTCGAGGATCTCCTCGATGTTGTTGACACCTTGGACGGACTCTATTTTGGCGATGATCTTCATGCGGCTGTTGTTGGCCTTGAGGATCTCGCGGATCTCGTTGACGTCCTTGGCCGTGCGCGTGAAGGACGCGGCGATGAAGTCATAGCCCATGCGACATCCGAACTCGATGTCAGCGCGGTCCTGTTTGCTGATGAAAGGCATGGACAGGTCGGCGCCGGGCAGGTTCACGCCCTTGTGGTTGGAGACCGGGCCGCCGTTGATGACTGTGCAGACGACCTCGGTGTCGGTCTTGGAGTCGACGCGCAGGCCGATCAGGCCGTCATCGATCAGGACCATGCCGCCGACGCTCACGTCTGCCGGAAGGTCCTCGTAAGTTACGGAAGCTCTGGTGTTGTCGCCCATCACTTCTTCTGTAGTCAGTGTAAAGGTCTGGCCTTTTTCGAGTGTTACTTTGCCGCCTTCAAAGTCGCGCAGGCGGATCTCGGGCCCCTTGGTATCAAGAAGTGTCGCCACAGGCTTGCCCATCTCGCGGCGCATGCGGACGACTCTGCGGAACTTGGCCTCGTGCTCCTCATGTGTGCCGTGTGAAAAATTGAATCTGGCGACGTTCATGCCGGCGTCGATCAGTTTCCTGAGCATCTCCTCGCTCTCGCTCGCAGGTCCGATCGTGCAGATGATTTTTGTTTTACGCATATTATCCCCCTTCGTGTGGTGTGTTTACAGAAAGCTGTTAAAGATTCTATTTAGTCTAGCTTATTATAGCATACAGGGAGGGGGTTGCGTGATGGAATAAATGTGAGTCTTGGGAGGAGGGTGTGTAGTTATGGCTTCTTTTCGGGGTGTTCTGGCCGGCGGCGGGGTGTTTATGGCACGGGGGCTGTCATGCCGGGGCTTGTTCTGGCCCGGGGACCGACGAGTAGCAAGCTTTTTTCATTTCGTAGGGGTGTGGTTAGCTTGTTCAGGTCTGGTCTGGCCTGAGGCCACCGACGAATAGCAAATTTTTTCCATTCCGTATGGCTGTGGTTAGCTTGTGCCGGCCTGGTCTGGCCTGAGGCCACCGACGAATAGCAAATTTTTTCCATTCCGTATGGCTGTGGTTAGCTTGTGCCGGGGTGTTCCAGCCTGAGGGGCACCGACGAAAAGCAAACTTTTTCCATTCCGTAGGGGCGTGCATAGCTTGTGCCGGGTTGCTCCAGCCCAGAGGACACCGACGAATAACAAATTTTTTCCATTCCGTAGGGGCGTACATAGCTTGTGCCGGGTTGCTCCAGCCCAGAGGACACCGACGAATAACAAATTTTTTCCATTCCGTAGGGGCATGCATAGCTTGTTCCGGGTTGCTCCAGCCTAGAGGTCACCGACGAATAACAAATTTTTTCCATTCCGTAGGGGCGTGCATAGCTTGTGCCAGTTTATTCCAGCCAGAGGCCACCGACGACCAGCAACTTTCTCCATTCCGTAGGAGCTATGCAACAAAAAGGCTTCCTAATGTCCCGAAAACCGGGAAACCATCACGAAGCCTCTCCTACCAAACAAATGTGGCTTTTATCTCGCCAGCCAATAACCCTTCTATCAACAACTCATCGACAAGGCAATCCAATCCACCACTCCACTTAATTACTGCCGCAAATCAATCCCACAATTTTCAAGTGCCTCAGTCATCTCCTTTTGAGCCATTACATTCTTAAGGCCGATGACCTTGCTTCCCTGAGCAGCTGCATCTGCAAACATATCCACAAAGTTCAGAGGACACAACACAATATCATACCGGTGGGCTATTTTTTTGCCTTCCGCGATTGAATCGTGGCGCACCTCTTCAACCTTGAAACCGCAGCTCGAAATAACTTTATCCAGTGTAAGTCTCATCATCAGGCTGGTACCTGAACCGTTTGCACAACATGCTAGTATTTTAGCCATAGTCTCCTGCCTCTCTTCATAGTATTATCTCTTCATAGTATTGTTTAAACTATTCTATCAATTAGACATTATTTGTCAAACGCCTGTACTCCGCCGGGTTCTACCGCCGAGTTTTCACGCCGAAGTTTAGCCTCCGAATCCCACTCTGTACCGGATCTCAAACTCCAAACTCCTCCGCCACCACAAGCAGCTCCTCATCGCACGACGCCGCGCGCAGCCGTTCCAGAAGCTCTTCATTTTGCAAAACTTCCATCAGGCTTTTGATGTTCTCAAGATGCTCGGCCGGCTCGTCCGCCGCTATGGCAAAGAACAGGTCGGCCCACTTTTCCGGATCCTCCGGATCAAATGATACCGGAGCAGCCAGTCTCATAAAGCTGATTCCGGTTCCGTGCACGAGAGGGCCGCCCTCCTGAGAATGCGGCATCGCTACACCGGGAAACAGGACGATATAAGGTCCATATTTCTGAACGCAGCGAATAACGTCTTCCGCATACTCGGGCTCTACTGTTCCATCTGCCACGAATGGCGAGCAGGCGAGTCGAATCGCGTCCTGCCAGTCCTGTGCTTTTTTGGCAAATACAGTGTGCTTTTTTTCGACAAGTTCACGGAACATAGTTTCCTCCATAGTTATCAACCGTTATTGGTCTTACATACTATCGTAACAAAAAATGCCCTTAAAGAAAATAATGCTCAATAATCCGATCTATAAAAGTTGTGTTGAGCGGCTGCTGCCCCGACTCAAAGGTCAGGATCAGCGTCTCGCCGATGATATATCCGTTCTTGAGATATGCATTGATTTTGCGCAGGTTTTTCTCCACATATTCGGGATCGTCCAACCTTCCAAAGTGCTCCCAGATAATAGTGCTGCGGGTTTTGACATCGAGAACCGTGAAATCCGGCAAAACATTGCCATATCCGCCAAGGTAAATCTGGCGCTCGAAGAGGTACGGCACGTTTTGGAGGTACAATGCATTTCCAATGAAAACCTCTGATTTGGAGCGCACGCGCTCGCCTTTCATCGTGTAGTACTCCGGATCATTTTCGCCGAATGTTCCCTGACAGCATTCCTGTTTGAGCCACTCTTCCACAAATTCCTCATCCGACGGACGAAACGGATGGATCAGCTGTTTTCTGCCTTCTGCAGACTTCTGGTAGACGGCATCCAAGTCACCTTTCAAGCACTGATCCAACAGGCTTTCGACCAGCTTCAGCTCGCGCTTCGCCAGTTTGAGTATTTTTTTGTCATAATCGCCCTGCGCCAGCGCTGCGGCCAATTTTATGTTTCCCGCCGTAATGTAGCTGTATTTTTTCTTTCCCGGAGCTGACCTGTAGTATTCGAATCGTTTTCCTTTCCGGCAGCAGCGCAGTCGTCCGGCGGGCGCTTTTTTGACAGCGGCCTGCTTCGCTTTGACCAACGCCTTGAGTTCCTCCCTTCTCGATCGGAGCCATCCTATCTGGAGCTTGTTCATTTTCCTCCTTTCCGGGCCTGCGAACGATCCGCCAAAAAATCGCCCGCCCCAAGCTCCACAATTGCCCGGCGCGCAGTGCCCTGCTGATCGTTCCCGCCTGTATTCAGTTATTATTGTATGGGGTTGTATTCACTTTCTCAGAATTTCGAAAGGTGAATAACCGGCCAGAATGCCGGATTTGATTTGTCAGTATTATATATCATCTGCAGTCGGTCCGCAATCTGCATCCATGCGTAAAAAAGCCCCTCCCGGCCTTACCGGGAGGGGTGTTCTGTCATCCGTTTAATGCGTCAGCCATTCGAAGCTCAAAGCGCGCGCCAATGCACTCATCTCTGCACTTCTTCGATCAGCCCCATAATGATCGGAATCGCATCCGTCTGGTGGCTGGCCGCGATGGCCTCGCAATATTTTGCCCTGTTCTCGTAGAGGGCCAGTGTCTTCTCCACCAGCAGGTCGGAGGCCTTTTCGTCCTCGAGGACCTCGCTGAAGCCCTGCTGCGCGAAGGAGTTCGCGTTCAGGATCTGGTCGCCGCGGCTGCCCTTGGTCGGCAGCGGGATGAGAAGGCTGGGCTTGCCCAGCGCCAGGATCTCGCAGATGGCGTTGGCGCCCGCGCGGGAGACGAGCAGGTCGGCCGCCGCGAAAATGTGCTTCAGGTCTTCCTTGACGTACTCGAACTGGCGGTAGCCGGCGGTGTCCTTGAGGGACTCGTCAAAGTGGCCCTTGCCGCACAGGTGCACGACCTGGAAAGTCTCAAGGAGCGCAGGCAGGTTGGCGCGCACCGCTTTGTTGACCGAGACGGCGCCCTGGCTGCCGCCCATGACCATGAGCACGGGCTTGTCCGCGGTAAAGCCGCAGATCTCCAGGCCCTTCGCGCGGTCGCCGGTGAACAGCTCGCCGCGGATCGGCGTGCCGGTCAGGACTGCCTTACCCGCCGGGACCATCTCCAGGGTCTCCGGAAAGTTGCAGCAGATCTTCCGGGCCGCGTGAAAGCACAGCTTGTTGGCGAGTCCGGGCGTCATGTCCGACTCATGGATCACGCAAGGAATGTGGAGGGAGCCGGCCGCCCGCACAACGGGCACGCTGACAAAGCCTCCCTTGGAGAAGACGACGTCGGGCCTGTATTTTTTGAGGAATTTCCGGGCCTCCCGGAAGCCGTTGATCACGCGGAACGGGTCCGTAAAGTTCTTCACGTCAAAATATCGACGCAGCTTTCCCGTCGAAATCCCCACGTAGGGCAGCCCGTAGTCGGCGATCAGGTTCTTCTCGATGCCGTTCTTGGACCCCATATAAGTGATCTCGTAGCCGGCCTCCTGCAGATAAGGCAGAAGCGCGATATTGGGCGAAACATGGCCGGCAGTCCCACCGCCGGTCAGCACGATTTTCTTCTTTGGTGTATTTGTTCCCATGCTTATCCTCTATGATGCCTCAATGCTCCGCGGGCTTTACTGTCCGATCGCCTGCTTAAGGGCGTTTGCCAGCTGGTCCGGACATGACGTGTTCTTGAATCCGCAGCGGATCCCCTCGATCTTGGGGATCACATCCTCGGCGCGCTGGCCGACCACAAGTTTGCTGATTCCCTGCAGGTTGCCGTTGCACCCGCCGGTAAAGTGTACGTCCTGGATGACGTGGTTCTCATCAAGTGTGAGGTTGATCATGGAGGAGCATGTTCCTCTTGTTCTGTACTGCATATCTTTATCTCCTGTCATAGTTTTCGGTCAAAATAGTGTTGTCCCGGTTTTCGGTCAAAACCGTGTTCTGTCCGCAGATCGCCTTCCCAGCGATAACATTCCTATTCTAGCAGATGAATCGGAAATAATCCACAGAAAGTCGGCAGGTAAGAAAAAGGAATCTGCTGAATCCCCCATGAACCCCTTTTAAAAAGTAATAGTGCTTTTTAAAAACCCTTCTTCGGTGGATATTCCACCGAAGAAGGGTTTTCAAACAGGACATATAGCTCTCCGAAGAGTTAGCTGCCTCTTCAAAGAGTCGGGGTCATCCCCCGATCATCCCCCTATATTACTTGCTCAGATCTACGCTGCGGATGATCTTGCGCAGAGGAAGAACAGACTTCGCGTTGACGGACAGCTCGTCGATGCCCATGCGAAGGAACGTCTCTGTCAGAGTCGGGTCTGCGCCGAGCTCGCCGCAGATGCCTACCCATGTGTTGTGTCTGTGGCCTGCCTCGATGGTCATCTGGATGGCCTTGAGGACTGCCGGGTGATGCGTGTCGGAGAATCTCTCCAGCTTCGCGTTCTGGCGGTCGATCGCGCAGGTGTACTGGGTCAGATCGTTGGTTCCGAGGGAGAAGAAATCAACTTCTTCCGCGAGGTCGTCTGCTACGAGAACGGAAGCAGGTGTCTCGATCATGATACCGAGCTGATACTTGCCGATCTTGTGGCCTTCCTTGATGAGCTCAGCCTTGCACTCCTCGAGGAGAGCCTTGGCTTCCATGAGTTCCCACTTGCTGATGATCATCGGGAACATGATGCCCATGTTGCCGAATGCGGAAGCACGAAGGAGAGCTCTGAGCTGTTTCTTGAAGAAGTCCTTTCTGGTCAGGCAGATACGGATCGCTCTGAAGCCCAGTGCGGGGTTCTCTTCTTTGTCAAGGTGCATGTAGTCGATGGTCTTGTCCGCGCCGATATCGCAGGTGCGGATGATGACAAGCTTCGGAGCCAGAGTCTCGACCACGCGCTTGTAAGCGGTGAACTGCTGCTCCTCGGTGGGCTCTTCCTTGCTGTTGAGGTAAACGAACTCGGAACGGAACAGGCCTACGCCTTCCGCGTCGTTCTCGTTTACGCTGCCCAGATCGGAGGGACCGCCGATGTTGGCATAAACGTGTACGCTTGTGCCGTCGAGGGTCACGCTGGGTTTGCCCTTGAGTTCCTGAAGAAGAGCCAGTTTTTTGACGTCTTCTGCATGTTTTGCGGAAAGAGTCTTCATCAGGTCATCGGTGGGCTCGATGTATACGCAACTGTTGTAGCCGTCCAGGATCGCCATCTTGCCGTCCCAGCTGTCATCGATCTCTTTGCACTGGATCAGGGAAGGCAGGTTCATGGAACGAGCCAGGATCGCAGTGTGGCTGTTGGAGGAACCTTCTCTGGTGATCATACCGAGAAGAAGGGACTTGTCGAGCTTGACTGTCTCTGAAGGAGCAAGGTCTTCCGCCACCAGGATGGAAGGCTCTGTGCCCTGCATGCTGCTGGTGTCATTGCCCATAAGGAAGTCGAGAACGTCGGTCTCAACATCGAGAAGGTCAGCGCTTCTGGCTTTCATGTAAGGGTCGTCCATCTCAGCGAACATCTGCGCATAGTTGTCAAATGCGGTCTTGGTCGCATACTCTGCGCTTCTCTTCTGCTCGATGATGATCTCTCTGGCGCTGTCCTGAAGGTCATCGTCTTCCAGCATCAGCTGGTGTGCCTCGAAGATCGCTGCGCTCTCTTCGCCTGCATCCTTTTTGGCTTTCTCATAGAGAACGCCCTGCTGGTCGATCGCCTTGGCGACTGCGGCGTTGAAACGTGCGACTTCTGCGTCGACGTCTTCGATCAGGCCTGTGTTGATCTCATAGACGGGAGCCTTGTAGATTTTGATCTTGCCGATTGCAATTCCGTTAAGAATGCTCTTGCCTGTTGCAACAATCATGTTTTAAACCCTCCTTGATTTCTAAATTCGCATTGCTTCGTAAAAGAAAGTGGCTGTCCGGATCTTCCCGAACAGCCACACCCATAATCTCAACAGAATTAGAAGTTCTCTTTCAGGAATTTCTCGATTGCTGCTGCGCAAGCGTCTTCGTCGTCACCCTCAACCTGAACGGTGATGGTATCGCCCTGCTTTACAGCCATTCCCATGAGTGCAAGGAGCTTTCTCATATCGCAGCTCTTGTCGCCCTTCCAAACAGTGATCTTGGAAGCATACTTCTTAGCTTCTTTAACGAGGATTCCGGCGGGACGAGCATGGATTCCAAGCGGATCAGTTACAGTAAAGTTGATTTCTTTCATGGCGTTTCTCCTTTTTTGCTTTGTATTCTTTTCCCCGAAATCCGTCTTACAGAGTTCGGATAACTAAACACATTATACTACAAATTGCCTGTATGAAAATAGCTCCCATACAAATTTTTATAAAATTTAGATGGGAGCTATTAACTATTTAGGCTATTTTACACAACGTTTATTTTAAGGTTATTCGGCGTCTGCTCCGAGCTTGACATCCGTGAAGTCGTCGGAGTTGGTCAGCAGAACGACTACACAGTCGGGGTGGTTCGCCTTCTTGATGGCCTCGCGGTCGAATGTCATGATAACCTGGCCGGCCTTGACCTTGTCGCCCTCAGCGACCTTGTCGTCGAAGCCTTCGCCGTTCATGGCGACTGTATCGACACCGACGTGGATCAGGACTTCCATGCCTGCGGCATTTGCAAGGCCGATGGCGTGCTTGGAATCAGCAACGGAAGTGACCTCGCCGTCGAAAGGAGCGAATACAATGCCCTCAGTGGGGTTGATGCCTACGCCTTCGCCCAGAACGCCGGAAGCGAATGTGTCATCCGGAATGTCAGCCTGTGCTACGACAGAGCCGATTGCGGGAGCAATGACCTTGCCTGCGTTGCAGCTGATGATGGCATTGGTGGGAGCTGCTACTGTGGGAGCAGGAGCTGCCGCCGCCTTCTTGGGAGCATCCTCTTTCCAGAGCACGCCGGTCAGGAAGAATGCGAGACCGCCGGAGATGGCAAGAATGATGGTGTAAAGCAGAGCGTTGTTGATGGTCAGATATCCGGGGATACCGGTAACACCGTAAGCAGTTGCGCCGATGCCCATGAATGCTGCTACGAGAGCACCAACAGCACCACCGATCATGCCGGCGATGAAGGGCTTGAAGAAGCGCATGTTAACACCGAAGATCGCGGGCTCTGTGATACCGAGAGCTGCGGACATGGAGGAAGGAATCGCGACAGATCTTGTCTTCTGATTCTTAGCCTTGAGACCTACGGCCAAGCAGGCGCCGAACTGCGCGAAGTTTGCTGCAGATGCGATAGGCATCCATGTGTTGAGTCCTGTCTCAGCCAGCATACCGGCCTCGATAACGTTGTACATATGGTGAAGACCCATGACAACCGTCCAGGGATAGAGCGCGCCCATAAGGCCTGCGCCGATGGGATTGCGAACCAGAACCTTCGCGAATGCAAGGACGTATGTCTCAGCGGTAGCGAAGATAGGGCCGATGATCCAAAGAGTGAAGAAAGCAGTTACAAATACAGTGGTCAGAGGAGTTACGAACAGGTCGATCATCTCCGGAACGTGCTTGTGCAGCCATTTCTCAACCTTGCTCATGAGGAAGACTGCGATAATGACCGGTATGACGTGGCCTTGGTAGCCCGATCTCTGGATCGTGACAATGTTGCCGATCAGATGCCATCTCGGGATCACGCCGTCCGTGACGCCGAAGAAGGAGTTGATCGCCTCCGTATTAGCGACGTTCCATCCATTAAGGAATGCGGAGTGGATCATCAGAAGGCCGATGACCGCGCCCAGGAAGATGTTGCCGCCGAATACGCGCGCCGCGGAAACTGCTACGATAACGGGCAGATATGCGAAAGCGGTATTAGCAACTGTATCCAGGAATGCGAACCAGTCGCTGTCGCCGAATCCGAGTCCGGGGATCTTGGCGAGCGCCTCGACCAGACCCATCATAAGACCGGATGCTACGATTGCGGGCAGGATCGGGACGAAAACGTCACCGACTGTCTTGAGAGCCTGTCTCCAGATGGGAGCCTTGGCTGCTGCCGCTGCCTTGACGTCATCCTTGGTGCCGGCCTGTACGCCGGTGATCTTGATGAACTCGTCGAAGACCTTGTTGACGGTACCTGTGCCAATGATCAGCTGCAGCTGTCCATTGGACTCGAACATACCCTTGACACCCTCTACATTGTCAAGAGCTTCCTTGTTGACCTTGCCGTTATCTGCGATAACCAGGCGAAGTCTTGTGGCGCAGTGTGCTGCGGATACGACGTTCTCGCCGCCGCCGATATTGTCGGCGATCTCTTGGGCACACTTATGATAATCCAGTGCCATAGTTTTCCCTCCCTTTCATTTCGGAACAATGGGTTTTCATGAAACTGTAATCGTTTTCAGTCTCATATATTTTATTTTAATTTAATATTTATTGTATGTAAACCCCGTTTCCCGTAAAACTTGTCAGTATCAATTTGTGCAAAATAGCCAATTAGCGAATCAGTTACACCAGTCCCAGCTGTTCGAACGCCTTCGCCAGCCCGTCCTCTTCGACAGAAGGGCAAACGATGTCGCTGATTTCCTTGAGCGCCTGCGCGCCGTTCGCCATGCAGACGCTTATGCCGACCGTCCGGATCATCTCCAGATCGTTCATGCTGTCCCCGAACCCGTATGTATCCGATACCGGAATACCCAGATGTTCGCAGACCCGGATAATCGCGCGGCCCTTGTCGTATTTGCGGTTGATCAACTCCCCGTTGATGCATCTGTGCGACGGGTCCGTGATCTCCTGGATCACGAAGTTGTACCTGTCCTCGAGAGCCTCTCTGGCAGGGATCAGCTGCTCCGGATGCAGGCACATGATCACGACTTTGTAGGCCGGTCTCCCGTCGTACTCGCTCATGGGGCGGATTCCAAGGCTCCCCGCCAGGGTCTTCCGCCAGCGCTCAATCTCGCTGTTCCCCTTGCTGTCCGGCCCGATCGAGCTCTCTATGAACGCGCCGATGTCGCTGTCGCCAAATGCGCCGTCCCTGGACTCGACCGTGCAGAATACTCCCTTTTCATGGAGCTTTTCCACTGCGATCCTCGTCTCCTCTGCCGTCATCGGCATGTCGTAGATCAGCTCGTCGCCGACTGTCACGTAGCCGCCGGCGCAGGCGATCACGCCGTCGAAATCATATTTCAGAAGCGGAGCCAGCATTCCGGGATTGCGGCCTGAGCACAGAAAGACCAGATTCCCCTTCTTCTGCGCGGCCCTGATCGCGTCCAGCGCGCTCTGCGGCGGCTCGTTGGATCCGGGCGTGGTAAGTGTTCCGTCAATGTCAAGAAATATAAGTTTTCTACCCATCTTTTTCCTCTATGGTAAGTGAACCGTTACAGTGATTCTCTCTCAATGATCTTGTATCCGAGCTTAATGCTCTCATGGCCGGCGCTCTCACCGGTTTCCGCCTCTCCTTCCGTCTCCCCGATCAGTTCCAGAAGGAGTCTGGCCGCTTCGGATCCGCAGCGCCTCTGGTGGAGCTTCACAGTCGTCAGGGTGGGCGTTGAAATGAGATCCGCCCAGTTGTCGCCGACGCCGGCGATCATGACGTCATCCGGGATCCGCTTTCCTCTTTCCTTGAGCGCTTTCATGGCGCCGTGGGCGATGATATCCGTCGCGCAGATAACGCCGTCCAGATCCGGGTTCTCTTCCAGCAGCTCTGTCATGGCCTGATACCCGCTCTGCGCCTCAAAGTCGGCGATCCGCACAGGCAGATTGTCCGCGTCCAGCCCCGCCCGACGCAGCGCCTCCCGGCAGCCCTCGTGCCTTGCAAGGCCTGCCGCCTTATCTTCCTCCAGAACGCCGATGTAGACGATGCGCTTCGCGCCCTTTCGGATCATCAGCTCCGTCAGCTCGCGCACGGCGTTAAAGTCATCATGATAGACGCAGGGCATGCCTTCGAAATTCTGCCCCGTGATCACCAGCGGCACGGTGCAGTTCTCGAGGGAGACCTTCTTGATGTCGCTGAGCGTCGTGGCCATGAGAATGATCCCGGCTACGCGGCTGCTCTGCATGATATCGAGGTACTGAAGCTCTCTGTCTTTTGACCTGTCCGTATACCCGAGCACTGTCAAATAGCCCTTATCAAGCAGTTCTTCCGCGATTCCGTCCATCAGCGAATTGACGGACTCGGACATGATCCTGGGCACGATCACGCCGACCTGCCTCACCTTGCCGGTCCGCATTGTCTTGGCCATCAGATTGGGGCGATAGCCGGTCTCTTCGATTGCCCGCGCCACTCTCTCTTTTTTATCTTTGCTGAGCGGTCCTCCGTTCAGATACCTGCTCACGGCCGCGGGAGATACTCCCGCCAGCCGTGCTACTTCCTTAATCGTCATATGCAAAACTCCTCAGGCCTTGCGATCAAGCTTGGGATGCGCTTTTTTGGCAAAAGGTTTGTTGAATGTCGTCATCAGCCACACAAAGCTGTATCCGGGAAGGCGGATCGCCTTGGCCGCTTTAGGCTCGCCCGTGACCAGATCGTAGTAATCTTCTTTCTCATCCACCCACGCGATCTGCTCGTTGGCGCTGAAATTGAAGAAAGCAAGGAGCTTCTCACCGTTGAAGTATCTGCCGATTCCCAGAATGTGGTCGTTCCAGGGCTCGATGATCCAGGCGTCGGCGTCGTTTTCGAATACGCAGTACTCCGCGCGGATCTCCTCCAGTTGGCGAAGCGCCTTGAAGATACGGTTCTCCCTGGTTCCGGGGATATGCCTGCGCTCCGCTTCCTCCCAGTTCATGTCGCCTCTGTGCAGGTAGCGGCTGTCGTCGGCCTTGATGGGATCGTCGTGATACGTGTAATCGTTCAACTGGCCGATCTCGTCGCCGGCGTACAGGACCGGGATGCCGCTCTGGGTCAGCAGGAAGGCGTGCAGCATGATGTCCAGGCTGATGCCGCGGTCGATCTTCCAGTCGACGTTCTCATACTCAGCAGCCTCAATACCGCAGAGGGAGGCCGTCGTTCCGCAGAGTCTGGCGTCGCCCAGGCGCGGGTCGTCGTTGTAGAGCTCGCCGCGGGCGTCGCTGTTGTACCCCTTGCCGGTCAGATAGTCGTTGAGGTACTTCTTGTGGGGCACTTCCGTCATGCCGAACTGCTTCAGATAGTCGTAATCCAGTCCCCAGCCGATGTCGTCGTGGCAGCGCAGGTAGTTGAGGAATGTGTACTGATGCGGCAGCGCGAAGACGCTCTCCATCTGGTGCCTGAGCAGGCGCACGTCGTGGGTCGCCACGGTGTGCCATGTGCTGGCCATTGTGGTGACGTTGTAGAGCATGTGGCACTCCGGCTTCTCAAGTGTGCCAAAATAGGGAACGACCTTACTGGGCTCCATAACAACTTCGCCAAGGAGCAGGGTTCCGGGGCAGACCACCTCGGTCGCCATGTGCATCAGGCGCACCAGTGTGTGGACCTGCGGAAGATTGCGGCAGGGCGTGCCGATCTCTTTCCAGATATAAGGCGTCGCGTCCAGGCGGATAATGTCCACGCCGTGGTTGCAGAGGTTTAACATATCCGCCGTCATGTCGTTGAAAACGACCGGATTGGCGTAGTTGAGATCCCACTGATAAGGCCAGAAGGTGGTCATGACCACTTTGTTCACTTCCGGGCACCAGGAGAAATTGCCGGGCGCCGTCTGCGGGAAGACCTGAGGTACGGTCTTCTCGAACTCATTCGGGATCGTCCAGTCGTCATAGAAGAAGAATCTGTCCTGGTATTCCTTCTCGCCGGCTTTGGCGCGCATGGCCCACTCGTGGTCCTCGCTGGTGTGGTTCATGACGAAGTCGAGGCACACGCACATGCCGCGGGTGTGGCAGTCATCGGCCAGTTCCGCCAGATCTTCCATGGTTCCCAGCTCCGGCTGCACTTTGCGGAAGTTGGAGACCGCATAGCCGCCGTCGCTCCGGTCCTTGGGGCTCTCCAAAAGGGGCATCAGATGCAGATAGTTGACGCCGCACTCCTGAATGTAGTCCAGATGGCTCTTGACGCCCTTGAGATTTCCGGCAAAACAGTTCGTGTACATGAGCATCCCAAGCATATCATTGCCCTTGTACCAGTCCGGTGCCGCCTCGCGGGCCTCGTCCCACTCCTTGAGAAGGGGGCTTCTCTGCTGATAGTACTCGTACATCATATCGCAGAAGTAATCAAAGGCCTGCTGATCATTGTGGTAAAGTTCGCTGTACAGCCATTTCATCTCGTCGTAGTGCCTGGAAAGGCGCTTTTTAAACGTTTTGTCCCATTTTTTGTCCTCGAACATATGGTAACCTCCCTGTAAAATTCAGAATTATGTAATCGTTTTCATTACGTTTTCATTATAAGGGAATTCGTCCCACCGGCGCAATTTTGATAACGACGAAACTGCCGCTGTGTTTTTGTGCACTTTTCCTTTTAGTCCACCAGCACAGCCGCCGACTCCGGCGTCAGCTCGATCGTAAGTATTCCGTTTTCAACCTGATAATTCTTCCTGGGGTAGGCGAGAAAGCCGCTCTGATTGGTCAGAAACCGCAGCTTCATCTGCGAGGAGGCCTGCACGCCCGCATAGAGCACGGGGATCTTCGCCGTCACCGTCTCATTGCCGTTGTTGATCACCACTACCGCCGAAGATTCTCTGTCAAACCTGCCGTACGAGAGCACCCCCGGTCCGTCCGCGAGCCGGATCAGCGATCCCGTCCGAAAGCACTTGTATTCCTTGCGCATCCGGATGAGTTCCCTGTGGAAGCGAATCATCTCCCGGTCCTCGTGTCCCCAGGGATAAGTCCGCCGGTTGTCCGGGTCGGCAAACCCGCAGACCCCCGCCTCGTCGCCGTAATAGAGGGTCGGCGCGCCGGGCCATGTCATCTGAAGAACGGCCGCCTCGCGGTAGACGCTCTCGCGGACGTCCTCAGCTGCCGCCGCAGTGCCCAGTGTGGCCAGCCGCCCCACTTTCAGCCCCGTCCTGGTGAGGAATCGGGAGTGGTCGTGGTTGGAGAGCTGGTTCATGCTGCACATGAGCGCCGCCTGGGGCATATCTTCCTGCCCTTTCCACCTCATCGCGTTCCAGAACCGATCCGGATCTCCTATATAGTCCGGGTGGAAGGCGTCATTGTGCTTCTCCATTCCTGTCAGGAACCACGTCACCGGGTCCATAAACCCTTCGTAGTTCATGATGGTGTCCCACTCGCCGCCGCCCAGCCACTTAGCCGAGTCCACGTAGTTCTCCGCCAGTATGATGGCGTCCGGGTTGGCCTTCTTCACGACCTTGCGGAACCGCTGCCAGAAATAGTGGTTGAAGATCTCCGAGTGCCCCAGGTCCGCCGCCACGTCCAGGCGCCAGCCGTCCGCGTTGTAAGGCGGGGACACCCACTTGGCCGCCACCCGCAGGATCTCGTCGCGCAGCTTCATGGAGTTCTCATAGTTGAGCTTGGGCAGGGACGAGAAGCCCCACCAGCTCTCATAGGTGTCGTTGTCCGGCCACGACTCCTCTTCGAAGTCAAAATAGTCCCTGTAGGACGAGTCTTTCCTCGTATAGGCGCCCGGCGCGTGGCTTCCGTTGTTCTGATAGATCTTCTCCCGGTCCATCCACCTGTGAAAAGACCCGCAGTGATTGAAGACGCCGTCCAGGATCACGCGGATCCCGCGCCTGTGCGCCTCGCGCACCAGCTTCGCGAACAGCCTGTCGCTGGCTTCAAGGTTCGCCGGATCGGTCACCCGGCATTTGTACTTGGAAGCCTTGCTGTTGTCCTCGGCATCTTGGGGAAGGACGGAGCCATGATCGTGCACTATTTTGCCAAAGTGCGGGTCAATGTGGTCATAGTCCTGCGTGTCGTATTTGTGATTGGAGGGCGAGACGAAGATCGGGTTGAGGTAGATCGCCTCAATGCCCAGGTTCTCCAGGTAGTCCAGCTTGTCGATGATTCCCTGCAGGTCGCCCCCGTAGTGCTCGCGCGTGTCGTCCGCCTTCGGCGGGCTGTACCAGTCGTCGATGTGCCTGACCTGGCCGCCGTTGTAGACATACTCGCCCGTCACCACGTCGTTGGAGCGGTCCCCGTTGCAGAACCGGTCCGTGAAGATCTGGTACATCACGGCACCCTGCGCCCATTCCGGCGGCCTGAAGTTCGGGGCAAAATACCACCAGCCTTCCGTCGCCGACTTTTTCCCGGCGTTTTCGTCCTCCGCGGCGAGGTCGGCGACTTCCGCATCGAGGCCGACGCTTTCCGCATTTGCGGCGGAGTCACCGGCTTCAACCCTTTCCGCGGGTTCTCCGGCTTCGGCCTCCTCCGGCCACTCAATCCCGGTGCGCTTGTAGAGGATCTCCTCCCCCGCCCTCGCGAGTCTGAGCCTGAAGGCATAGCGGACCGGCTTTTCGTCCGTAGTGATCTGCGCCGAAAAATAGATAAAATGGGCGTTTTCCTTCTCGACCTGCATGCGGACTTCGCCCTGGTCGGTCAGCAGTATGCTCCTGTCCACATCGCCCGCCCCCGTCCGGAGACGGATGCGGATCACGTATTGCTTCTTTCCGTACTTTTTGAGAGGCTTTATGGTCTGTACTTTCAGGAATTCCTGTGTCTGGTCTGTAAAAAGCGCTCTCCCGTTCAGCAAATCGTCGTGCATTTCAAGTACCCTGACAAATAAAAACCCCGCAGCGCTCGCGCCTTTCGTTTTAAGGAGACCTCAAAACGGATGCCGAAAGCCTGCGGGGCAAAATTCCTGCAACGTAAAAAAGACAGCGCTTGGGGGACTGTCTTTTTTAGAGAAGGTATTCTTCTAAATGGGGTATAGCAAAAACTTATAATGTATTGGGGGGTTACAAGCATATAGTAGCAAATCGCCCCCCAAAGATAAATTCGCAGAATTCACAAAGTTCACAAAACTTAAAAATGTGAATTGTACATTATTCACAGTGCTGTTTTTGCAGATCTGATTAGCTCCCCTGCAGAATAACTCCCCGTTTGTCGGCCGCATTACGCGTTCGCGGGCGCCGCACCCCCGGCAAAGAGCGCATCGAACTCCTCGCCTGTGATCTTTTCTCTCTCCATCAGAAGATCCGCCGCTTTGTACAGGATATCTTCGTGCGCAACGATGATCTCCTTTGCCTTTGCGTAGCACTCCGTGATGATGCGGCGCACTTCCTTGTCAATCTCACCATTAATGTACTCGCTGTGCTTGTTCTCATGGCCGAGATCATAGCCCAGGAAAACATCGTCGGTCTCCTGCTCGTAGTTGATGGTTCCTATTTTTTCCGACATGCCGTAGCGCATGACCATGTGCCGCGCGATGTTGGTCGCCTGGCGGATGTCCGCGGAGGCGCCCGTCGTGATGTCGTCCAGCACCAGTTCCTCGGCAATTCTGCCGCCCAGGCTCACCATGATCTCCTGGAGCATTCTGCCCTTCGTCATGTACATCTCGTCCTTCTCGGGCAGCTGCATCGTGTAGCCGCCGGCTCCCATGCCCGTAGGAATGATGGAGATCGTGTAGACACAGCCCACTTTGGGAAGCTCATGGAAGAGAATCGCGTGTCCGGTCTCGTGGAAAGCGGTGATCCGCTTCTCCTCGGGAGTGATGACGTGGCTCTTCTTCTCCTTGCCGATGCCGACGCGAATGAACGCCTCTTTGATATCGGACTGCATGATGAAGGACCTGTTGGCCCTTGCCGCGCCGATGGCGGCTTCATTCATGAGGTTCTCAAGATCCGCTCCGGAGAATCCGGCCGTCGTGCGGGCAATCTCCTTCAGGTCGACGTCCTCGGCGAGCGGTTTCTGTCTGGAGTGCACGCGGAGGATGTCCTCCCTGCCCTTGACGTCCGGCCTGCCCACAGAAATCTTTCTGTCAAAGCGCCCGGGACGAAGGATCGCGGGATCGAGGACGTCCACGCGGTTGGTCGCCGCCATGACGATGATGCCCTCGTTGACGCCGAATCCGTCCATCTCCACAAGGAGCTGGTTCAGCGTCTGCTCGCGCTCGTCGTGGGAGCCGCCCAGACCCGTGCCTCTGCGCCTGGCCACTGCGTCGATCTCATCGATGAAGACGATACAGGGCGCGTTTTTCTTGGCCTCTTCAAACATATCCCTTACACGGGATGCGCCGACGCCGACGAACATCTCGACAAAGTCCGAACCCGAAATGCTGAAGAACGGCACGCCCGCCTCTCCGGCGACGGCCTTGGCCAGCAATGTTTTGCCGGTGCCCGGTGCGCCTTCGAGCAAAACGCCCTTGGGGATGCGCGCGCCGACCTTTGTGTATTTGCCGGGATCCTTGAGGAAGTCGATGATCTCCTCCAGGTCCTCTTTCTCTTCCTGAAGTCCCGCCACGTCATCCAGCGTGACGCCGCTGTTCCTGGACAGCCTGGCCTTGCTCTTGCCAAAATTCATCATCTTGGCGTTGGATCCGCCGCCCGCGTTCTGCGCGTTCATCATGTAGAAGAAGAACAGGCAGACCACGACCACCAGAATCGTGGGCAGCACGCTGATCATGAAGACGTTGTCGGACGGGATGTCCTTCACTACGGGTTTGATCCCCGCTTCCCGCGCTGTTTTCTCAATTTCCGCGATCTGCGTCGCGTACAAAATATTGCGGCTGCCGTCATCAAGCACCACCATCGCGTATCCCGTGTCATTATCACGGTTTGGCGTGATGGTCACGTCCGTGACCTTGCCGTTTTTCAGGTCCTCCTGAAAGTCTTCGAGCTTGTAGCTGTTCTGTCCGGAGGTGAACGATCCGCGGATCATAGGCGAAAACACGAATACGAACAGCATCAGGAGCAATACCGGAAGCAGGAGACTATTAAATGTTCTCGGTCTCTGTCTTTTATCCAACCTTCTACCTCAGTTTCACATTCAAAGCTCGCAGAGCGAGTCGCTGCGCCGCGTGCGGCTTGTGGGCTGCCTTCCCGGCTCGCAGCGCGAACCATTGCGCCGCGTCGGGCCCAAGGGCTGCCCTTCGGCAGCACTGCCTTTCCGCGCGCGTGCATTCAGTTACTCTTCAGAGAATTCCACCACTCCGATGAAGGGGAGATCTCTGTATTTCTGGTCATAGTCCATGCCGTAGCCGACCACGAACTGATCCGGGATCACAAATCCGGTGTAGTCCACTTCCAGGTCCACGACGCGGCGCTCGGGCTTGTCGAGCAGTGTGCAGGTGCGCACACTCGCGCAGCCTCTCTGCTTGAACACTTCCTCGAGATAAAACAGCGTGCGCCCGGAGTCCACGATATCCTCCACGATGATGACATCGAGGCCTTCGATCGGGTCGTCCAGATCCTTCTTGATCCTGACAATACCGCTGGACTTGGTCCCGCTTCCATAGCTGGATACCGTCATGAAGTCCATGGATACCGGCACATTGATCCTCTTGGCAAGCTCGCACATAAAGAAGCATGCCCCCTTCAAAATACAGACCAGATGTACGTTCTTTCCCTCATATTCCTTCGAGATCTGATCTCCAAGCTCCTTAATCCTTGCGTTAACCTGCTCTTCACTGATAAGTTCTTTGATAGTCTCGCGCATAATACCCTCATTTCCTAATTGTTATTGATGCCTGTGTCCATGTTGTCAATGCTGCCTGCAGGTGTCCTGCTTCCGTCCTTCCCGGTCGTCTCCGGGCGCCGGGCCGTTTCCGGCTTCCCGGTCGTCTCTGGGCGCCGGGCCGTTTCCGGCCTCTCAGCCGCCTTCGGATACCGAGCCGTTTCCGGCCTCCGGGTAGTTTCCGGCCTTCCAGCGGATCTCCAGGATCCTGCTCGTATGCTCACTCACCAAATATGCGGCACTGATTCTGCCACTGTCTGAAGAGTTCCCATTCGCCGAATCAGGTGCATCTACTGCACCCGCCGGAATCCAAAGGATCTCACCCCCGATCGTCGGAAGAACGATCCTGTCGCGCAGCTGCGCCGGCACTTTCGCGTCGATCATATAGCGCGCGATCGTCTTGGATCTGCCACTTTCATCGAGCGTTATGCGGTCACCTCCACGCCGGGTTCTGAAACTTGGAAACGCTCCTATTTTATCATAATCGAACCATTTCGTACACTGCTTTCGGGACACCGCCGCCATATCCCCGTCAAAATCCAGCACCCTGCACTCGTATTCCGCGGCGGACATGGGCCACCTGCGGGAGGCGGCTGTCGCAGCTATCGGGACTTTTACAGAAACGCCCTTATTGCCTTCTGAAGCTGCATCGTCTTCCACGCACGCATTGCCCGCATAAAAGAGGAGCCTGCCATACACCTTCTCCACGCGGACGCCTCCGAACACGTCCAGCTGCCCGTTTCCGTTTTTCTGCGCCAGCTGCAGAACTGCCTGCACATGCTTATCCCGAAGGTCTTTTTTCCTGCCCGCCAAGTCTGCGATCACGCCGTAAACAACTCTTCTGCAGATCAGAGGCGGATATCGCAGCAGATTCGGGATAAAAACAATTTCAATTGATTCCTCGTGTATTCTGCATTCCTCCGCCGCTTTCTCCGTCTCCGCTCTGAGAAATTCTTCTGCCTCGGCGGCTTCCTCAGAAGCCCTTACTATATGCTCCTGCGCGCCTTTATTGATCTGCTCCAGAAGCGGGATAATCCGGCGCCGCAACAGATTCCTCGAATAACGGACGTCCTCATTGGTCTCATCCTCTCTCCAGGAAATCCCCCGTGCGGCAAGAAATTCTTCGATTTCCCTGCGGCTGCATGTGAGCAGGGGTCTGATAATCCTTCCGCTCACCGGCAGCATACCGCGAAGTCCGGTCAGCCTGCTGCCTCTGACCAGGTTGAAAAGCACTGTCTCCGCCTGGTCTTCCATATGGTGGGCGACGGCAATGCGGCACTTTTCGTTCGGTCCTGAGGCAAGGGTTTTGTGCTCAGGAAGATGCTCCTTCTCGGGAATGCCCACTCCCTCGGGCAAGCGCTCAATCTCAGACAGCTGCTCACTCTCAGGCATGCGCTCATTCCCAGGCAGTTGCTCTTGATCCCACTGATCCGCCGCCTTTTCAAGCGCCTCATAGCGCAGCTGTCTTGCGGCTTCTTCCACGCTCAGTCCATGCCCCTCGACGAATCCGGCCGCATCCACATATGCAGCTTCAAAGGGAATATCGGCCCGCTCGCAATATTCCGCAACATAATCCAGATCGCCGGCCGCGCTCTCGCGAAGCCCGTGATGGACATGGAAAACCTTAAGCTGCAGACCGGCGCGGGGCTGCAGCTCCCTGAGCACCTCGAGAAGGCACATGGAATCCGCCCCGCCGGACACAGCAACCAGTATGCGGCCGCCTTCTTCGATCATGTTATTGGCGGTCATGTAATTGTAAATTCGATCAATCATGTCTGTTTTCCGGATCCTTTTATATCTTCTCTGCCGTTCCTTTTATGCATATTTTTATGCATATTATGCATAATCCTTGTAAAATGATCCCTTAAAACTTCATTTTTGAGAACAAAGGGTTTCAGAAGACACATATGAGAAAATTCCCCATTGCATATATGCAATTTTAATGCATATTTTTCATTCGGACATCGCCCTCTATAAAGAAAGAAAAGCCGCCGCCTGCCGGCGACAGCCTTATCATTCAGAAGTTCCTTCTTTAAAGATCACTTCACCCTCGTAGACCAGCCCCAGCTTCTCTCTGGCTATCTCCTCGATGTACTCTCTGGTCTGCGTGTATTCCTTGTATTCTTCAATATCCTGCTGGCGCTGCTCTTCTTTGACCTTGGCAGCTTCCAGCTCCGCGATCCTCTCTCTGTTTGAATGGAGGCGGCTGGCAAGACCTGCACAGGCTACCAGGATCACGACGATCAGGATTCCGACGACCACCGCGGCAATTCCCATGCTGAGCCTGTTCTGATCATTATGCTTTACAGATTTCTCAAATGTCATTAGCCTCTCCTTGTCCGTGCTCGCCGCCGGCCACCGCGCAGCGGCTCACTTCGCGAACCTTTAATTATGTGATCCCGACTGAATCGTAATCTCATCTTACCCCTCTTTTTCGGACTGCGTCAATGCGCCCGGTAAAGAGTTTAGAAAGAGTTCAGAAATGCGGCTCCGGATGCGGTATCAGGCAAGTCCCGCAGTGGTCACTCTTCTTCAGGGCCGCTGCTTTCCGCCTTCTCCTCGGTGGGCAGATAGCGGAACATATCCGCGGCAGCTTCCTTGCGCACATTTTCCTGCACTGCGAGGACCTCTACCTTAGTCTCCCGGTTTCCGAAGGCAATCCCGATGATGTCGCCCGGCTTCACTTCCGCGGAAGCCCTGGCCACTCTGCCGTTGAGCGTGACCCTTCCGTTGTCGCAGGCCTCATTGGCCACCGTGCGCCTCTTGATCAGCCTTGAAATCTTAAGATATTTATCAAGTCTCATTGATTTCTCCCAATGAATCGAATCAGGAACCCGATGCACCGGCCAACAGGCCCGGCACCGGATCGCAAACCCGACATTTACTGATAATAAAGCCCGGAGATTTCACTCCGGGCTTTCTGTTACATAAATACTGATATCGCGTCGATCAGTTGATCGCGTCCTTCAGGGCCTTGCCTGCCTTGAATTTGGGGGACTTGGAAGCCTTGATGTCCAAGGGCTGACGAGTGTGAGGGTTGATACCTACTCTTGCAGCTCTCTCGCTGACTTCGAAAGTGCCAAAGCCAACCAGCTGAACCTTGCCGCCCTTAGCGAGCTCTTCAGATACTGTATCTGTGAAAGCCTTGAGAGCCTTCTCTGCGTCTTTTTTTGTAAGTCCGGCCTTATCAGCGATTGCCGCGATCATATCTGTCTTATTCATTTTATTTCCTCCTGATCAAATTAGGGAGCGCTTACTCCCATGAATACCTATTAAATATATATAATAGGTTTCCATACGTTTGTCAACCAGTGAAGTAGGCGAAACGCTTCACAAGATATTCTTTATTGTTGTGCTCAGGAACGTTCAATACGTCCTCCAGCATCTGTGTCAAAATAGCGCCCATCTCTTTACCCGGCCTGACGCCGAGAGCGATCAGATCCGAGCCTTTTACGGCCAGATCCTTCAGGTTCAGGCAGTCTCCCCGCTCTATAATTCGCGAGTAGAGCCCGCACAGCGTATCGAGAACCTTCTGCTTTTCTTCCCGCTGGAAGGTGCTCTGGGCCAGCATATCCGCCTGTTTCACTTCCAGAAAGAGCGGGAACAGGTCCTCTCCGATCTTGACGACGGCCCTGCGCACTGCTGGTTCCGTCAGCCTTACCTGCATGTCATGCCACTTTACAAGAGGCAGCACCTGCCGGATGGTCGCGTTGTCGTATTTGAGCCTCTTCAGGATCGACCGCGCCATCTCGTATCCGACATCCGCGTGACCGTAGAAGTGATCGATTCCTTTTGCGTCCGTCGTGCGGCAGGCCGGTTTCCCGATGTCATGCAGCAGCATGGACAGGCGGAGCACCCTGTCTTTCCGGACAAGGCTCACCCCCTTCAAAATATGCTCTCCCACCGTATAGCAGTGGTGGGGGTTGTTCTGCTCGGTCTCCATGCATCTGTCGAATTCCGGCAGGAACTCTTTCGTGATTCCCGCCTTCCAGGCCGTTCTCAGAAGGTCCGGCCTGTCCGACATAAGGGTCTTCTCGAGCTCCTCCCGTATCCTCTCGGCGCTGATCTTCCGCAGATTCGGTGCCAGGTCGGAAGCGGCTTTTAATGTGGCCTCCTCGATCTCATAGCCCAGCTGGGCGCTGAAGCGCACTGCCCGCATGATTCGAAGCGCGTCTTCCGAAAAGCGCTGCACCGGGTCTCCGACCGCGCGGATCAGCCCTCTCTCCAGGTCTTTCTGCCCGCCGAAGAGGTCGATCAGCCCGCCTCTGCCGTCATAGGCCATCGCGTTGATTGTGAAATCCCTTCTTTTCAGGTCCTCCTCCAGGCTTGGCGTAAAAGTCACTTCCTTGGGATGACGGCCGTCCTCATAGACGCCGTCCACCCTGAAAGTAGTCACTTCATAGCCGACCGCGCCGCACATGACGGTCACTGTCCCGTGCTTGAGGCCTGTGTCGATGGTCCTGGGGAACAATTCTTTGACTTGTCCCGGTAATGCCGAAGTAGTGACGTCCCAGTCGTGGGGCTCCCGCCCGAGAAGGGCGTCGCGCACACAGCCGCCGACTACGTAGGCCTCGTAGCCGGCTCCCTGAATCGTCTCAAGGATGCTGTTCACTTGTTCCGGAATCCGGATCTTCACCTGATTCTGCACGCGATCACCTCTTCTGTGCGGAATGTGCGTCACACGGCCGCCTTTCCGGCTCCGCTCGACGCACATTCACTTCTTCTTTACGGTCTGATGATCAATATGCTCTGCCCCAGTAAACCATCTTTGTGGCGGGTTTGCCGCAGCAGACGCACACGTCGCTCAGTTTTTCCTGCTTGTAAGGGATGCAGCGGCTGGTGACAGAGTAGTCTTCCTTGATCTTCTCCTCGCACTCTCTGCTGCCGCACCACATGGCCTTTACAAAGCCCTTTGTCTCCTCGAACAGAGCCTCGAAAGTCTCCTTGTCGGGAGCTTCGAAAGTATGCTCCTCGAGGTGCTTTTTTGCCCTCTCATACATGTCTTTCTGGATCATGGGAAGGAGCTCCGCGACCTTCTGAGGAAGATTCGCGATGTCGCAGGCGATCTTCTCGCGGGTGTCGCGGCGGACAACTACGCACTTGCCCTCGGCGATATCCCTGGGTCCGATCTCCACGCGGAGCGGAATGCCTCTCATCTCCTGCTCGGCGAACTTGAATCCCGGGCTCTTGTCGGTCTCGTCGACCTTTACGCGGAAATCGGAGAGCATCTCCTTGATCTCGGCGGCCTTCTCGAGAACGCCCGCTTTCCTCTGCTGGATCGGAATGATCATGACCTGGGTGGGAGCGATCTTAGGAGGCAGCACGAGACCGGAATTGTCGCCGTGCACCATGATGAGCGCTCCGATGATTCTGGTGGAAAGTCCCCAGGATGTCTGGAAAGCATATTTCAGCTTGTTGTCCTTGTCCGTGAACTGGATTCCGTAGGCCTTCGCGAAGTCATCGCCGAAGTTGTGGCTGGTTCCGGACTGCAGCGCTCTGCCGTCGTGCATGAGCGCCTCGATGGTGTAAGTCGCGATGGCGCCCGCGAATTTCTCCTTGTCGGTCTTGCGGCCCTTGATGGTAGGGATCGCGAGATCCTCCGCGCAGAAGTCCGCATAGACTTCGAGCATCAGCTTTGTCCTCTCTTCAGCCTCCTCCATGGTGGCGTGGACGGTGTGTCCCTCCTGCCACATGAACTCTCTGGAGCGAAGGAAAGGTCTTGTCTCTTTCTCCCAGCGCACGACGCTGCACCACTGGTTGTAGTTCTTGGGGAGGTCTCTGTAGGAGTGGACCTCATCCTTGTAGAAATCGCTGAAAAGGGTCTCCGATGTGGGGCGCACGCAGATCCTCTCCTGCAGCTCTTCCTGTCCGCCGTGGGTGACCCAGGCCACCTCGGGAGCAAAACCCTGGACCAGGTCGCTCTCTTTGCTGAGAAGGTTCTCCGGGATCATCATGGGAAGGTAGACGTTCTCTACGCCGACAGCCTTGAAGCGCGCGTCCAGATGCTTCTGGACCGCCTCCCACAGGGCGTATCCCGCAGGTTTGTAAACCATGAATCCCTTGATATTGGAATAGGCGATAAGTCCCGCCTTAATTACTACGTCTGTATACCATTGTGTGAAATCCTCATCCATGGATGTGATCTCAGCAACCAGTTTCTTCTGATCTGCCATTTACTGTTGACTCCTCTCTCGTGTTTTTATCAAAGACGCGGGCCGCCTCTGCGAGCCTCCGCGCATTTCCCGCCTTAAAAGCTGTCGCTGGCTCCCTTTCTCCGATCTCCCAGCTGCAGTCTGTTCACTGCCGAGAAGATCGCGCGAACCGAAGCTCTCGTGATGTTGGAGCTGACGCCCACGCCGTAGGTGATCCGGCCGGTCTCGGCGTCCATGAGGTGAATGTAAGCCGCCGCCTGGGAATCGGATCCCGATTTGAGCGCGTGCTCCTCGTAGTCCAGGATGCGGATGTTAAAGCCGTACTTGAGCGAGAGGCCGCGCAGAACCGCGTCCAGCGGTCCGTTTCCGACCGCCTCCACCTGCTCCATGGCGCCGTGGTCCGTGAAGACGACCCTGACCTTGGTGTCGAAGTTGGTCTTCGTGTCGCTGCTCATATCGGTGACCTGCAGCTTTCTGAAGTGCAGGGGCTCGTTCTTGTACAGATACTCGCTGCGGAACGCGTCCATGATCTGCTCCGGCGGGACTTCACCCTGCTTCTCGGACATGCTCTGCACGACGTCCGCGAACTCCCTGTGCATCCCCTTGGGAAGCTTGAATCCGTAGTAGGTGCTCATGACGAAGGCCACGCCGCCCTTGCCGGACTGGGAATTGATGCGAACCACCGGCTCGTAAACTCTGCCGATATCCGCGGGATCGATGGGAAGGTAAGGGACCTCCCAGATCTTGGAATTTCTGTTCTTCATCGCCGTGATGCCCTTGTTGATGGCGTCCTGGTGAGAGCCCGAGAAAGCGGTGAACACGAGCTTGCCCGCGTAGGGGTGACGCGCGTCCACGCTCATCTTGGTGCACTTCTCGCAGATCTCGACGATCTCGCCTATGTCCTCGAGATTGAGCTGCGGGTCAATGCCCTGGGAGAACATGTTGTAAGCGACGGTCAGAATATCGACATTTCCGGTTCTCTCGCCGTTGCCCAGAAGGGTTCCCTCGACGCGCTGCGCGCCGGCCAGAAGGGCCAGCTCGGTCGCCGCGACGCCGCAGCCGCGGTCATTGTGCGGATGTACGCTCAGGATGATGCTGTCCCTGTCCTTAAAGTGACGGCTCATCCACTCAATCTGGTCCGCGTACACGTTGGGCGTTGTCATCTCAACCGTGGAAGGCAGGTTGAAAATCATGGGATTTTCGGGGGTGGGCTGCCAGACGTCCTGCACGGCTGTGCATATCTCCAGGGCAAAATCCAGCTCTGTGCCGGTAAAGCTCTCCGGAGAATACTCAAAATAGATCTTGCCGGGGAACTTCTCCGCTCTCTCCTTGACCCATTTTGTTCCGTCTACCGCGATATCGATGATGGCCTGTCTGTCCTTGCCGAACACCACGTCTCTCTGAAGCGTGGATGTGGAGTTATAAATGTGGACGACCGCCTGCTTGCATCCTTCGATGGCTTCAAATGTCTTCTCGATCTGATCCTCTCTGCACTGGGACAGCACCTGGACGACGACATCGTCCGGGATCATGTCCTTTTCGATCAGCTCTCTGAGGAAGTCGTATTCAATCTGGCTGGCGGCCGGAAATCCGATCTCGATCTCCTTGAACCCCAGCTTGACCAGCAGCCTGAACATTTCCATCTTTTCACTTACGACCATAGGGTCGATCAGCGCCTGGTTGCCGTCTCTGAGATCGACGCTGACCCATGCAGGGGCCTTTTCGATCTGCTTATTGGGCCATTCTCTCTCCGGATAATTAACAACAGGAGTTCTCCTGTATCTCTGGTATCCGCGCATATGTGTTCCCCTTTCTCTTCCCGATAAAAAATCAGGACATTAAAAATATATGAGAAGCCGCTCAAACTAATGCCTGCGGAGCGAAGCACTGCATTCCTCTACGCGTCACTCCACAGGCCGCCGCTTACTCTTCTTCCGTCGCCGTCGGCACGATCTCCACCGTAACCTTCACGGAATCCAGCTCGCCGTCCGCCAGCGATACGCCGTCGGGCAGATAATCCGCGATCTTAAAGGTCTTGATCAGATCCTTGTTCCTTCCCCGGACATTGAGATCCGTCGAAGGAATACTGATCTCCGACACGTTCTCCAGCACCGATCTTCTGCCGGTGATCATCACCCTTCCGGGCTCTACCGCCGTCTCCCCGTTGAGCCTGTAGCCGTCCGCCGGCGTTCCGGACACCGCGATCTTGATGGGCACTTCCTTGAGGGGCAGCACTTCCACTCTCACCATTACTTTGTCGATGTTCAGTGTCAGGTGCTTGTCTGTACTGATATCTACGCCTTCCTCGTCATAGAGGTGGATCTCGGCGTTCGTGCTGATCGAACTCTCCGATCCCGACACATCTACGGTAACTCCGGCGCTATTCACACTTCGGACCACAGAAGCCGGCCCCTTGACCCGGACCTGGTTCTGCTCCAGGGAGATGCTGCCGATCTGATAGTTCTCCGCCACGTTTCCGACAACGGTCGCCTCGATTCCGAGGGTCGCCCTCTCTTCGTCCTCGATACTGAGACGGACACTCCCGATGGACCCGGAGATGTTCGTGATGGAATCGCTGTATTTGTTGGTCGTCAGTACGATCGGGACCGTGTTGTCCGCCGTTATGTCTTCCACATCTGCTGTGGCGACAATGTTCTCCGCTTCCAGCGCGTCGACAACGGACCTGGGCGCGTTGACCGTCACTACCGGGATCGTGTCGGTGTCATCGAGAACGATGCAGACCTTTCCCTCCGACTCCAGCATGTCCGTGTGCAGCATCTTGACCGGTACATTGTTCACCGTAAGGACCGTCTCCGGATCCTGGTAGTAGGTGACAAAAAACCACAGGCAGGCAGCCAGAAAAAGTGAAAGTATCTTCAGCCCTATGTTATTAAAGATTCTCGGGATCTGCGCTCTTATTCTTTTCTTTCCCCTTTCTAGAGAGGATCCTTGCATGTCTTTCCTCCTGAATCTCCTTGTTCTGAAGGGTTACCAGTCTCTCCCGGAGGTAGTCCTCGTTGACATTTCTCGTCAGCGAGCCCCTGTACGCGAGGCTGATCTCGCCGCTCTCCTCCGACACTATGATCGTGAGGGAATCGGTCACCTCGGAGATGCCGACGCCTGCCCTGTGCCTTGTACCCAGTTCTTTGTCCATGCGGTTCTCCGAGAGGGGCAGATAGCAGGTGGCTGCGACAACTCTGTTATTGCGGATGATCACCGCTCCGTCGTGAAGCGGCGTATTTTTCTCAAAAATATTGATGAGCAGCTGGCTGGTGACCAGCGCGTCCATGTCGATTCCGGTCCTGGCGTACTCCTGCAGGGGCGAAGTCTGCTCGATGACGATCAGGGCTCCTGTGCGGACTCTGGACATCTGCGTCGTGGCGCGCACGATCTCGCCGATGGTCTTGTCGGAAAATCTGCCTTCCGGCGTCTTCGTAACGTCCAAATTAAATAAAGAACTGAGGATGTTGGTCTGCCCCAGTTCTTCCATCGCACTGCGCAGCTCCGGCTGTAGCAGGACCACGATCGCCGTAACGGCGATCCCCGTGACGTGCTGTACGATCCACAGGATCGTGCTCATGTTGAACAGTGCCGCAATCCCTACGAACACGATCACAACACCGAGTCCCTTGAGCAAAGACCACGCGCGGGTATTCTTGATCCACAGCAGAATATGATAGATCAGAAACGCGAGAATGAGGATCTCGACGACATCTGTCCAGCGCAAATTCGGCATATGTATTTGATTAAGAAAACTCTGAAAAATTGATAAAACACGCTGCATTTTCTATGTTTTCCGTCCTGTTTGCGGTGCCTTACCGATCGTTTAAGCCGGCCCCCGAATTTTCCGATGTACTGAATGTCTTCACCGTGCGCAGGGAATCCGAGACAGTGACCTTCGGCACTGCTTTGACATAATAATAGTAGTCGTCGTCTTCGAACTGTACGCTCTCGATCCTCGTGTAGTCCACCATGAAACAGAAAAACTGCACCACCAACTCCACCAGAATAGAGAGGAACACTCCTATAAAGACCTTAGTCAGATCGATATTGGTGTCGTACTGCATGTCGCCGAACAAAAGGACAAAGAGTTCGACCATGGTTCCGACAATGATCGCGATCGTCCATGAGTGCGCCGTCTCAAGCCTTCTGATGAAGTAGACGACGATCGTGGCCGCCGCGAAGGCCGCCGCCATGATCCACATGGACCTGTTCTGAAGAAAAGCATCGACAATATTCCTGAAATTGTCGACGGTGGCGGGACCGATCTCGCTGTTGCCCAGGACCGCCTTGTTCTGCTCCACATAGGACAGATATTTGACGATGATCACTCCAAAGCCCACGCCCACCGCGCTGCCGGGCGCGAAGAGAAGACCCGCTATAACGGGTATGGAGTATTCCACCCTGACCGCGAAGGCCAGGGGCAGCAGAAGGATCATGATCGTATCCTTGGGTGAGAAGCGGAAATACAGCAGGAACATCAGCAGAAAGATGACGCCCGCAAGGATCATCGTCTCGAGTGAGAGCGTGTACAGGTGGGCCAGGACCAGGATCACCATGATTCCTGCCATGAAGTTGACCGGCACCAGCGTGCAGATCAGGGCGATGATCACTCCCAGAAGCTTATTTGTGAGGCCCAGGTTGAATCCGATGTGGTTGTTGATCATAAGGATCAGCAGAAAAGCCACTGCGAATTTGAAAGCCGGTACGATGATGTATTCGTACTGGCCGTAGGCCTCGATGATCTTCTTTCTTATCTCAAAAACGTTTGTCAGCATTTTTATCTTCCTTTTCGTAACTTTCCTTCAAGTGTTCAAGCCTTCTGTTGTACCTGTTGAGTCTCCCCTTGAGGGCGTTGATCCTCCAGAGATAGACGAAGAACGATACCGCCAGAAAGAAGATCATGAAGGCGGCGTAAAGCGTGACGGCCGTCTCGATCAGCCCCGAAAGCTGGTTCTCGAAAAGCCGGATCAGAAGCGTGTCATAGTGATAACAGCAATATACGAGCGCAATTAAAAGGCAGGCGATCGTACCGCTTACGAAAGATCCTACCATATGGCCCACGATATAATCATTTTTAAAGTAACTGTTCATCTTGTCGTCCGCGACGCCCTGGCCCTCCTCATAAATAGCGAGCCTGGTCATCGTTCGGACCCTGTCTTTATTGATCATAAACTGTTCTCTCCGATTGCGAAAGTCAGAAAACTGACCTCTTTTGCCCCTGCTTCCAGCAAGGCCAGCGCGCACGCGTCAACGGTTGCGCCGGTGGTGTAGATATCATCAATGAGCATAATCGACTTTAATCTTACACTATTTCCATATGCATGGAAAGCTTTTTTCAAATTATTTTGGCGCTCGGAGGCGCTCATAGTGCGCATTGCTTTCGTGTCTCTGCCCCTTGCAAGGCTCGCGCAGTCCACCGGGATCCCCGCGATCTGCGCCGTTTTTTCCGCCAGCACGGCGGCCTGGTTATACCCTCTCTTCCGGATCCTCTGCGCGCTGCAGGGTACCGGGACCAGGACATCCGGCATGTGCTCCGCGCCCAGCTGCTCGACAAAACCGTCAAGGGCGCGGGCCATCTCCCGCCCGTAGTAGTCCGCATACTCCCGCCTTCCTTCATATTTAAAGCGGTACAAAGAGCCCGATACGCTCCTGTAGCGGAATACTGCGGCGCCCCTGTAATAGATATGCTTTTTCACGCTGCAGTCGGCGCAGTACTCCTCCTGCGGTCCGACGGGCTTGCCGCACTTAAAACAGGTGCAGTCTCCCACAGGCTGCGGGACTGAGGCGCATTTCTCGCAGATCAGGCTCCCGTAGGGCCTGACCGGCTTGTCACAGATCGGACATCTCCTGGGAAAGACCAGATCCAGGATCGGCGTCGGCGACTGCAAAGATCTCATGTATTCTCTCCTTTAGGCCTGTATATCGTCTGTTCTCCCTGATGTTGGCCGTCATCGAAGCCACTGTCTGCCTGCTGCCCAGGATCACGACGCAGTCCCTGGCCCTCGTCACTGCCGTGTACAGAAGATTTCTGTTGAAGAGGCCGGAGGGGCCGCTCAGAAGAGGCAGAATGACCGCCGGGTACTCGGACCCCTGGGATTTATGGACCGTGACCGCGTAGGCCGGCTCCAGGTCGTCGAGCTCGGAGAAGGGATATTCCACGATCTTCTCCTCGTCAAAACATACCGTGACCGTCTCCGCGTCATTGTCAATATTTTGGATGATCCCAGCGTCTCCGTTGAAAACGCCCGTCCCGCCGTCGACCTTGAGGCCGTAGTTTCCGCGGATCTCCCACTCGATCTGGTAGTTGTTGCGGGTCTGCATGACCTTGTCGCCCTCGCGGAAGATCACATCCTGCCGCTGCACCTCCCGCTTGTTCTTCGCGGGCGGATTGAGGACGCTCTGCAGCACTTCGTTGAGGCGGATGACGCCCAAAGGGCCCTTGCGCATAGGGGTAAGGACCTGGATCTCGCCGGGATCGCAGTGCAGATAGCCCGGCAGTTTGTCCCGCATCAGTTCCACCGTGTGCTTGTAGATGACCGGCGCGTTGTCCCTCTCCAAAAAGAAGAAATCACGGCTCTTGTTGCTCATCTGCGGGAGCTCCCCGCCCAGGATACGGTGCGCGTTGGTGACGATATCGCTCTCCAGCGCCTGCCGGAAGATCTTTTTGAGCATAACTGTCCGAAATACGCCCGATCCGATCAGGTCCTGCAGGACTCTCCCGGGTCCCACGCTGGGCAGCTGGTTGACGTCGCCCACCAGGATCAGCCTGGTCCCGGGCATGACCGCCTTGAGGAGCGAGCAGAACAGGTGCATGTCCACCATGGACATCTCGTCGATGATGATCGCGTCCGCCTCCAGCGGATTGTCTCTTCCCTTGTCAAAATAGGAAAAGCCCCCTCCTCTCTCGCCCAGCTCCGAGTCCGGCGTAAAAGCGCCGTCTCCCTCTTCCCGCACCGCGCGCACGCCGAGAAGGCGATGGATCGTCACCGCCTCATAGCCCGTGGCCTCGGCCATTCTCTTGGCGGCCCGCCCCGTGGGCGCGGCCAGAAGGACCTCCAGGTTCTCTTTTCTCAGATATCGTATTATCGTGTTGATGGTCGTCGTCTTGCCGGTGCCGGGTCCTCCGGAAATGATCAGGACCGCGTGCTCCGCCGCCATCAGGACTGCCTCCCGCTGCAGGGGATCCAGTTCCAGATTCTCCTCTTTTTCCAGCTGCGCCAGCGTCTTTTCCGGGTCGCTCCCCGTGTGGTGCACGGGCTCCGCCTCCAGGTCCGCCATCATTCTGGCGATCTGCTGCTCCTCGCGAAAGGCCGTATTGGAGTAGATCTGAATCTCTTCGCCGCTGCGGCGCATCTTGATCCGCCTCTCCACGGCCAGGTTGTCGATCTGGACCTCGATCAGCTCCTCGGGGACCCTCAGGATGTCCTGCGCTCTTCGGACGAGCAGTTCTCTGGGCAGGTAGCTGCTGCCCTCCGCCAGGGTCATGGACAGCGTGTAGAGGATCCCGCTCCGGATCCGGAACTCCGACTGCGTGCTGATTCCCACCCGCTCCGCGATCTCATCCGCCGTGGCGAAGCCGATTCCGAAGATATCCTCCGCCAGCTGATACGGGTTCTCCCGCAGGACCGTGTACATCCTCTCTCCGTAGGTCTTCCAGATCTTGAGGGCCACCCGGTTGGTGACGCCGTACTGCTGCAGGAAGAGCATCGCGTCGCGCAGGTCTCTTTTTTGCGCTATGTGGGCCGCGATCTCTCTCGCTCCCCGCTCGCTGATTCCCTTAACTTCCGCCAGTCTCTCCGGCTCTTCATCCATGATCCGGAGCGTGTCGTCCCCGAATTTCTTTACAATCCTGGCTGCCAGCGCCTGGCCGATGCCCTTGACCGCGCCGGACGACAGGTACCGCAGCATGGCCTGGGAGTTCTCGGGCGGGATCGCCCGGTAAATGCTGACTTTCAGCTGGTCGCCGTACACGGCGTGGTGCACGGTCTCTCCCTCCACGATGCAGCTCTCTCCCTCGCTGATGGCAGGCGGAAAGCCGGTGCAGGTGAGGAGCCCGTCCTCGCACTGCACCTCAAATACGGTGTATGTGTTCTCTTCGTTTCTGTAAATGATATGTTCTACATATCCCTTGTGTTCTTCCATGCTGCTCAAGAATTCCTCACTTGCCCCTCCGGCGCGCCTTGTCCCTCTCCAGCATCTTGTTCACATAGTATCCGGTATAAGAAGAGTGGACCTTCGCCACTTCCTCCGGTGTGCCCTCGGCGACCACGGTACCGCCTCCGTCTCCGCCCTCGGGTCCCATATCGATGATGTAGTCCGCCGTCTTGATTACGTCCAGGTTGTGCTCGATGACGACGACCGTGTTTCCGCCCTCCACCAGCTGGTGAAGGATCGCATTGAGCTTGGACACGTCCTCGAAGTGCAGGCCCGTCGTCGGCTCGTCCAAAATATAGATGGTCTTCCCGGTGCTCTTTCTCGACAGTTCCGTCGCCAGCTTGATCCTCTGCGCTTCCCCTCCCGAAAGTTCCGTGGAAGGCTGCCCCAGTTTCACATAGCCCAGGCCCACATCGTAGAGCGTCTGGATCTTGCGCTTTATGGAGGGCACGTTCTCGAAGAAAGTGACCGCCTCCTCGACTGTCATATCCAGCACGTCGTATATATTCTTCCCTTTGTAGCGCACTTCCAGGGTCTCCCTGTTGTAGCGCTTGCCGTGGCAGACCTCGCAGGGCACGTAGACATCGGGCAGGAAGTGCATCTCGATCTTGATGATGCCGTCTCCGCCGCAGGCTTCGCAGCGGCCGCCCTTGACGTTGAAGGAAAATCTCCCCTTGCTGTATCCCTTGGCCTTGGCGTCGGGAGTGCCCGCAAACAGCGCGCGGATCATGTCAAAGACGCCCGTGTAGGTCGCCGGATTGGAACGGGGCGTCCTTCCGATGGGCGACTGGTCGATGGCGATGACCTTGTCCAGGTTCTCGAGCCCGTCGATTCCGTCGTGGTCTCCGGCGATGGTCCTCGCGCGGTTGAGCGACTTGGCCAGGTGCTTGTAGAGGATCTCGTTGACCAGAGAGCTCTTGCCGGATCCGGAGACGCCGGTAACCACTGTCATGATGCCCAGCGGGATCTTCACGTCAATATCCTTGAGGTTATTGACTCTGGCGCCGCGCACCTTGATCCAGCCGGTGGGCTTCCTGCGCTCCGAGGGCACCGGAATGGCCTTGGCGCCGCTCAGGTACTGGCCAGTGATGGAGTCGGGATTGGCCATAATTTCCTCCGCCGTTCCCTTGGCCACCACCGTTCCGCCGTGGGCGCCGGCGCCGGGCCCGATATCGACGATGTAGTCCGCCGCCAGCATGGTGTCCTCGTCGTGCTCCACCACAATGACCGTGTTCCACAGATCCCGCAGGTTCTTGAGGGTCCGCAGGAGCTTGTCGTTGTCCCTCTGGTGCAGGCCGATACTGGGCTCGTCCAAAATATAGCACACCCCGACCAGTCCCGACCCGATCTGGGTCGCCAGGCGGATTCTCTGCGCCTCGCCGCCCGAGAGCGTGGCCGTCGCGCGCGCCAGCGTCAGGTAGTCCAGGCCCACGTCGATCAGGAATCCGACTCTCGCCCGGATCTCCTTGAGCACCTGGGCGCCGATCTTCTGCTGGGTCGCCGTCAGCTGCAGGCTCTCCATGAAGTCGCGCAGCGCCCGGATGGACATGCAGGTCAGGTCATAGATGTCGATTCCGCCGACCGTGACCGCCAGAGATTCCTTTCTCAATCTTTTGCCGCCGCACTCCTTGCAGGGCGTGATGCTCATGAAGGACTCGTACTCCGCCTTCATGCTCTCGGAAGCCGTCTCGCGGTAGCGGCGCTCGGAGTTCTTGATCAAACCTTCGAAAGTGACCGGATAGACGCCCTTTCCGCGCTGTCCCTCATAGTAGACGTCGACGCTCTTGTCCGTGCCGTACATCAGCATGTCCCGCACTTCCTTCGACAAATCCTTGTAGGGCGTGTCCAGGCTGAAGCCGAATTTCTCGGTCAGGGCCATCAGGATCGCGTTTGCAAAGCTGCCCTTGTGCATGCAGGACTGCCATCCCAGAACCGCTATTGCCCCTTCATTGATGGACAGCGTCTCGTCGGGGACGATCAGCTGCGGGGCAAATTCCATCTTGTAGCCCAGTCCCGCACAGCCCGGGCAGGCTCCGAAAGGATTGTTGAAGGAGAAGCTCCTGGGCTCGATCTCCTGCACGCTGATTCCGCAGTCCGGGCAGGCAAAACTCTGGGAGAACTGCATCAGTTCCGATCCCACGACGTCCACCTGCAGAAGGCCGTCCGCCAGCTGCAGCGCGTTCTCCACCGAGTCCGTGAGCCTTCGCTCAATGCCGGGCTTTACCACCAGGCGGTCGATGATGATCTCGATATTGTGTTTTATATTTTTCTCCAGCTTGATGTCCTCCGAGACATCGTAGAGATTCCCGTCGATGCGAAGGCGCACATAGCCCGCTTTCCTCGCGCGGTCGATCACCTTCTGGTGCTCGCCCTTGCGGCCTCTGACCACCGGCGCCAGGATCTGGATCCTTGTGCTCTCGGGGAGCTCCATGATCCGGTCCACCATCTGATCCACGGTCTGCCTCGCGATCTCTCTGCCGCAGTTGGGGCAGTGCGGGATGCCGATTCTTGCGTAGAGCAGGCGGAAGTAGTCATAGATCTCCGTCACCGTTCCCACCGTCGATCTGGGGTTTCGGTTCGTGGACTTCTGGTCGATGGAGATGGCGGGCGACAGGCCCTCGATCTTCTCCACATCGGGCTTTTCCATCTGTCCCAGGAACTGCCTCGCGTAGGAGGACAGGGATTCCATATATCTCCTCTGGCCCTCCGCGTAGATGGTGTCAAAAGCCAGCGACGACTTGCCCGATCCCGACAGACCCGTCAGCACGACCAGCTCGTTGCGCGGGATCTCCAAAGTCAGATTCTTGAGATTGTGTTCGTTGGCGCCCCATATGCGGATGCAGTCCTCTTTATTGATGATGCTTCTTCTTAGCGCGTCGCGCTCTCTCTGGATTCCCGCCAGTTTCTCGCCCTCTTCCAGGGCCGGCCAGTAATCCGGTTTCTTCATCTTAACAGCCATAAATACGAAATTCCGTTCCTAACTAAATATATATATGAATCAGTGTCCGCCGGTCAGCTCCAGCTCGTGTTTCTTCAGTTCCAGCATCTTGTCGCGCAGCTCCGCCGCCGCCTCGAAGTTGAGGTCCGCCGCCGCCTTGCGCATCTTCTTCTCCACATCCGCGATCAGCTTTCTGAGCTCGCCGAGGTTCATGGACTCCGGATCCTTCTCGAAAGCCGCCTGCTCCTTGGTGATCTCCCTGGAGATCGAGATCAGGTCGCGCACCGCCTTGCGGATGGTCTGCGGGGTGATCCCGTGCTCCTCGTTATATTTTGTCTGTACTGCTCTGCGGCGCTCGGTCTCGTCAATCGCCCTGCGCATGGAGTCGGTCATATTGTCGGCGTACATGATGACATGGCCGTCCGCGTTTCGCGCCGCGCGCCCGATGGTCTGCACCAGGGACGTCTCCGAGCGGAGGAACCCCTCCTTGTCCGCGTCCAGGATGGCCACCAGGGCAATCTCCGGGATGTCCAGGCCTTCGCGCAGCAGGTTGATACCTACCAGCACGTCGAAGACATCCAGTCTCATGTCCCGGATGATCTGCGAGCGCTCCAGCGTGTCGATGTCCGAGTGCAGGTACTTGACCCGGATGCTGGCCCCTGCCAGATAGTCCGTCAGGTCCTCCGCCATCTTCTTGGTCAAAGTAGTGATCAGCACCTTGTTTCCATCTTTAACCGTCTTTCTGATCTCGCCGATCAGGTCGTCGATCTGTCCCTGCACCGGCCTCACATCGATCTTGGGATCCAGCAGGCCTGTCGGCCGGATGATCTGCTCCGTCCGCATCAGCTCGTGGGACTCCTCATAAGGTCCCGGCGTCGCGCTCACGAACAGCATCTGGTCGATGTGGGACTCAAACTCCTCAAAATTCAGCGGCCGGTTGTCCAGCGCCGACGGCAGGCGGAACCCGTACTCCACCAAAGTCTCCTTGCGCGACCGGTCCCCGTGGTACATGGCCCCGATCTGCGGGATGGTCATGTGCGATTCGTCCACGATGATCAGAAAATCTTCCGGGAAGAAGTCCATCAGCGTAAGCGGCGGCTCCCCCGGCCTGGCAAAATTCAGATGCCTCGAATAGTTCTCGATCCCGCTGCAGAATCCCGTCTCGCGCATCATCTCCACGTCAAAGTTCGTCCTCTCGGAGATCCTCTGCGCTTCGATCAGCTTGTCCTGGGACTTGAAGAACTTCACCTGCTCTCTCATCTCTTCTTCAATGTTATCGCAGGCCTTGTTGATCTTCTCCTGGGGCACCACATAATGGGAGGCCGGCCAGATCATAACATGACTGAGGCTCGCGTGCACCCTTCCGGTCAGCTGCTCCACCTCGCAGATCCTGTCGATCTCATCGCCGAACCACTCGATGCGGATCAGATACTCGCCGCCCTGCGCGGGATAGACTTCCACCGTGTCCCCTCTGACTCGGAAATTACAGCGCTCGAGAGACAGATCATTTCTCGTGTACTGAATGGCGATCAATTCTTTGATCACTTCGTCGCGGTCCTTCTCCATTCCCGGCCTGAGGGAAATGGACATTCCCTTAAACTCCTCGGGGCTGCCCAATCCGTAAATACAGGACACACTGGCCACCACGACCACGTCCCTTCTCTCTGCCAGGGAAGCCGTCGCGGAGAGCCTGAGCTTATCGATCTCGTCGTTGATCATCGAGTCCTTGGCAATATACGTATCGCTGGACGGAATATAAGCTTCCGGCTGATAATAATCATAATAGGAGACAAAATACTCCACGGCATTCTCAGGAAAGAATTCCTTCATTTCACCGTAGAGCTGTCCCGCAAGCGTCTTATTATGGGATATGATCAAAGTCGGCCGATTCAGGGCCGCAATAACATTGGCCATCGTAAAAGTCTTGCCGGAGCCTGTGACTCCCAGCAGTGTCTGAAACTGATTTCCTTCCCTGAATCCCTTTACAAGGTCATCGATCGCCTGCGGCTGGTCTCCCGTGGGCTGATATTCAGAATGCAGTACGAAATGGTCCATAGACTTGCTTCCTCCCGGTGCGGATGGTATGCCGTGTGCTTCTGCCGTGCGATTCCGGCGCGCGCTTTGGCTGTGCGGTTCTGGCCGCACGCTTTTGCCGTGCGGGTCCGGCGCGCGCTTTTGCCGTGCGGGTCCGGCGCACGCTATTGCCGTGCGATTTGCAGGATGCCTCAGTGGGCTCTGCATCGGTCACTGAGGCTATTAGAGAAGTATATCACATCATTTTTATAAAGAACAGATTATTTTTAGAACGAATGTTCTTGATTTGCTGATTTGAAACGCATTAGTGCTCTTTCAAAGGGGCTGTCGCATTAAGCGAAGGAATCCTGATCGTGTGCTCCTTCTGAATGATATGCTCCCTTCCAGGTAGACAAGAGAAATAATAAAAATCTTGTTCTACTTGGAAGGGGGCATCTTTTATGTCTAGGGGCAGGATTGACCCAGCAGAAAAACTGCGGACAGTACACCTCA
>Ga0256404_1001941_pt1 | contig 47514 bp, 36 predicted proteins | sample RumenRJG_01DNA_FD_185990 | JGI IMG/M metagenome (GOLD analysis project Ga0256404, IMG submission 185990) | Bovine rumen microbial communities from Lethbridge, Alberta, Canada - RJG_01 | ecosystem: Host-associated > Mammals > Digestive system > Stomach > Rumen | place: Canada: Alberta | collected... | reverse complement strand
TCGCAGCCTACGTCCTCCATTACATAAACTATGGTCAATATGAGGGCAGAGTAGCTATCTAGCCATCAGTGCGAACCCTCCGCAGTAGGTGCTCGCCGCTATATTACAAGCCATCAGTGCGAACCCTCCGCAGTAGGTGCGCTAGTGCATACCGCGGAATGCAACTAAAAAAATAACACCTATAAATAATGCCTACAGTGCGATTTTCTTTATGAGCACGTAGGCATTATTTTAGGTGTTATTCTATTAATCTACCTTGCGGCATCGCACCTACTGTGGATTCGGCACATTGTCATTTTTTGGACTCTGCCACTGCGAGATATTAACCTGTGCTGACAATGGCTTTCCAGTTTGTCCAGTTCTAGGCTCAACTACCTGGAAGCATGTATCCCAATCATGTCCCTGTAAAGCAGCCGCATCAGCTGTTCCTGTAATCCTCATTGATGCATTGTATCCACCAATAGGATCCTTGTTCCAATCCCAGATTGTATAACGCGCATCTGGACCTTGTGTGCCAGGATCTAATACAGTTGCGTTAAGACCGAAGAAATCAAGATCTACATCATTCCAACCGTTTTCCATTCCCTTATATACAGGGTATCTTTCTGTTCCGTCACCAACCTTGAATTTCACATTTCTAAAGTTAGCATCAATTCTGTCTCCACCATGCTTAACACCACCTTCGATTGCAATTGTAAATGGTGGTGGGAAGTCAATCTGTGTCCATTGTTCGTAGCCTACTGTTAATTCCTTATCATTTACATAGGCGCGAAGTCTCTTATCATATTTGTTCCATGTAAGACGAATCTTATATTCTTGATTAAGTCTTGCATCATTTCCCTGGTCATCAAGTTCAAAACGCAGGTAATTCTTACCACCCATTCCAGCTTGCGCTGCCTGGCTAGGATCATAGATATTCTCTAGTACAAATTCTGTATTAGAAGTGTACCATGGGAATTGCTCTCTAAGGTTAGACTGATTGCCAAGACCGAAGCTTGCAACCTTGCCACCGCAGGCCATAACTACCTTTGCAGAAGAACCGCTTGCTCCTGTATCGTTAAGCCTAACAACAGCTTCAACCTGTGCATAGGCTGTATCTTGATCTATTGTAAGAGTGCCCCTGTTTCTGAGAGCTTCTATAGTAAGGGCTCTTTGGTCAGGGGAACCATACCATGCAACACCTTCGTATTGCCATACACCTCCGCTTGCGAGAGTTAACACCTCATTATAATCTGTTGTATAGTGATGTGAACCTGGCCAGTAATCTGGCTGCATAGGATTGAACATACGGAATACAGGAACAAGAGTACTTGCATCTCCTGAAAGTGAATCAGCACTATACCAGGATATACCTTCGTCAACCCATCTGTTAGTCCAATTAAGATTTGCCAGGATATAATCTCTTTCAGTACTGCTTGTAGTATATACGTGATCTCCGTTGTATTCGTTGTATACACGGTACACTGGTGTGTAAGAATTGTAATCTGTTGGAGCAGCCCAGCTTACACCTTCATCTACCCATCCGCTTGTAAATACAAGCCAGTCACGTTCTGTAGTACTCATTGTGTACATATGGTCTCCATTAGCAGGAAGCCACAGTCTGTATACGTTCTTAGTACTCCAAGGACTGAAAGTCATATCAGCGTTAGCAACATTTGCAGGTATCACAGATACTACCATGATAAGAATTGCCGCTAAAGCGATGATACTTGTTTTTCTTTTTTTCATACTTCTTACCCCTCCTTCATTATTAAGTGCCCCCACTTGTTAGGTAATTTCTAATATAGCATAGACTATGGTAAGAGTAAAGCGAATATATGGCATATTCTGACCAAGGGAAGGACCTACTGGTATTGACATATATAAATGACAAATGTTAATATATCAGAAGTTTTTGAGTATTTTTTCTTATTAAAATGCTATTGTTGCGGTGCTGATTTAAGGATGGAAATTGTGAGTAAAAAATTTTTTACAGCGAAAAATATTATAGTAATTATCTTCGTTGCTGTTCTTGTATTGATGAGCATTCTTCGAATATATATGGAGCATTATATGGGATATTATTTGCTATTAGTATCCCCAGTTGATGATGATATGCAGGTTCGTAATGCCCATAGCATCTTAAACGGCAACTATATGGGTTTGTATAATGAAGAAACTATACCTAAACATCCTATGTTTCCTCTGTTTTTGGCAGCCCTTAATTTACTGCATATTCCTTATTATATTGGCATTTCATTATTAATCTGTGGCTCTGCATTACTATTTGTAATTGCAATTAAGCCAATATGTGAGAACGTATTTGTTCGTGGTATTTTCTACCTATTTCTAATATATAATCCTGTGGGCTTCGCTTACGAATTTGCCACCAGGATTTATCGTAATTCCCTGATTCCATGGGCAGTTTTGTTTGTTATTGCGAGTATGGTGGGCTTTTATCTTCGCAAGGATAAGGGGCCTAAGAAGATGGTCTTTTGGAGCATTTGTCTTGGAATTACAGTTTCGTTCTTCTGGTATCTAAGAGAAGACTCTATCTGGATGTTCCCATTTATGCTTGTAGGCACATTTGCCATCCTAATCTATTGGGTATCATACTTCTTCAAGACATATAAGAAGGGGGAGAGAAGCAAGGCGTTTCGAGACAAGATTGGATTAATTATAAAATGTCTGATCCTTGCCATAGTTCCATTTTGTCTACTTGGCATGACTCGCCTATTTGTAAGCGGTATGAACAAGCTTAACTATAACATATTCGTTACAGAAGACAGGGTGGAGGCATCTATTGGAAGTGTTATGAGTTACCTCTATCGCATTGATGATGGTCATAATTGGCAATCTGAAAGAGGGGCCAATGAACCTGATATTATTGTGTCTTCAGATGCAATTAAAATGGCTCAAAAGGAGAGTCCTGCCTTAGCATCCCTTGATAATTATCTTGACTGCTATTACAGATTGTCAGGTGGGGAAGAGCTGTGGGCTGACTGGCCTGAGTGGGCTCTTAGAGATGCGGCTGTTGAGAAGGGCTATTATCGCGATGCCTTAGAGACAGAAGTTTATTTTGCCATCGTAGCTGATGAACTTAAGACTGCATTCGATGAAGGCCGTCTTAAGTCTAAGGAAGGAGTATTCCTCTCATCTCAGACAGGACCATTTGTGGCAGATGATTTTGCAGAGGCACTTAACATTACAGGTATAACTATTAATCATATGCTTCATTTCGACTTCTGCGATGTTAATATGCCTAAGATAAGTGATTATGATTATAACAAGATGAAGAATTGGGAGTCCCTTCTTAGAATGACATTTCCAAGGGATGAACAGCAGCTTATGACTGATGCTACCGTGGAAGGCACAGATATTGTGGAAGACAGTGCCAACAATCAGAAGCTCTATGAGAAGTTCAGTGACGGCAATGCTCTTGCGCTGCGCAATCTACTTGTATATAGAGCACTCTATATCGTATATATTATATTGTTAGCCGGGGGATTTGTATTCGCCACAGTTTATATTATTGTTAGAAGAGGTAAGGGCGACAGAGCTGTCTTTGATTCCTGGCTATTAGAGCTTGGAGTGCTGCTTACTGCATTTGTCAATATATTCGCCGTAAGCCTGTTCTCGAAAGCCCTGACACCAGATCCTAATGTGAATGTATTCTGCTTCTACGCATCAAGCTGCTATGTATTATTTGCCGTAGCATTAATACTTGGAATATGCAGCATGATACGTATTATAACTCCTTTAGTTAAGAAGAAAAAAGCATCCTCTTAAGCTTTCTCTTTACCTTGATTACGAATATCTCTGAGGAGCTGTAATTAAGCACATCATAAGGCTTATACATGTCAAGATTACAATTATATGAAGCGTGGCGTATATCATGAATAAATGGCCACTTCTGAATAAGTGCTGCATCATTGTTATCATCTGCAGTGCTTTTTTCATCTATAATTCTTACTTCAATAGTTGGGTCAACAACTATGTTACAATCTGCTTCTTCCTTAGAACACTTAATAGAGAAATCAATTCCCTTATATAGATTATTAAGTGTATCATCGAATCCGCCGAATCTGTCAAATGTTGATTTCTTAATGGCAATACATTTGCCACTAATAGCTTCTACATCCATTGAACATAAGAATCTGTCAAGGCTTGCGCCATCAATTCTGTTAAGGCCAAGTGCGTTCTTAACAATTCCCCTGTCAGATAAGCTAATACCAACGTTGTCAATGTCAGTGAAGTTCTTAAGGAATCTAGGACCGGCGGCAATCACGTCAGACCTTGTGCAGGTTCCGATTAGCTGGTCAAATGAGCCTTTGATAAACTCAGTATCACTATCAACAAATAAGAGGATATCTCCCTTGGCAGACTGGGCCCCTGTATTATATGAGCATTTGCCATCTGATGGTGTCTTAACGACCTTGAGAATATCAATTCCAAGCTTATCCATTCTCTCGAAATAGAAGTTGCTCTTCTGGAAATCCTCTACAGTGCCAACTACAATTATCTCGTAGTCTGAATTAGAATTAGATGCATTCCTTCTTATAGAAAGCAGACATCTGTTAAGGTTGTCGATTACTCCATTGTAGTCAATGATAATAGATGCCTTAACATTAGAAGTGTCATACTTAATAGTAAATCGTCTCGGACAAATGTCAGATTCTAAAACCTCACCCTTCACATTAGTCCTCTCAAGGTGAGTCTGAATTGCGAGAATACTACTGTCAAGTGTGTAATCCTTCTGTGAAGCTGAGCTTGCAGTTGACTGGCTGTGTATTCTCCAATGATATAATATCTTAGGAACATGGCATACCTTCCTTGCCTTCTCACCAATTCTATATGTCATATGATAGTCCTGAGAACCATCATATTCCGAAGTTGGAAGCTCCATTTCATCTAATATGCTTTTTCTTACAGTTAGAAAATGGCATACGTAATTAACAGCATTAAGATAGTCGATATTCCAGTCTGGCTTGAAGAAAGGATTGCAGTAGTGACTGCCGAACAACTTATCTTCATCGCAATAGAACATATCTATCTCTGGATTATCATTTAACGCCTTGGTGTATTCATATAATACATCTAATTCCAATACATCATCGTGGTCGAGAAAGCATAGGAAATCGCCTGTTGCAGCCTCTATTCCATAATTAGTATTCTCAGTTATTCCAAGATTCTTATCAATAATAATATGCTTGATATAATCCTTACCCTTAATCTTGTCCTCCACATGCTCTAATAATTCCTTGTTATCCTTAGAGGCATTAACAAGAAGAAGCTCTAAATTAGAGTAGGACTGATTAACAACACTTTCAAGCATATCATCGAAGAATTGCTTCGGCGTGTTATATAATGGCACAATAATAGAATACTTTGGATTGATGTCAAATGTCTTATTTCTCTGGGAGTCTAATGTACCAGCGCTTGTTCTGTTCTTTAAGAACCAGTTCTCATAATTCTCATCAAAATAAGATGAGTAGGCTGGAGCATATATCTCATGGGCCTTAGAAGAATCTGATGACTTACCAGCCTGACTTTGAGCTTCTGCAATGGCCTCGTCAGTTCTGAATTCCTCGAAGAAGACACGCTGTAATTCCTTACCCTTGTAGCCACTTCTCTTTAGGTAGCTTAAGTAGATGCCACATAATCTCTCTCCAAGATAGCCGCTTACACGTCTTGCAACAGGAGAGTAATCTGACATGTCACACAGCTCTTCATGCTTTCTTAATACATCGAATAGGAAGGAAGAATATTCTATGAATAAATCCTTCTTCATAATGAACATATTACACAGATAGCTTTTGTGATTATGGATGTAATCCATGGCATAAGGATATATTTTAGGATAGTCAGCCTTGATGATGTCAAGGACTGTATCTAAGTCACTTATATAATGATCAATGGAATTAGCATACTGCTCATAGATTGATAATCCATCTGAAGCATTAATCATAACAGGAGCAATATAATCATATCCGCTAATACACTTTTCTATTGCAGCTTCATTTACCTGGAATCTCTCAAGATATTTTTCGCGATTATCCTTGGCTAATACATCACCACAGATAAATGGCTTAATTGTGTCTGGGTATTTTGCATCGCTAAAATTAAAATATCTTCTATAATGAAAGAACCCATAATACTCAGCATCAACATTCTTGAATGCATAGTATTGTGCGGTTAATTCACAATAAGAAGAATTCTTATCAGCTATATTGTCCCCTTCGTTATCGTGGAGAATATCTGGATAACACTTATCCTTTGTTGTACCAACCTGAATAGGATAGAAGTATTCGTTATCTGGAAAATAAACGTCGTTTCTATGTGTCGAGATAAAGATTTTGATATCAGTTTGCATCTATTTTGCTTACCATTCCTTTTTATACGTTAAAATTTACTTTTAGCATATTTTATGATAAAATTCACTAGATGTAAAGTTTTATATTGGCTGAAAGGTAAAAAACAATGTCCCTTAAGAACGCGTTATTTTATAGGAAGAATAATAACAATTCTATGCGCTCAGACTACGATATTTGGAGGAACTCTGTTAAGTATAATGACTTCGCTGTTGCTATTTTGAATTTTGACCAGAATGCACAGGAAATGTCATATAACAACAGATCTAATCAATTGTCTGATGTTCATCTTAGTGAACTTTCGTCTGTGAAGGAATTGAACGATTTTCTAAAGAGTTCAGCTTTTAGATATACATTATTGATTCCATCTGATTGTATTGTTAGTCAGTCTATCTTAGATGTGTATCTTAGCATAATAACAGAGCATAAGGATATTGACATTATCTATAGTGATGAGGATATATATATTGAGGAAGATTCAAGTAGAAGACTTCCATTTTTTAAGCCTTCATTTTCCCCGGATACCCTTATGAGCTATCCATATATGGGAAGGGTTTTCCTATTCCGTACATCCCTTATTGATGAGGTGGGATTATTCGATGAGTCCTTAGGTAAAGAGGCATACTATGACTTCCTGTTAAAATGCTTTGAAGAAGATAAAAACTTCTATCACTGCCCACAGGTTCTCTTCTCACAGAAGAGAAAGAAGGATGACTTAGAGTTCTTCGATGCTAATGAGAATATCAGAATATGTCAGGAGAATTCCCTGATTCGAAGGAAGATTTTCGCAACAATGGCGTTAGAGCCTAAGGGATATAGCTATATTATTGATTATAAATGGGATGAGAAACCACTTGTTAGTATCATAATCCCATCTAAGGATAATTACCCTGTATTAGAAAGGTGTATTAACAGCATCCTTGACTTAACGTCCTATGAGAACTACGAGATAGTTGTTGTAGATAATGGAAGTTCGCCTGAGAACAAGGAACTCTACAAGAAGTTACTAGATGCTAATAATATACAGTATATATATGAAGAAGAGAAGTTCAATTTCTCTCATATGTGCAACGTCGGTGTAAGCCACGCCAAGGGTGAATATTATCTATTCTTAAATGATGATATTGAAGTTATTGATAGTATGTGGCTTCTTAAGATATTAAGTCAGGCTATGTTGCCACATAGTGGTGCAGTTGGAGCCAAGCTGTTATTCGGCGACAGAACTACGATTCAGCACTGCGGTGTAATAACTAACGTAGGTCCTACACATGCCTGCTGGGGATTTAATGACAATATCTATTATTATTTTGGTCGTAACAGATATGTATATAATTACCTTGCAGTAACAGGTGCATGTATGTGTGTCTCTAAGGAGAAATACGAAGAGGTAGGTGGCTATAATGAGGATTTGTCAATATGCTATAACGATGTTGACCTATGCTATAAGTTAGTAGAGCATGGCTACTACAATACAGTTCGTAATGATGTCAAGATGATTCACTACGAATCAGTAAGTCGAGGTAGTGATTATAAGGACGAAGAGACAGAGCAGAGGCTTCTTAGAGAGAGAGCACTTCTAGGAGAGCTTCATCCTCAGTTCATTCATTATGACCCATTCTATAATGTGAATCTTACAGCTGAGAAGGTGGATTTTGATCTTCGAGAGTCACAGATGCTGTATTATGCTCCTCTTGATTTATCTAAGGTCCATGAGGTTGATTCTTTCATGAATATAGATTCTGTTGAGATAGGACAGACTATAAGAGTAAGAGGATGGATTGTTAATAAGACTGACCTTAAGGATAGCGGCTGTACCTACTCAGTTGTGCTTAAGAGTGATAAGGGTGCTATTGCAATCAAGGCTAACAGACAGGTTAGAACTGACGTTATGGAGAATTGTTCACTGAATGTGTCTGACGTTGGATTTGTATCAGCATTCTCAAGTAGTTTCCTTGAGAAGGATGTAGATTATAAGATAGGTATTATGGTTACTAATGCTTCTAAGACTTACCAGGATGTATCCTGGTCTGAGAAGAGCATTCGACTATAGTCGGCAAATTAATAGACATTTTTTTGTCTAGGATTATTGGGTGTGTAAGATGGAAGGAATGAAGTTCGTATTAGCGACAGAAGATAATTCTGATTATAAGTATTATATCGAGTCTGTGGACAGGGAAGAAAGGGATGTCCTAATTAAGGGATGGGTCATTGCCGAAAGTGAAGTCCCTGTTGAAGTAGAGCTTGTTAACGCTGACAAGAAGAGTGTATCTGATGGCAATGTATGGCGTAAGACAAGAATTGATGTTAGGAATGCCCTCAATGTCAACGATGACTTTAACGCAGAATTCTTAATTAGATTCGATAGGGAAAATGTACCTGGAGACGTTGTATATGTACATTTTTCAGGGGAAAATGCCAAAGATATGTATCTGGGAATTGATGTTAAGAAGCTTGATTTCTCCCTTACTTCCTTCGGTAAAGTCGTAGGATTTCTTGGCAACTCGCCAATTAAGAATACAATTAGGCATATTAAGAACAGGAATAATGGGGGAAGCGTTGGCAATACCCTTGATGAAATGTATGCTCAGTGGCGTAAGGAGAATAATCCAACAGCCTCAGACTATGAGAAGCAGAGGAATACTGTATTCGAATATCAGCCACTTATTAGTATCTCTATTCCTTTGTATAATACAAGGATTGATTTCTTCAAGCCAATAATGGATGCTGTATTAGGACAGACATATTCTAACTTCGAGCTGTGCTTAGCGGATGGAAGTGACAATGATTATCTTGGCAAATATATAGAGAAGAATTATCCTGATGATAGAATCAAATATGTTAAGCTAGAGGAAAATCTTGGAATTGCAGGCAACACTAATGTGGCTCTTAAGATGGCTACAGGTGATTATGTTATGCTTGCAGACCATGACGACCTATTAGAGATAGATGCATTATACGAGATTGTCAAGGCGTTAAATGAAGACCCAACACTTGACATTATATATACAGATGAAGACCTTGTTGATGAGAAGGGAACCTTCTTTAGCGACTTCAAGTTCAAGCCTGATTTCAATCTTGAGATGCTTCGTCACAGGAATTATATATGCCATATCTTCGTGGCAAGGAAATCCATTATGGATGAGGTTGGTGGATTTAGAGAGGAGTATGACGGCGCTCAGGATTTCGATATGATACTTCGCTGCTGTGAGAAGTCTGACCGCATATATCATATTCCTAAGGTGCTGTATCACTGGCGTTCACACATGGAATCTACTGCCGGAAATGCTGATTCTAAGCGCTACGCAGTTGATGCAAGCGTTCGTGCCTTACAGGAGCATTATAAGCGAGTAGGTATTGAAGCTGATGTAGAAGCCACAGACATATTCATTATTCTTAAGACTACAAGAAAGATTAAGAAAGAAGAGCTTGTATCAATTATTATCCCAAGCAAGGATAATGTAGATGTTCTTGATAAATGTATAAGAAGTATTGTTGATAAGACAACATATTCTAATTATGAGATTATTGTTGTTGAGAATAATTCAACTGAAGAAGAGACATTCCAATACTATGACAAGATTAGTGAAGAACTATCCTGTGTCAAGGTAGTTAGATGGGAGCATGAATTCAACTTCTCTAAGATTAATAACTTCGGTGCTAAGCATGCATCTGGAAGATATTATGTGCTCCTTAACAACGATATTGAAGTAATTAGTCCTGACTGGCTTAATCGTATGGTTGGCTACTGTCAGGATGAGTCAATTGGAGCAGTTGGTGCTAAGCTCTTATATCCAGATGATACAGTTCAACACTGTGGAGTTGTAGTTGGTATTGCAGGCTTTGCAGGCCATGTATTCAACGGATTAACAAGACAGGACTTAGGTTACTTTGGAAGACTAATCGTGCAGCAGGAGGTATCTGCTGTAACAGCAGCCTGTATGATGGTTGATGCTAATGTCTTTAATGAGATTGGCGGTCTTGATGAAGAATTTGCAGTAGCTCTTAATGACGTTGACTTATGTCTTAATATTAGAGATAAGGGCAAGAAGATTATACTTGACCCTAATATACTTATGTATCACTATGAGTCCAAATCAAGAGGAACAGACGAGGCTCCTGAGAAGATTAACAGATTCAAGAGTGAGATTAAGAGATTCCGTGACAAATGGAAGAAGGAATTAGAAGAAGGAGACCCATATTATAGCCCTAATTTGACGCTTGACAGACTAGATTGTACTCCGAGAAGATTAGATGAGAGATTCACATTGGTAGAAGAGATAGAGCAAGGGGAGAATAAGTAATTGTCTAAAGCTAATATTGTATTTCACAAGGTAAGAGAAAATGCTTGTAGTGATAAATTCATCACTATTGAAGCTGTACAAGTAGATGTACGCACTCCGCGGGAGTGCGTTGTCTTGTTTATTGATAACGAGAAATACACCTACGAGGGTGTTGATATACTTGTACGTGAAGACAGATTTATATGGGATAAGTACGATGTACCTGGTCACAACCCTGTGGCAGAGGTCTTTATCAATGTGCCTAAGCTTCTAATTGATTCACGAGGTAAGGTTGCAGTTGCCATTACTGATGAGGATGGCAATGTCATTAATAAATGCTTCGATATTAGCGTGAACAAGATTATGAATTCCTTATCAACTGGGATGGTAAAGGTGGATTCTGTCAATGTCAATGGTGACAGTAATGATGTGGCCATTCGTGGATGGGGAGTTAATACCGAGAGTCTTGAGGTATTCTTAGTAGACGAGTCAGGACAGAGAATTGATGCTAATACAGAGTATGTGATTCGTAAGGATGTAGAAACACAGTTCCCAGAGCTTGACAATATCCCTGCTTCTGATAGAAACGACAAGTTGGGCTTTCTTTCAACTTTCACCAGAACGGGCAAAAAAGTGAAGGTACACATTATCCGAGATGGCAAGGAATGTATTGAGATAGTAGACCTTGACAAGGCGTTGTCTTTCGACCCAACTAACAGATGGCATAGAGCTCTTCGCTATTATAACAACAATGGACTTAAGTCCTTCATTAACCATGGTCTCAAGAAGCTATTCGAGATGACAATGGGTGGTAATGACAGCAGATATGAGAACTGGATGAAGCTCAATGATGTTACAGAAGAGCAGTTAGAATTCCAGCGCAATCAGGTATTCGAGAATGGTGTTAAGTTCTCTATCATCGTACCATTATATAACACGCCACTTAACTTTCTTGATGAGCTTGTTAAGTCAGTTATGGCACAGACATATCCTAACTGGCAGCTATGCCTTGCTGATGGCAGTAATAACAATAAGGTGGGCGAACATGTAATGAGCCATATTGATGACGGAAGCTACCAGGGAAGAATTACATATAAGCACTTAGTTGATAACGGCGGAATTGCTGAGAATACTAATGAAGCACTTAAGCTGGCAGTAGGTGAATACATAATCTTAGTTGATCACGACGATATGCTATCACCTGATGCCCTATATGAGATGATGGTTCAGATTGATAAGCATGGCGCCGAAGTTATATATTCTGACGAGGATAAGATTGACATTAAGGGCAACGACAGATATGAGCCTTACTTTAAGTCAGATTTCAATATTGATTTGCTTTGCTCTAATAACTATATATGTCACTTGTTCTGCGTTAAGAAGGAGATTGCAGACAAGGTGGGTGGCTTCGATTCAAGATTCGACGGAGCCCAGGACCATGACTTCATTCTGAAATGTGTAAGTGAAGTTGACAAGGTATATCACATACCTAAGATTCTCTATCACTGGAGAATGCACAAGAATTCCACAGCCGAGAACCCAGAGAGTAAGCTGTATGCTTTCAAGAATGGTAAGAAGGCTGTTAAGAAATATTTTGACAATAAGGGTATCGAGGTTGAGATGGAGGACGGCTTGCAGTTCGGTCAATACCATGCAAGACATATTGTTCAGGGTAAGCCATTAGTCTCAATCATCATTCCTAACAAGGACCACACAAGAGATCTTGATATGTGCCTTAAGTCAATTGTTCGTAATACCTATGATAATTACGAGGTTATCGTTGTTGAGAATAACTCTACGGAGCCTGAGACAGAGGAATACTATAAGAATATTACTAATGTATGTCCTAAGGCTAAGGTTATAAGATGGCCGGCAGAATTTAATTTCTCTAAGATTAATAACTTCGGTGTTAAGGAAGCCAAGGGCGAATATCTCTTATTCCTTAATAATGATATTGAGGCTATTAATAATGACTGGCTTGACAGAATGCTAGGCTTTTGTCAGCGAGAGGATGTTGGAATTGTTGGGGCGCAGCTATTATACCCTGATGGCATAATTCAGCACGCCGGTGTTGTAATAGGATTTGGTGAGATTGCAGGTCATGCCTTCGTGGGACTTCACCCTGATGAATGTAAAGCATTTGGCAGAGCAATGCTGACTCAGGATTACAGTGCTGTTACAGCAGCTTGTCTTCTGACCAAGAAGGAAATCTTCGATAAGGTTGGCGGCTTTGATGAAGAATTCAAGGTTGCATTTAACGATATTGACTACTGTCTAAGGGTTAGAGAGCTTGATAAGAAGGTTGTGTATAATTCCTTCGCAGCCCTTACCCACTATGAATCCAAGTCAAGAGGTGCAGAGGATACACCTGAGAAGAAGCAGAGATTTGCTGACGAGATTAGGATGTTCCAGGAGAGATGGGCTGATATCCTAAGAGATGGTGACCCATACTATAATGTGAATCTTGCCCTTGATAGAGCGGATTTCGCCATAAGACAGAGTTAGTATTTGTGATAAATGTCCATAATCAATGTAACTTGTGATGTTAATTCTTATATATTGATTATGAAATTGTGTTGTATAATATGCAAGGCACTAAGGCTCGTGTGTGTAGGAGATAATTAAGTAATGAGTAAGAAGAAGAAAGTAATAGTCGGATTGTTATTCTTGGTTATAATGGCATGTACTAATATTCTGGCTATACTACATCAAGAGAATATACAGGATATTACAGTTTCATTCCACGTTGTTGCAGATGCTAAGAATGATACTAAGATTCAGGTGTATTATAAGCAGACAAACTATGAGAATGAGAAGTTCTCAACTAATCATATGCTCAACCTAGAGGTTGCCTCTGATAAGGGCATGAATGATTATGAGATTGCATTACCTGGTGATGCATCAAGCGTTCGAATCAATCCAATGAATGTGGTTTCAGACGAGATAGAATATAAGGAAGTGTACTTAGCATACAAGGATGATGTTATTGAGAAATACCCTGTAACTAACGAGAATTTCAATGACGCTGAGAAATATTATTCATGGAAGATAGATACTGATAAGACTAAGGAAGTTGTAACAGAGGCGCGACATACTCGTAATCTGATTCTTAAGATTCTTATCTGTCTCATAATAGATGTATTACTTGTTGTTATCTGGCTTAAGCTCGATAGCATATTAGTAATTCCTAAGGATGTCTTCGCTAATAGAAAGCTTATTGGCAACCTAGCGAAGAACGATTTCAAGCAGAAGTTCGCAGGCTCATACTTAGGTACTGTGTGGGCATTTGTCCAACCAATTATTACAGTACTTGTATATTGGTTTGTATTCGAGAAGGCCTTGAATGTTGGTTCCCAGTCCACTAAGGCAGGAATCGACATCCCATTCGTATTATGGTTAATCGCAGGTCTTGTTCCATGGTTCTACTTCTCAGAAGTGCTAGCCAGCGGAACACTTGCACTTATTGAGTACAACTACCTTGTTAAGAAGGTTGTATTCAAGATAAGCACACTGCCTGTTGTTAAGGCGTTGTCCAGCATGTTCGTACATGGCTTCTTCGTGATATTTACAATTGTGTTATATAGTATTTATTCATATTTCCCAACGCTATACACGTTGCAGCTCATATATTATTCCTTCTGTATGTTCATGCTGAGTCTCGGTCTAATATATGCATTTTCTGCAATTATGGTATTCTTCAGAGACTTGTCTCAGATCGTAAATGTGTTATTACAGATTGGAATGTGGATGACACCTATTATGTGGAATATGGATGCAATGGCCAACAGAATTCCAGGATGGGCTATGACAATCCTGAAATTGAATCCAATGTACTACATTGTTAATGGATATCGTGACGCACTCTACAACAATATGTGGTTCTGGGAGAGACCTGGTATGACAGCATACTTTTGGATTCTGACTACAATTCTTGTTGTAGGTGGAATGGCTATATTTAGAAAGCTACAACAACATTTTGCAGATGTTCTTTAATTAAGGAGTAATAAAATGTCAGATTATGCAATTCGCGTCCGCGACGTGAGCAAGATGTATAAATTATATAATCGCAACAAAGACAGAATTATGGATGCATTCGGCCTGTCCAAGGAGCCAAGATACAGAGAACACTATGCACTTCATGGATTGTCCTTCGATGTTAAGAGGGGCGAGACAGTAGGTATCATTGGAACTAACGGTGCTGGAAAGTCAACAATCCTTAAGATAATTACTGGCGTACTTAACGCCACAAGTGGTGATGTTGATATTAACGGCAGAATCTCGGCTCTGCTTGAGCTTGGAGCTGGCTTCAACATGGAATATACTGGTATTGAAAATGTATATCTTAACGGAACAATGATTGGTTATTCCCGTGAAGAAATAGATGCCAAGATGGATAATATTCTAAGCTTTGCTGACATAGGAGACTTCGTATATCAGCCAGTTAAGACTTATTCTTCAGGTATGTTCGTACGACTTGCATTTGCCGTTGCAATTAACATTGACCCAGAGATTCTTATTGTAGATGAAGCGTTGTCAGTAGGTGACGTATTCTTCCAGAACAAATGTTATAAGAAGTTCGAGGACTTTAAGAAGCAGGGTAAGACAATTCTATTCGTAAGTCATGACTTAGGCTCAATATCTAAGTATTGTGACAGAGTAGTTCTATTAGACCATGGTAAGAAGCTGTCTGAGGGAACTCCTAAGGACATGATTAACATATATAAGAAGCTAATGACAGGTACTGCTGTTGAGGACGCATTAGCTGCATCTCATAATAATGATTTAGATGATTCAGGTAAGAAGAAGGGTAAGTCAGCTAAGGCTAATGAGATGATTAATAAGAATGTCTCTATATCAGATAATAGTGGCATTCCTTGGAAGAATAATTTCGCAATTAACCCAGATATTAATGAGTATGGAAGTAAGAAGGCAGAGATAGTTGATTTTGCAATTGTGGATAACGATGGTCTCCTTACTAATTCCATTGTGAAGAATGAATATTTTACCATTAAGTCCAAGGTACATTTTAACGAGGATATTAAGAATCCTATCTTCACATATACCTTCAGAAATGTTAAGGGTGTGGACATTACCGGTACTAATACCATGTACGAAAAAGAGTACATAGATCTTGCCAAGGCAGGAGAAGAGTACGTGGCAAGCTTCACACAGAAGATGAATCTGCAGGGTGGAGAGTATCTTCTGTCAATTAGCTGTACGGGATATGATGATAATGGTGAGCTTGTGGCATATCACAGGCTGTATGATTTGATTAATATAACAGTTGTATCTGATAAGAATACGGTTGGCTTCTATGATATGAATTCAACTGTTAAGATTGAGAAGGCTAACTAATATGATTGATGATTTTAAGTTGATTAGGCAGAGTCTTATAGAGTGGTATCCAGTTAAGTTAGATGATAATATGCTTCTTATTAATGGTGGGGACAGTGCCATTGATGAATTGATGGAAGATAGATGTCATCTTAGAGTGGCAGGAGACCTTAAGGCTGTAAATAATCTTATTGATGAATCTAAGACATATGACTTGATACTTATGTATGATGCCTATGGCTTCTGTCTTGATAATAACATTTCCATTAGTGAACTCCTAAGCAGGCTATTATCCCTTAAGGGTGACAATGGAAGGTTGTTTCTTGCCCTTGAGAATAAGCTTGGTATGAAATACTGGGCTGGTTGTCAGGAGGAGCAGAAGGGCGGCGTCTTCGTTGGCATAGAGGACTATAGCACCTGGGAAGGGGACATTAAGCCCCTGTCTAAGAAGGAATTAGAGGAAGTATTGGCTGGACTTGAGGATGTCACATACGAATTCTATTATCCTTATCCTGATTATAAATATCCTACGATTATTTATTCTGATAAGTGTCTTCCTAAGGAAGGGGAGCTTTTTAGGAATATAAGAAATGTTGATAGAGAGCGACTTGTTATCTTCGATGAGAGAAGAGCATTTGACAGCGTTATTAAGGCAGGGTTATTCCCTGAGTTTTCTAATTCATATCTGATTAGCATAGTATAGTAAGAGGGTTGTATTTTGGATAAACTGATATATACAAAGTATTCAACAGATAGAGATAAGAATTTCGCCATTAGAACTGACAGATTACTATCAGATAATGGTGGGGAGATTATTAACAAGGTGGCTTTATGTGATGAAGGAGTTAAGCACCTAGAGCACATGGTTAATATGTCTAAGAAGCTGTCTAATAGGTTCGGTGACAAGATTAGGATATCAGGCAGTACTCTTAATGGACGAGTACTTACTAATGAATTTGTAGAAGGCAAGTCCTATTTCAAGATCTTCGAGGAAGTAATTGAAGAGGGCGACAAGGAAGCTGTAATGAAGACCTTAGATGACTACAGAGATAGAATATATTATTCTACATCAGAGGATAAGGTATGCCATTCTACAGAAGAATTTGAAGAGGTGTTTGGAAGCTTTGATGCATTAGATGATATGAACCTTATGTCTTCTGATGTTACAGATATAGATATGATTCTTGAGAATATTATTGTAGCATCTGATGGAACATGGCAGTTAATCGATTACGAATGGACATTTGACTTTCCTATTCCAAGAGAATATGTATTATACAGAACGCTTGTATATCTATATAACAGCTCTAAGATTAGCTATGTAATGAAATTCAACAAGGCTCTTAAGTGGGCAGGAATTACTGAGGAGCAAGAGAAAATCTATAAGAGAATGGAGAAGAATTTCCAGACATATATAACCAAGGGCAAGCAAACTATAGAAGACTATATTAACGAAAGTGATATTAGATTCATTCCTCTTATTGAACTGTTAGAGGCGAAGAACAGACTCAAGGTTGTCTCAGGAGAATACGATAAGGCCATGAACAGAATAGGAGAGCTTAGTACTGAGCATGAGCATTACGTTGAAATGGCAAAGAGAAATGAGGCTGAATTTAGTAACCTTAGGAATGAATATGTATTAACTCAGCTAGAATTAGATAAATACAGAGATGATATAAGACAGATGGAAGCTAAGAGACAAAGAGAGGCGAATAAGCATGGTCTTAAGAGATTCTTTAAATGATAAATCTTTAATAAGAATGATTGACTCAGCAGAGATAGTTTCTTTTGATGTTTTTGATACTTTATTACTTAGAGTAGTTAACACGCCAGAAGCTATTTTTTCGTGTCTGGGTGAATACTTTGGAATGAAGGATTATGAAGCCTTCAGAGTTCAGATGCAGATTGAAGCAAGTACTAAGGCAGAGAATGAATTAGGCTGGCCTCATCCTACATTTGACCAGATATATGATTATATTAAGTCCCAAGAGTCCACTCCTTACGATGAGCTTGGAATTGACTGGGACGAGGTTAGAAATACAGAGCTTCAGATGGAAAGAGATGCTCTGAAGCTTAACCCTGAGATTAAGAAGGTATATGACTATGCCGTAAGTCAGGGCAAGAAGGTTATAGCTGTTAGTGATATGTATCTTGAAGATGATTTCCTGAAGGAAGTCCTTGAAGATAATGGCTATAAGTTCGCTGCCATATATGATTCTGCTAATGTTCATAAGACAAAATGGGTAGGTGATTTATACGAGCATGTTCTTGCTACTGAGAAGATAGCAGGGCCTAATCTTGTGCATATTGGAGACAACGAGTCTTCTGACTATGAGATTGCATCAAGATATGGAATTAATGCCTATCATTATAAGAGTAATATTGCGATAGAGGATAAGACGCCGCATAATGTCTGTGTAGGATATGGTGCGGCTAACATTGTATATAAAGAGGCCCCTTCATTCTGGAATCGATTCGGTGCGAGAGTAGGTGGCCCACTTTATCTTGGACTAATGCAATGGTTCATGAAGGAACTTGAGAATAAGCAATATAACAAGATATATTTCCTTGCTCGTGACGGATATAATCTATATCATCTCTTCAAGAAGTTCACTAATCTTCCTGTGGAATATCTGTATACATCAAGGCGTGCATTGATGCTTGCACATATTACCCAGCTAGATGATGATGCTCTTAGAGTGCTGCCACCATTTCAGCATGGTCAGACAATAAGAGATGCTTTAGACATTATTGAGATGACTGACTTATACAGTGACTGTATTGACAAGATGGGATACTCTAGCTTGGATGACCCTATTCTCTATGATGATATTGCAACAGGCAGGTTCAAGAAGATATATCTGTATCATGAAGAGGAATTCTTAGCAAGATGTGCTAAGGAGAGAGAAGCTGCTAAGAAATATTTTGAAGAAATCGGTTTCTACGATGGAGACAGTGTTGTATTCGACTGTGGATGGAATGGTTCGTCACAGCACTTTATGGACAAGTTCCTAGACGCTACAGGTTATATGTACAATAACAGGTATCTCTATACTGGAATTATTAATACAGCCAAGAGCCGTGTACAGCTTGAGAACAAGGATTTCAAGGCATATCTGTTCGATTATGATAACAATCTTGACATACAGGAGAGAGTCAGCGACAGCATTATATTGTTAGAGCTTTTCTTCAGCTCTCCAGAGCATAGTGTGTACAATTATATGGACGGCAATGTTGTATTCGACGAGTCTGACAGTGAGGATATGTTCAAGGCTAAGATGTTAGAAGGAATTGAAGCCTTTATGGATGTGGCCTACGACTTCGTTAATAAATACAATATTCAGGTTGGCAGAGACGATTCAATAGTAGAGCTTCTTAGATTCATAGAACATCCTACTAATGAAGAGGCAATTATGGTAGGTGATTTGCCTTATGATGACGCATTTGCCAAGAGAGAAGGAATGGAGATTAAGATTGCATCCCTTACCCGTGAGCAATATGATAAGGGAATTCTTCTTGAGATGATATGGATTCCTGGCTTCTTCAAGAGAGACGACCTTGATGTTGGTCTTAAGAAGCTTATGTGTTATCACAACGGATGGAAGCTAGAGGACTATCTGTTAGATGATGACGATTCGGATGAGAAGGAATTATCTGAGGAAGAGAAACTCTATAGGTCGGATGCTAAGAAGGCTGACTATGAGGATAATTCATATACGAAATGGTATAAGAAGCACTACAGCGTAACCAAGCCTTATGTTAAGCAGGATTATGAGCCTCTTATATCAGTGGTTGTTCCTGTATACAATGTTGAAGAGTATCAGCTTAGAGAGTGTATTGATTCAATTGTAGGTCAGACCTATCCTAACTGGGAGCTATACTTGGTTGATGATAATTCCAGCTGGGAAGAGGTTCGTGATGTCCTTAGAAGCTATGAGGACAATCCTAAGATTAATGTTATCTACAGGAAGGAAAATGGTCACATCTCCAAGGCAACTAATGATGGAATATTCGCTTCATCTGGAGAGTTTATTGCCTTTATGGATTGTGATGATTATATTGAAGAGCGCACATTGGCAGAGATGGTTTATTACCTGAATGAACATCCTGACACTGACTTCGTATATAGTGATGAGGACAAGGTGACAGAGCATGGAAGAGATGTATATAATCCATTCTTCAAGCCAGACTGGTCTCCTGATACGATTCTGTCTGTAATGTATACTAATCATCTTGCAATATACAGAAGACAGATTGTGTGTGATATAGGTGGGCTTAGAACAGAATAACGGCGCCCAGGATTATGACTTTACTCTTAGATTCATGGAGAAATCTGATAATAAGAGAGTAGGTCATGTGCCTTATGTTCTGTATCATTGGCGAGCTAGACCAGAGTCTATTGCAAGCTCTATGAATGCCAAGCCTTATGCAATCGAAGCCATGAGAAAGCTTAAGGAGGATTACATTAAGCGTAACGGAATAGATGCCAGCGTTGAGTATAAGGAGGATGTGGGACAGTTCCTAATTAATTATGGAACCACTGGCAACCCACTTGTTAGCATCATTATTCCATCTAAGGATAATCCTGACATTTTAAGACAGTGTATCGATTCAATTAAGAAATACACTGATTATGATAACTACGAGATTATTGTAGTAGATAATGGAAGTGACGACAGGAACAGATTATGTATATCTGAGTACCTAGAAGATGTAGGCGCTTCGTACATATACGAGAGGATGGATTTCAACTTCTCTAAAATGTGTAATATAGGCGTAGAAGCTGCTAAGGGCGAGTATGTACTCCTTCTTAATGACGATGTTGAGGTTATAAGTAAGGATTGGTTAAGCAGGATGCTTGGTCAGGCTATGCAGCCACATGCAGGAGCTGTTGGCGCCAAGCTGTTATACCCTAACAGTGTAGCAATTCAGCATATCGGTATTGCCAATCTTCCAATAGGACCATCTCATATGTATATGAGATATCCTGATAATTCAGTGCTGTCATTTGGCAGGAATCGACTGATATATAACTGGCTTGCTGTAACAGCAGCTTGCTTAATGGTGTCCAAATATAAGTGCACCCAGGTGGGCGGTCTTAATGAAGAACTAACTGTGGCATATAACGATGTTGACTTCTGCTTTAAGCTATACAAGGCAGGATACTATAACAGTGTACGTCCTGATAGTGTGCTATATCATCATGAATCCTATAGCAGAGGAAATGATGATATTAGCTACGAGAAGAGGCTAAGACTTAAGACGGAGAGAGATATTCTCTATACAGAACACGAGGACCTATTTGGCAAGGATCCATTCCACAATCCTAATTATGGCGTAGACAGGATTGATTATGAAGTTAATATGGTAGGCGTTGGACTACATAACTATGATATGACAATAGTTGATGACATCTATCCAAGGGAAGAATCATCCGACATGAGCTTCCTTATAGATGATAACATCAAGGGTGATGTAATCATGCTTAGAGGATGGTCATTTACAGATGATCCTATGAAGGATTTGAAGTCGGATAGGTATATTCTCCTTCGTAATATTGCAGGTCAGGTGTATAAGCTCAAGGTATATAAGCTTACAAGAGAGGATTTATCACTACAATTTAACAACCCTAACCTTACAGAAGGCTTTAGATGTTGTATTGACAGGAAGATACTTGCTCTAAGCGTATTCGATTATGATATAGGAATTCTTCAGGAGTACGAAGACGGAACTATTGACTATACATGGAGTGACAAGAAGATTACTCATGACGGCATAGAAGATATTACATATTCATATTATTCTAGAAGCGCAGCCTTAAGTGATATGGAATACAGAGAGGATTTGATGAACAGCATTGATAACGGCTCATATGAGAGACTGGTATCCACAGGCTATGGTGCTTTCACAGACTTAATAAGATTCCATGGATGGGCTCATCTTAACGGAACATCTAGCATAGATTACAGGGTTGAGATAGGAATTAGACCCAAGGATAGTGCTGATGATGACAGGGTTATCCTATACGATACAACAAGGTATATAAGGCATGATGTTGCCAGAGCCATTATTACAGACAATGCTTTCCTTTCTGGATTTAGTGGAGAAATACCATATAATCCTAAGGATATTGTTAATATGTACGTGGTTCTAACCGATATGAAAACTAATAGGTCTTTTTATAAAGAAGCTACGAATATTGAATCTATATGTGGTGTTTTGGACTAATTTGTGGTACAATATTTAGACGTAGTCTGTGAAAACAGGCTTATTATGACGTTATAAACTAGAAAAAAGAAGTTATACAAGGAGACATTTGATGAACAAGAAGCTGAAGGGGAGAGTAATATCAGCAGTAATGGCTGTAGTTATGGTTATTGGGATGGCGCTTCCTGTTACGGCAGCAGAACCAACATTTAGTACAACTAATAAGTCAGAAGATATCGAGACAGAAGTTAGTGAGAAGCTATCAGATAATCTGATTAACTATATTGCCATTGCATCATCTAAGCAGCAGCTTACAGATACCCAGCAGGTAGTTGTTGGAATTGGTAATGGTAATAAGAAGCTCGTAGAGGGAGTCTTAACTTACAAGAACACCTATACAGGTGATATATATCAGGTAAAATGTAATGAGAAGTCGGCTGAGGCATTATCATTTGACATATTCTACGAAGGCAAGGCTGAGGGTGTATATCAGTTAGTTGGACTTGAATATGTAATTGATAATGAGAAGAATAACATTGCTCTGTCTGATGCAGACCTTAATGTGTCATGGGGTGTAGGAGTTGAGTATAATTCTAACCCTGATGATGTCATTGCAGTTGAAAGTGGTAACGAAGATATGGATGGTAGCATAGCTGATGTGAGCTTTGATGTGACTACAGAAGATGGACAATCAGCTACAGCGGCAACTGTATCAGAGGCTTTAGAGAAGGCTAATGGTACACTTAGTGTTGAGAGTAACGGTGTAGTTAATACCAAGGCTTCTTATGAGACTGCAGGTGATGAGAGATTACTGTCAGACTCTGGCTTAACAGCAGCTTCTAATGATGTGATTAATACTGGGGCTGGCAACACTGTTATCGTACTTGACCCAGGTCACGGTGGATATGACTCTGGTGCAACCTATGGCGGACTTCTTGAGAAGGACCTTAACTTAAGTGTTGCAACATATTGTAAAAATGTTCTTGAACAATATGGTAATGTTACTGTATATATGACAAGATATGATGATACAGCACCAGGCTATCCTGTTGGAGAAGATTTAATTAACAGAGTTAATTTTGCTCAGAGGGTAGGAGCAAATGCTATTGTAAGTATTCATATGAATTCAGGTGGTGGAAATGGTGTTGAGGTTTACTATCCTAATGCTAATTTCAATCCTACAGTAAGTGATATAGGAAGAGGATTATCATATTGTATATATAATAATATCGTCGCTCTTGGCATGGCTGAGCGTGGTGTCAAAATTAGGAACTCTACTGATGGAGATGGTTCTGATTATTATTCTATAATACGTAATGCTAAGGCAAGAGGCTTTGCCGGAATAATTGTTGAACATGCCTTTATAGATGGAGATTATAACAGATTATGTGATGAGAATTTCCTAAGACAGCTTGGAGAGGCTGATGCTAGAGGTATCGCAGAGTATTTCAAGCTTGGACAAGAGGATTTGTCTCAGTATGAAGGCGCTTTTGATGCTAATATATATAGGTTTTTCAACGAAGATTTGTGGGAATTAAATGACCAGCAATGCTTCAATCACTGGATAGAGCATGGAATAGCAGAGAATAGAGATGGTTCGCCTGTTTTCAATATGTCTGATTATTTAGGCAACAATCCTGACCTTGTTAATGCGTTCGGATGGGACTTTAGAGGCTATGCAAGACATTTTAGCCAAAATGGTATGAGTGAAGGACGTAAGTCAAGTGATTCCTTCAGTGTTCAATCATATAAGAATAGATATGTAGACCTTCGTAATGATTTCGGTAAGGAATTAAGAAGCTATTATATGCATTATGAGTCCACTGGATGGTTGGAAGGAAGAGAGGCATTAGGCTATGATGATCGTCGAGTAGGTAAGGTCACAAAGCTTCATACTTATGATTTTGGTCAGGTGTATGATTACGATTTCTACACGACTAATTACGGTGATATTAAGGGGGCTTTTGGAGAGGATGATATATCTACTCTTGAGCATTTCGCTAATTATGGTATATACGAAGGAAGACAGGCTATTAATGAATTCAATATAATTGGTTATAAGAATAGATATCTTGATTTAAGAAGAGCCTATGGATCTAATCTGTTAGATTATGCTTTCCATTATGAGTTATGTGGTAAAGCAGAGGGTAGAGATGCAAGCTTTTGTCCAGAGGTAATTGATCCAGAGTACGTTTTTATGGGAACAGATTTTTCACCCGTATATAATTACGATTTCTATCAGCAGAATAATCCTGATGTTGCGGCAGCATTTGGATATGATGATATGGCTACATTTGGACACTTTCTTACCCATGGAATGAATGAGGGAAGAAGAGCAAGCGCTGATTTCGACTTATGGACATACGTTCGTAATTATGAGGATCTTCGCAATGCCTTTGGCTGGAATCTTGCCAAGTATTATATGCATTACATAGAATTTGGCAAGGCAGAAGGAAGAGTGGCAGTATAATAATAGAGGACATTAAGAATGAAGATTAGTAAGACAATAAGTAAGAAGATAATATCGGTAGCAATAATAGTATTTGTCTTATGCACAGCATTGGCTGCTGGAATTATGATGCCAATGAGTAAGGTGGCTGCGGAAGACAAATATCCAATAATGGGACCGTCTAACGTAAGCATCGGACAGTTAATGAACTATTATAATAACAACGCAAGATACCCTAGCTTCTATAGAGATGCGGGTTCTGACGCACCAACTCTTGATGATTTCTGTAGAATTTATATTGAAGAGTGTGCTGCGGAGAATGTTCGTGTTGAGGTAGCATTTTGTCAGGCGATGAATGAGACAGGCTTCTTAAGATTCGGTGGAGCTGTTGATATTGCTGCCTATAACTTTGCAGGAATTGGAGCGGTTGATTCTAACCCTGGTGAGTTCAACTGGTTCCCTGATGTAAGGACTGGTGTTAGAGCCCAGGTACAGCATCTTAAGGCTTATGCAAGCCATGACAGCCTTAATAACTGGTGTGTTGACCCTAGATTCAACTATGTGACAAGGGGCTGTGCGCCTTACGTTGAGGACTTAGGGGGCAGATGGGCATCTGGAGCTGATTACGGATATAAGATTCGTCATCAGTATATGGATAAACTAGGTACATTTAACGGATTTACAACTATGTATAATGGTGTTGAATACAACATGGTTTATGATCCTAATTATTATCTTGAGAACTATGCTGATATGAGAAATGCATTTGCCAACGATGGATATGCATTGATTGCCCACTATGTTAATTATGGTATTGATGAGGGGCGTCAGGCAAAGGAGTACTTTAATCCTTACGTATATAAGAATAATTATGTTGACCTTCGTAATGTCTATGGTTATACAATTGGCAATTATACAAGACATTTTGTATTCTATGGCTGCAAGGAGGATAACCGTCAGGGCTGGGTTCCTAATGGCTCTACTGACAAGGTTACTGCTTTGTATGGTATTGATTTTGCTAATGTGTATGATTATAACTATTATACGCAGCACTATCCAGATGTTAAGGCGGCATATGGAGATGATGATATTGGAATGCTGTATCATTTTGTTAATTACGGAATGTATGAAGGTCGTCAGGGTAAAGGAGAATTTAGCCTTGAGGGATATAAGAACAGGTATCTTGATCTAAGAAGAGCATTTGGACATGATTTGCGTAATTATTACTTCCACTATCAGTTCTCTGGCAAGAGTGAGGGAAGAGATGCGAGCTATATCGACCACTACGTAGAGCCTGAGCATTCCTTCATGGGTACGGATTTCTCGCCTGTATATGACTATTATTATTACATAGAGCATAATCCTGATGTGGTGGCTGCCTTAGGCAATGATGATATGGCAGTATTTGGACATTTCTTAAGTGATGGAATGAATGAAGGAAGAAGAGCCAGCGCGAACTTCGACTTATGGACTTATGCTAGTAATTATGAGGACTTAAGAAATGCATTTGGTTGGAATCTTAGGGATTATTATATCCATTACATTACAAGTGGAATGAGTGAGGGGAGAATAGCTGTATAATCTATGAAAGATAAATTAGTTATAATACCGGCCTTTAACGAGGCCGGTTGTATTGTTAATACAGTGAATGATATAATAGAAAATGCGCCTGAATTTGATTACGTTGTAATCAACGACTGCTCAAGGGATGACACCTACAAGCTGTGCTTAGAGCATGGCTTCAACGTGGTTAACCTGCCAATTAATAGTGGTATTGGAGCGGCTGTTCAGACAGGCTATCTCTATGCCAAGAGATATGGCTATAAATATGCCATTCAGGTTGATGGAGATGGTCAGCATGATGCAGCATTTCTTGGTACCATGGCAAGATATATGGAAGAGCATGGAACAGGAATGCTAATTGGCTCAAGATATATTGAGAAGCAGGGCTTCCAGTCTTCTGGACTAAGACGCTTCGGAATTAAGTATTTTACTGTGTTAATCAAGATATTAACAGGTAAGAAGATAACCGATCCAACCTCAGGTATGAGAATGGTTGGAAGAGATATTATAGAATATTTTGCAGAGGAGTATCCTAAGGATTATCCGGAGCCAGAGACGGCAGTCACTATTGTTAAGAGGGGCTGGAGCGTAGAGGAGATACCAGTGGTAATGAAGGAGAGGCAGGCTGGAACCTCATCCATCTCACCGAAGCGCTCTATTTACTATATGATAAAAGTATCCTTGGCATGTGTGATGGCAGCCATTTCAGCGTAGTAAAGCAGATGATTTCAGCAAAAGTCTGGCAAGCGATTTTCTGTATGAGCGGGCAGACTTTTGTGAAATCATCTTCAGTAATAAGGTAAAAAGTATGACAACAGAAATTCAAGTTATAATAATAATATTGGCAGGATTGGGAATCCTGTATATAGGTAATCTGGTGCGAGTCAGGCGACTTGAGCTAAAGTATGCCCTAGTGTGGTTTTTGGTTGGCGTTCTGGTAATTATATTTGCCGCCAACAAGGACTGGCTCCAGGGCTTGTCGAAGCTGTTAGGAATCGAACTTCCGATTAATATGCTTTTCTTCGTGGGATTCCTATTCGTGCTAATGATAATATTTTCCCAGACAATTGTAATATCCAATCTCACAAGACGAGTCAAGCGACTCACCCAGGAGGTTGGAATACTCAATAAGAGAATTGATGATATGATTGCCGCCGGCACACCAAGTGGCGAAGGCGTAATGCTTGAAGATGATGAGGACAAGAAAGAGGAGATAAAGGAGAAGAATAATGGATGAAATCGCAGTTCTAATTCCTTGCTATAACGAGGCACAGACAATAGAGAAGGTTGTTAAGGATTTCAAGAACGTACTTCCAGAAGCTGTAATATATGTATACGACAACAATTCCAGCGATAATACTGCAGAGATTGCAGCTAAGGCTGGGGCTGTAGTTCGCCATGAGTACCAGCAGGGTAAGGGAAATGTTATTCGAAGAATGTTTCGCGATATCGATGCAAAATGCTACCTTATGACGGATGGTGATGACACATATCCAGCTGACAATGCTCGCGAGATGGCAGACGCCGTCCTTAATAGGAATGTGGATATGGTTGTAGGAGACAGACTTTCTTCTACATATTTTCAAGAGAACAAGAGACCGTTCCATAACTTCGGTAATTCCATTGTAAGATGGTCAATTAACACATTGTTCCACTCTAACATCAAGGATATTATGACAGGATACAGAGCATTCTCATATCAGTTCGTTAAGTCATTCCCGGTATTGTCACAGGGCTTCGAGATTGAGACTGAGATGTCAATTCACGCAGTTGACAAGAATATGTATCTGGAAAATGTTGTTATAGAATACAGAGACAGACCAGAAGGAAGTGAGTCTAAGCTCAATACATATTCAGATGGATTTAAAGTAATATTTACAATAATTAAGCTGCTTAGAACATACAAGCCAATGTTCTTCTTCGGACTGCTGGCACTAGTTTTTATTGCCCTCGGAGTAGGCTTCATGATTCCTATAATTGTAGAGTTCGTTAAGACTGGACTTGTGCCTAAGATTCCGACATTGATTGTAAGCTGTATCTCAATTCTAATCGGAATTGTATCCTTCTTCTCGGGTATGATTCTTCATACGATTACATGGAAGAACAGACAGGACTTCGAGATGAAGCTTGTGGAGATTGCAGACAAGTTCAAGAGCAAGATTGGCAAATAATTAGTTAGATGGAGTTGATTGATGAAGGTTAAGAATATACTGGGAAGATATGGAATATATATATTTCTTTCCGCATTTATAGCTGTATATTTTGACTTGATATTGGAAATGCGTCATCAATTTCTTACTAACCAGCGAGTAGGCCTGCTGGCTGGTGATGTTGGAGGAAAGCTGTTAGTTAAGCTACTGTTATTCTTCGCAGCGGCGCTAATTGTATTTCTCCTGTTCGAGAAGTTTAAGCATATATTTATTTATATTGATAGATTCAGATTTGTCATAGGAGCACTGATTATAGTAGGATGCACATTGTTTGAGCTAAGCGGCTCCTCAATTGGCATGTATGATGTGTTCTTCGGCAAGGCGCATACAACCACCTCAGAGCTTATGAGTAGCGGTACACTATTCGGCGTTCCTCGTAGGATTCGAGGAGATGAATTCGCTGTCTTGACCCCTATGAATTTCTCACAGGATTATAATGATTTCAAGTCTGTATCTGATATTATCAGGGGAACGGCAACAGATGTAACTACATTATATGCCGCTCCTAGTTTTTCGTTAGCAACACTGTTTCGCCCGTTTTTATGGGGCTATATGTTGCTTGGCAACACGATGGGGCTTGCATTCTACTGGGCCTCAAGAACAGTTGTATTGTTCCTTGTGTCCTACGAATTCGGCAAGCTTCTGACTAATAAGAAGAAGGTGCTAGCCTGCGCATACAGCGTACTAATAACATTTTCCCAGACTATTCAGTGGTGGTATAGCACCAACGGACTCTTGGAAATGTTCATATTCGGACAGCTTGCATTAGTGCTATTATACTATCTTGTAAGAGTTGATAAGACATGGCTTAAGGTGGTAATTGCCTTAGGAATTGCCTACAGCGCAATGGGATATCTCTTAGCTTATTATCCGGCGCAGCAGATTCCGCTAGCTTATATATTCGGAGTGTTGGCAATATATGTAATTGTTGATTCTCGCAAGCTATTTAAGAAATTAGATGTACTGCTTCTTATAGCAAGTGTAGTGGTGTTCGCAATTGTGGGTGCATTAGTGGTGTACCATTCTTTGGACACCTTTAAGGCGGCAATGGGAACTGTCTATCCAGGTGCAAGAGTTGATACTGGAGGAGAATCATCTGTTAAGGATTTGTTCTTCTATATAGCTAGTATCTTCACACCAATAGATGATGTTAATTTAGTACCAGCAGACAGTAATGTGTGCGACTCGGCAGTGTTCTTCTCACTGTTCCCGCTTGGAATAATATGTGCTATATATAGCATGATTAAGAAGAGGAAGGCTGACTTATTATATATTCTATTAATAGTTGTTGAAGGAATTCTGCTTGCATTTTGCTTAGTAGGATTTCCTGAGATGCTTGCTAAGATTACGCTACTTAGCCACTCACTATCAATGAGGATTATGGAGATAGTTGGCTTTGTTGATATACTGTTAATTATTAGATTCCTAGGGGAAGATAATAAGAGTAGCAAGGTTATTAGTGCATCTCGCATAGAGAAGATTGCCATTGTAATTATATGTGTAATTGCCATGAGTGGACTATGCGTTAATCCTTTGCAAAGGGACGCCAAGGCAGTCTATGACAACAAAATGGTTGATTCAGTAGGTGCCTTAGTTCACGCCAATCCTAATGCAATATGGATGGTGGTAAGTGATAATTATGTCATTAACAACGTGCCAATTATGGTGGGAGCTAGAACAATTAATTCCACCAACACCTATCCTAACCTTGAGCTGTGGGAGAAGATTGATGAAGGTGGCGCTCACAATGACATTTACAATAGATATGCACACATTCTAATGAATGTGACAAATGATAATACATCATTTGAACTGGTGGAGAAGGACCCGCCTGATATGGTCATTATCAATGTCAATCGAAGTGACTTGTCTAAGCTGGGGGTTAACTTCATACTAAGCGATAAGAATCTGGATGCATACAACCTGCTTAAGATTGATACAGTTGAAGGATATATAATTTATAAGGTGACATAATTAGAGAATTACTGAGTATGAGTTCTCTGGGATTAGTTTACACAAGAAGGAGACCGATATGTGGATAGCGTTAATAATTTGTGGGGTAATAGTCGTTTTTATACTAGGCTTTGGCGTGTATACGGCAGCCGTAACAACCCATCCGAAGAAGACATCAATGGAGGATGCGTGGAACAATGAGATGAGCAAGGATTACGTTAAGAAATGTGATATGAATCCTTCCTCAGTTTATACCATCACTACAGATGAAGGTTATGTTCTTCACGCTTCATTCCTTCCAGCATATGATTATATGGATGAATATGGTAGAATAGACGAGTATGATTATAAGAATCCTAAGACACATTTGTCAGATGGGCCTAAGGCGAAGGATGAATATCGAGCTGAGGGCGGATTAGATAACTGCAACGGCCAGCGATTCATAATCATCAGCCACGGATACACATATAATAGACATGGCTCTATGAAATATGCTACTATATTCCGTAGGCATGGCTACAATTGTGTTATCTATGATGACCGTCGTCATGGTGAAAATGTTAAGACACTCACCACATTTGGCAGAGAAGAGTCCAAGGATTTGATGGCGGTAATTAAGGATACAAGGCGAAGATTCGGTAAGGACATTGCCCTTGGCTGTCATGGCGAGTCTATGGGAACAGGCCTAAGTATTACGGCATTGCAATATGAGCCAGATATCGACTTTATTGTGGCTGACTGCGGCTACGCCGACCTTGAAAATGTTGTTAAGGAAGGAATGGCTGTTAAGTTCCATCTACCTAGCTTCTTAGGAAGCCTTGGCGGTGTAATATCTCGAATACTATTCGGATATAATTATATGAAGATTGCACCAATTGAGCATATGGGTAGTGGCAGGATTCCAATATGCTTTGCTCATGGTGGAGCAGATGATTTTATTCTGCCAGTTAATAGTCAGAGAATGAATGAGGCTTACTCAGGATATAGCGAATACCATGAATTTCCTGGGGCAGCACATGGACTGTCAATTGACTCTGACCCAGAGGGTTACGAGAAGATGGTATTAGAATTCTTGAAGAAAGTGTATGGAGCATAAATAAAAAAGAGGAAAGAGAAAAGGAGTAAAAAAATGAAAGTAGCAATAATGGGATTTGGAACTATAGGTTCAGGAGTATATAAGGTTCTTACAACTAACGAAGATGTAATTGCTAAGAGAGTTGGAGAGAAGCTAGAGGTAGCATATGTATTAGACAGAAGACAATTCCCTGGAGAGCCATGGGAGCAATTAGTTGTTGATGACTACAACATTATTGCTAACGACCCTAGCGTTGATATTGTAGTTGAGACAATGGGTGGTGTTGAGCCAGCTTACACATTTGTTAAGGCAATGTTAGAGCATGGCAAGCATGTAACTACAAGTAACAAAGCACTTGTGGCTGACAAGGGCGCTGACCTGATTAAGACTGCAAGAGACAACAATGTTAACTTCCTATTCGAGGCTTCTGTTGGTGGCGGAATCCCAATTATTCGTCCAATCCTGGAGTGCTTAACTGGTGATGTAATTGAGGAAATCTCTGGTATCGTCAATGGTACAACTAACTACATTATGACTAAGATGACAGAGGATGGAAGCGAGTTCGAGGATGTGCTCAAGGAAGCCCAGGAGTTAGGATATGCTGAGAAGGATCCAACTGCTGATATTGAAGGTCACGATGCACAGCGTAAGATTGCTATTCTTACATCACTTATCTGTGGTCAGCAGGTTGAATATACTGACATTCCAACAGAGGGTATTAGTAATATATCTTCTAATGATATTAAGTATGCCAAGGCAATTGGAAGAAATATTAAGCTACTTGCTACATCAACAGCTACAGGAGATACTTATGTTGCAAGAGTTGCACCATATTTGCTTGCACCAGAGCATCCATTATTCGCTGTAAATGATGTATTTAACGCAATATTCGTACATGGTAATATGCTTGGCGACGGAATGTTCTACGGTTCAGGCGCCGGCTCACTTCCAACAGCATCAGCAGTTGTTGGTGATATTGTGGAGATGGCTCGTCACAAGGATGAGAACATATTCCTAGAGTGGAAACCAGAGAAGAAGGTGCTTGCAGATGCGTCAGTAGTTGAGAGTGCGTTCTTCGTAAGAACTAAGTCATCTAAGAGTGATGTTGAGGGTGCGTTTGGCAAGGTGGAATTTGTTGAAGGCATTGTAGATGGAGAGGTTGGATTCGTTACAGATGTAATGACAGAAGCTGACTATGAAAGCAAGGCTGCAGCATTAGATATCGTTAAGATGATACGAGTAAGGTAGGAGACTATTATGAAATATGTAGTTATATTAGGAGATGGCATGGCTGACTGGCCAATTGAGGAGTTAGGAGACAAGACTCCACTTGAGTATGCTAACACTCCTTTTATGGATAAATTAAGTGAGAGTGCAGAGCTTGGAATGGTTCGCACAGTGCCAGAAGGAATGAGTCCAGGCTCTGATACAGCTAATCTGTCAGTGTTAGGCTATAACCCTAAGAAGTACTATTCTGGCAGAAGTCCACTTGAAGCACTTAGCATTGGTGTTGATATGAAGAATACTGATGTGGCACTTAGATGTAATATCGTTACATTATCTGAGGATGAAGACAGATATGAGGATAGAACAATTATTGACCATAGCTCTTCAGAGATATCAACAGAGGATGCAGCAGTATTAATTGACGCTGTAAAGTCTGAGTTGGAGAGAGATGGATATACATTCTATGTGGGAACAAGCTACAGACATCTTCTTATAATTGATAAGGGAACAGTTATGCCACTTGTTCAGCCTCATGATGTATTAGGACAGGTTGTAGGTGATAAGCTGCCTAAGGATGATGTTCTAAGAGATATGATGATTAGAAGTTATGACATATTAGTTAATCATCCAATTAATGTTGAGAGGAAGAAGAAGGGGCTTAACCCTGCTAACTCTTTGTGGTTCTGGGGAGCTGGCACTAAGCCGGCACTTACTTCATTCCAGGGCAAGGTTGGCAAGAGTGGTGCTATGATATCAGCAGTTGACCTACTTAAGGGAATAGCTGTTGGTGCCGATATGAAGGTAATTAGCGTTGAAGGAGCTAATGGTGGACTTAACACCAACTATGAAGGAAAAGCAGATGCTGCGGTTGATGCGTTAATCAACCACAATATAGAGTTTGTATACGTTCATGTGGAGGCTCCAGACGAGATGGGTCACCAGGGCAGCGTGGAGCGCAAGATTAAGGCCATAGAGAATCTTGATTCACGAATCATCAAGAGAGTATATGAGGGTGTAACAGCTGCAGGTGAAGATATCCGCATGCTAATTATGCCAGACCACCCAACACCAATTAAGATAAGAACTCATACTGATGAGCCTATTCCATATATGCTCTTCGACAGCACCAAGACTCTAGGCGAAGAACCACACCGCACATACTGCGAGAAGAACGCCAAGGAGACAGGCATTTACGAAGAGAATGGCTATAAGCTTATAGAGAAGTTGTTGGAAGTGTGAAAAGAAGAAGAGATGCTTAAATAAAATTGTTGACATTTGCACTAAGAAGTGTGTATAATCTTCTAGTGCGAATGAATATTGGCCCATCGCCAAATGGTAAGGCAACGGACTCTGACTCCGTCATTTCAAGGTTCGAATCCTTGTGGGCCAGCTAGGCAACCTCAAAAGAGGTTGCTTTTTTATTTTGTGAAATAATTGTGTAATAATGTTATTTCCTGCGAAATGTGTTAAAATCTACTATGTAAATAAACAGGTGAGGAGTAATGTAATGCATCAATTTACATCAAGAGTTAGATATAGCGAGGTGGGGGAGCAGGGCTTCATGTCATTGTCTTCAATTATGAAGTATATGACTGACTGTTCCATGTTCCACTCTATAGCGATAGATTATGACTTAGATACACTTAATGAGCAGGACTTAGGCTGGTACATAACGGAGTGGCAGATTAGAATCAACAAGCGCCCTGTATTAGGTCAGGAGATTGTGATTAAGACATGGCCATATAAGTTCAGGTCAATGATGGGATTTCGTAATTTCACAATAGAGACAACAGATGGTGAGCGCCTAGTGGAAGCCGACTCCATGTGGATTCTTATGAATCTTAAGAAGCTTAAGCCAACTAATGTACCGCAGAAGATGGCTGATGACTTCACATGCGAGTCAGAGGTTCATAGGAAATGGCTATCAAGAAAGATACCTGTATGTGACGAGCTCCAGGCGAAGATAGATGGCGCCGATGCTGACTATAAGTTCAAGGTACGGCAAATGCACATCGACACTAACCATCACATGAACAACTCAAGATATATCGAAGCCGCAACTGAATGCTTAGACGATGACTTAGACGTATCATACATAAGAGCCAGCTACCAGAACGTGGCATACAAGGATGACGTTATTAGTGTTAGCTCAGCACCAATTGACGACGGTGTACAGATGGCACTCTATAACGACGAAACCCAATTTGCAGTAGTAGAGATGCTATATAGTTTAGATAGTGTGTCGTAAGGAATCCTCCCGCAGGCGGGTTCCGCAATACAACATAGGACGGAATAACATGATTAAATTAGGTGAAATTCAGAAATTAATAGTAGTTAAGAAGGTAGACTTCGGCGTGTACCTTGCCAGCAGCAACAAGGGCAACGAAGAGCGAGTTCTTCTGCCGAGAAAGCAGGTGCCAGAGGGCTGCAACACAGGTGACGAAATCGAAGTCTTTATATACAGGGATTCCAAGGACAGGCTCATTGCCACCACCACTACACCTCCACTTACAATGGGAGGCTTCGCACCCCTTACAGTTAAGGAAGTAACCAAGATTGGTGCATTTCTTGACTGGGGCCTCGAGAAGGATCTGTTCCTTCCATATAAGGAGATGATTGGAAGAGTCGAAGAAGGTGACGAGATTCTAATCAGACTGTATGCTGACAAGAGTAACAGGCTCTGCGGCAGCATGAAGGGCATTTACCATCTCTTATCTTGTAAATGTGCATATCAGCCAGAGGACGAGGTGCAGGGTAGAATCTATGAGTTCGGTTATGACTTTGGAACCTATGTAGCCATAGATGATATGTATTCGGCAATGATACCGAAGCACGAAGATGTTAGCCGATATCGAATTGGCGATGTAATAGATGCCAGGGTTACTAATGTTAAGGAAGATGGCAAGTTAGACATTTCCATCAGAAGTAAGTCCTACATTCAGATGGATGACGACGCGGCTATGCTTCTTGACTTAATTGACAGCTACGCCGGGGTGCTTCCATTTACAGAGAAGGCCAGCCCTGAAGTCATAAAGCGCGAAACCGGCTTAAGCAAGAACGCTTTCAAACGCGCCATCGGCCATCTATACAAGCAGCGCCTTATCACCATTAACAACGGCAAGATTCGCAAGGCGTAGTTTGATATAATATTTAAGACGAATTGCTATTAGCAATCCTTTGCATACAATTAACAAATAATAGGAGGACAAAACAATGAAACAAGTAGTTAGTACAGACAAGGCGCCAGCAGCAATCGGCCCTTACTCACAAGCAATTGACATGGGAAATGTTGTATACACATCAGGCGTCATTCCAGTAGACCCAGCCACAGGCAACATCCCTGAGGGCTCAGTGGCGCAGGCAGAGCAGGCATTTTCCAACCTTAAGAACTTAATTGAGGCGGCAGGCTCATCAATGGACAAGGTTATTAAGACAACTGTATTTATTAAGGAAATGAACGACTTCGCGGCAATCAATGAAGTGTACGCAAAGTATTTTGTAGAGCCTTACCCAGCAAGAAGCTGCGTGGAGGTTGCAAGACTTCCTAAGGATGTAATGCTTGAGATTGAAGCCATCGTAGAGAAGTAAAAAAGCGCCGAGACTCATCTCAGCGCTACAATAGTAAGTACTGTGTTGGGGTTATACTCCAATATCGATATTGCCACCGATTGCAGGATTAACCAGACTCTCCAATGAAGGAGAAGGCATGGAATTAAGCATTGCAACTTCAGTAGCGGCCTGAGCTTCTTGCACATTAAGCTGCTTGTCAAGCATAGCTATACCGAATTGTTGTAGAACACCATTGTTAGAGTTAATCATTGATGCACTAGGCATATCCATAGTAACCCCTCCTTTCATGTAGTATTTACCTTTGTACAACCATTATAATATGAAAATGTGAAAAAATAAAGTGGGCATAAAGAAAGGAGCGACACTATGACATACGACGTTGTAATTATTGGTAGCGGCCCTGCAGGTCTTAGCGCAGGCATATATGGCAAACGCGCAGGCCTCAGCACACTTATTGTGGACAGAAGCCCTATGTGCGGCGGTCAGGTAACAAGCACTTATGAGGTTGATAACTATCCTGGACTTCCTAAGGTTACAGGTATGGAGCTTGCTGACAAGTTCAAGGCCCATGCCACAGAGCAGGAGGTTGAGTTCCTTGTATCTAACATCACTGAGATTGAGGACAAGGGTGATGTGAAGGTGCTTCATACTAATAAGGATGACATTGAAGCTAAGAGCGTTATCATCGCAACAGGTGCAAGACATAGAACACTAGGTGTGCCAGGTGAGTCTGAGCATGCAGGTATGGGTGTGTCATATTGCGCGACTTGTGATGGAGCATTTTTTAGGAATAAGGATGTTGCCGTTGTAGGCGGTGGCGATGTTGCCCTTGAGGATGCCCTGTTTCTAGCGAGAACAAGTAACAAGGTATACCTTATTCATAGAAGAGATGCCTTCAGAGGCGCCAAGGTCCTAGAGAATCAGGTTAGAGCAACAGAGAATATCGAGCTTGTTCTTGATAGCGTTGTTGAAGAGGTGCTCGGAGACGGCATGGTAGAGAAGGTTGCAATTCTTAACAAGAAGACAGGCGAGAAGTCAGAGCTTAACGTCAACGGCGTATTTATGGCAGTTGGAATCCTTCCTAATACAGAGGGACTTGCTGGTCTTCCTAATACTAACGAGGCTGGCTATATCGAGGCTGGCGAGGACGGCGTAACCTCTATTCCAGGCGTATTTGCGGCAGGAGATGTAAGGACCAAGCAGCTTCGCCAGGTAATTACAGCATGTTCAGATGGTGCAAATTGCATAACAAGTGCTTCTAGATACCTTGAAAATGTGAAATAATTATGAAAATTGGCACAAAACAGCCCAATGATTTGACAAAATCAAGTCACGTTGTTATAATTTCTATTGCAATGTAACAAATTCGTAACAAATTTGTAAGAAGGTATAATTATTACATACATTCTTAGGAGGTATATAGACATGATAATCGAGTCAAAACACGTAAGATATATAGCAGCAGTTGCTTGTACAGGTCTTGCAATTAGTGTGGGAGCAACAGGTATGACTGCTAACGCTGCAACTAAGTCAACAGGCTTGTCTGGTGTAACAGCTATGACAACAACATCTTCTTCAGACGAAGATAAGGCAGTTGACGAAGGCGCATCAACAGCTGGTGTGACACTTCTTATGGGTAACGCCCTTGCAGATGATGCTACAGCTACTGTTGCAGCTAATAGTGCTTCACTTGTTCAGACTGCTAATGCTAGTTATGAAGACGTAGCTATTGCACAGGTTGAGTCTTATGCTAATGTTAGAGCGCTTCCTGATGAGAATTCAGAAGTTGTTGGTATGATATATAACAACTGTGGAGCTTCAATTATTGATACACAGGGTGACTGGTACAAGATTGTATCTGGTAACGTAACAGGATTTATCAAGAAGGAATTCCTTGTTGTTGGTAATGCTGACCTTGCTAGAAGCGTATCTCAGAGACAGGCAACAGTTAGCGCTACAGCTATTGATGTATTCGAGCAGCCTGACAGAAATTCAATTTCAATCGGTAAGTTCCCTCAGGGAGAGACATTTACGGTTGTTGATGAGAGCACTAAGGATTCAGGTTGGATTAAGATAACTTGTGAGAACGGTGATGGATTCGTTACAACAGATGTTGTAACTCTTTCTACAAAATATAATTTGGCAGAGACAGTTGCTGAGGCAAATGCCCGCCTTGCACAGGAAGAGGCAATGAGACAGGCAGCAGCAGAAGCACAGATGAAGCAGTTCCTTAAGGCAGCTCAGGCTAACCAGAGCAAGAGCTCAACAAGCAAGTCTTCATCATCAAGCTCAAGCAGTAGGTCTGGTTCAGGCAGATCTTACTCTGCACCTAATGGAGCAGGTGGTTCAGCAGTTGCTTCATACGCAAGCCAGTTCATCGGTAACCCATATGTATATGGTGGTTCATCACTTACTAACGGAACAGACTGTTCAGGATTCGTAATGAGTGTTTATGCACAGTTCGGTGTAAGTCTACCTCACTCATCATGGAGTCAGCAGAACTGTGGCTACAGTGTAGGCACAGGCGACATGCAGCCTGGTGATATCGTTTGCTACGGAAGCCACGTAGGTATCTACGTAGGTGACGGTCAGATTGTTCACGCATCTAACGAGAGAGATGGTATCAAGGTAAGTAATGCTAACTACAGAAGCATTGCTGATGTAAGACGTATCTACTAATACGACAAATAAATGATTATATGGATTTAAGAATAGCCGCAACCTAATGGTTGTGGCTATTTTCTATTCGCAGCTCATTATTCGTCCAAAAAACGCAACGCACTTCGCATTATTCGTCCGAAAAACGCAACGCACTTCGCATTATTCGTCCGAAAAACGCAATATATTCAACATTATTCGTACGAAAAATGCAGAGACCTTATTAGTAGGGCTTTTTCAATTGTTGAAAATATCAGCATTATATGCTAATATATCCTAGTGTGCAAATGTCCATAAAGGAGTAATGCTAGTGGGGAGAGATGAAGATAAAAAAGTATATCATGTCCTGTACACGCAGGTAATGGACCAGGATAAAATCAAGCCCAGACTTGAGAAGAAGCTAGAAGGTACAGACAGCGAGATATTCATACCGCGAATGGAGTATTACCGGCGTGGTGAGAAGGCTGTTAAGATTAAGCCCATATTTCCAGGATATACATTTGTCAGGACATCAATTGACCCACTTGAGCTACATCAGACAGTTCGAGACACAGCAAAAGAGACACAGATAGGCATAAGAGAACTTGGATTCGATAAGCAGAAGTACCATCCCTGCATTAGTACTGAAGAAGAAGAGTTTCTCGATTTTTTATGCACAGGTGAGGGTTTGCTGGAGATGTCGGTAGGCTATCAGGAGGGCAATCGATACGTGGTAATGGACGGTCCCTTAAAGCCCTTCGAGGATATGATTGCAAATGTTGATAAGCACAACAGAAAGGCATTCCTAAAGTTTGAAGTCGATGGAAGGAAAGCTCAGGCGGGCTTTGAGTGCAAGCCTAAGGCGCACTGGTTCGAGGATTCTAATTCCAAGCTCGCAACACTATCAGATGGTTCGGAGGTTGATTTGAACGAACTAAGACAGAAAGTATTAAGCGCAAAATAGGGTGAAACCTGCAATGTCGGTATGATTCGCTTTGTATGACGTAACCTGGTCATATGGTAAATGTGTCTGTGACGAAATCGTTGCAGGTGGCGAAGCACACCCTGATTTAAATATTTATAATACATAAGTTTTGAGAGATGACAAGAAGTGGGCAAGGTCTGCTTCTTTTATATTGGATAAAATGGCATTTGATAATACAAGGTCTATTAAACCTTTTGAAAACAAAATATGGCTTAGTTCACCAACTATGCATGGTGATGAACTAAAGTACATGCAGGAAGCATATGATACTAACTGGATGACTACTTTAGGAGCGAATATAAATGCAATAGAAGAAGCTTTAAGCGAGAAGATTGGCTGCAAGTATGCAGTGGCCTTATCATCTGGTACGGCTTCTCTTCATATGGCAATAAGGATGGCTGGACAGGAACTATATGGTCGACCAAAGCCTGGTCATGGAGCATTAGAAGGCAAGAAGGTGTTCGCCAGCGATATGACATTCGATGCAACAGTTAATCCTATCTGCTATGAAGGTGGAGAGCCAGTATTCATTGATACTGAATATGATACCTGGAACATGGACCCAGTAGCTCTTGAGAATGCATTTAAGCTTTATCCTGATGTGAAGCTGGTAGTTATGGCGCATCTATATGGCGTGCCTGCGAAAATGGATGAAATCAAGGCAGTCTGTGATAAGCATGGTGCAGTTATTATTGAAGATGCAGCGGAGTCTCTGGGTGCAACCTATAAGGGAGTTCAGACAGGTTCATTTGGCAAATATAGTTGTATAAGCTTCAATGGTAATAAAATTATTACTGGTTCATCAGGAGGAATGTTCCTAACTGATTCAAAAGAGGCAGCAGACAGAGTTAGAAAATGGAGCACCCAGTCTCGTGAAAATGCTCCTTGGTATCAGCATATTGAACTAGGATTCAACTATCGCATGAGCAACGTAATTGCAGGGGTTGTAAGGGGTCAGCTGCCTCACTTGGAAGAGCACATAGCTCAGAAGAAAGCAATCTATAATAGATACAAGGAAGGTCTTAAGAACTTACCTATTAAGATGAATCCATATGATGAAGCTAACAGCGAGCCTAACTTCTGGTTGTCTTGCATAACAATAGATAAAGAAGCCATGTGTTTTCAGACAAGAACAGATAGCGAGGCGTCATATATTAAGGAACATGACAAATCCTGCCCAACAGAAATCTTAGAAGTCCTAGCATCAATCAACGCAGAAGGCAGACCAATCTGGAAGCCAATGCACATGCAACCAATGTATGAAGGTCATGGTTTCGTTACAAGAGATACTAATGATGATTCTATAGATGTTGGAATGGATATATTCAATAGAGGCCTGTGCCTGCCGAGCGATAATAAGATGACGGAAAAAGAGCAGGATATGATTATAGGAAAGATTAGAGAGTGCTTTTTTGAAGGCAAGGATACTATGATGTTTGATGAAAGTTAAATCCAAAACAGAGAATAAGCTTTCGGGGACATATAGCGAAGTGTTTATTCCTTATATGGAGTACTACAAAAGAGGAGATAAAGCGGTAAAAAAAAGACCAATGTTTCCTAATTACACATTTATATACACGGACATCGGTGCGATGTCTCTCCATAAAAAGGTAAGAGAAGTCGTAAGTGTACTAAAGAAAGGAATCCGGGAACTGGGATTTAAGGAGCAGTATTTTGGACAAATCATAGATCGGGATACAATGACAGAGGAAGAACTAATCATGTATCCGAACATCAGTGAAAAGGAAGCGTCTTTTTTAGAACTGCTTAGGTCGGGAAATGGGTTGTTCTCAATGTCTAAAGGATATGAAGTGAGTAAAGGCAAGTATGTTGTCATGGAAGGTCCATTACAAGCCTATGAGGACAAGATTATTGATGTGGACAAGCATAATAGAAAGGCTTTTTTTGAAGTTTGAGATTAACGGAAGATGTGCACAGGCCGGCTTTGAATGTAAACCGAAAGTGTACTGGTTCCCTAAGATTGATTCCAAAATAGCAGTACTAAGTGACGGAACAGAGGTGGATCTGGAAGAAATGAAGCTGAATGTTATGAAAATATGATGAAGATTGCAATGTCGGTGTCATTCGTTTTGCAAGCCTGATTCTGGTCATATTGTAGTTATACTGTAAGTCGAAGGGCTTATGGATGGCGAAGCACACGAAAAAATGAGGAAGAGAAAGCTGTAGATGTATAAAAATTTTGTAAAGCCTGTCCTCGATAGGCTTTTAGCTTTGATATTTGTATTATTGTTCTGGTGGCTGTATATCATATTGGCAATATTGGTTAGGGTGAAATTGGGCAAGCCGGTTTTATTTAAGCAGAAACGACCGGGGAAGATTGACCCCAAGACCGGCAAGGAGAGGATATTCACTTTATATAAGTACCGCACTATGACTGACGAAAGGGATCCGGTCACCAAAGAATACCTGCCGGATGAACAACGGCTAAATTCCTTTGGGAAGATGTTACGCTCAACATCGTTGGATGAAATCCCGGAAATCCTGTTCAACATACTGCTCGGAGGGCTGGGAAAAGGAAACGAGGGTGCTTCAATGTCATGGATCGGTCCTAGACCGCTGTTAGTCGAGTACTTGCCAAGGTACAAAAAAGAGCAGAGGAGGAGACACGAGGTGGCTCCGGGTTTGACGGGATATGCGCAGGTAAGCGGTAGGAATGCGATTAGTTGGGAAGAAAAGTTTGAGGATGATGTATTTTATGTTGACCATATGTCGTTCTTGTTAGATGTAAGGATTTTTTTGAAAACGATAGCAGTAGTATTTAAGAGGAGTGGAATAAGTTCTGAAACTAGTGCAACAATGGAAACATTTATGGGATATGAGGAGGATGTAAATGACAAACTTGGAAAAATACAATGAAGCATTTATAAACGCTTTGGAAATTACGGAAAATCAGCTTACAGGTCTAAAATATCAGGACATCGAGGCGTGGGATTCAGTAGGGCATATGCAGCTTGTTTCAGAAATCGAAGATGCTTTCGATATTATGATAGACACAGAGGATATCATTGATTTTGGTTCTTATGAGAAAGGCAAAGAGATTCTTTCCAAAGAGGAATATGGTGTTGAATTCTGATGGCTAAGATTTGGGATCTTGAACAGTTTAAGAATAACATAGCGATAATTGATGAATTTGGAAACGAAGTATCATATGATGCATTAATAACTGAGACAACAATCCTTCATGAAAAAGTAGGACATCGTTGTCTTGTTTTTTTATTGTGCAGAAACGAAATTGGTTCAATTATCGGTTATACATCTTTTGTCAATAATGGCATTGTTCCGGTGATGATAAGTAGTCATTTGGAAGAGGAATTACTTCAAATCCTTTTGAAAACCTACAGCCCTGAATATTTGTGGCTACCGAAGGATCAAATAAAAAGGTATGAAGGAATGAGGCTTGAGCATGAATCATATAATTATGCTTTGCTTAAGACAGGATATGACACGAAGTATCCGTTGTTTGAAGAACTTGGACTTCTGATTACGACTTCGGGATCTACCGGTTCACCTAAACTGGTACGGCAGTCTTATACAAATATTCTTGATAACGCACATTCAATTGCGAAGTATTTAGAACTAGACAGTTCTGAACGTCCGATCACCACATTGCCGATGAATTATGTTTATGGACTTTCTATTATTAATTCGCATTTTCTTGTTGGCGCGACCCTGCTTGTAACAGAGAAGACTCTGATGCAAAAAGAATTTTGGAGTTTCTTTAAAGAGAAAAATGCAACATCTTTCGGAGGTGTACCATACACCTATGAGATGCTTGATAAACTCAGATTTTTTAGGATGAAACTGCCGAGTCTTCGTACTATGACGCAGGCCGGCGGAAAAATCACACCGGAACTTCATGAGAAGTTTGCTGTATATGCTACAGAACAGAACAAAAATTTTGTTGTAATGTATGGTGCTGCTGAGGCTACCAGTCGTATGGGATACCTTCCTCCGAAGAAAGCGGTTGAGAAAAATGGATCTATGGGAATTCCGATTCCGGGTGGAAAATTCATTCTTGTCGATTCGAATGGGAAAGAGGTAACGGAAGCTTATACGACTGGAGAATTAGTATATGAGGGGAAAAACGTCACGCTTGGTTATGCGGAAAAAGGCGAAGATTTAATTTTAGCTGACGAACGCAATGGACGGCTTGAAACCGGTGATATGGCACAGTTTGATGATGATGGATATTATTACATCGTTGGACGGAAAAAGCGGTTTTTAAAGATTTATGGAAATCGCGTCAATCTGGATGAGATTGACAGGATGATTAAGGGCGAGTTCGAGATAGAAGTGGCAAGTTCCGGTGTGGATGACCATATGTACATCTTTGTAACCGATCAGAGGATGGCAGATTCCGTCAGGGAGTATGTGATTAGCAAGACAAAGCTTAATCCGGTAGCGTTTAAGATAATTGTCATTGATGAAATCCCGAAAAATGATGCCGGAAAGACTCTATATAAGGAACTAATAAAATACTATGAGTGAACCACAGCTGTTAAGTTTTACATACGCCGGAGGTACAAAAGCTTTTTTTAATGAGATAGAAACGGATTTGCATGGGATTGAATTGGTTTCTTTCGATTATGCTGGGCATGGAGAGAGACACCAGGAGCCATTCTATAAAGATTTTGATGAATTGGCCGATGATATGTTCCAAAAAATCAAGAACAGACTGCATGATGACTATGCACTTTTTGGCTACAGCATGGGAAGCGTAACAGCTGCAGAAGTTCTTAAGAGGATTATAAATGCTGATTTGTCCCTCCCCTCCCATATATTTCTTTGCGCTCATGAACCACATACTAAATCGGAGTTACTTGGGTTTAGAGAAGACGAGCTTGATGAATGGGTAAAGGATAGAACGATTCGTTTTGGAGATGTTCCTACAAAATTACAAAATAACAGAGTGTTTTGGAGAACTTATCTGCCAATTTACAGAGCAGATTACTCCATTATCGGAAATTACAGGTTTGAAGAGCTGGATCTAACAACTATGGTTCCGCTCACTGTTTTCTATTCGGAAACAGACACACCCCTAAGTGAGATGAGACTGTGGGAGAAGTATTTTATTAATTCTGTGGAATACAAGAGATTTGATGGAAATCATTTCTTTATTCGAGAGCATCATGCAGAGATGGCTCAGATAATTAGGAATCGAATGGGAGTGAATGCATGACATTTGATGAGATATTGGCAATACCACCATACAGTTTGGACAAAAGTGAGAAGGAAAAGCTTCTCATGGAGCGACTTACGGAGTTGACAAGATTTCATGAGGCGAACTGTCCGGAATATAAGAGGATACTTGACTCTACTGAATTTGACATAGAAAAGGTGAAATCCTATACAGAACTTCCGTTTTTGCCTGTTCGATTGTTTAAGGAATTAGAGCTGAAATCAATAGAACAGGATGATGTGGTAAAGACAATGACGTCCTCAGGAACTACGGGGCAAGCGGTGAGCAGGATTTATTTGGATCGGACAACATCTTCCAATCAGCAGAAGACAATGGTGAAGATTGTTTCTGAATTTACGGGAAGCATGCGTATGCCAATGATTATTATTGACTGTCCGAGTGTTGTTAAAAACAGAGCTATGTTTAGCGCAAGAGGAGCCGGAATTCTCGGTTTTTCTATGTTTGGCTCAAAGAAGATATATGCGCTTGATGATGAAATGAAGCTGGATGTGGAGGAATTATCAGAATTTCTTGAGCATCATAAGGGTGAACGCATTTTGCTCTTTGGTTTTACATTTATGATTTGGCAACACTTTTATAAGGAACTGCTGAGATTGAAAGAAGACGGCATTACCTTTGATCTCTCAAACGGCATCCTGATTCATGGCGGCGGATGGAAAAAGTTGATTTCGGAAGCAGTCAGTCATGATGAATTCCATGAACGCCTTAAAGATGTATGCGGTTTGGAACATATTCATGATTACTACGGCATGGTTGAGCAAACCGGTTGTATTTATATGGAATGTGAGTGTGGACATCTTCATGCATCAAATTTTTCTGACATAATTATTCGCAGACCTAAAGATTTTAGTGTTGCAGATGTTGGAGAAACGGGAGTTATTCAAGTGGTGTCAACGATACCTGAGTCATATCCGGGACATAGTTTACTTACGGAGGATGAGGGTGTGATTGAGGGAGTTGATGACTGTCCCTGCGGACGAAAAGGAATATATTTTCGAATTAATGGACGTCTGAAGAATGCAGAGATAAGGGGGTGTAGCGATACTTATGCAGCTAAGTTCTGAAGCATTGAACAAGGTGACTTATCTGGTAGGTAGTGCTGATGTTGCTACACAGCTTTCAACCGTTCCTGCAATGATGCCCTTCAATGAAAAGGTAGTATCTTTTCTCAATGATATTTCCCGCGAGCTTATGAAAGATGCTCGTAGCAAAGAATTTTCAGATGTTATTACTTTTGGCTTCTGGATTCGCAAGGGTTCTGTACTAAAGCTGAAAGAGCGATTTAATACAACTGGTGGCATCACTCTTGGTAAGGGTGTTGTTTTTCATATTGCACCATCCAATGTTCCCGTTAATTTTGCATACAGCCTGGTTTCCGGTTTGCTGACGGGAAATGCAAATGTGGTCAGGGTTCCGTCAAAAGATTTTACTCAGGTTCAAATAATTACAGATGCAATTAATAATGTATTGGAATCTCATGAGGAGATGAAGCCTTACGTTCTCTGCGTCCGTTACGGAAGGGAGAAAGATATTAATGACTTGCTAAGCTCCGTGGCTGATATGAGGGTGGTTTGGGGTGGCGACGATACGATTGCTGAACTTCGTACATCACCATTGCCACCGAGATCCGGAGAAATTACCTTTGCAGACCGCTATTCAATCGCAGTGATTGATTCTGACAGTTATCTTAAAATTGAGGATAAGGACAGAGTTGCGGAAGATTTCTACAATGACACTTTCTTTTCAGATCAAAATGCGTGTACGAGTCCGAGAATAATTGTATGGTCCGGGAGTCAAATCGCAGAAGCGAAGGCTATATTTTGGGAAAAGGAACATGCTTGCGCAGAGGAAAAATATGTATTTCAACCGATACAAGCGGTAAACAAACTCACTAAGAGCTGTTTGATTGCCGCCCATGTGCCGGGAGTGAGAATTGAGAAGCATTCTGATAATCTTATCATCCGGATAGTTGTTCCTCAAATCACGGATCAACTTATGGATTTTCGAGATAATAGCGGATACTTTTATGAGTTTGACTGCAAAAATATTCTTGATTTGATACCGCTTTGTAATGATAAACGATGCCAGACGATAGGTTACATTGGAGATAAGGATATGCTTTTGCCATTGATTGAATCTGGGGTCAAAGGAATTGATCGGATTGTGCCGATTGGAAAGACTATGGATTTTGATTTGATTTGGGATGGCTATAATTTGGCAAGCCAATTAACAAGGGTAATTTCATTCTAAAGATTTTTAAATAATGGAGAAGCAGGTTTATGGTATTTAGTTCCATTACTTTTTATGGTTCTTTCTCCCACCGGCATGTTTAATTGCAATATTGTTACTATACAAGTCATGGATAAAAGTTGCATCTGTACAGAAATGATGCCTTATATTGCGGAAGAGTTTCAAGAATGTGATTTTGTACATCATTGGATCTTTTCTTTTGA
>Ga0256404_1001940_pt1 | contig 47518 bp, 40 predicted proteins | sample RumenRJG_01DNA_FD_185990 | JGI IMG/M metagenome (GOLD analysis project Ga0256404, IMG submission 185990) | Bovine rumen microbial communities from Lethbridge, Alberta, Canada - RJG_01 | ecosystem: Host-associated > Mammals > Digestive system > Stomach > Rumen | place: Canada: Alberta | collected... | reverse complement strand
CGAAGTGGACACGCCTGTAAGAATAAGGATTGCCTGACTTGTCAGGTGGAAACTTAAATATCAGACTTCTTAAATAGGGACAAAACCCCTTAGAAGCCACCTACCTTTAGGTGGGTGGTAGTTCACGATATTGAGTGTAGGCTATTATTTCCAAACCTCTTGCATGTCCTTAGTCTCTTATGGTATAGTAGAGAAGTGATTATTAACATATTTAAGTTTTGGCAATAAGCCATATTGCGTTTGGCTTGTTGTCATATTGTCATGGTGTCCGCACGAGTGGATTACCAGCTTTGATTTTAGGCAGGACGCAACAGGTCTGTACTTTTTTAGTACGGGCTTTTTTTTTGCTTTTTGCCAATTTAAGCATTGTTCCTGAACGGAACAGAAAGGAGGTAGCTATGTGTGCTACTTTACTTAATTATACAGCCACAAGCAAAATGCGAAGTAAAATACTTTGCGTCGACCTTGAAACAACCAGCTGTAAAATAGGGGCAGCAGAAATATTACGTTGTTCCATACAGGACGGTAATGGTAAATCACTCTTTTGTGAGTACTTCAAACCAATAGATACCGTCAAGTGGAGTGATGCTGAGAAGGCGAATGGAATTTCACCGGAACAGGTTGCTTCCTGCGTATCCTTTCTTGCTGAAAGTGAGAAAGTACAACGCATAATTGACAAAGGCGACATCATAGTCACATATTGTGGCGCACGATTTGATATTCCGATATTAGAAAATTATGGAATATCATTTGCAAACAAAATGCACTATGATGTTGCAGAGCATTTTGCCAGATACAATGGTGAAATACTCGAAGGTAATGATGTCCGTATAAGATATCGTTACAAAAAACTAGATTATTGTGGTCAAATGCTAGGATTTCCTTATGAAAAACTAGCAGAACTGCAAAATAATGCCTTGTTCAGTACAGAGATTACATTGTACTGCTTTTATCGTATGCTTGCGATAGAACAAGGAAATAAGAAAGGAGGCAGTAAGCATGAGCATGACAGCTGTGTTTGTTACTGTTAATGATGATCTTGTCAGAGAAATCGAATGTGGTTCTCTCGACAAGTATCAATTAGGTGAGTATCTGTACTCTCAAGGTTTCAGCAAAGAAACCTGCAATGAGGATGATTCATTTGAAGTGCAGATGTATCACTTTGAAATCGGCGAAGGCGAAGCCGGAGCTGATATCCTCGATTATTCAGAGGAAGAAGAACAATCCCTCTTGAATGAATTTGAGAAAAAAGGTCCTGACTTGGAGATATTTCAGGGCGAATATATGGAGCTCATAAATAGCGAAAGCTTTTTTGTGGGCTACAAAGATTTATTAGAAGAGTAAAATAAAAGCTGACTTTAGTCAGTAAATAAGGGAACTGTGCAAATTCTCCCGCAAACAAAGGCACAGAGAAGGAGATTATTATGAATATAATAATTAGAGAAATTATTAAAAATGTAAAAAAATTATTACCAGAAGCAGCTAATATAACAGTAGAAAACATTGACAAAATCAATGAAAAGAAAACTGCTGTCATAGTAAGATTAGATAGCAACTTAGGTGCTGTCATTTACGTAGATGACATTTGTTCCGAGTGTGAAAGCGGATGCATTTCTGTTTCTGAAGCAGCAAAGAAAATTGTTTCCAACGTACAGAAGGCGCTCAAAAACAAAAAATCTATGCAAGAAAAAATTTCAAACATAGATTTTAGTGACTGGAACAGTGTAAAATCTAAAATTGTTCCGGTTCTAGTCAATACGGAACTGAATAGAGAGATACTGAAAAAGCGAGTACACAAGGATTTATCAGATTTGGGCTTGTCCGTAGTGTACAAGCTAATAGTGAAAAAATCCATAGCAGGAATTGAATCGGTTCCTGTGAACATCAATCTGTTTGACAGATGGATGGTAGACCGCAGCGTACTGCACACAGCAGCACTGAAAAACGGGAAACGACTGTTTCCTGTAACAGTCAAAAATCTGGCTGATGTATGTCCTATTCCTAAACATGGAAATGAAGAAGAGTCATCGTTGCTTTATGTAAGCAACGACTGCGGAATAGACGGCGCCGCAACAATCCTCTATGCACAGGATGTGCTGGAGGAACTTTGCAACAAAAGAAAGAAAATATTTATGTTGCCATCCAGCATCCATGAATTCTTAATCGTGGCAGACGAGAAGGAATATAATGTAGAGCAGTTGAAATGCATTGTCAGAGAAGTCAACCAGACTGCATTAGAGCCTGGAGACTTTTTATCAGATAGCGTTTATGGCTACAGCAAAGAAAGGGGGATTTACATTGTCTAATCTTTGCTGTAGCACTGTCACATTCGTGGCAGATGCTACAAATCCAAACGAAATAATTCTTATCCAGCTTTTGGATAAGTTGCTTGAAAAATGGAAAAATAATAAAGAAGAATGTTCTCTACAACAAATAGTAGAACATTCAGGTATAGGAGACGTGAAATGCGTGGGTGACCTGCTCCAGCATTCCGTTTTCTCAAACAAATTAGAAATATCCACAGTAACAGCATGGGTTCCTATGTTGCAAATCTGGAAAAGGCTGCGGGACAAATTTTGTCCTAATGCAACCTTATTTTATAGCAGTGAGGAGAGTGGTATGGAATTGTTCTATACTAACGATCCTGAAGTTGTTGGCAATTTCTATCTGGAAATTGAAAATGACGACGGTGATTTTGATGTTTACGAAAACGTAAAAACAGAAAAAGCACTTGAAATACTGCAAAAAAGATTCCATACTTACGAAACAAATTTCGATACTATATCGGAACTGGCGGAAAATAATGGAATAACATGTAACATTCATCAATGGCAATATGCCGACATAGATGAGTGGGACTAAAAAATTCTAGAAAATTCAACAAATTCGTCCTATATGATGGATGAATTTGTTGAATTTTTTTGCAATTATCTATATTATTTTGAAAAAGGATTTCTTCTAAAATCCCTTGCGTAGCTCTAAACTCGTATGGTATAGTTAAGAGGTATTATAGAACATATTTAAGTTTTGGCAAAAAGCCATATTGCTTTTGGCTTTTTGTCAATTGTTATGGTGTCCGCACGAGTGGACTATCAGCTTTGATTTTGGGCAGGACGCAATAGGTCTGTACTTTTTTAGTACGGGCTATTTTTTTTGCTTTTTTGCCAATTTAAGCAACATCCACAAATGGACAGAGAGGAGAATATTATGAAAGAAATTGAAGATTTTCTTGATGCATTAGTGCATCAGAGAATTTCAACAAAAAAGGACAATAATGGATTTGTCCGTATTGAAACCTTAGAAAAAGAAAAAAAACAATTCTTCAGAAAAAAAGAAGAGTTTGTTTTTTCTTTTGAAAAGAAACCCATTCTAGAGCTTGGCTATCATACCAGGCAAAAGAAAAGAAACTTGATATACAAGTTTATTATCCGACGGATAATAAATCAACTTGTATATCCAGCAATTGAAGAGGATCGGACAGAGGAATTGTTCGATTTAATTCACAATTCTATAAGGCTTGAAATGAAGCCTATAGATATAACCAAAAGCAGAAAGGAGCACGTATATCGAAATTTATATGGGAAATCCGATGTATTTCACATTAATCTTTGGGTCGATGAAAAACGTGTGTTTTCTGCAGTAGGTGGTACTTTGGAAAAACCAAGATACCATCATGGTAATTTCAAGGACAATGGGGAGCGCATTGTAGATGTAAACACATTGTTCGCTGAAATTTTATTTGTCAGCACAGTAAAAGAACGCTTTGAGAGTGTAGACAAGAACAATGCAACATACACACAATGTTGCAATATATGGGAGAAATTCCCTGAAAGCGTTCAAAAAAATTTAAACAGTGACGAACCTTCCGTTACTGGAACGTTCTTGTTGTTTAAAAGACCGTTTCTCCAAAATTTTTTAGCTGATTTCTTTATGATTTTTGCTGAAGATTATGCCGAGGAAAGTGCAGTTTTTCGTTTCGAAAAGCAAAATTATGCAAAATCGTATGAAACGAAACGAAATCTGCCAAAAAAAATAACTGCTGCCATGAATTCATCGTTATTTCATGCTGTATTTTCTTATGTGGAATATGACGAGGCAGTAGACTTGGTAAACGTGCGGAAGATTGAAAATGAATTTATTTCATTGAACAAAGCCGTTTTCCAAAAAAGGCTAATGAAAGGTTACAGTTTGCGTTTTCGCAGACTTGGATGCCATAAGGCATCCGGCATGTATTATCCAACAAAAAAATGTATGTGCGTGGATATAGGGCATCCAGATGCCTTCGTCCATGAATTCTTCCATATGCTTGACTATGCAGCTGGAACAGCCAGTAAAAAAACGGATTTTTGGGATATTTACCAGAAATACATTTCTGCATTTATTGCAGGCATATCAGAAGAATTAGAAGAGTTAAAAAAGAGTACTGGTAGAAAAAATTATCAGTACTATAAAAGAAAAACGGAAGTCTTCGCAAGGTGCGGAGAAATCTATGTATCTCGCATTTTAGGGATAAAAACTTCGTTAGTTGGAAAAACAGATACTTTCGAATATCCTGAAAACAAAGAACTAGATGCAATGATACAAAAGTATTTTTCTGCATTTTTGAGAAGGAAGGAGGAATAAAAATGCAATTTATCGGTAATCTTTCCGCAGTGAAAGCTATGGAAAGTTATTGCAAAAAAGAAAACTGGGGCAACCTTACCTTTTCCGGTCCAAAAGGTGTTGGAAAATTTACCTCTGCCAAAGCATTGGCATGTAAATTGGTAAATTGCTCCGAGACGCAGCTTGCAACCCATCCAGATGTATACTTGTGCGATGGGAAGGAAATGAAAGTAGAGGATATTACAACTTTACTGAATTTCTCTATGTTAATGCCTGAAAAGGCGTTTAAAAAAATTGTGATTATTGATAACAGCAATGAACTGTCTGAAATAATCCAAAACAAATTGTTAAAAGTAGTGGAAGAAGGGAATACAACAACATTTTTCTTTGTTGCTCATCAAAAACTACTTGAAACGATTGAATCAAGAACCTTTTCGATCGTTTTTTCAAAATTAACAGCTTCCGAAATGGAGCAGTACTTTAACTCTATTGAGGAAATACCCACCTTACCAATCTGCATGTTGCAGGGAAGTATTGGAAGGTATAACGAATTAAAGGAAGATGCTGTATTAGCTGATACAGTGTTGTGCCTAAAAAGCACATTGGAAAACCTGAAAAATAAGTCAGAATTATTGCAGGTGTTTCATGTGCTAAAAGAAAAAGACAAAGAAGAATTTTTTTCTTCAAATAAAAAAAATATCGATCTAATCATCGCATTTTTAAAAGAAGTCTTTTTCAATCTTTACATGAAGAAAAAACAACTTCACGTAAATGCAATAGTTGACCTAGAGGCACTGGATAGTGTTTATTCATTGCAAGAAAGTGCTTCAATATATGAAAAGTTGCAGCAACATTATCTTTCCTGTAAAGATGCACGCTACTCAAAGAATGATTTCTTTATACTGATAGCGTATATGGTACTGTAAAAAAAGAAAGGAGGTATGCAGGATGTTGCATACAGAAGAAAGACCACTGGCATTCGATCAGGTAAAAGGTCAGGAGGAAATTGTGAAAAACCTCCGAAATCAATCAAAAAGAGGGGTATTTGCCCCTTTCTACATATTCGAAGGCAATAAAGGAAGTGGTAAAACCACTATGGCAAGAATTGTTGCCAGGGCAGCAAATTGTCTCAACAAAGATGAAAATGGAAATCCTTGTTGTGAATGTGAGAATTGCAAATCTATTCTCGCTGACGCTTCAATGGACTACATTGAAATCGATGGAGCAAGCAATAATGGAGTTGAGCAGGCACGTCGTGTTATTGAAGATACAAATTATATGCCTGCACAATTATCAAAAAAGGTAATTGTCATTGATGAAGCACACATGCTTTCCAATGGTGCGTTTAATGCCTTTCTAAAGACGTTAGAAGAACCACCAGAATATTGCATGTTTATCATGGCAACAACAGATGTACAAAAAATTCCTGCAACGGTTAGAAGCAGGGCTATGCTGTACACATTTAACAGAATACCGAGTGCTGTGATTGCAGAGCATTTAGTTGCTGTTGCAAAAAAACACAAAGTATCATTGGAACCTGCTGCCGCTGCACTGATTGCAAAGAAATCAAATGGTGCCATGCGAGATGCGTTGTCTGAATTAGAAAAATGTATCATGCAGCAGGAAGATGGCATTATAAAGGAAGCTGATGTTTCGCATGTATGCGGAATGGAGGATTCCAATGTTCTGTTAACTTTAGTTAAAATGATTTTGAAAGGCAATCTTTCTAAGTCATTTGAAATGGTGGATATAATGTATACCAAAGGAAGAGATATGGTGTATGTTATATCGCAGCTGTTAGAAATAATAGCTGATACCATTAGAGTAAAACATTGTGGTAGCAGTAACGGTATTGCTAACACAAAAGAATATATTGAGGAAGTCATGCAGATTGCATCTGCCACTTCCGATACTCAGCTTGCATTTTTAGCTAATTCTATGATGCAACTGAAACAGGATCTACGAAAGGATAACGACAAGAATATTGTTCTTATGTCAATATCCCTTCTTTCTAACTCTAATGTTATGGAGGAACGTCTTTCAGCATTAGAGAAAAGAATAAAGGAGTTGGAAAGCGGAGGAGTTATAGTTCCAACAGATCCAGTGGCAACAGTGGAAGAAAAAAACGAAAAGGAAAATGCGGATGATGAACAGTCTACGCAAGAAGCTATAATGCAAGAAACTGCAACCAGAACAGAAGGTACAGGCTCTATGTTTGATGCGCTTTTCCAAGAAGATGGAAATGTAGAAAATATAGAAGAATATCTTCAAGAAGAAAGCGAAAGTCCTTCTTCTGCAATGGAAATACTGGAAGCAGATAATATTTGTGCAACAGCGCTGCGTTGTTGCAAAATATATGAAGCAGAAAATAGGCTCAATATAGAAACACATTTTGCGCCTATTGCAAAATTGCTTAATTTTTACATTGATCTAAACAGCTTGCATAACGTGAACGTGTTGTGCAAGTAAAATAGTAAGTAAATAAAGGGAATTACCCTTGACAGGAGAAGGGTAATTCCGCCATTCTCCTGTGTTTATTTAATAAAGGAGAATGATAAAATATGACAAAAAAAATAAAAAAATTAATGATTTTTACAAGCGTAATAACAATACTATATCTTGGCTTTCTGTCAAATCTAGTATTCATCGGAAGTCTCTTAGGTATATGTATTGGTATATATATAGGAATCGAGGTTCCTAAATTTGCATTTGTAAAAAAAATATTATCGTTTATACAGGCAATTAAAACTGTAATGAATGATGATAAAAAAAATGAAGCAGAGACACAGGCTAATGCAGCGGAAAAAGAAGTTGAAAGCAGCAATGCAGATACTGAAACATCTAACTGTGATACTGTTGCACTTAGGCATACTAAAGGAAAAAGCTCTACTAAACAAACATTGGATACAGATGTTGAAAAAAAAGCAGAGAAAGTAGAGTTTTCTTCGGAAACCATATCAGCCACTACAGCGGATGCTGAAATACCACAATGGTATGAAACATCTGTAAAAGAAGAAGCTTTTACAGATGCAACGCAGGAGAAGAACATATTTTTTTCGCCAGAGCAGGCACTAAACTATGTTCTTCAAGGAAAATAAATCATTAGAAACTACCATTTTTAGACTTGTGTGGGTCTATAAATGGTAGTATTCTATTAATATAATATAAAAAAAATCATGGTAAGCATGATCTTTTTATATCCTTTTTACAATGCGGATAATCCTAAAGAATATCCGTTCAGTGGCGAGCGGGTACACAGAGGTATGTATAAAACTAAAGTTGGTAAATATCTCAATGCAGATGTAAATGGAGCATTAAATATCCTACGTAAAAGTAGCGTTGTGAGCCTTATGGCTCTATACAGTAGAGGCGAAGTGGACACGCCTGTAAGAATAAGGATTGCCTGACTTGTCAGGTGGAAACTTAAATATCAGACTTCTTAAATAGGGACAAAACCCCTTAGAAGCCACCTACCTTTAGGTGGGTGGTAGTTCACGAACAAAAGAACTGAACAGGTCGTAGGTGAACTTCGAATGATCGATGACGACATGTTTCGTATAGTCGCATCTGATCCACTCGTATGCCAGGAAATCCTGCAGGTGCTCCTAAACGACAGTAAGCTGTCCGTTTCGGAAGTCATAATGCAGGACCGACAGATAAACATCGGCCGAGAAGTCGTACTGGATGCAAAATGTGTACTTGGTGACGGCACACTATGTAATGTCGAAGTGCAGAAGGAAAGAGTACACGATGATATTCGTCGCATACGGTTCCATGCTGCTGCCATGACTGTGAGCCATACGCCAAAGAATACACCGTTTTCCAATATACCAAATGTAAAAGTGGTATATATCACAGAGTATGATGTGTTTGGAAACGGTCAGGTGCTAACGAAAGTTAACAGATGTGTTCACAAAAATGGTGAGTACGTACCCGTTGATGACGGGGAAGAGTGCCTGTTCGCAAATGCCACAGTAAGAGACGGTTCGCTGGAAAGCGAATTGCTGAAACTGTTCCTGGAAAGGAATGAGATTAGGGACGAAAGATTCCCAAAGTTGCGTGACGGGTTCAATTATTTTAAAACAACCGAAGGAGGTCGAGCGAAAATGAGCAATGTGGTTGAAGAGTATGCAAAAGAGTATGCAAAAGAGTATGCAAAAGAGTATGCAAAAGAAGAAAAAGGTAAGATTATCATTAAGATGAGTCTGGAATTCGGCTTATCTAAAGAAGAAGCATTGAAAAAAATAGAAAAAGAGCTCAATATTGCAGCAGAGAAAGCAGAAGAGTATTGGAATGAATACTCTTCAGAAACAGAATAATATTATCGAAAAACAACGAAATTACCCATTGGATTTAGACAATGGGTAGTTTTTTAATGTATATACAAATATTTTCTGTATTAGTTGTATTTTTTTATTTTAAAAATTATCTTTCACATCAATGCTAACTAGTGGGAGTTCTGAAATATAGCGTTGTCCACTATGTATAAGCAAACTGTGAAGCAAAGAAAGAAAGGCCTCTGAAGAATGTTGGCTTATAAAAATTATAAGCGATGTATCTGTGCAGTCTAGAACACGAAACGAATAAGAAACATACGCTTTGCAATTATATAATTTTTCTATTACGTATAAAAAAGCGACGAAATACCTCGACTTGTTATTAACCGGATTCTTAAAAGATATATGAACAATTTTCCCGGATTTTTGCAAAGATATATCATCCTTATAGTTAAATATATAAGTATCATTTTCTGAATTAAGATGAAGATATACTTTATTGGTTCCATCCTTTTTTCTCAATTTGTAGGACATTGCAAAAATATGATTTCTACGTAGCAATCGGCAATATTCTTCGTACATCTCCTTCGTAAATCTGTGCCTATACTTTTTTGCAACGTTGCTGTAATACTGAATTGTATATGGTATGTATTCATTCGGTGAAACCGAAAAGTCACTGGTTACTGATCGTATTATATTCTTAGGCTGTTTGCAAATTTTTCCATTGGTTATGTTGTATAAATTGTACAAGGAAATTAAATTTTCTAATGGGTATATATCAGCAGTAAACAAAACATGCAACAATGGTATAGAAAACATTGTATATACATATCGGTGCTTGTCCTTAGCAATGCTTTGTAGAAAGCTTCTCAAGACAGGTGTTTGTAGTAAGTCATTAGAAACAAAATAATAATGTTTATTTCCGCAAATATAGAAGAGGAGCCCTTGTGTTCCAGACAAGGAAACAACTTCTATGGCTATATCAGTACAGGACATTAATTCGTACTTTAGAGCCAATTGCAACTTCATATCAGTAATGTAGATATATTCATAATTATTCATGTTAATGTCAGAAAAAAGGTATCCATCTACTGAAAGATAGTTATATAATGCATTAGATTTATCTGATACAGTTTCCTTTATTTCATTTTCATTCGGTATGTTTTCATCAGCTGTTTCCTCTAATGATATGTGTGATGGATCAGTTGCATTATTGGAAATGGAGATAGGAGAGGAGTTGTTCTCTTTTTCTTCTTCCTTTTTTTTCTTATCAGCGGACCAAGTCATATCGAAATCATCTGGAGCAATATTATAATCGGCATTATCATTTTTTGTTTTGGAAAAAGTGTCAATACTTCCATTTCTCTGTTCATCATCACAGACAGATAAATTTCTTATTATAGTTTCTATTTCTTCAGCTGTTATATTATCAGGCAATTTTGCAGACGCCATATTTTCTATTTTTTTCTGAAGTATGGGCTGCACTTCATCTGAGCAATTGGTTTCATTTATAATATATTCCGATAATTCCTTAGTTGTTGCTTTTTTATTGTTAAAGAGCCCATGATACAATTTTGAGAAAAATGGTATGGTCATATAACTAGTTCCGTGAAGTGGTAGTTCTATATAGGATTGAAACAATATTTTATCAGGTTGTAGCAAAGAAGCACTGTCCAATACTGATCTGTTTTGCAGATAATATGCAAGCAAAGTTTCCTCTTGTGAAATGTTCTTGTGTGTATAATTACAAGAAAAACCGCATATTCTACAAATTGAATTAGAAATTGAAGCATTTGTTAATATATCTTCGCAATATATAGTAGAATTATTCATGGTTGTTTTTATCTGATTTAGGGTGAACGAATATCCATACAGAACTGACATAAGATGCAGTGCCTCTAGATTGTTTTTATGATGATTTCTTGCAACGTACCCTAAAATATCAAGCGCTACATCTGTTTTTCCTTTTAAATATTTAAGGCAAGGCATCTCCATTTTTTTATCTTCAAACATGTTCGCATTCCTTTCTGTTATTATATATAAATATATAATAACAGAAGCCTTATTCTGCACGCAACTCATCACAGAGGATAGTAGATTCTTTGGTGTGGCAAAGAGTGAAAAACTTATTTTTACACTTTTACTTATGTGAACGAATCTGTAAAAATGTAGGAGAATATAAATAAAAGTGTAAAAATGTAGAATTTTGTAAATAAAAATAAAAGAGATGGTAAATTTGATGCTTATAATGGTTGGAGGCTGCTTCATGATCCAGAGTACTATATTTGTATAAATGATAATGTTCCGGATTATTATAAAATAATAAGGTATGATAATTGACCAAATCTACTTTATGTATTGTTGGTTAAAAATTTACTACTTTATGTATTGTTCTACTTAAAAATAGCGTACTTTATGTATTGTCCAAGTTAAATAGAATACTTTATGTATTGTTTGGGTTTATTAATCCCAAAACGAAAATGGGAGTTTATTCTTTGAATTTTTTTTTTTGGTTACTTTTATACTTTACTTTTGGCGAACATACGTTCGAAATAACCAAAATGCATCTATTCGCAAAACAGGAATTTCACGAATAGATGTTCTATAACATATATAACAAATATAACAAAAAAAATAGACACTATGTCGAGTAAACTACGCTGTGTTGATTATATATTGCATATTTTGTACTACTACTCTCATAATGGCTAAAAACGGGTATTTTTAACTACATTATGAGAGTTTCAACTTGAATTATTTAATCATAAATAAAGTAGTCATTATTTAAGTAAACTTAAATAAAGTAGCGAAAAATAATACGTCATATTTCCGTATCTTAGGAAGTTTCTCCAGCATTTATGTAAAATAAGTTTTCTGCTTTATGTATTGTCCAAGTCAAAAAATTAAAGTAAACAATACATAAAAATAGAAAGCTCCACGCATATACTTGGAGCTTTCTAATATATATACTCACTCTCACCCCAATATGATACTATATCTGGTGAGAATTTTCAATAAAATTATACTTATATTATCCTACAACAGAGCTTTGAACCAACTTAACTTCTAATTCCTTGTCAATACCTTGTAAGGTGATTGTATCAGTATTTAAAAAGCTTCCATTGGAATATACCACTACTGAGTATTTTCCTGCCTTATTAGGAACGTATATGCTCACATTTTGGTAAGATAACTTTTCGGAAGTATTTGCATTTGTACTAAATACCTCTTTTTCAGCAACTAGTTGACCTGCTTCATCATAGATACAAACCATTTCAAATGGTGATTTCAACCCAGCGGCTAATTGATGTGCGTATTTTAGGTTAATCTTCACTACATCTTCTCCTGCAATAAGAGGAATGAGATTATTTGTGCTGATCCAATGTTGGCCAGATGCAATAGTAATATTATCTAATGTGTAAATCTTAGTTCTGTCTGATGTAATGATTGCCTGATAAGTTCCTTTTGGGATACACTCCTTTGCAACCCATTCTTTTTTGCTGGAAGTGGCCGGAACGGAATAAATACCTATAAGTGTTGGGTCTACAGACGATAAAGTTTCAAAAATATTATATTCAGGTACATAGTCCATTGTAAGAAGATCTACATAATGATCATCATGTAATACAATATTTGCATTTTCTAAGTAGTTATTTTTTTCATCCGTTGCGGAAATTGTAACACTACCATTTGAACCGCCTTGTAAAGCAATATTTTCTTCTATCTTCTTTCCTGATACAATATTAATCTTTTTCACACATGTTTCAAATGCATAAGCATCATTATGGTGAACACTTCTGATTACAAGTGTATACTCTCCTTCTTCTTCTAAATAAGCGTTTTCTCCATTTACAAATGAATAATTTCTTTCCAGGGATGTACCATTCATTTTGTTTCCGTACGTAGAAACACCTACGATTGTACCGTTTTTGTCATATAAAGTAAGTAATGCATCTATTGTATCTGCATCTGCATCCTGGACGTCCCCAGAGACGCTATTCTCGATAGATAAGTTTCCACACAAAGTAGTCTTTTGCGTATAATTAATATTTGATGTTTGAGTTACTGTAACATCTTGGAAATCGGTTACTGCTACAGTAGTACTTACTTCGTCATAATCCTTTATTTTTAAGCCTATCTTGTACTTTCCGCTATCTTTCGTCAAGTCGCTTGGTTTCAATCCCTTAAATCCAATTTCGGTTGCTGGAACAGGTATTCCTGTGCTTGTTAACTGTGCTATTGTATATGAACTATTTAAGCAATCATATTGCGACAGTTTTTTACCAGTTTCATCATATAAAGCTATATACTCTACTATTACTTTAGATTCACTGGTTAAGCTTTTGGAATCGCTTGTTTTAAATTGAGACGCAGATTTTAACTTAATAGTGTTAATGTTAGCCGCTCCAGAACAACTATAACTAATTTCATTTAAGTCTTTTGCACTCTGTACAAACGGTACGGATGCATCTCCGTATATATAGGATTGTACTGGGATAATTACATATTCTCCGTTTTCTTCGGTTCTAGAAATTCCTGTGGATGCGGTAATTTTGGCTGTATTTCCTGCTGTATAAGTCAAATTTGCTGATACATTGGATAACTGTATCAGATCATCCCCTATTTTTCTATAGAATGTGTATTTTGGTTGTATTGACACGTTGTTCTTTCCATCTGTTTTTAATGTTCCTTTTACATCAGTAACAACATAAACAGGCTTCTTATCTACAAAATTTGATACTGAAACTTTATTCATTACTGAACAGTTTGTATTTACAGATGTTGATTTCGCAGCTGCAATAGCAAAATTTACATCTACTGCTTCTCCTTCCTTAATATCAACAGAAGCTACTGTAAGCGCGCTGCTTGCAGTATTATCATCTAATAATAGATAGTATCTACCTGCAGGGATTGTAGGATATTCCTTTGCGAAAAAGCTGTTTTCAGTTAAGCTATAGTTATCAGATTGTTTAGAATCTGAATTGATTTTGAATTTCACAGTTTTACTTACAATAGGTACATAGTGTCCATTATCGTCTTTGCTGCAGAATTTTACTGTAGTCGATACAGAAGAAGTTTTGTCAAGCTCAGGCAATGCGCAATTCCATTTAGCTGAAATATTAAAAGATTTAATACCTTCAATATTTTTTAATTTTGTAATTCCGGCATCATAGTGTCGATCATCTGTAAATTTCACATTTTGTATTTCCTGTGTCTCATGTGCATCTGTAAGATTTGTTTCAGAAAACTTCTTTGAAATAACAATCTTGTATGTATTCTTTCTATCCAAACCTTTGTTATAAGGAAAGATTTTTGTAGCTAAGGTACTATTCTCCAAAGAATTAGCTAGCAAAAAATCTTTATAGTCAGATGTAGTGTCTGCTTTACTGTTCTGGAATAGATATATACCATCTTCGGAAGTGGTTACTGTTGCTAATTTTTTTGTTGTACCATCCTGTGAAATTTCTACTAATGATACTGTTGCGTTTTCGAGTGGAGCATTGTCCTTACCAGACTTTACTGATCCAGTAATGAAAAGTTCCTCTTTGTTGTATGTATCAATATATAAATTGCAAGCTGTTTTGTTATTTGTGTTTACTTTTGCAGTTGCCTGAGAACTGAAATAACCTTCCTTCTTTTCAGCCTTGGCTACAATCTTATATTTTCCAGATGAAAGTGGTAATGTATAATGTCCGTTTGCATCTGTTTTAACAGTTTTTGTATTATCAGAGGTATATGCTGTTACAGTTGCATTTTTTAAAGGTGTTTTTGTACCTCTTGCATAGATGTAACCACTTACACTATTTCCCATTAAAGCTTCGTTGTAGGAAGCATATAATTTTTCAGAAAAGCTAAGGCTTGGACTTGTAATAAGGTATCTTCCATCCGCACTTCCTACATTTCCGTTGTTTTTAGATGGTTGCAAGGTGGTTGTATTGTTGATTTTATAAGTTACAGAGTCCTTATCGTTGCTATAAGAAACAAAACTAGCTTCTAACTGAATATCTGTATCTTCTTTTTTTAAAATCACTGTACTACCCTGAAAAGCATTTTGTACAGCGGATGGCATAATGTCCTTTAGATTTGTACCATCTTCCAACTTCGCGGTAATTGTAAATGTAAAATCTGTATTATTGATAGATGAAACTGATTTTACAATCACATTCTTTCCATTAATCTTAATTCCGGCTGGATTGGTAGTTTGCGCTGGTGTTGCTGTTGGTTTTTCTGATGGATTTACCGTATCTGAAGATGTAGGTGTTGTTGTAGGTGTGTTTGTAGGTACAGTGGTAGTAGGTGTTTTAGTAGGCGTAGGTTTTGTGGTAGCCTTAACAATTTTAACTTTAATTACACACTTTTTCTTAGAACCAGTTGCGTATACAGTTAATTTACAATTACCTACCTGCTTTGCAGTAACTTTACCTGTTTTGGAAACAGTAGCAATTTTCTTATTTGATGTCTTGTATTTTACCTTTTTAATAGCTTTCTTAGGTGTAACTTTTACAGACAGCTTCGTACTCTTTCCTTTTTTCAGTGTCAATGTTCCTTTTTTAATATTTTTGTTGCTAACCGAGATTTTAGTAATCTTAGTTACACTTTTTGCACTGGCAGGGACTGTCTCTGTTGTTAAGACCATGCTTGAGCAAAGTACTGCTGCCATAATACGTCTAAACTTACGATTTTTTAATAACATATGTGTTTTTCCTCCATTTCATACTCATACTTTTTTAGTCTAAACACTAATAATTTACTACAAATTTTATAAATTTGCAAATATTATATGAAAAATCCACAAAACAAAAACAAACATGCGAATTTTGTTGTTTTTTGTGAATTGCTATTTCAAAAAAAGAACCATTCCTTCCACTCTACAAAGAGTTTTGGGATGGCTCTCCTTTTTAAAAAATTTTTTATTTATAAAAAATCCATTAATATTTCCAATATGGCGGATCAGGTGTGTTATTTAACGATTACAAGTACAGTTTTTTTGATACCGTTAGATGTTGAAATGGTAATCTTACACTTTCCGACCTTTTTGGCAGTAATTTTACCTGTTTTGGAAACAGTAGCAATTTTTTTGCTTGATGTCTTATAGGTGATCTTTTTGTCAGATGTTCCGTTTGAAAAACGAATCTTGATTACAAAAGATTTGCCTTTCTTCAATGTTTTCTTTGTTACATTAAGTTTTGTTGTAGCTGCTGTAGGTGTTTTTGCTACCGAAACAACACACTTCTTTTCTAAATCTCCGGAGGTAACAGTAATAGTAATATTTCCAGCTTTCTTTGCAGTAATCTTTCCGTTTTTATCAATTGTAGCAATCGCTGGGTTTGAAGTTTTGTAGATAACATTACCATTCGTGCTGGCAGCAGTTAATGTGTACTTCTCCCCTACTTTCAAGTTTACCTTTTGACTGCTAATTGTCAAAACTTGATTATTTTCCACAGGTCCACTTGGTATATCTGGATCAGGAATAGTAGGTGTTTCTGTAATTGTAGGAGTTTCTGTAGGTTCAGCTGGAGTTTCAGTAACTTCTGGTGGAATTGTAGGTTCTACTGTAGCAATTGGTGCTTCTGTAATTGTAGGAGTTTCTGTAGGTTCAGCTGGAGTTTCAGTAACTTCTGGTGGAATTGTAGGTTCTACTGTAGCAATTGGTGCTTCTGTAATTGTAGGAGTTTCTGTAGGTTCAGCTGGAGTTTCAGTAACTTCTGGTGTAATTGTAGGTTCTACTGTATTAACTGGAGTTTCGGTAACTTCTGGTTCTTCTGGAATATATTCTAATGTATCTAGGTCGATATCTGCAGTTTTGGTACCAACCCCAGCTGATATAGGAGTGAAATCATCTGTTACGGAACCTTTTCCAGGAATATTAAGATATACAATTTCTATTTCTGAAATGGCATCGCACATAATCTCAAATTTATTAGTATTAGAAAAAGTTTTAGTATATGTTTTTTCACCTAAAACATATTTAATCTGTCCTGATGCAGTTAATCCCTTTTCACTATTAAACTCAAAAACCACCTTACTTGTTTTTACATAGTCTCGTATATCAATCATAAAACTACCATCACGATCACTAGGTGTTGTAAAGGTAAATGTATCAGAAATTGCATATCCATTATTTAAAACAACATCCCATACTTTAATCTCAGTGTTTGGTTTACAATTTATACTAAGGTTATCTCGGAAAGTGTAACGATTAAATTCCTCAGATTTTGTAATTAATTGTCCATTTGCATCTGTATAAGAATATTTACATGACTTAACAAGTGCATTATAACGAAAAACATCATAGTTGCTGTAAAATTTTACTTCATTTTCATATGATTTTTTGTCTGTAGAAGATATACCTAATGCCTTGTCACTTATATCAATACAGATTGGATCACCTGTTACCTTTGTGGTAAATGTAGGAATTGTATATCCGTCTGATGTTACCATATTTCGGAATGTGATGTTTGTTCCATAATCTGCTAAGAAACCTATTGATGGACTATCTCCCAAATTTTTCGTATATACATTCTGGTTTACGCTATAAGTGTAGGTGCCTGATTTAAGATAACGTGCAGAATTTCCGGCATCTACTTTAATACGTTGTGAACATGTTATGCTTTGATATTCTTGTGCCTTTACATTAGCAGCCTTTACTTGGTATTCACCTGTACTTAATACTGCTGTTCCGGTACATAATACACCAGCCATAGCAATACATAATCCTCTTTTTGTAAGTTCTTTAAATGTTCGGTTCATAAATTTTATTCCTGCCTTTCTTTTTCTGTTGTTTTTTTCACATAAAAGTATAGCAGTATGTTAGTTTGCTACGCAAGAGACTTTGGGTGGAAAATTATTTAAATGTAAAAGTTTGTCTAATTTCTTAAAATTAAGCATTATTTACTTGAAAAAATGTACAAAAAGACCAAGAATTTACTATAGTATATAAAATACGAATATCTTATATAACAAAATCAATCTTTGCATTTGGTTTTTTTATGAATTTTTTTTGCATCTTCTGCAATGATTGGGATACGAAAATGTACATAAATATGTAAAATTGTAGGAGAATATAAACAAATCTGTAAAAATCTAGAATCATATAACTAAAAAAGACCAAGAGTTTCTTCTGTTGTACAGTTTAATGGACTTATACAACAAAAGAGATCATGGTCTATTATTTTTGTTTTTTTAATGCTCACTCCACTTTTCGATAAAAGAATGCGTTTCTTTAGCAAAAAGTGAGAGTAATAAAAAAACTTCTGGCTTGGTTAAAACGAATATATCTATTACATCATAGTATACACCATCTGACGAATGGTAATTAAACCATTTTTTGTAAATGTTGACATAATTACCATTCCATGCCTTAACCTTTTCAATTTCACAAGGTCCGCCTGCAACGCAAGTCATTATTTTGGAAATTAAATTTTTTAGGTAACAGTATTCCTTCTGTATTTCTGGATTACTACTATCCTGTTTCTCATAGTTCTCATAAATGGCATCTATCTGCTCTGCCAATTTACATCGAAAACTAGTGAGATTGATTTGTTCCGAATAGTATTCCAAAACACTATCCTCTACTTCCTCCAAAGAAGGAGTTTCCAGCCCATTTTTTTATAAAGGCTGTAATTTTTTTATCCAACACAGGAAGTATTTCTAACAGTGCCGGATTGAAATATTTTTTCAAGTCGACAAAGACTTGTTGGGAGTTAAAATCTATAACATCCAACAAACTTATGGTAAAATATATACTTCCAATCGCATTATATGTATGTGCGATGTATTCTGTGTGTGGATGAACTATCATTTTATGCAATAGTTCATCTATACACCTATAAAGCGATTGAAAATCTTCTTTACAGTATTTATTTTTTGTGGATTTATAGAGCTTAAATGCTTTATCCACTTTTTCGTTTTTTAATGTAAACGGTATAGTACCATCAGAGTACTGATAAAATAGATCCTCATAGTATTCAGCGCTATATCCGTTTAGCAGTCCTTTTTCATATTTCTTGCTTGCATCTTCACCAAAATAGTGCAGAATATATGCTCCCAGATTATCATAGTTATAAAAAGGTCTATCGTAGGAGTTTACGTCATATTCGACATTCCATCCTTCTGGAATTTCCCAACCAAATCTATTAAGCTGGTCTTCAAACAAATCACTGTACACAGCATCTTCTGTTATGTAATAATAGAGCAGATCGTTTGAAACAGCGATGGTATCTGTTTTAATATAGTTCATTTCAAAATCGCTGCATTCTTCTCTTGACAAGAGAAACAGAAAAATATCAAGAATTCGCCTATAAATATTTACTGCATAGGCGTCTTCTTCATTTACTAAATCATCATCATCACGATAATAGTTGCAATGGATGCTCTCGTTGAAATTTTCAACGAGAATATTATTGAGAACGTTTGATACATTCTCTTTGTTTTTTTTGATCACAATTTTCCTCCTTTTCTTTTTCAGATACAGCTATTCCGTATTTAGAAATAGCTGTATCTAATAAAATATCAAGGTTGTAAAAATGGATTGGATATAATAGTACATAACCAATATCATCATTTTCTACACACCATTCTTCATTTTGGATGTTCACAAAAATAAATTTACTTCCTTGCTTTTTTACAAATAAGTCTGTACTGTTAGCATTTTCTATGTTTTGCAATTCCATACTTATTGCATTAGCGATATTATTTTCTACTTTGTTGTGCGATGCATACTTAATAAATGCCTCTAATTTACTATTTTCGTATACATACACGGTAGAAGTATAAAGCTCTCTCTCTGTTTCAGAGAGGCTATTATTAAGAATATATTCTATATAGGATTGTTCGAATGGAAATTCTTCAGGAATTTTACTATATGGGGAATAAAATTTATTGTCCCCAAAGGTATCTTTCTTTTTTAATCTCCATCCATTATATCTATCTACTTTTGATAGTGTATTTGCTATTCCAAGATATTGGAAATACAGTTCAAATTCTGTATTTTCGTCCTTATACATTAGGATGTCCTTATCATTAAGCGGATAAATATATTCAGGAAAAGAAACACCATGTTTTTCTTTGCAGTACATATACACTGCTAAACATGATATTTTTAACCTGGGATAAATATCTTTTATATTTTCTGGAGGAGTTTCGTAATACCATACATGCTCTCTTATACGGTCCTGTATAGCCTCCAGCTCCTCCTGTATTTCAAGAGGAATACTAATTGTTTCCACTTGAAAATTCTGAATTTTCTTCATATTTTCTTCTTACAATAGATGGCTTAAAAGCATCAAAAAATATAACTCCACCATCAATCGTTCCTTTCGCTAAAAATTTCACAACCTCGGACAATATAATTTGTCCAGCCATGATATTGGTAGCTATATGCTGCGGAGATGATATATTCATCTGTTCACAACTTTCTTCTACCTTACTTGGAGATGTATCTGTTAAGACTTCCGGAAAGTAAAATCCTCTTGGTTGAGAAATTATTTTCCCGTCGATCTTGGCAGCAGACACTACCTCTCCGTTTTCATATTCATTGGCACTGTCAATGTATATGATATTTTGTACCATATTAAAGTACTCATGCATACATTGGCGTGCTCTGTGGTTATCTACACAGCCAATCAACATAGGCATATATATTGAATTATATGTAAATGTATCCTGTGCACGCATAGACGCTACAATTTCTTGTATCTGGTCTACGAATGTAATGTATTTGTTGTAATACATTACATCAAGATCAAAGTTTTCAGCTATCGCATCAGCTAAAACTTCCGCTTTACTTTGGTTTACATCCGTTGCAACGAACGGTTGTCTTGCTAAATTTTTAGCTTCGACAATATCTCCGTCTATTAAACAGATTTTTATATGTTTTCTATCTTCATCTGGTAGACAGGAAACATATCTACAAAATTCTTTTGCAAAATTTCCTCCAGTGCCACCGACACCGAAGATTAGTATTAATTTTTTTAAATTTTTCATATGAAATAGGATTCTTTAGCACAAATGCCAAAGAACCCTTCCTCCTTTTTTTATTTATTATTGAAACCGTACTTTTTCAGAAATTTTTTCATAAATCCCTCTGAGTACTATATCAGATGGATATACAACAGCATCGCTTGTAAACATGCCATTGAACATATCCTCAAGTACAGTTTCTTCGTCAACATCTATAAAATTTCCACCAGTACCTGCTCTTAACGAGTATTGATACTGCGTTGTATCATCCATGTTTCCAAAAACACAGAAAAGGCGTGTGCCTTTTTCGTCTGCATTATCGGTAGATGAAAAAAACGGACGTATGGAACCATGCGAATGTACATCGGCAACGAGTACGAACGCATTTTCTAATAGCAGATTTCTTTCAAAATCTACATTTACAGTACTAACTTCCTGAACTGGATAGTACACAAAGTATTCCTGCTTTTTTAAGTCCCAAAATATCTGGACTGCTGCCTCATTACTACGAGACTGGAATTGCTTTACCTGAAGGAAAAATGAATAAATTTCATCCATTATGTCCTTTGGAATTTTTGGCAAAGCCATGTGAAATTCCGCATAACTTTTAAAAATCCCGTCACCTGCTACAAATAGACCTACCGGTGTTTTTTCCACACGTAGTCGGTCATTTCCCAGTTCAACATATGCCAAGGTATATTCTTCTGGGCTGTTGTTGACAAAAGTTTTCGCTTCAGCCAACTTTGTTTGCATGTCCTCTTCTGTTACACAGGTAAATACTGCCGTTCCAAAGGCAGATATGTTATCCATGCACGCAGAAAGAGCACCTTTTTTGGAAGACTTGATGGAAACCATGATTAGTTTCTCTTTCTTCAAATAGGTTACGGCAGCTCTTCCGTTTCCATATTCAGGGAAATCTTTCGCAACAAGTTTGAGGATTTCATCCTCTGTTACTTCGGACTTTCCTCCGAACATTTCGGGAGACAGCTCTATTCTCTTAAACACTAAGGATAATGTAACCCCTTCTGTGGGATACATTTGTGTCTTAGGTGTTGCTGCTCCTGTTTTTATATATGGAACAACAAAATACTGTCCCTCTTCCGGCGATGCTACAATATGGTAGTTTTCCATGAATAGTGGACTGTATAATTTTTTAACTACTTCCTCCACTTTCTCATCAGTGAAAGAATGTGGTTCCTGTCCCCATATGGAAACTGTTCCTGTTGCTTTACCAGAAGTGACTTTCTTCTGTTTAAAAACAGGGACAATTATATGTCTATCTTCATCGTATTGAAAATCGACAATACCTTTATGCTCTGGATAATGTGTGGTCCACATTTCCTTCACATCATCCATTGAAATACTTTCTCCGGATATGGCAGTTTCAAAACCACCAAGAATTATTTGGTATTCGCCAGATAATCCTTTTTTGGGAAAAGACATAGACAACCCATCGGAGGTTAATAAATACTTCTTTCCCTTGTCGGCTTTTATTTCAGCCAGTTTAACATGACCGTCTATAAAGGACGATACATGCTTTTTTTCAAGCACTTTTAACAGTTCTGTAACTGTCAAAGTTTCTTTGCCTTCTTCAAGTTCAGATGGCTCTATCATTATTTCAGGATAATATCCTGTAATGACGGAAAAACCATCTTTTTCAATTTTAATCGTGCTAACGTTTGAGTTAACCGATTTTTTGGCAGCAGTTTTTTTCTTTTTTTCTTCTGCCTTTGCTTTTTTTTCTGCTTCTTTCTTTTTTTCCTCTTCTTTTGCTGGGTTTACAATACCCAACATGTCAAATATATTTTCTTGCATAATTTTTTTTGCTACCACATTATTGTGGCAGTTCCTCCTTTTCTTAAATAATTATTTCTCTAAAACTTTACCAAAGGTAAATCCAGAGATTTTTAACAGTTTGTTATTAAAAGCATTTTTACCTTTCAGCATTTGCAAAAAGGCTTCAATGCCCAGTCCTGACAAATTGGAAACCCCTTTCTGATAAAGATCAGAATTTGTTTCGCTATTTAAAAACTTGTCTGTATACAAGTTTATGTCAGAAATATTTTTTAATTTTTCGTGTCGGTTTATTCCCCAACAAACTTTACCTGGACCAGGAGATACATTTCCAAACGGATAATTATACAATACAGTATCATTATCTATTTGAGATGCAGTATCTTCTATGCATGAAAATGCAAGAGATTCCTGCAACACTCCACCCTTAAATGTGTGAAACATTAGAAGGTTTGGAAAAGGTATCATTGCAATCTCTCCATTATAATTTAATGGTTGGAGATGCTTTGGAATGTGTATAGCTACTCTTCCAGTCAATGTCTGGAAATCGAATACACTATCCACAAAACCTTCAGGCATTCTTCCAGTTCTTGGACCGAAAGTTGCCCCATTTTCAGCACAACTATTTAACAGTTCAAGTACTGTTGTCATAGATAGTACCTTTTTTTTCACAATACCTGTCTCATCCTTTATATAGGTGTAGACGGTATTGCTATCAGAAGATGAAAATTTCATTTCTATTTCCATCTTCATCCCTCCTTTCTTCGCCCACTTAAAGTAAGCGTTTTGTATTTCTTCCTGCTCTCGGAGCAGAAGAAATAAGAGAGACAAATTTTTTAAAATTTATCACCTCTTCTTCATTTACGCCGGCTGTTTCCTCAAAATGAGTAAGTAGGTCCATTATGTTTTCCAATGTTATGACCCCATTTTCAGCCAGCCTTTCTGCATCTCCGTACGTTTCACAGTCGTTCATGACTGTATGAAGGAGTTTTCTCCTTTCTTCGAAAATGCGTCCTTTTCCCTCAAGTGCATTAAATTCCTTAAGGAATTTTTTAGTATCCATAAAATAATCTCCTTCCTGTTCCTTATGGAACGTTGCTTAGCATGGCAAAAAAGCAAAAAAATAGTCTGTACTAAAAAAGTACAGACCTATTGCGTCCTGCCCAAAATCAAAGCTTGGAATCCACTCGTGCGGACACCATGACAATATGACAACAAGCCAAACGCAATATGGCTTATTGCCAAAACTTAAATATGTTAAAAAATAATACTTATATAGTTTATCACATCCATTTGATGCTACGCAAGGGATTTCGGAAAAAATCAAAAAAAGCTATATTGCAATGAAATTCATCACAATATAGCTTAGTTATTATTTTGCTTTAGAAATTGGCATAATATATGCAAATCCGTTTAACAGAACTGCACCTTTGCCAGCTTCATTTTTCTTCTCAACAACTACACGAGGTGGTAGTATGCCCATCAGTTGCGAAAGGTATTTTCCGCTTAGACAAGTCTTACCTCCTTCTCCCTCTATGTCTGTTGCCTGTATCTTCACATTGGAAGATGAGGATTGTAATTGCAATCCTTCACCAGTGAAAAGCAACTCAATGGATGTTACACCATTGGATTTTTCTTTCTCTGGTGTTGCTAAATCCACAAGACGAATGGCATTTTCCAATTCTGCTTTGTCTACGCAGCATTTACATTCAGCTGGAAGACCGAACATTTTTTCTACAGGAATTTCCGGGAAATTAATATTCCTTAATCTGAAATACAGAATATTGCTTCCCCAGTTTATGAACAACAACTGATCCTGCACAGTCATTGTTACATTGACATTTTCCTGTATCTCGCAGGCCTCCAAAGCCTTTTCTACTTCAACAGGAATAGTTGTCCTGCACACATCTGCCGTTCCCTTTGTTAATGACAAATGAGGTATTGCTCCGTGGCAAAATGCATTGCCGTTTGTGCTTGTAATTCCTAAGCACTGTTCATCTAGTTCTAAACAGATGAACGACGCAAAGGTTTGATTTTTATCTGTATCTGTCATACAGCCAAATACCTTTAAAGCATTTGTTAACACAAGCCCATTTATTGAGCTTTGATATAAGAAATCCTTTTGTGTAGGATGTTCTTGGACATCTTCCATTTCTAGGATATCTGCAACTAATAAGTTGCAGTTTTCCAAGAATGGCAATTCAATGTCCGTTTTGGAATCTGCACTCTTTAGAGTGAGATTTTTTTCGTTCAATTCAATAATTAGGTTATCACTAATTATTGCCTTGATAATATTCAGGAAACTTGCAGAAACAAAAATTGTTCCAATTGTTTCCGGTTTTTCGCATTGGCAGGCAATGTATGTTTCTACCTGCATACTCACGTTACTGGCAGATATTTTTAACATCTGCTGTCCCTTAACCTCCATAGGTTTGAGGGCAATAAATTTTGCTCCATTTACCACTGAAAGTTTCTTAGTTCCTTTTACTGCTGCTTCTTTTGAAATTTTTACTAACATAATTATTATTTGCCATCACACATATTGCGATGGCTCCTCCTTCTTATTTTTTTCGGGATACAATCCTATAATATCCCATATATCTAGTTGTCGCTCACCATCAATAAACTGCTTGTAATTCACGCCTTTTATATCGTAGCTTTTTTTTGAAAAGCTCTATGATGATGTATTTGCAGATATAATTTAAGCAAACATGCCAAAAATAGAAAGCTGTTGTTCATGAACACCACGCTTCTTTTTTTTCTTTGTTTGTGTCTTGCCAATATTGTCAACGTCGATGGTAAAGTGGCTTTGGATTTCATCCGTCTTATCGACGTCTTCCTCTATTTCCCTAGCTGTTGTGTCCACAATGACCTCACTTTGCCTAGCTGAATTATTAGTAGCTGTGTTAAACTTAAATAATTCTTCAAACAGATTAGCAGCTGTTGCAGTATTGGTATCTGCATTAGCTTCTGTTGTTTCAGTCATTCCAACAAGTTCGTAGAAGTCTACAGCTTTGCTGGTATCATACTCGACAGCAGCTTGCTTTTTGTTACTAAGATTGTTAAACTTAGCAGCAATATCCGAACCATCGTCAACACTGCCTTCACCGTTCAACATTTGTAACAGGCGCAGTTTGCTATCCACACCATTTGCCATTGCTGACAAACCTTCTGCAGAGAATTTTCCACCTTGGATAGCTGAGGTTGCTACTTGTTTTTCTGCCATAGTTGACAGAATAGTTTGCTGAACAGTTCCTCGATAAGCAAGATAGTAAGTCCTGCACTCTTTGGTCTGGTTCAGCCTATAATGACGTCTGGATGCCTGCCATAATGTAAACAGGTTGTATCCCATTTGATAGAACACTAATGTGGGATACGTATATGTAATGCCATTATCTTTGAAAATAAAATCCAATCCAGTTTCAACACATTTTGGATTTGAGATTATTACTTTCTTTCCGGCAATAGCCTGTTTTTTCAACCAAGCTTCTCTTTCCGATGCTTTTGGCTTGGAAGATTCCAATATAGCCACTGCATCTTTAAGATTGCAGTGCGTTTCCAAAACATTTTTGACACGCTCTGTGACTTTGGTTTGTGGTGATGAGGTATATTCACAATAAATAAAAACATTTCTGCCTTCTTGTAATTCCTTATTCACCAATTCAACCAATTCCTTTTCCTTTGGGAGAAGTTCCCCCTTTTCAGGAAAGAAACTGATAGGCTTAACAACTATTTCACCTGTTTTTGGGTGAATGATTGTATCATGCTCATACGGTTTATCCAAGTACGACATACTAAATTGCAACTGTGTACTGGATAACGGAGATAAACCAGGACCTTTGCATCGATCCTTTAATATCCGTAATACCCTATTATACTCTTCTGCCGATGTTTTATCGGTATCACAGAGTACAATTTCCTCTTTTAATTCTGGCATATGGGAACCCATATCCGTTATGTCGAGGAATAAACACCTATCTATCAACAGGTCGCCAAAAATCAACGGTGAAATTCCTGGCTTTGTTTTTTTGGCTGAAAGTTGACGTCCGCGTGAACTTTTGTTCATGGCTTCATCATCTCGCATTTCAAAAGACGCTTCTCTTGTTCCATAAATATCTGAAAATTCAGAAATCTTGTCATAAGAAAAACCGTTCTTTCTCATTCTTGCAGGGTCCAAGCGATAGAATAAATAGAATAAATCCTCACTATAACCTCCCGCAATTGTGCCTGTTAGACCGATGGTTTTCCTTGCACACTTTGTGATTTGGTGCATGGCAATGCCTTGTGCAGTTGCACCGCCTTTGTAGTTATGCAACTCGTCATGGATTGCAAAGTCAAACCATGAGCTACATAATTGCTTATGCATGTATGCAGCAGGAGCTACTTTTCTGATCTTTCGATCAGGAGTATTTTCCACTTCGAGCTTGTTAATGTCATTATGGGCATAAAAAACTTCTTCGTATCCCCGCATTACCCACGAAGTGGTACGATTTTTCTTCGTTTTATTCGTGTAATGGCTTACACGTTTCCAACGTGTTTCTTTTTTTATCATAGAATTTCCTTCTAGACCTTCTAGATTAGAAACGTCTGGAACCCACAATTTGGTTCCACAATGGCAACAAATTCCATTTGTTGTTTTTTTGTTTGCAAAATCTTCTGGCTGTAATGCATCTGCACCTTCGCCAATTGATTTCATCAATATGTTGCTACACTCAGGACAAAGCAACCCTGTAACGTTTGCTTCACTTTCGTCAATTTTTCTGACAAAATGTTTATGTCCGCAAGTACAAACCTGCCTTTTGACAGGAATTTTGCATATTTCTTTTGTGGACAAAGTATGTCCACATTCTTCACATTCCCACTTCGGAACGGATGCTTCTGCAACTTTCCATGGCGTAGGACGATAGCTGCTTTCCAGCTTCATAAAATCCTTTGAAATGATATAAAATTCCTTTCCATTTCTTTTATAGCCACGTTTTTTTATTTTTGTGACATCTTTAAATTTGCGAAGGATATAAACCTTTGCATAAGGAATAATTTCAAGAATTTCTTCTTTCCATTTTTCCAGAAGATGTCCTGGACATGTTACTATGATACGATAATTGATATTATCTTTATTTATGTAACAGTCCTTTAGTGACTTATTCGGATGAGAATTAAGCCACTTGGTAACATGGTAACTTTCTACTGTAGCAATACTAGATAGAGTTTTACCACATCCCATCCCCATATTAAAGATAACATATGGGTTCTTTCTCAAGAAATTAGCGGCTCCTGCAATCGCATTTGCCTGCTCAGGGAAAGGCTTTTTGCCTTTTAGAGCTAAATGCTTCACCACTGGTGTAAAGTCATTTTGTGGTGTCAATAAGTTGCAGAGATTATCACGCACTGTAGCGCCATACTCTTCAAAGTATTTATCTACGTTGGCGTCTTTCTCACGAAGAGAAGTCAATGGTTGTTGTTCATCTTCGCAAATGCAAATTTCTTTTGCAGAGAGCATTGCTCCCACAGTTTCATCCAACCATTCCTGTGTAACGTCTACCCTTAAGACGATTATCTCTTCTAACGGAATATTTTGCCCATACAATGGCAAAGTTTCTGTACCACCTTCTGCCCTAAGCAGTGTACAAGGACGAGTAACTACGTCTGTATTTTCTGCTCGTTGCAGTAATTTTGCTGACCATTCATGCATGAGTGGTAAGTCAAAATTATTCATAAGGTAATCATAGAAAGTAGTGCTTTCTTTGCCTTTACAGGTAAACAGATATTTACCTGTTTCATCATGCATTACAGCCTGTGATACGATTTCTGCACCACTATTCAGGACCGTAGTGTAGTTTGTGGTCTCCACATTATTAATGCGTAGACCTTGTTCCAGAATATATAGTCCGCTAGATAGTGCACTTGCACTAAACCCTTTAATGGTTGTGTCTCTTTGAAAAAAAGACCCTAACACTAACTGACTATTTTTTTTGTCAGCAAAAATAAAATCGACATATGCATTTAGCAATCCTGCTCTTGCATTCATGCTTTTGAACATAACAATTCCTCCTTTTTTTACAGCACTTTCTGCTGTTAATTATCAAATCGTGTTATCGTTCCGTCATTTTCGACGATCGTCATACAAACGGAACTTGTTTCTGTTACGATTTCCTTGACTTTTTCACCACCATTTACGGATTCGTAACGAGAGTTTTGTGTTCTCTTTACGTTTCCCCTTTGCAGATGGAGATCTTTATTTTCTTTGCTTCCTGCCAAACCTTGACCGCAACCGGCTACAGAAAGTAGGTACACCAAGTCGTCCTTTAGAGGGACAATTGGATTTCCTACCTTTGTGGCAGTGTAGCTTTTTTCCTCTAGCGGTATACTTTTAAATATCCCGCTGGATTTCATTGCAAGAATATTTTTTTCAGGATTTTCCTTTACAGTGGTAAAGTACTTCACCTCTTTTTCGGTGCTTTCCTGAATTTTTATTTTTTCTCCTTGATAATCTGGAGAAATTTCTTGCATATTTTGCACAAGGTCTTCAAAAGCCTTGTACTCTTCCGCTGGTGTATACATTGTTTGCTTTCTTACCCCGAACAGCACACATTGCTTAAAGCTAGAATATACTTTTTCAGGAAAGCGATATACGCCTGCAGTACGGAATCGTTGCACCCAGAGCTTTGCAAAGTTTTTTTCTGCAATTATATACTCTGGTATGACGTAAACTAATACGCCATTTACCTTCATATTACCGTATATACGATGCAAGAAGGAAATTTCGAAACGATCTCCATTCAATGGGTTTTCCCCATATGGCGGGTTAGAGAAACAAAACGAAAATGCACGTGCTGTCATTTTCATGTCTGTTAAAAAATCGCCTCTTACCAGATAATTTATCTGATTTCTTTTTTTTAACTCTGAATATGTTTCCTCTTTCACTTCTACGGCATAGGTAGAAATGTTTTTTGCATCAGCAGAAGTTAATACTGCCTTTAATGCACTGCCATCACCTACAGATGGTTCCAGCACGTTCACATGATTTTCAGGAAAGCTTAAGTATTTCCCAATCATGTGACATACTGAGGTATCTGTATAGTAGGCACCTAGTTTTTTTTCATTTGCAAGGCTCCGGCTAAATGAGCTTTGCTTTTTTATTTCGTTCATGTAACATTCTCCTCTCTGTCCATTTGTGGATGTTGCTTAGCTTGGCAAAAAAGCAAAAAAAATAGCCCGTACTAAAAAAGTACAGACCTATTGCGTCTTGCCTAAAATCAAAGCTGGTAATCCACTCTTGTGGATACCTTAAAAATATGACAACAAGCCAAACGCAATATGGCTTAATGCCAAACTTAAATGTGTTAAAAAATAATACTTATATAGTTTATCACATCCATTTGATGCTACGCAAGTGGTTTAAAAAAAACTCTAAACATGTGCTTTAGAGTTTTTTCTCATTTTTTGGAGATTATAGCATTTTCTCTTTTGCAAAGCTAAAATACCCATCTCCTATAATTATACTATCCAACAGGGTAATTCCAAGCAATTTGCCCCCTTCTTGAATAGTTTTTGCAAGCTTAATATCTTCTTTACTTGGTTGAACACATCCAGAAGGATGATTATGAGCCAAAATCATACTATTGGCACCACAGAGTAAAGTCCTTTGAAAAATATTTTTTGGGCTCGCTAAGGTAGTGTTATCGTTACCATGCGATATTTCAAAGAAACCTAATGGTTTACACTTTGTGTTCATTGCAACCATATATAAGTATTCTTCTGCTTTTTTATCTATTTGAAAAGCAATTCGCATGATATCAAATACTTTATCAGCACGATCAAGGGCATTGTACTGAAACACCGGAAAATTCTTGGATTCTTCTTTGACCAGAATGCCTAATCCTTCTTGGTCAAGTTCTAATCCATATTTTACTATTTTCATTTTGCATCCCCCTTTCTATAGCTCTGCATACAAAGCGGAAATAGTACTTTCTTTGCTGTTTCCAGACTTCAACTGATTAACAGCTGTTTGCACTGCTTCCATCTTTGCGTACAATTCAGCAAGGGACATTTTGACATCTTTGCAAAAATACATTTGTTTTGATGTCAATGCAAGGATTTCTGAAATTTCGGCAGCAGTTTTGCCTTCATTCAAAAGCAATTGCCTCTTGAAAGCGATTCGATAATTCCGCAATATTAGTGATAATATTGCGATTGCTTCATTATCAAGAGCCTCAAATGTATGTATAAACGCACTTTTTTTATCCCCTTTCATTAAAAAAGAAAAGATTGAAAAAATTTTTGCGTCTATTTTTTCAGGAATGAATGTTTCTATCCCTGAAATAGTTATTTTTTCCTCTGCAAAGCATAACTGGCGTATCCAGTTCTGTATAGTAAAGAGTGTTACATCTTCACTATCATAATCGATTCTCTGCAAAAGAAAATCCAATGTTTCTTGTGACATTGTGGAGGAGTTTTTCTCCACTTCGCTTTTTATAAAAGCGGCCAGCTTGGATTTTCCAAGCTTGTCGCAAGAAACAACGTGATTTTGCTGTTTCATTCTCTTAAAGAATTTACTTCTTTTATCAGTTTTTTTCTCAAAAATAATAAAAGTAAGTAAATCATTTCCATCTGCAAGCTTTATGATCCGCTCATTAAGTTCGGTAGATGAAAATTTATCACATTTATACACAAGTATTTTGGTTGCATCCATCATAGGACACGTTTCACAAAACTCTAAATGCATATCTTCCAGTTTTTCAGTCTGGAGATAGTTCATTGCCTCAAAGGACAATGATTTTTTTTGATTGCTCAACCACTGCTGTTGCAAATAAGGCTCGTTGCCTGTAAGTAGAACAACCATTAGATCGCCTCCTTTTGTTTTGTTAGCAATGTTTGCAGATACCTTGTATATTCAAACGTTTCTAACGTGTCAGGAGAAACCTTTTTTTGCAATGCCTTTAATTTTTCAGGCACAATATTTTCCTTTCCAGAAACTATTTCACCATCTTTTATCTCAAGAAACGTGCCAGTTTTGCACAATTCCTCGCCAAATATATGGTTCCCGATATTGCCTGGGAAAATATATTCTGGTTTTTTTTCAAGCAGTATAGCTTTGAAATTGCGTGTGTATTTGCATGCACAATTCATATCCATAATATGCTCGGAAAAAGTGGTCTTCTGTTCTGTTTCCAGCAGAACGCCTTCCACTATTTCATTTACATATCTGCAAACTAAAGCATAGTGTTCGCAGTATTCTTTCAGAGCATAAAAATATAACTCGAAAGCTTTGCTTTTTGCTATATTATTGTCTCCATCCCACTTTTTTTTGAAAAATGAGATAATTTCTCTTCTATTCATCACTTTATCCCACCTTCCTTTCTTTTGTGTGGATGTTTTGAACAACATACTCTGTTATGCTGTCGTTATTTCGTTTTTCTGCGTAGCAGCAGAAAGTTTTTCCGGGAGTATAAGCAGTTGTAATTTGACTTACAGAATAGCCTGCTTGCACTATTTTTTCCTGTGCTTTTCCTCCAAGAACAAGGACAGATTTAATGCCATTTTCCTTTGCATATGGACTGTCCCAAACGCCACAGTAGACTTGACCGTTTTGGAGCGTACTCCATGCAGAAGCAATTTCTACTGATACCAAGTTTTTTTCAGTAGTTTGGGGTTGCTGCGTAGCCACAGCATTTTCATCACCAACTCCAAGCAAGGAACAAGCTTCTTGAAAAGCTTGTTCTTTTGCATGAGCCATATCCGCATCCAATGAAATAGCTTTTCTTGTTGCTATTTTCTTGGTTCCATCACTTATAGTGATAGATACAGACACTAGAAAGCCTTTTTCCAGTACCTGTACATCTGTGATTAGGTCAAAATTCAAACCTAACACTTCTTGCAATCTTTTGATTGCAGTGGTTGTGGTTTTGTCTTTTAGAGGCTTTCCTAACGCCTCCATAATTTTTTTAGTATCCATAAAATAATCTCCTTTCCTGTTCCTTATGGAACGTTGCTTAGCTTGGCAAAAAAGCAAAAAAAATAGTCCGTACTAAAAAAGTACAGACCTATTGCGTCCTGCCCAAAATCAAAGCTGATAGTCCACTCGTGCGGACACCATGACAATTGACAATAAGCCAAACGCAATATGGCTTATTGCCAAAACTTAAATATGTTCTATAATACCTCCTAATTATACTATACGAGTTTAGGGCTACGCAAGGGATTTTGGAAGAAATCCTTCATCTTTTATTTTTTTACCCCCAAAACTATTTTTTAGCCATTCAACTCTTATTTTACATTTCATTATCTTTTTCGTTATTCGTAGGTTGAGCTTTCTTCTTCTGTAGATGAGGAAACTTTAGAAGAACCAGACTTTTTAGGGGTACTTTTCTTTGTACTCTTTTTTGTACTGCTGCTCTTGTTACTCTTCTTTTTATTGCTAGAAGAATTTGAATTTTTTTGTGTTTGTCTAGAGGGATAGGAACGTGTACTTCTTTTGCTGGAACTAGATGAATTGCTGGAACTTCTATTATAACTGCTGCCACCGGAACTATAAGAGCTAGAACCACTGTTTCTGTTATAATTTTGGTTTGTGCTACTACTTGTACCCTGCTGTCTATTGCTATTAGAACCAGCGGAAGTTGTACTCTTCTTTTCTGTTTTTTTTCTTTTTGGAGATTTTGTTGTTTCTACTTCTGGAGTAACTTTGGCATCTTCGGTCAATTTATCCGAGATTGCAGCCTCAGACACAACTTGTGTTTCTTCTGAATTATCAGCATTTACTTCTTCCACATCGTCTTCATCATCGACAGGTGGGAATGTCAACTTAGGATTAGCTGTTGTTTCTGCTAAAGTTTCCCTATTTTTTTCGTTAGCGGAACTTGTTTTAGCACTAACAAATACCAAAGCTACGATCAAGACTAAGAAACATGCAGATGCTCCTATTATCATCTTTTTTAGTTTTTCTGTTCCGTTGTTTTTGTTTGAATAATTTTTTTTCTTGTTTGGTTTTTTTGAACCATTCTTTCCACTATTTCCATTGTTACTATTACTAGAATCTTCACCAGTAAATTGTTCGAAAGCATCATAATCGCTTTCTCCAAAACCATCTAAATCTGAAAAATTATCATTGTCATACATAAGTATATTCTCTTCCTTTCTCTTTTTTTTTACAAATTAGAGTATACAGCAAAACGTATTTTCTACGCAAGCAAAACGGGAAAAAATTAGCAGATCAATCGAACCTGCTACTAGGATACCACAACCAATGCGTTTGATCATTTGTTTTTTCATGATTTCCTCAATTTCTTTTCATTTCATTAAAATCCTTGGTTTCACCTGATTGAACCTCTCATGGCTAAAGCCACGAGATTCTTGGGAACTCCTTTCTACTGAAAAGATATTTACCAAGCTATCCCGATAGTTCCTACCGTTCTTTTATTCGTCTACGTCACTTCTAATATTCTCAATCCTTCATTAAGAATATTGATGGATGCATTTACATCTCTGTCATGATGTGTATGACAACAAGGACATTCCCATTCTCTAACACTAAGATTTTTCGTATCCTTATTTACATATCCACATACATTACAAGTCTGAGAACTTGCATAGAATTTATCTACTTTGACAACTTGTTTTCCATACCAATTTGCTTTGTATTCAAGTTGTCTTACAAATTCAGACCATGATACATCTGCGATAGACTGTGCAAGTTTATGATTTTTAATCATATTCTTTACTTGAAGGTCTTCGATGCATACCACATCATTGTTCTTGATAATTTCAGTCGATAACTTCTGTAAGAAATCTTTTCTCTGGTTTGCAATATACTCTTGAAGTCTTGCAACTTTTATTCTTGCTTTATTACGATTTGAACTACCTTTTGATTTTCGAGATAATTCTCTTTGTAATTTAGCAAGTTTATCTAAAGACTTCTTTAAATACTTTGGATTTGGAATCATTTCACCATCAGATGTAATACAAAATTCTTTAATTCCTAAATCAACACCAACTATATTACCAGTTTTATCAAATGGTTCAATTTCTACATCAGTGCAACAGAGTGATACAAAATATTTTCCACTAGGTTCTTGTGATACAGTTGCATTAAGTATTCTGCCTTGTGGGACTAACTTGTTTTTCGTCTTCACCATTCCAAGTTTAGGTAACTTAATATGTTTATCACAATACTGGATATTACCATTTACATACTTTGATTTATATGAAAATCTATGTGTTTTCTTGGATTTGAATTTAGGATATCCTGTGCGTTCTTTAAAGAATTTCTGATAAGCTGAATCTAAATCTTTAAGTGATGATTGAAGAGCAGTAGAATCGACTTCTTTTAGCCATTCTAATTCTAATTTTAATTTCTTCATATCATTTGCACACTGAACATATGAGAATGTTTCTTTATTCTGTTCATACATATCAATTCGTTTCGCAAGATATTTATTATACACAAATCTGCAACATCCAAATGTTTTCGCAATTATTTCTTGTTGTTTCTTATTTGGATAAATGCGATAACGATAAGCCTTTTCCACTGCTTTCACCTCACTTTCTTTTCTGATTTTGAATATATTTTCTGATTTGTTCTTCTGTGTTTTCTGAAACAGTTGCTACAAAATAACTCGGATTCCACAGATGTCCACCCCATAGTTTCTTTTTTAATTCTTCTCCAAATTCTTTCATAAGTAACCTTGCCGACACACCTTTTAATGCTTTTATCATGTCTGGAATATAGTGTTGCGGAGAACAATTAACAAGAAGATGAATATGGTCTTTATCTGTATTACATTCCAATATTTGAAATCCATTATCATCAGCTATCTTACTAAGTATCTCTATTAATCTATTCTCTATTTGCTCTGTAATTATTTTGTGTCTGTATTTAACGCACCAAACAATATGATATTGTATCGAATATACATATCCACGACCATGAGTTACTTCCATATATTATCACCCCATGATTATGATAACATATGCATGTTAAAAAATCTAGTATTTTCAACGTATTAAAGTATATTTCTGTTTAACATATGTATGTCAATTCATCCCATGACTAAAGTCACGGGTGTTCTTGACATAAGTAATAAATCTAACGATGACCGTATTGGAGCTATGAATCTGTACCGCATGGGAATCAACTATCTCGAAGATAGTCAAGTACCTGATACAGTTACGGCAGAGTAAACTTTGTCGTAAAGGGTGTTGTCAACCACCCTATAATGTAACGCCACTTTAGGTAATAATACCTATTGGGGTCAAAGGTCGGAGGCATAAGCCGTTACTACGACTGGGCAGTTACAAGCCCATTACCTTTAGGTGATGGGTAGTTGACACCAACTAAATATAACAAATCAGTATAACAAAAGCAATATTATGCCACCATCTGAACCTACTTGGAGAAATAGACTTGTATAACCATACAACTTACAGAAACAAATGTTATTTTTTCTTTTTTATGGGAATACTTGCTCTTGGCAGATGCATATGATATAATAGCATTAGCTAAAAACGAGATTGTATCCAAGTGATACGCAAAAGCCCCAGAGTTGCGACCTCTGGGGCTTTTTTAGGCTAGTTGTCACTGTCGTTTCTGTCTAACCATTTGCAGATGTAATAGCCGGTTACGCCTGCCGCAACAGAAACCAAAAACGAGATTATAAGTTCCAAGTGACACACCCCCTTTCTGCTGCCAGATTGGGTGCGACAACTACAAATTATATCACATTTACATGCAACATTTGACAAAAAAATAGCTCCTTAGAAAAAGAAGCTATTTTTACTTTTTGTTTAGAATGTTTTAATTGTTAACTTTTAAACATATGTTTTGTATCGTCTATTGACAAATTTTCTGATTTTTTCGCTTGCTTTTTCCCTATACTGCTAGAAACCTTAGCTTTAGCCGGTTCCTTTTTTTGCAATTTGATGAAAAATACAACTATTCCTACAAATGATGCCATAAACAAGAATATCCATAGTCCTAGCTTGATACGGTCACCAGTCTTAGGTGGTATCCAAGAAGGAGTATCATCTGGTGTCTCAGAATATTGTGGCGGCGCACCTGGGATTTCCTGTTCTACTTTATTTATGATAGTCTGAGAACGCTCTATGATTGGTGTTTTATCATCTTTATAAGGAAAGGAAACCTGATATTCAGTGGAATCCTTACTATATCCTTTCGGTGCTTTCGTTTCTACAACTGTATATACAATATCTTCTTTATATATACCATTTTCAAAGCGATATGCTGGAAGTGTTGACGATTTAGCTACTCCGTCTTTATTAGAAGTGATTGTTTCAATCGTTTTGCCTCTATCATCCTTAATTTCAAATTCTGCACCTTCTAAGTAGGTCAATCCGGTATCATCTGTTTTGTATATGATGATACGTCCTTTTACGGTATCATCTTTCATTACACATTGCTGTATCTCATCTGTATCCTTAATTTCAAATTCTACATCATTTGCAATAATGTATCCGTTTGGTGCTGTTTCTTCCCTTAAAGTATATTTTCCGACAGGTAATTTAGAAATCCTATGTGGTGTATCTTCTGATACCCACTGATCTATTGTGTCCCCGTTCTCATTTAATACAGTTAATTTTGCTCCTGGTAACTCATTTTCGCCTGTAATATCTTTCTTAGAAATATCTATTTTAATTTGAGTATTTTTTACAATCTGCTCTATAGTGAGTAGTTCACCCTTATCTTTATTATAACTGGCGTCAATTTCATAAGTGCCCTGCTGCCTAGCATATCCTGATGGTGCGGTTTCTTCTTCCAGTAAATATATACCATTAGGCAATTCTGAAAATTCTACCTTTCCATCATCATCACTTACTGCTCTTCCGACAATACTTCCAGCCTGTAATATCACTTTCTTACTGTTATCAACAATATCTTCTTTAGTTTTCAGTACAAATGCCGCTCCAGAAATTGGCTGTGTAGTTTCGGCATCCTGCTTTATGAGCTTGATGGCTACACGTTGCAGTTTGTTTGTAATGCTGACGGATTTAGATACGACTGCTGTATTCTGATCCTTGTATTTTAATTCTACTGCATGTTCTTCGTCATCTACAACGTATCCGTTAGGTGCATCCTTTTCCTTCACAACATATTTTCCTAATGGTAATTCGGTCAATGTAGCATTACCATTTGTATCTGTTGTAACGGTTCCAACTGTAGCACCTTTCTTATAATATACAGTACCTGCGCCGTCTGGACTTACAATATCTTCGGCAGCAGTTATATCAAAAGAGACCCCACTTAATGACACAACGTTGTATTTATACTTGTAATCATTTTTGTTCGCAACTGCTTCGGAGAGCGTTTCTCCTTTTTTAACAATATGGATTGTTCCTGTTGGCATTTCATCCTTTATTTCTACTTTTTGTATGTCTTCTGTATCTTTCATTTCGAATGTAATGCTGTTAGCGATCAGATAGCCGTTAGGTGCAATCTTTTCTTCTAAGGTATATGTTTCACCTATTGTAAGTTTTGTGACTTTATGTGGATTTCCTGCAACAGATTCCCACTTGTCTAATACATTTCCGTTCTTATCTAACAACTGTAGATGTGCTCCGGATAATTCGTGACCTGTGGTAATATCTTTTTTCGTAACTTCTACGGATGTAGGTGTGTTATATACTTCCTTTTCCAGTATTATTGTTTCCTTTTCCTGGCCCTGATAATCTGCATCAAAAGAAACTGCTTCCTTGCTATAGATATAACCCTTTGGCACATTGGTTTCTCGTGCAACATAAGAGGCGAAAGGAACATCACTCTTAAATGATACAATACCCTTTTCATCTGAAACAGCTTTTTCAATAAGGCTGTCTTTAGTCAGGATCACTTCACCTCTTGCATTTTTAATATCTTCATCCGCATATAAGGCAAATTCAGCTCCCTGAACAGGAGTTTTATCTACGGAATCGAGTTTATGTACTTGCAAGCATACTTTTTGTCGTTTATCCGTAAATTTTACGGTTTCACCTTCTTTTGTCAAAGTAACCTCTTTTCCTGTATTATCTACCACAAAGCCTTCCGGTGCGGTAACTTCCTTAACAAGATATTTTGAACAGTAAAGTTTGGTGGCAGAAGCTTTTCCGTTTTCATCCGTAGTTACGGTTGTGATTACGGAGTTTTTTGTGTATAATACTTTTCCATCTTTATCAAGAATATCTTCTAAAACAATGATCTGATATTCAGCTCCGGCTAAAGTTGCAGTATCATATACAAATTCACCATTTTTCCATCCTGTTAGAATTTCTCCGCTCTTTTCTATAGTAAGTGTTGAAAATACTGGTTTCTGTGGCGTATCAGGTGTGTCTTGGACTGTAACAGTTGGTGATATATTGTTAGCATTGATGACTTTAGCCGTAACAGTCTTGCTTAATGTATATCCCTCTGGTGCTTTTAATTCTTTTACATAGTATGTTCCAAAAGAAAGATTATCCTTTTCCGCCTGACCTTTAGAGTTTGTTGTTAGTACAGCAATCTTATTGGTACACTTCTTATCGGTATAAAGACCATACTTTGCATTTGCAAGAACTTTTCCGGTAGTCGCATCTGTCTTTTTTAATTTCAGCTTTCCTGCTGCCTGTGTCTTGACCTTAAAATAATATCGTGGACTAGTCAACTGTGAGGTTCCGGAAACAAATTCTTGGTGTTGTGAATTCCCACATCTCCAGTAAGTCATATTCGTAGAAACAAGCGTTTTGTAGTCAGAAGTGATACTTCCCGTTTTTGTTCCTGAAGCAGACTTTGTATATACGGTAATGGATTTCTTGTTTTTTTCCACCTTGTAATCAGATAAAGATACCGTATAATTACTAATAGAAGCATTATTATCTGGAATTGTAACTTCATAGCGTTTGTTTTTATTACTCCATTCCAGTGGGTATGTCTTGGCAGCAGTCTTTGTTTCAGCTGCGAAAGATGGTTTCTTGTTCTGATAGGAAGCTTTAATGGAGGCTTTCAGGTTTGTATAATAGCTGTAAGCTCCAGATGAATTGGATGCAGAACGGCATAATTTTTTAGCAGCCGAATCACCACGAGGTGTATCAAAAAGCCCATTAACGATATTCCATACCATAGCCTGTGTACCAATGTATTGTGCATTGGCTTTTGCTGCATGATTTCCATAAGCAAGACAGTATCCAAGCAATTTCTTTTTCTCATCACTTAATGGTGTTGAAGAAGAAGAATGACTGGATAATTCCTGACCATTATTTGCAGTTTTTCCATAGTTCAGGCAGTATGCAGTCTGCCCATTAATGATACCATATAACACTTTTTCGTGACGATATCCGCTGTTGTACTCACTGATAACACCAACTTGTGAGCTGGATGCTTCAGAAAGCGTAAGTTTTTTTGTGATCGAAGATGTAGCCCGTGTAAATACAATACTGCCGGCAACGGCGGCAACAATAAATACACAAGCAACAAAAACTCCGAACAGCTTTTTCTGTTTTGTAAGTTTCATTTGCTTTCCTCCTGTTTGTCATTTAATTAATAAATATTTGCCATCTTGTATTGTAGCCTAATACGGTATTTAAACGCAATAAAAAAGGACAAATTTGTTAAAATTTTGTCCTTTTTTGATGTTCTATCTATTTTTTTTGCCATTTTGCATATACAACAAGGTTCTTACATACCTTTGTAGAAGAATTGAGTTTCTTTCCCGTTTTAGTATACCAACCAACAAAGCGGTAGCCTTTTTTCTTTGGTTTTTTTATTTTTTTCACGGATGTATTCCATTTTGTATATTTTACAGTCCATTTCTTCCCACTTTTAAACAAAACCTTATACTTCTTTGGAACGATACGGAACGTACACTGCAGAGTCCCAGTATAATTTCCAATCCCATGCACGTATAAGCTTGCAGTTCCTGGAGAAGTATTATTCTTATAGGAAACTGTATAATCTCTTCCTTTCTTTAGGTGTTTTGCATCGTACCACATGGAGATATTTGGCTTGACAGGCTTTCCACTGTATCTGTAGGTGTCATTCAAGTCATAGTATCCTCCATCTTCCAAACAGATTAGTTTCTTATCTTCTTTTTTCTGCGAAGATGTTTGTTCCTTTGCTTTTGCAGGAAGTACCTGCAAGGTTTTGGACCACGCAACATCAAAAGTACCTGCATAATAAGCGGTCAGTGTTGTATATCCTTGGGATAATGCAGTGACACAACCCTTTGCATTAACAGTGGCAACATTCTCATTCGAGGATGCATAATCGAAAGAATCAGCTTCCGGAACGTAGCGATAATACTCATAATATCTATTATTTTGTCCAAGGTTTAGTTCCTGTTTTTTTCCACTATACATCTTGTTTTGATAATCTTCTGCCTGCATGGAAAGAAATTCACTAGAAATAATAATCTGTTCCTTTGCAGAACGTTTTCCTGTCTTAACCATTTCGGAACCAATAGCATCTCTTGAACAAAATTCCTGGACACAAAAATAATTTCCTTCAAATTCAACAAATCCAATGCCTACACTTTTCCAATTGGCGTCTAAAAGATTATCCCTGTGTCCTTCTGAATCCATCCAAACATTCATCGCATGCGACGGACTGTTTGTTCCTGTGAGCAGGATATTTTCTCCAAGTACTAAGAATAGGCTTCTATAAATAGAAATACCTATAGGGCGGACATGCTCCAGTTCAAAGCTGATTTCTTTTGCTCTTTCCATGGCAAATTCGGTTAATTCTTCGTCTATTTGCACAGGCTGGACACCTGCTTTCACTCTTTCCTCGTTTACCATGTCCAAAATCTTCCATGCATAGTCATAGTTGCGTGTTAACTGCATATTGAACGGGTATCTTGTCCATTCATCATCATATTCCGTATTTTCTGTTGTCTCTGCCTTTGCAGAAATAGCCGGAACAGTCGGAACAAAAAAGACTAGTGCGGCCAACATGATAATTTGAAAAATCCTTTTTTTTGGCATAAAAACTCCCCTTTCTATCACAATTTTTTGTGATATTATGATTATATCACATTATTCTTATTTTTTCATTGTAAATTTAAAAAATATAAGCACTCAGGTAAATCGAGTGCTTATCTAAACGTATTTCTTCCTATTATAATAATGTATTATTCTTTATCTTTTTTTCTGCCCGTCTTGAAGATTATATTTGTGTACTCAGCAGCAGCAGGAAAAACAATACTGCTAAGTGATGTTAGACGAGAAATATGTGATTTTTTTTTCATATTAATGTTTTGGGCAAGAATATCAACAGGACATTTTTGAGAGCTGGCATAAGCAATCCCAGCGTTACGCAAATCATTATAATTATAGCGAGGAATACCAGAAACATCACAAGCCTTGCGTAAACGATACCTTAAAGCACCACCCGTCAGAATATTGCTGCCATCCTTTGAGAAGATATATACAGCTTCTCCCAGTGTATTGAGATGTTCTACCAACAGTTCCCCCATATCCTCTGGAAGAAAAATATATCTTTGCTCTTCATTGGAGCAAACCTGCAAAGCAAATCCATCTGAGGTTTCGATTACATCACTCCATTTCAGATTGCGGAATTCTTCAGCACGCAACATAGTTTTAAAAGCAAACATAATGGCAAACATACACAATACATCATTATTTTTTGTGTATGTGATAATTTTATCCAGTTCTGTGAGGGATATTACTTTGTTAGGATGTATTTCCTGTTTCGGCTCCATTAGAGGAATTTCCATAAAAATATTCTGAAAATCCGCAGGAATCTCTGTAAAAACATCTGCATGCTCTATTGCATAGGAAAAAATGCTTGCGAGTTGTCTTCTTTTTTTAACACACGTTGAATATTTATTTTTTTTCTTTACTTCCTCAAAGAATGCAGTACAGTTTTCCAAGGTAAAGTCATCATAAGAAGGAACAAAAGAAAAAAATTCAGATAAGGTAAATCTGTAATATACATGAGAACTCTTCTGCTCTAAACAATCCGAACAAAAACTTGGAAAAACTATATTTAGAAAATAACTAGAAAAATTATCCAAAAAAAACACCTCCAAAAAAAACAACATTATAGGAAGAAATCCTGCAACTGTTTATCAATTTCCTCGTCTGTGATCCCGATGTAACGCAGTGTAATACTTGGCGAGGAGTGATTGAATAGCTTTTGTAACGTAGCAACATCGTGAAATTTTTTGTAATGCCAATATCCGAAAGTTTTCCGCATTGTATGTGTGCCAATCTCACTGATACTTGTTCCCTCGGCACATTCGTTCAGCACCCTATAAGCCTGAAACCTAGATAAAGGTTTGTTAACGCCTTTTCTGCTTTGTACAAGATAATCTTCATCGGAATATCCCATTTTAGCAACATAAGTTGCAATCTCTTCCTGTAATTTGTCATGAATAAAAAAACGTTTTGTCTTGCCAGTCTTCTTCTCAATTATTATAACATGAGTTTTGCCTAAAATGTCACCCACTTTCAGATTAAGAACATCCGATACTCTAAGACCTATATTAATGCCAACCAGAAACATAATATAGTATTTTTCGTTTCTTGCCTTCAAATTATTTTTTAATGTTCGCAATTGTTTTTGGTTTCGTATTGGTTGTACTGTATTCACAGAAGTTCATCCTTTCTATTTTTGAAAAGTCTGATAAAAAAATAAATACAAGATAGTTCAATACAGACTAATATTTGTAAGGAAAATAATAATTACATTATACCATACTAATGCAACATAATCAAACTTTTCAAACGATATGTTTCCTAGCATTAGAGGAGAGAAAAGGAAAGAATGCGGAAAGCATTGATTTTACTGGGTTTTTTATCTGAACGCAACAAAATATGTATTGTGTTGCGTTTGGATACAAAATGGGCTATATTGTTTTGCGGTAATATAAATGTAAACTAATATTTTTTTAAAAAAGGTTATATACTTATTCTGTGTTATTTGATATAATATATGTAATTAACAACATTACAAAAAATAAAAAAAACAAGAAAGGATGAAAAAAGTATTGAAAAATTCTATAAAAATTGAGGGAATACTTGTAAGTGAAGATAATTCTGAAAATATCATCGAAAATTTTGAGAAATTTTGTGAAGAACGATCCATACTATTTTCTGGTACGATCGGAGACAAATACGTAGAAAGAAAAAAGAGCAGGAATAGAATACGTGTGGAAGATTTGCAAATGTCAAGCCGGCTGAGAAATATTTTGCGTCGAGAAGACATTTACTGTTTAGATGATTTGGAAATATATTATATAGAAGAAATTCAGAAATTTCGAAATTTAGGACCTGCTACTTTCTTGGAGTTGAAAAATCTTATGAACAAATATAATGTGCAACCAAGAGTATATATAAAAGAAGTAAAGGACTTTTCGTATTGGAGTAGAAAAGACCAAAAGATCATGTACGAAAAAAACGTCAGGACATTAGAAAAACTCTATTCAATGTCTGAACTTGACATATATAGGTTATTCGGGAAAAACAAAAGACTTTGCAACAAATTATTGGAAAAAAGAGATATGCACGCCAAAAACAAAAAAGAGCTAATGTAAAAAAACAATAGCTCTTTTGCTCTTCTACGCGATTAATATAGAAAAAATCACGTAGTATAAGTTGTACAAAACGAAACCGTTAAGCACTCCTATCACGTACTGCTGCTAATTTATGCCATTGAGCATACAATTCGACAGAAAGCTCTGCCCAAAACTTAACATACTACTGTGAAACTCGGCTTCTTCGTTGAAGCGTTGCCACATTAGCCTAAAATCAAAGCGACCTTCGCCTCTTGGCTGGGTTCTATATAATTACTTAATTAAATGACATCTATATTATAGCATTTTTTGTGAAAAAAGGCAAGAATAGATTAGCTGCTGATTGCGTAAATTTACTGTAGGAAAATGAGGTCGAAACACCTCGAACGATTTTTTGATTTGATAATTTTATAATAATAAAGCCAATTGTATGTGTCAATAATAATTTTCAATAAAGTGCTAGTGATGTTGTGAAACAATACACCAGCACTTGTTACGTTTTCCCTTAATCACTTATTATTTTATTTGCCAGTGGAACCAAGGAATCATACTTGTATCCAATGACATCTAATTGTTTTTTTGCATCTTTAATTGTCCAGTTTTCAATTCCTTCTTCTTTAGCCCATTTGAATGGACATCCTTTTTTTACCCACGCAAGTCTTAAAAATCTCCATGTTATATCACGTGCTACTTCTTCTTCATCATCAACACCATCTAATTCAGGCGCAATGATGTGTAATTTTTCTTTGTCATTACCACAATACTTCTCTAAAATTTCTTCTTTTTCCAAACAGTCTGAAAAGTCATATTCACTACCACAGCATGAGCATATATCACCTCCAGAATAGGTTTCTTTAAAATTCCAACCACAAACGTAACATAATGTCATATTCATAAATTTATCAGCCCTTTCTGTCTTATCGAATTCGTCTTAATGCATAATCTAGTGCCTTTCGAGCCCATTCTGCATAATGACGAGCATTATATGCAGAATGTTTTGGAAGATAATAAGAAATTATCTTGCCGGTTTCCTTTTCGTACACTAAATATTCTAATGTTTTTTTATTAAATTTTGCCATTCTATCGGAATGACCAGCATTTTCACCTTCTATAATATCACGTCCTCTAGAATTCTGATCGCGCAATCTTGATGTTTTTTACCGCCAACGCATTTTCTTGCTTTAAACGTTCAATTTCTTTTTTTTGACTTCTAGATACTCCCTGAAGAAACTCCACTTCTTCTTTTAATCCGTCAATTTCTTCTATAAGTATAACATAGAAAGAAAAGACACGCAATCAATATTTGATAAGTAGGGATATATACTTATCAAATACACAGCCCTGCTTCGGCGTACTCTTCCACCCCACAAAAGGAAACTGTCCTGCCGGATTAGCCAACCCCCATAAAAGAAAAAAGAAAAAAAGGAAGAAAACACACCAGAACACAAACACCCGACCGCCACTTTCTTGAAAAAAATAAGAAAAAAAATATAATTAAGCTCGGCTAGCCACTTTTTCCCTTGCGGGTAACCAAAGACTATATTTTGCCAGCAACCCAATAGGCAGAATTCAGGCAGCAGGTCGTTAAATTAAATAGGGAGTGGGATAAAACACTCTCCTTCTGCCTGCCGGGGTGCAAGGTGTTTTTTTCGAATCGTATCGTCGCACTGTGATTAGTTTTTACAAGTATATATCCCTACTTATCAATTCGGGTGCCTAATATGATATAAATTGCAAAAAAAAATACTGGACATTGCAGTGTCCAGCACAATAAACCTACTATCCTTGCGTATTGGTGCAAGAAATAATACAACTAACAGATGTATTATTTCATAAGAATGCACCGCCCGCAAGGATTATTGCAGTGTATCTCTTTCGTTTCCACAACACTTTTCGTACAGCTCCTTTGCAGCATTATATATAATGTTCCTATTCACGATCTGACACTCCCACTCCTTCGGTATACTATTATATCCGTATACCATTCCCGCAACGCCTCCAGTTATTGCACCGACTGTATCTGTATCTCCGCCTAAATTAACCGCAGATAATACAGCATCTTTATAGGAATCCGTATGAAAAATGCACCAGATAACCGCCTCTAATGTATCCACAACATATCCTGTTGACTTAATTTTAGAAATTGGCAAGTAGAAAATTTCTCCTGAAAAAATTCTACTAAATTTTTCACGAATACCTTTTTCTTTATAATATCTTTTGAAGATGCTACATACCGATTCGTATGCTAACGCAACATTGCAACTCTTCAATTCCTCAATTAACCATTCTACTAAGAAATGACAGGCTGCTTTAGATATTATATGTCCATGTGTTAAGGACGAGACATTATATATTACAGCTTTTCTTTTTTCAAAATCATTTTCATTTTGCAGGAAAAAAGCTAGGGGCAATATACGCATAAGTGAACCATTCCCATTATCAAATTTTCCTTTGCCCCCGGCTCTAACAGGTGTTTTTCCTTTCTTGATAGCTTTAATAGCTTTCCTGGTTGTATTGCCTACATCAAATACCTTACCATTTGCTGTATACCTGCCATAATATAACCAGTCAACCATCTTATCTGCAATACTATCAAGATCGCACCCATTCTCACCTAGTCCCTTTATCAATGCAATTGTTAGAGACGTATCATCGGACCATGTTCCAGCCGGCTGGTTATGTGTTCCAAAACCATTCATTGTCTTAACAGGATTAGTTTTCAGCTCATCCCTTGATACAAATTCTACAGGCACTCCCAGTGCATCACCTATCGCAAACCCGATTAAGGCCGCAACAACCTTATCTTTTTTCAATGATACAAAACTAATAGGTGCATCAAAAGGCACAAAGACTTTTTTTTCCATAAATCCCCTCTACCCTTCTAAAGTAAGATTTCCTGTTGAACAGTCCAATTTACTTAAACAATCTTCCCCAGCAGGGATGACATAAATAAATTTCTTTGTGGTATATAAAAGTAAAGTTTCACCCGGAAAATCCTCATCATACTCTTCCATAGCCGTTGGGGAATATAGATAAACACTATTTTTAAATCTACTTTTATGATAACAAACATAGTGATGCCCACAATTAGTAAATGTAAAGCTGAAATAATCGTTTTTAGGATGAAACTCAACTTTAAACTCCATCCCACAAACAATAATTGATTGAGTTTGAAGCCTTGTTATATCAGTGTTACCTAAGATGATTGAAATAATTTCCTCAGATTTTTTCTTATTTTGAATAAATTCATAACTTTTCTGGTCCGTGAACTACCACCCACCTAAAGGTAGGTGGCTTCTAAGGGGTTTTGTCCCTATTTAAGAAGTCTGATATTTAAGTTTCCACCTGACAAGTCAGGCAATCCTTATTCTTACAGGCGTGTCCACTTCG
>Ga0256404_1001939_pt1 | contig 47521 bp, 74 predicted proteins | sample RumenRJG_01DNA_FD_185990 | JGI IMG/M metagenome (GOLD analysis project Ga0256404, IMG submission 185990) | Bovine rumen microbial communities from Lethbridge, Alberta, Canada - RJG_01 | ecosystem: Host-associated > Mammals > Digestive system > Stomach > Rumen | place: Canada: Alberta | collected... | reverse complement strand
GACATAATCGGGAGATTGAAAGAAGACAATCCCGAAAAATACCGATTCATCGAATTAAAAGCATTAAACGAAGACGGGTCTTGTATATGGCCTAACAAATATACTCCCGAATTCTTCGAAGAAAGAAGAAAAGAAGTCGGAGACAGAGTATTCGAATCACAATACCAAGGCCAACCATTAGACGAAACCGGAGACTACTTTAACCTAGACAATATTATTTTTGAAGAAACATTCGACACCACCAGCTCATTAATCGTCGGTAAATGCAGAAGCTGGGACTTCGCATACAAAGGCGAAGAACCAGGCAAAGACCACGATTACACAGCATCATGTAAAATGTATCGATTACAAGATGACACTTACTATGTAACAGACATAACAATGGCCCGATACGGCGATGACCTATTAAAAACAGTAAAATCATATGCACGCATAGACACCGCCAACGTACCAATATTAATGGAAACAGGTACTAAAGGCGGAGCAGCACATGAATTATATAATCAATACAGTAAACATTTCACTGGTTTTATGACACATGAATCCGAAGCAATTGGATCTAAAGTTGACCGTGCCAATGCATTCAAATATGCATTGTTGCAAGGTAAGGTTCGGTTTGTATTGAATGATAATCAACGTGAAATATTACTCCGTCAGTTGAAAGGATTCCCATTAGCCCAGCATGATGATTTAATAGATGCATTAGCTTATGCTTTTAATTTTTTAAACAATAAATCAACTGGTGGAGTAAGAACGGGTAATAAACGTAAAAGGAGGCACTTTTAGATGAGTGTATTAGATTCAATAACAGAGTTTCCTAGGAAATTATTTAAACGAGTATCAAAGAATAGTAACGCCAACACTACTAGTAGTATTGGTGCAGGAAACAGTAAATATAATTACATATCACTTCTAGACCGAGACAATACACGTGTATCCTATCATAGAGGCAGACAAATATTAAAAGACACTCAAGTTGGTACAGGTTTTGATATACTCAAATACTTATTATCCAGTAAATCATGGATTTTAACCAATACTGATGAAGAGGATACTGAAATTTTTGATTTTGTAAATGACATGCTAAATGACATGGAAACTAATCCTCGTATGATTGTTAAACAATGTGTTAGTGCATTGATGTGGGGTTTCTGTGTTCATGAGAAATTATATGATTTAAACGAAGATAACCGTATCATTGTCCGGAAAGCGGTACCTGTACATATCAAAACATTACAGGATGAACCATTCCAGTATAACTCTGATGGTGATTTAGAAAGCATACACCAAACCAGTGGAATAGATAATGTTGACATACCTGCAGATAAAATCTTATTATATAGTTTTGGCAGCTTATACGATGAACTCGAGGGATATGGTTTATTAAATGACTTCCTTCCAATCGTTGAAGATAAAGAAAATTTAGTGGATTGGTTAATGACTTTCGCTGAAAGAAACGGTTCACCAACAATGTATGGTAAAACAGACAATCCTACCAGTAGAGATGAAATGTTAGATGCTTTCGATGATGTAAGTGGAGGAGCAACAGGATTAGTCATAGGCCAAACAGATGAAGTAGATACACTAGAATCCACACACAACGGAGAAATATTTTTTAATGCATTACAATACAATGATAACAAAATATTCCGTCGAATGTATATTGGAAACTTATTAATGGGAGATAATAGTCAGACTGGTACTTACGCTCAATCACAGACACAATTAGAATTCGGCAGTATGGTTTTTGATGGAATACTTGATGAAATAGCAACCAGTGTATTCCAAGCACAGTTAATAGATCCAATTGTAAAATTAAATTTTGGAGCAGGTGCTAAATCACCGAAGTTTAGTTTTGATAAATTCACCAGTGGTGATATGCAGAAGTTATTCAGTATTCTTCAACCTTTAATGCAAAATGGTGTTGTTGATAGTGAGAATAGTGCTGTGCATGAAGCTTTAGCCTTATTATTCAAGGTTGAGGCTGGTGTGGAGTATACGAATGAGGAACCGGACATGACCAGTTTGGATGAGGATTATCATATGCAACCTGAAGATGATGATGCCCGTACTCAGAAGATACTGGATAATCTGTCTGGTGTTGATGGTGCAACATTAACTGATGATATACTCAATGAGGTCACTTAAAGATGGTTTCTGTTGATAAGCTCATTAAAGTAGGTGTGAAATATACTGATAATTACTTTGAGCAGTTGAAAAAACTTTACACTAATGCATATAACAAGAATAATACTTTGGAGGAGTTCTTGAATGATACACGAGATTATAGTATAAGTAACCCATTAGAAGCTAACGGTTTCAATGAAACATTAAGCAATATTATTGCAGCGAGTACTAATGATATACGATTCAGCAGACCAGCACAAAAACGGTTAATGAATACCATTATCAAGAACACTACTGGTGAGTTAATAACTGATGTTGGTGATGATGTTAAACAATCAGTAAGAGACATTGTAGCCCGAGGTTATAATACTGGTACTTTGAGTCGTGAGAATGTGGCTAAAGAAATAGAATCCACATTAGATAGTATTAATAATACACGAGCACGTACAATAGCTCGCACTGAAATCAAAAGAGCACAAACCACCAGTAATTATGTTGTTGCTAAAGACCGTGGAGCAAACTGTTATACTTACAAATGTGGAGCATCACCATGCCCTTTATGTGAAGAGGATTGTGGCGAAGTATTCCCAATTACTGATTTGGAGCATTTACCTCCAAGGCATCCTAATTCATATCATAAAGATACAAAGGTATTCACTAGTAAAGGATGGAAAGCTGTGTCTGATATAACTTATGAAGATAAACTTGCTACATTAAACCCTGAAACTGAGCAAATAGAATTCCATAAACCAAAAGGATTAGTCTCTCATTATGAAACCGAATTAATTGAAATAAAAGATAAATGGTTTAACATTCAAATAACAAAAGACCATGATTGTTTTATTCATCAAAGAAGAGATGGAGGAAAACAAGGAAGATATATGGAACCACAATTCCGTAAACCCTCTGAATTAACAAGTGAAAGTAAATTTGTCAGAACAATTTCATCCGACCGTGAATGTGATGAATATCTTAACATTAACGGAGTAACTATTCATAAAAATGATTATGCATTCTTAATGGCATGGTATCTTAGTGAAGGTTCCTGTAATCGTGATAATTATATTGTTATTGCTCAATTAAAATCAGATATTAGAGTTTATTTAAAATCTGAATTAGCAGGGATAGCTGACCGTCTTAATTCTAAATTCTATGAGTGGAAACAAGGCTTTGCATTGAAAAATGATAACTTATTGGAATATTTAAAAGTTTTAGGACATTCTCATGAGAAATACATCCCAAAAGAATTGTTTAAATTAGACAATGAATCATTACAAATCTTTTTAGACAATTACCTATTAGGAGATGGTCATAAAAGAACATCTAAAAAGTATAATAGTGTTGAAGAATGTATTTTCACTTCAAGCACCCGTTTAAGAGATGGAATCTGTTTTATCGCAGTGTTATGTGGGTATAACCCTACCATATATAAACATAGTGAGAAAGGAAAACTTGTTAAACATCATAATGGGGATTATGTACAAAATTATGATATTTGGGGTATCAGATTAAATCGTACGCATTACACTAAGTTTAAATCAGGTATGATGTCTGTTAAAGGATATGATGATATTGTTTATTGTGTCGATTTACCTCCATACCATACTTTGTTAGTGTGTTTTGATGGTAAGACGAGTTGGAATGGTAATTGTATGTGTGGTGTTACATTCCGCAAAGACCCTAATTTTGAAGAATAAAAACTAAAAAGGAGGAATTATACTATTTTAGAAAATACACCTTTTTGGACATCAGGAACAATGCACTTATGGGTAAATAATGAACCTGCAAAAGTTTATGTGCCACCTGACAATCCAAAAACAACCTACAAAGAATTACAATCAAGATTATCAAAGGAAGGTAGTATACCTATAGGGATAGACCATCTTCCGGATAATATAATAGAAGCCAATCCCATATTGGCAAAACTAAACCTATTGGATGTAGGTGAAATCACCAAAATCCAGTACACCGATGACACTATAAAGATAGTCGAGGCAGAATTAACCAATCCACTCATCCGAGAATTATACCAGAACGGAGAACTGGATATGGTAAGTATCGTGGCAAATTCCACAGTTAGTAAATGCCCACGTGGAACTCATGATTACATCGTTGACACCACAGACATTACTAGAGTGGATATAGTAGAAAAAGGAGCATGCTCGACATGCAATATTCCGAAACCACAATCTAGTGATGATACTGTGGTTTACGCACGTTACAACATACAAACAAAGGAGGAACATAATATGGCTAATGAATTAACCAAAGACGACATTAAAACAATCTTTAATGAATGCATCGATGAAAAACTCGCACCAATGCAAGAACAAATCGACACCATCATTAAAGCACAAGATGCATCAGGAGAACATACTGAACCACCAGTAGACCCTATTGATGATGATGTAAAAGCAGAATACGAAAAAGAAATCGCAGACTTAAAAGCAAAAACTGCAAACCTTAAAGTTGACAATCTCATAGCAGCAGGTAAAATATTACCCGCAGATAAAGAAACCCAAGTAGAGTTATGTGCAAGAGAACCAGAATTATTTGATAAATTAATGGAAAATGCACCTGTACTTGTTGATTTAGGTGGTAGGGTATCAATAAAAGCTGATGACTCAGACCCTGAAGGTGATAATGACCCAACACCTGAAGAACAAAACTTACAAAACGTAATAGCACATTTCAACGGAGATGACTAAAAAATGGAATTAGAAAACAAAGGACAATACGGAGTAACACATATCTTCGAAGCAAAACAAGGAAACAGAACCATTGCAACCATCCGTGATGGAGCTGGAAAAAGAACCGGGCCTGCTTATGCAAACGAAATCCATGAAGGAGACAGAGTTAAAATAAGTGGCCCAAAACAAGTTGAAAAATGTAGTGCTGGAGACACAGCAATCGGTATTGCAATCGCAGATTATGACCATGAAGGAGCAATACCAAAAACTGCAGCTAACTGGGGTGATTACGAGAATAACTGTTTTGTAAGAATCGCAACAGGTGCAAGAGTAATCAAAACCGTACAATTAGAAGCAGCTAATAGTAAAATAGTTGCAGGTGACTACATTAAAGTAGGAACCACCACAGTTGATTGTTATGATAAATCCAGTAATGCTACTGATGCAATCGCATTAGAAGATGCTTCTGCAAACAGTGGTGCATTAATCGAAGTAGCATTCGGAGTTATTGGTATAATTTAAAATATGGAGGAATGATTTTTTATGGCACAATTTTTAGATCCAAATTATTTTTTACACAGACAAAATCAAGAAATCTACGCTCATGAAATCGCACATGAAAGGTTATTATTCTTAAATATGTTCCAAACTCATCAAAACGAGACTGGAACTTTCGTGAGTTTGAATAGTGAAGTTTCTGCTGCTAAAGATTTAGCAGATAAAATCATGTCTGAACCAACAAGGTATGGTGAAGGTGTTGATTTCACTAAAATCAAATTTAGTGATGAAATGCCTGAAGCTGGTGTCCTTGGTGGAAGAGGTTTCGCATTTGACTACAGTGACTTATGGGAAAGAAACGGACAAATGTCCAGTACATACCCTAACAGGGTGATTAAATGTATTAGTGCATTATGTATTTACACTGATTTATTAGTGGCTACTACTTTGAAGAATAGTGCAGGTACAGAAGCACCTGAAACCACCGACTGGAGTAACCTTAGTGATATGAATCCTAAACATGATATTAACATGATTCAAAAGAAATTCTTTGAAACTGGTCAGAAGTTACAGGCTACCGATATTATTTTGAACAGTAATGAGTATTTCAATCTCTGTGACTATCTTGATTCATTTGATATACAGTATGATGTTACTAATCTTAAATGGAAAGGTTTGAATTTCTGGAATAGTGAAGGTGTAGTTGCACAAGGGGATTACCTTGCATTATGTAATAAGGTTCCTGCTGTAATCCTTGAAAAATACACTAATCCTAAATATAGTACTATCCAACAGGCTATCGATACTGCAATAGTGAATGGTGATAAGCAGGCATTAACTAAATTACCTGATGCTTTGGTTAATACTAATACTTATAAACCTGAAGGTTACCCTGAAATGAATACTCAGCAATTCTGGTTTAATATGGTTCCTAATGTTGCTAATCGTGAATCAGTTATGGCTGGTACTTTCGGACAATAAAGGATTATTTTAATCCTTTTTTTCATTTCTTTTTTAAAATTATATGGAGGAATAATATTTATGAGTATGAAAGGATGGGCAGAAGCCCAAAACTACCCAGGCGGTATTATTAAATACCTTTTTGATAAAGTCAAATCATTAGATAGTGCGAGTGGTGGGGATGAATCTGATATTGCGGAATTAAAAGAAGTGATTGGTGATGAATCTACTGAAGGCACTATCCTTGCAAGACTTAAAGCATTAGAAGACGCACCCTAAAAAAGGAGGTGTTTTGTTCAATGTCAGATGAAGACAACCTCATTGATGATATTGAAGAAACTCCAACGAATAATGGTGATGAGGATGTTGATCCAACTCCTGGAGCATATTGTAATGTGACGGATGTTGATAGTTTATGCTGTGATTTATCGGATGATGTACCTGAGTCTTTATATGTTACTGCTATTAATAATAGTACTGCTTGGATTAACTTAAATCTAAACCGGAACCGTGTACCCATACCTGTGCATACGGTTATTGATGCTGATTCTGTAGTTACAATTTTTAATACTAATCAAGGTTTAGTGGATGATAAATCTGATTTAAACACTCTCCGTACTGCGGCGGTGTATTATGCTGCTTCTGATGTGATATTAACATTATATCATGGTGAAGATTTACCAGTACAGTTTGATGTTTGGTTTAATAAAGCTCAAAGTTTTTTAGATGCATATATTGAGGCTTACTGGAATAGTGAGGCTGAACGTGATGAGTTGTTGAATAATCAGATGGTTAAGCATCGTCGAGGTTTAACGTATATGGAGCGTCGTGGTCGTAGAAGGAGGTATTAGTATTGGGTGAGATTAAAGATTTCATTGAATTATATATTGCGGATTCCGGTATGATTCCTGAAATATTAGGTGACTTATCAGGTAAACTGCAGGAGAATATTCAAGATGAATTATATCCTGGACATGGTGTTGTTACTCATGATTTACATGATAGTATTAATGGGTCTGTTGTGTCTTCTAATGAGCATGGTGGTGTAATCCAAGCAACAGCAGATGCTCCTTATGCTCCATATGTTAATGATGGTACACCTGCTGTAGAAGGTAAACTCATGAAAATGCCATGGGGATACCGTATGAGCAGAAAAGCATTTCCAGGTTATCATTTCATGGAAGCAGGACTGGAAAAAACGGTGGCGATGTACAGATGAATAATGATAATACTATTGTTGACTTAGACGAAACATGGACTATCCAATTAACCGGCAAAACATTACCAAAATATGGTATAGCCTATAAAGTCAGTAATTGGTTAAAAAACAATCTTGAATCATTAACCGATGATGATAATAATCCCGTATTTAATAAAGTCAATCTTGGTTTTGATGAAAACAATCTTAAAAGTTTCGGAGTCAAACCAGTCTGTGATGTACACATCAACGACTTCACATATGACCCGAACTTCGATTACAGCATGCCCACTACCGTAAACAGTATAATACTTTTCTACAGTAAAGGCACATCTGACAAATCATATCTGAACGCATGCCGAGTACATGATTATATCTTACAAGAATTCCTAACCAATGATGATTTCAAAACATTAGAGTCAACGGTAAGGGATACACATATCACCAATAGTCGATTGATGATACAACCAATCCGTAAAAAATGGGGTGTAATGGGAGCATTCGAATTATCACATCTATTATTCTAAAACAAAAAGATTATGGAGTTTTAAGATTATGGCAAAGAAAAAAGAAAAAAAAGAAGAAGAACCTAAAAAAATGGTCTTCGATTTGGAAAATAGTATAAACCAATTAGAAATTCCAGATATGTTAAAAACTGGATTTAAATTTTATATTGTAAATAATAATATCACAATCAAATCAGAGAATGAATTGGAACGTGAATTAACTAAATTCAAAAATACTAATGCAGGAGAATAAACATTATGGCTGTAGAACCAACTATAGAAGTAACTGAAGAATCAGTTACCATACAAGACAGAACACCAGGAATGGCTGGTCGTATCGCAATAATCGGTGCATTCGACAGTAAAGTAAATAATATTACTGTTGTATCAGATGACACCACTGCACACAGCATTTTCGGTACTACCGAAACACTCAATGCTTTTAAAGGAACTGATGTTATTGATCAATTATTCCTTGGTGCATCAGAATTACTCGTAGCGAACATTACTACCTGGACTGGTGATGATGAAGACACACCAGAAACAGTATTAACTAATCAGAAATTAACTGATGCTTTAGCTAAACTTAAACATGAAACTTTTGATTTATTATTTATTGCTGAAGAGTTAACCGATGAAGCACAAACCATGGTAACTACTTGGTTGAATAAAGAGTTTAAAGATAAATTTGCTCACAGTCAAGTTATACCGTTGCAGAAATCAACTGCTGCTGCTTATGAGGCTAGTATTGCTACTATTGGTAAACAAGTTGCATATATTAATACTCAACCTCTCACTTACAATGGTACCAGTTTAAACTTAAATCAATCAGCTGCGGTGATGGCTGGTATAATTGCTAGTATGGGCGTTGGTGAAAGTTTAACTGCAAAATTATTAGATGGTGTTACTGGTTGTACTGAGTACACTACTGAAACCGGGGATATTGGTGCTAAATTAATGGAATTAAATGTTCCGATTATTAAATGTAGGAATCGTAGGTTAAACCAGTACATTTGTGTTAACAGTATGTTGCCTAATGGTTTGGATATGTATATTAATCGTTCACGTGATTATATTATCAATACTCTTGAAGCGGAGTTATTATTGGGCCAATCTTCCAGTGATTTAACATTGGAAGGAGCACAGATGATAGTTGAGAATGTGCGTAAAGAAGTTGTAGATGATTTAAAAATTGTAGAAGACATTATCTATGAAATAACTAAAGAAGACTCACAGACTGTTGTAATCACATTAACTAAACTTGTATTTAATGGTATTATAACTAAAGTTAAAGTTAAATATTCAATTGAGGTGCAATAAACATGGCAACTAGAAGAGTACAATACTATATTGAATCCACTTATATTGGGTATGGACAGAAAGGAGAATTATCACCGGACATTAGTAATGATACATTACCAACTTTTGATGGGCCTATCCCGGATATTGGTGTTCCCCCATCTTGGGAGTTAACACTTGACCGTATTAGATATGCAGGTAGTGTTAAAGAATTTATTGCAGTTGAACAGTTAGTTTACAGTATGTTGAAAACTCCACGCAATGTTAAAATTGTTGATAAGATTGTATTGGAGAATGGTGAAACTGCGAAAGTTACTGAAATATTGTATAATGCTTCTTTAACTGATAAGAAAGCTACTTTTGATGCGGAAACCCGTACTGCTGAGAATCTTGCATTCAAAGGTACTAAAGTTCGCAAATGGGTTAATGGTCAGGAAATTAAGATTCCAGTTTAAAATTTTTTATATTATATTTTTTTTCTCGAATATTTTTGGGGAGAGTATAAAAAAAGATTATGAATTTCTTTTTTTTATATTCTCCTCTTTTTTTTTAAACAAAATTTAATAAAGAGGATTATTTTTATGTCTGAATTAAAGATTAACGATACAAAAAAACATTTAACATTAGAAGAAGCAATAACACAGGGTGCAGATGCATTAATACCTTATGAATTTGATTATCCGAATAGTGATTTTGTGGTGGAAGTCCGCTTGAAACCAATCACTAACCGTGAATTGGCTAATGCAGACCAATTGGCCAAAGTCAATCCTGATACTACTGTGGATTTGGAATTGTTAAAAATGGCTGTATTCAATACTGATGACACAGCATTCGAAAATGAAACAATTGAAAATTTACCTGCCGGTGTAGTGATGGATTTAGCATGGAAAATCTGTGATATAAGTGGAATTGATTTTAACAAGATACGTGAACGCACTAGTAGTAGTGCTGGATTGGAGGGGTTTTAGATTACCGTAAAGGTGAGTTAAAACACTTAACACACATGTATATTGCGGGTTATAAGTTGAATAATGGTGATATGACTAGTTTAACTAATTTACAGAAATTAGCAGTTATCATCATGAAAAAAGAACGTGATAAGTATTACGGAGAAAACAAGGTAATACCTACCACAGGAGGATAAACATAATGGTGTCTAATAGTACTAAAGTAACTTTAGATGTTGCTGTTCAAACACAACAAGAACAGATTGATGAGTTAGAAGCTCGTATGCGTCAATTACAACAAGAAAAGTTACAAGTGAAAATAGAAACACAATCAGAAGAATTAACCCGTGTTACTCAAGAAATAGAAGACACTAAAAATGAATTAAACCGATTACAAGGTAAAGTTGAAATTGATAATAGTGAAATAGAATCATTGGAATCCGAATTAAATGAAACATTAGAGGTTCTCGATTCCATTGAAGGCGTAGTTGCTATTGATGATTCACAAGTTGAGGAAGTACGAAACCATGCAGACGAATTACAATCACAAATAGAAGAATTACAAGCATCTGTTAGTGTTGATACTACTGAAATGGATGAATTAGAAAGTAAATTAACTGATTTAGAATCAACACAATTAGAGTTAGAACTCAGTGTTAATACATCGGAATTAGAGAATGCTAAATCTCAAATGGATGATTTGAAGAACAGTACTGATTCAGCTGCACAATCTACAAGTAGTTTGGATAGTGCGTTAGGTGCTGTGGCAGGTGCTGCAGCAGCAGCCGGATTAATGGAAATGGTTGATACTGCAGGAAATATTAGTGATTCATGGAATCGGCTCAAATTAACATTTGGTAATATAACTGATGATATGAAAGCAGATATAAATTCTGCTGCAGCTGAAACTGGTCGGTCTGGTGGATTAATAAGAGATTATTTTAATACTATGGGTATTGCTGGAGTAAAAAATACTGACTTGTTAAGTCAAAGTTTCCAATCATTATCTGGTCGAGCATATCAAGGAAAGTATAGTATTGAGAGTATGGAAAATGCTTTGAAGAGAATGGTGATGACTGGTAATGCTGGTGATAGACAATTACAAATGTTAGGTATTACTTCTAAAGATTTAGGTCGTGCAATGGGTGTTACTGGTGAAGAAGCCAAGAAAGCATTTAGTGAATTATCACAAGAAGACCGTTTAAGAGTTTTAACACAAGCAATGGGTGATGGTAAAGCTGCTAATGAAGATTATAAAAATAGTTGGCAAGGTGTTAAAGACCAAGCCTCCGCAGCAATGGCCGGTTTAATTGGTGCTGTTGGTACACCGATTTTGCAGATGTTGATTCCTGCAATGAAAACTACTACTCAAGTAATTAAAATGTTGAGTGATGGGTTTAAATCTTTACCTCAACCTTTGCAGGCGGTTATTGGTGGTATTGGTGCTAGTATTGGTGTTGTCACTGCTTTTGCGGGAACTATTGGTGTTGTTGGTAAGGTCATTGGTGGTTTGAAAGATGGTATTGAGGTTATACGTGGTTTATCTAGTGTGAGTAACTTATTAACTCGAATACCTGGTATATTGTCATCAGTGGCGGGTGGTTTCAGTTCATTATTCAGTATTTTATTAGCGAATCCGATTATATTAGTTGTTGTTGCAGTAGTAGCATTAATCGCAGCATTAGTTTATTTATATTATACTAATGAAGATTTCCGTAATTCTGTTAATGCTGTTGGTGAGGCTTTATGGGGTCTTGGTGAAATCATTTATGGTACATTAGTTGGTGCTTTGGAATGGTTGCAAGGTGCATGGCAGAATACGGTGGACTGGTTTACTAATGGTGCACAATCTATTTCTGATTCGGTTACTGGTGCATTTCAATGGTTAACTGATAGTTTTAATCAGGTAGTTAGTTTCTTCCAAACTTACGGGCCATTAATCGCACAGGTCTTGTTTGTTATGGCTACTGGTGGAATTGGTGCAATTGTTTTATTAGTTGCTAATTTCATGGGAATGCCTAATCAAGTAGGTCAAGCATTACAAAATGTAATTAGTCGTGTTGTTAGTTTTGTATCAAGTTTAGTATCCAATTTCCTTAATGGAGCAAGAAACAGTGTTAACAATTTCATGGGTCAAATAAGAAGCCTACCCGGACAATTCAAAGCAGAATTACAAAGAATGTTATCTGCAGTTAATGAATGGGCTGCAACATTACCACAGAAGTTCTGGGAAGCTGGAGTTAATGCGGTTAAAAACTTCCTGAATGCATTAGGTATTCATTCACCAGGTTTTATGGCGGTTAATTTCCGTGAAGAAATTAAACGTTTAGAAGATAGTGCTACCTATAACAATATTGCGGATAAAATCGGTGGTACTGCAAGAGATATTGTTAATGCTTGGGGTAATCCTGAGTTAGAATATCAATTGAATCAAATACTCGACAAACACACTGATGATGACAGTAAAAATGATAATCAATCACTGATTGAATTATTAAGAGTAATCATTGATATATTACGCAATTTACCTAAACCAGAAGGTGGTTCATTCACATTCAACCATTATGGAGACACAGACAGCGAACAACGCATGGAAAGAATAATCGAAGCAGTACGCAGAGATTTCTATTGGAATAATGAGAAAGCTGGACGAAACATTGAAGAGAAATACGGAGTATGATAATTTATGACATTCTTTGAAGTAAACAAATTACAACTACAAGTAGTTGCTAGCAATGGTTTTGATGTTGATAGTGGATCCAACATTAAAGAAACAACATTACTTTATGATGACCAGGAATTAAATGCTCCAACCTTTTATTTCAATAATGGTTATAATGGTATTGATTTTGAGATTAGTATCGTTATGCGTGAAGATTATTTCTATAAGAATCGTGCATATATGGATTACTTGAATCAGTGGGATAAATGGAATACTGTTGTTTCGGTGGTTACTGATGCGATGGATGTTCCAAATGGTAAATATGTTATGCGTATCAAGAATAAGAAGCAAACGGGTAGTCGCCAATCGATTTGGAAGTTACGGTTTAAACAATTCTATGAAAACAGTTTAAGTTTTGAGTCAATGTATACTTATAAAACCAGTAGTTTATCTGCAATCGACCAGACTTTGATGAAATATCGTGAGATTGATTATTATAGTCAAAAAGAAGCGATACTTGCTTTGCAAAAGAAGTTACAACAAAAAGGGTGTTGGGATGATACTGTGAAAGAGACTAATGGTCGTACAGTTGTTGTCCCTACTGAGGATGGTCCTGATTTTATGAAACGTGTGCCGAATGGTGTTTGGGATCATCAGATGAAAGGTGATATTTTTGGTTTTCAGGTTATGTTTGGTCTGGGGAGTAGTAAGCAGGGTAAATGTGATGAGGAAACTATTCAAACTTTGATTGGTGATGAGTATGAACATCAAGGTTTTATACATCAAGGACGTTACAATATGGGGTTATAAGTTATGCAGTTAATTGTAAACGATTTAACAAAAGTGTATGGTACAAGTACTCCGTTAACTGCTACTTTGTTGAATGATGATGATTCACCGGTTAGTGGTGTGGGTGTTACTTTCACTATTAATGGTGTTTCATATACTCGTACTACTGATAGTAATGGTGTTGCCCGTTTGAATATTAATCTGCCTATAGGGGTTTATCCGTGTACTGTGCAATGCGTACCGTTAAGTAAAACTGTTACTGTGTGGGTTAGGGATAAATATGGTGTTAGTTTAATTGTTAATCCTTTAACAAAGACTTATGGTGTTGCGGGTGCTTTGAAATGTACTCTGTATGGTGAACGTGCTGAGGTGTTGGCTGGTCGCCGTATTCAGTATACTATTAATGGTGTTACTTATAATCGTACTACTGATAAGGATGGTCAGGCTTCATTGGCTATTAATTTGCGTCCGGGTACTTATCCTTGTACTGTGAAGTTTGTGGGTGATAGTACGCATGGTGCTAGTACTACTACGGTGGATGTTACTGTTAAAGCGGATACTTTTATTGATGGTACTGATGTTGATAAGAAGTATTCTGACTCCGGTTTTTTCCAATGCGCAGTTTATGACCAATGGGAAAGATTGAATCCGGTTACTGTTACATTAACGGTTAATGGTGTTAGTTATACTCGTACATCAGGTAAAGATGGATTAGTCAAATTGAATATCCGTTTACAACCTGGTGAGTATGCTTTAACTGTCCGTTTCCTTGGTGATGCTAAGCATAATGGTTCTACTTTAACTAAGTTGGTTCGTGTACGGCAGGATATTGATATGATTACTACGAAAGCGGATGGTGGTTATACTATTCCGTCTAATAATCGTGGTTTCATTGAATCCAAAATATATGCTGCATTCTATGAGTATCCATCTAATAAAAAGAATAATTTTGTGTATGATATACCACCTTGGGATTGGATACTGACATTGGAAGAAGGAGTGAATTTTTATGATATAAAATTTACTAATTATGAAATCACTGAATCTGATGGTCGTGTTAAAACTGCAAAATTCACTACTAACCAATATATGGATTTAACATATGGTCGGGCATGGGTTTATATCACTTCACCGTATCATGAGAACTTCGGTGGTAGGGTATTAAAAGTGGATTATGATAAAAGTACTGGTTTGTATACTTATCAATGCCAAGATGGACGCCGTCAATATATCAGCAAAAGAAGAATGATGGGTGCGGGAGAGAATACTACTGTTTATGAATTATTACAATTACTTTTAATGTCACCAGCATGGCATAAAAAAGGAAATCCTCCTAAATCAAATTTAGTAGAAAACTCTAAAAAACATGCTGAATTATTAAGTGGTTTGCATCCTATTGGGGATTATGATAATCTGAAATTAAGTCCAGTATTGAAAGGTGATAATCCATTTAAACAAAAAGTGGGGCAGTATCTTGCTTATGATTCTACTATTGACCAAATTACTAATCTTGCGAAGAATGGACAATATCCGATTGATGTTTGGTTTGACCCGTCCGGGATATGCCATATCGACCCCATAGACCTTGACAAATGGTTAAAACAAGGTATACGATTGGTACATAGTGATTTAATCAGTTATAAATATGGTTTTGATACAACCAATATCTTGACTGGTGTAACATTAAAAAGCAAAGACGAAGAGAATGCAAGTGGGTATTATGATGAATTTGCTGAGTTGACTTATTTCTTCGGTGTAAACTTTGGTATTGTTGATCCAGTTACAACACAAACATCATCTGCTGGTGGAACTTCATCATCTGATACATCATCCACATCAACATCTACTAGTGGAACTGCAACAGGTAATGGGGTAGTAATCAATCCAAAAACTGGATGCAGAGATAATAGTGGAGCAAACATTCCTAAAAACATGCCAATCGTAATCAGTATAGATAATATAGGCACATACAGTCAAGATATGCAATTCATGCGAAATGTTAAATCTGCTTTACAAGGACATGGATATACTAATGTAACTATCAGTGGAGTAGGACCAGGTTATCACAATAAAGATGTTGAAAGAGCATCACCTAACACTTGCTGCTTAACTATTTTTGGTGGTTACTGTGCATGTACATTTAGTGATTATTGGGGTTATTTGAAATCAAAAATTAAATCAGGTGTAAAAATTGTTGCTGGATTTACGAACATGCCTAATTATCATGCAAACAAGCCATCGTCTATAAATCCGAATGGTACTCATTTAGATAAAATTACTTGGCTTCCAAAACCTTGGGATATGAGTTGTGGTATCAGTGGTTTATCAAATCCTGGTCAAAAGATATTGAATGCTGGTGTGAATTGGGTTTATGGGGATACTGCTCAAGAATTAGCGGATAATCTTGCTAAAGGTAATAGTGGTGGTTCAGCAACAACTACTACTACATCTACAGGTTCTGGTTCATCTAATACTACTACTACTGTTGTGGATACTGTTGCGACTTATAATAAAGCATTAGAAGCAGTAAGTCAATCAGTAAGGGATTTATTAAGTTTCGAGATTGAATTGCCTTTAAACAATCCGGTTTTTAAAAACTTACATACTAATCAGATGTTATGGACTGAATTACCAAAAGAGTTCAAGTTAAGGAATCTTAATGAGATTTTTAAGATAATGAAATCTTGGAAGTCTGCTCGTGGAATACCTTATCAAGAAAATAGGTGGTATGTTGAGAAATTAGTTATTAAGCATGATGGTAAAGGACCTATTGCAAAGATTACTTTAAATCCATTCCCATCAAGTTATTCTGTTTATAGTAATGCTGTTAAGTCTTATGCTGAGGCTTATGACCAAGCATTCAAACAAAACACTACTAACAATAATACCACAACAAACACAACTCCTACATCAACAGGTGCAGGCCAACCAAGGCTCGGAAGAGATTCTACAGATACAAACAGTATGCGAGCAATGAGTGGAGGTTACAGAGGAAATGCAGGAGATAATAAAAACTTTGATGCTGCAGCTAAAAAAGGATATGCTCAGCAAGGCCGTAAATACTATGATTGGGCGAGACAATATTCAACACCTCTTGCATTAGCAAAAGCATTGGTTAGTAGATTCCATTATGTTGGTTATAGTGGTAATCATCATGCAAATGCAGAAGTAACTCACAATAATGGTGGAACAATCAACTGTAACTGTTATGATGCTTGTAGATTAGTTAAATGTTGTTTTGATGCAGCCGGTTTCGATTGTGTAGTAATCACAGGTACAATTTACCAAGGAGGACATGGTTGGAATGCTGTTAAACATAATGGTAGATGGTACAGTTTTGATTTATGTTACCCTGTAACGGGTAAAGAATGGCAGGGAACGAACAGTTTAAGGTTGTGTAAAGAATGGTAGATGTATATGGTACAGATATTAATAGTAATTGGAGTTTTAGTGATGGTGACATTAATTTAGTTACTGATAAAGCGAATTTAGGTCAAGCAATAGTTAATCGGTTAAAAGCCGATTTAACTACTTTTATTTTTTATAATCGTTATGGTGGAAACTTGTTTGAACATTTTGGGGATAAGAACAATCCGAATATTCATGAGTATATTAAAATTGAAGTGGAGAGTATCTGCAAACAAGACCCCAGAATCAAACAAGTAGAATCCACAGTCACTAAAACAGATAGTGAAACAATAACATTAGATTTAAAATTATTAACTATTTCATCTGATGAAATCATAAGATACAATCTCATTTTAAATAGTGACAATAGTATATTCATCAATGAAAATAGTAGTGAATTAAGCGATAGGAGTATATAAAAATGCCATTAGGAGACGAAAGTTTTTATACAGTCGATGGGGAAGAAATCAACCGTACAGTATTAGTACAACACAGTATTGATTTATTCAATGAAAAATACCCTGATAGCAAAATAACAGATTTCAACGAAGGGTCAGAAATAAGAAATATATTAGAATCATTTGCATGTGACATATTTCATTTAGAATTAGATAATCAAAGCATTCTAAGAGCATGTTTTTTATCAACAAGTTATGGTAGATGGCTTGACTTATTCGGTGAAGAACTAAACACACCAAGAGACTACGGCAGTATAAGCACTGGTAATGTAGTATTCACTATTCCTGAACCAGCAACACAGGAAGTAACAATACCTGACGGAACAATACTATTAGACAGTGAAACAGGTATTGAATTTGCCACGAATGGTGAAGTAATTATTGCTATTGGTGAAACTAATGTAACTGCATCAATACAATCAGTTATAATTGGTGTAGGTGCAAACAGTCGAGCAGATAAAATAACAGTATTCAGAGATAACCCTCCTGTGAATGGATTAACAGTTACAAATCCAGAACCCGTAACTGGTGGAAGAAATGCTGAAATAGACGAAGATTACCGTAACAGATTATTACAAGTAAGAGCAGAAGATAACTTTGGAAGTATACAATATTACATTAATTTAGGTGAATCTGTTGATGGGGTGCATGATATAATATTATCTGACTCAAAGGATTACACTGCGAAAATCATTGTTAATGGAGATGCAAAACCCTTGCCTAATGATGTTTTAGCAAATGTGGCTACTAAGTATTTAGATACATCAAATATTGTTTATAACCATAGTTTTGAAGTAGAATCAGTTGATTATACTGATTTTAATTTGGAAGTTGAAATAAGTGTAAAAGAAGAGATTGATAAAGATATTATCACAGATATACTTGAAGTGTTCTTCGATGGTGGGGATTATACCTTGCTTAGTACTGCTGGAAATGTCTTAATATCAAATAATGGTTTGAACATTAATGACCCTGTAAGTAAATATCAATTAATCACTGCTATTGAAGAGTTTCCTGCTGTATTACAAGTTACTAGTATGACTAGTAATAAAGAGAATTTTAATAAAGTTACACCTGATACTGGTACTGTGTTTAAGTTAGGTACTGTAAGTATTACTCAAAATGTCGAGGAATAAATTATGTACATTGAAAGTTTAACTGAAAGATTAAACAATCCCGAACTATTAAAAGAGGGTAACCCTGGTCGTATGGTATTAGATGGTACAATCTGTGAATATCTTGAAAATTATGATAATCATATTTACGATTGTTTCATCACCAGGGCAACTGGTAAGTATTTGGATCTACATGCTAGTGAGTATGATATTTTCCGTCGGCCTGGTGAGTCTGATGTTAGTCTTCGTAATCGTTTACTTGTGGAGATTCGTATTATTCAGAATACTGATAATATATTGGATTTGTCTGAGAATTTATGGGTGTATTTGGATGATGTTTTAACGGATAAGAGTGTTTTGACTAGTCGTAATCCTTATTTGAAGGAGTTGCATGATGAGGGTTATGTGTTTATTGTGTCTAGTGCGAATAAGGATTATATTAAAGGGAAATTCTTATTGGATGATATTCTATTTGTATAAAAAAAGGAGTGTATATTTTATGGGTATAGGTGTTTATTTTAGTGATGAGGAACTCATTGCTAATTTAAGACAAGAGTTTGACCGTGATGAGCAGTACAGGATTAATTTCCAGCAATGGTTGAATACTGCACGGTATACTAATCAGGGTATTATTTTGACTGTGGAGAGTCGTAAGTTCCTGATACACGAATATACTGGGACAGTAATCAAGGAGATAGTAGTATGAATAATAAAATGTTGACTGTTGAAGATGCTAATGGTGTATTGGAGCATTTTGGTAAAGCAGTATTAGATTATTATACATTAGATACACGATTATTGACTGATATTGATTGGTTTGCTTATGATTTCATTACTGTCAGCAAAAGCAGTGGTAGTTTTAGTTTTAGTATTAATAATGGTTTATGGACTGGTGGTTACTATGTCACTACGAATATTCAATCTCCTACTGTTACTGGTGATGAAAATGGTTTAACTGTCACAGGTACTGGTTTAGAGTATGTGGTATTAGTTTTAGAAATATCTTCTGATTTTAGTTTTAATGGTACTGTTTTCGAGTTACCTTACCGTCCAGTTCATTTTCCATTCATGAAACCTTTTTATGAAGAAAAGGTTTTTACTGTGGGTTTGGTGGATAAAAATGATAATCCAGTCGTGAATGAGCCGGTTATTGATAAGGTGACTGGTGAAACTTTGACTACTGATAGTGAGGGTTTAGTTACTCTCACTGCGCCAGTTGGTAAAGGTGGTTTGCAGGAGTATGTTATACAAACTTCTGGTGGGGTATTGTATCGTTTGAAGTATATGAATGTTAAAGCTGATTTGCCAGCAGTATTAGTTAATGAGATTATTTTTCGTAATAAGAAACAATTAATTAGTTTCAAGTTTTTATTTGATGGTACTATTTCTGATACGATGTTGTTTGATGATAATGATATTGTTTTATCTGTGAATGGTACTGATTACTCGGTGAATAGTTATAGTGATGCTGTTTTTGATTTCTTGGTTGATTTGGAGAATGTGGGTACTGATACTGTTAGTATGGTTTTGCATATTGGTGGTAATGAGTATTTGAATATGGCTAAATTTATTTTTGTTGAGTCTTTGTCTTATTTCACTACTGATGATGAAGAAACATTAATTAGTGAATTGTCTGATAGTGATGGTGCTGATGTTATCATTTATACTGGTACTGAATTATCTGGTATGGTGAATGTTGATCGTGAAGTTGAAATCCGATTCACTGATAATGTTAATGGTGGAGGATTCAATATTAATAATGATACTGTATTGGTTACTCCATCATTTGAGAATGTTAAAATTATCATTGGGAATGATGCTAATTTAACAGTTGATGGGGGTAGTTTTATTCATACTGAAAGTACTGTTATTAAAAATAATGGTGCTGGTACTATTACGGTTAAAGATTGTAGTTTTGTTGATAATTATGCTTGCATATCAAGTAAGAGTAATGTTGTTTTATCTGATTGTGTTTTTGAATTAAGGGATAATGATTATTTGGATACTAAAACTGTTGCTTTTGTTGAGTGTCTTGGTGATTTATCAGTGAATTATTGTAGTTTCAATATTGGTTTGAATGTTGAAAGTATTGGTTTTGGTTATTTATTCTTCCGTATTAGTCGTACGGGTAATGTTAATAGTGTTAGTGGTGCTAATTTACTTGTTAATGAGTCATTCCCAGTGTTGAAAAATACATCTGATGTTAATGTTGAAACGGAACGGTTTAATGTGACTGGTAAAACTAATAAATGTATCGTGTGGACAGTTGAGAACACAAACACTGTTTATAGTAATGATTTAGGAGTTGAATATAATGTATAACAGTTCTGATAAGATTATGGACTCTGATTTAACTAATTTGTCTTATAAGCAAGGTGTTAATCGTAGTTTCACTATGAGTGAAGTGTTGACGGGTGGTTTATGGCATGTGATTACTGGTAATGGTTTTTATAAGTGTATTCCATTGTTTAATTGTGATATTATTACTTCATCTGATAGTAGGGATAGTGTACTTGATGATAATCAGTGTTTAATCACTATTGGTGAATCTGATACAATCATTTCATGTGTTAGTGATGATACTGGTGGAATACATTATCATAATATTATATTATATGCTTATACACCTTACACGAAATTAGATTTAACTGATACGGTACTTGTTTACTGCATTGTTTATGATGAATACTTGAATACTTTGAATAATGTACTGGTTAATGTGGTAATTGATGGGTCTGTAACAAGTCAAATTCGTACAAGTAGTAATGGTATTGCAAGTTTCACTGTGAAAAATCCTTGCACTATCAAGTTTGTTTATGATGAAACTGAAAGTAATATCTTAACTATAACGGAGGATTAAAAATATGGATTATTTGGATTTTAGAGATACTATTGATTATAATAAGTTTAATGCATTAGTATATCTTTTAAGAAAGTTTAAGAAACTAACAAGTGAGTTAGAGTTAGGTGCTTATGATATTAATACTGATTATTATGGGAGTTTCCATTTTACCGAGGGTTTTGTACCTGTTGGTAATAATTGGATACTTGAAGATAATGTTACTGTAACTGGTAGTAATGTTTTGCTTAATTCTTTTTATACTTTTGTGTTTGCGGTGGTTGATGTTAATACGAGTGGTGTGGTTAATAAGCGATTGATACGGGTTACATCGGAGTCTACTGGTGAAACTGGAACACTTGAATTAACGATACCATCTGATTTGATTGGTACTGATGAAGTAATACTACCTAATTTCACTTTGGAAGTAGTGTTTGATGAGCATGAGTATTATACACCGTTACCAGATGTTCATTTGTCATTATCTGTTGATAAACAGATTATTGATGTGGGTGAAGTTGCAACAATTACAGGTTTATTAACTGATAGTACAAGTACACCTGTTGAGAATGTTAGTTTACCTTTAAATGTTGATGGTACTACTGTTACTGTAATTACTGATAGTACTGGTGAGTTTAATTATGCTTATACTGGTACTGGAACACGGGGTAAGGTGTTGGTTTCTGCTTTGGGTGAATCTGTGTTTTTCTATGATGGTTTAATTAATATAATGGGTGCTACTGTTACTGGAAACAATGTCTCTATAGGAAAGATTGGTACTTGGTTATTTACTACTGGTGATGTGGTGATTGATTGGGGTGATGGTACATCAGATACAGTGAATAATCCGAATGTTCCCTTATCACATGTATATAGTGATGGGTTATCAGAACATTTGATAATATTTGATGGTACTGTTACAAGTCTTGGAAGCGGGTGTTTCGAGGGGTGTTCTGGTTTGACTAGTGTTGTTATTCCTGATTCTGTTACCATTCTTGGAAATTCTTGTTTCAATGGGTGTTCTGGTTTGACTAGTGTTACTATTCCTGATTCTGTAACCCGCCTTGGAAGCGGGTGTTTCGAGGGGTGTTCTGGTTTGACTAGTGTTACTATTCCTGATTCTGTAACCCGCCTTGGAAGCGGGTGTTTCGAGGGGTGTTCTGGTTTGATTGATTATGAATTGTACTGGGAAACATCACCCATAACATACGACTCAAGGAAAATGCCTGTGAATAATGGTACTGTTTTCACGATTCCAACCGGTACAACATCAATATATACTGATGCTGGTTATCCAGTTGCAAATCTTGTTGAAAGAGGCGAATCACTAACACTAACCTGTGATAAACCACTCATACAAAACAATGAAACATCAACAATAACAGCCACATTAAAAGACACTGGAACACCATTAACCAGCAAAACACTAAACTACCAAATAAAACATGGAGATACAATCATAACAAGCGGAACAAAAACCACCAACAACAATGGACAAGCAACCATACAATATACTGGAACAGGTATAGGTGAAGTTACGATTGAAGTGAAATATGGTAATACAACTCAAAACTCATTCAATATCATCGATGCAACATACATCGACAACGGAGTCAATTACCTAAACAGACTAACATCAACAACAGTAACCAACGGAATACAATTAACAGCACCCGTAGACAACTATGGTATGATGTATTTTTCTGAAAACAGTTCCGCATCATCAACATTTTATTTAGAACCTAACTCAATCTTTGAATTTGACATTATAGAGTACGATGGTACATTTATTATACGATGTGATAGTACATCAGAGAATCAGCAATTATTCACACATACAGATGTAACTGCCCCGTGTCATGTTAAAATCATAAATAAAGGAACTAATATTGAATACTTTATAGATGGGGTTAGATATAATAAAACTGGTGTAACAAGTGATAATAGAAGATTAACCATTCGTGTAAATGCTAATGGTATATTAACCTATAATAATCTATGTTATTATGGTTATGTTCAACCAACACCTGTACCTGACACGATACTTGTTACTGGCACCTCCATCATAGAAAAGGGTGATACTGATATGTTAACTGCTTGTTTATTGGATGGTAGTGTACCTGTTGAGGGTGAAACTTTGTCTTATGAGATTAAGCATGGGGCTACGGTTATTGATTCTGGTTCGGATACTACTGATAGTAACGGTGAAATCAGTATATCATATACGGGTACTGGTGTTGGTGATGTCAGTGTTGAAGTCAGTTATGGTACACTTCTACAAAAAACATACAGTATAGAAGATTGCATTAACTATGATAGTTTAACATCTGCAAGTGGTAAATGGACTATTCCAAGTGGAGTAACAAGTCAATACAGTTCTGATGGTTGGAAAGTATCTGCAAATGCCTATAAACAGATTAAATTGACAGAAAAACTCACATCGGATTGTAGTGTTGAATTCACAGTAGTAGATTACAGTACACCAACATCATCATATACCCCAGTCATCGTTTATGCATACACCAATGGAGAAACAACCCCAAACCAAATGATAATGATGAATTATTTATCAAGGATTGATGTGTTAGGAACATCAATAAATCATGCATTAGTGAAAGGAGCAGTCTACAAAATCGAATATACTGCTTCGACAATTAAGGTTTATGAAAACGATACATTACTGGCTTCTGCTTCAAATAGTGTTGGGTTACCTACAAGATTTGAGTTCCATATGGGAGCAAATGGCCGATATGCAATCTACAAGGATTTAAAGGTTAAACCGTTATAATGGTTTAACTTTGATATTTCTTACTTGTCCACTTGTATTATGTGATTTCCAAGACAAGACATTTAACAATGTATTCAAAGTAACACCATTGAAGTTAGTTACTGTTATATCATTGTTAAAATTGAATGATGTACCATCATAACTCATAACTATTGGTTGCCAATCGTTACTAATTGTAACTGCCGAACCAGTAGTGATTGAATCAGTACCATTCCTTACATATACTTGATAATTTGAAGCATTAGAACCAACTCTACCAACAAGTAATGCTTTACTGTCACTTACACCAATACGGAAGAACAAACTGTTGTTTGATGTTTGTGTGAATAATAATTCACATTCTATTTTCCAATTTGATGGTAAAGTGTAGTCTAATGTTTTTACAACTGTATCATCGTAATGGTCAAGGAATGTACCCATATATGTTTTTAGACAATCTTCAACTACGAATGTTTTTTGTAGAAAGATACAGAACATATTTCTTACAACCCCATAAAAAAAAGAGGAGGAAAAAAAACAAATGAAACCCAATATAATACACGAAGAATGCCCAAACCAAACACACTGCACCCATGACGAAGAAAAATGCTGTTACCTAAACAAAGAAAAACAATGCATCATCAAAACCAATAAAATAAAAGGAGAACACAAAATATGAGTGAAAAAAGAACACTAAACGACGAAGTAACAATACTCGTCAAAGACGAAATACAACAAATAGCATTCCCCACCGAATGCGAAATAACACACATCTACACAGACGGAAAAGTCGACATCATCAGCACATTATACGGTGAAATCCATTACATCACAACACATGGAAAAACACCAGTAATAGGAGACAAAGGAATATTAATATTCCTCGAAAACAACTACGACAAAAGGAGAGTAATAATATGATTATTTTAGATTGGATACGGAATATTTTAATGAATAATAAAAAGAATGCTCGTTTAATCACAAAAGATTTAACTAAAACTTTTGGTGAAAAAGACCCTTTAGAAATAGGTTTATTTGAAGCTAATACTCCATTATCTGATAAGAATATTACTATTGAGATTAATGGTGTTACTTATCAAAGGAAAACTGATAGTAATGGTATTAGTAAATTGAATATTAATTTACCTGTTGGAGTGTATGATGCTCATGTATGTTTTGAAGATGATGATTATAATTATGTGAATGCTTATTGTAAAGTAACTGTTAATCCAGTAATCACTACTCAGGATATGAAAATGACTGAACATGATGGCAGCCAGTTTATTGCTATTGCTTCAAGTGTCACTGGTGTTAGATTATCTGGTGTTAAAGTATTATTCACAATTAATGGTGTTACTTATGAAAGAAGTACTGATATGGTTGGTGAAGCAAAACTTAATCTTAATTTAAACAAAGGAGATTATGAAATAACCACTACTTCATTCAAAGTAACCAAAAAGAACACGATACATATAGATGAGAAACCTAAAAAAGTTACAAGAATGGATGGGGTAAACATTAGTAAAGCATTCAGTGACAAGACAGCATACCAATGTGCAGTCTATGATGATGTGGGTCGTGTCGGTGGAACAGTAACCATTAGTGTTAATGGTGTGGATTATGTTCGTAATAATGATGAAACTGGATTGTATAAATTAAACATTAACTTGCAACCAGGAACCTATCAATTAACTGCAAGGTATCATGGAGATAACGAGCATTTACCATCACAGATTATTAACAGTATTCATATTGTTGAAGACCCTAAAGAACCTGAAAAAATCTATAATCCTATTAAGATTCAATACCAACCAAACAGTTACACTTGCGGTCCAACCAGCCTTGCAATGTGTAGTCAAGTGTTAGGTAAATCCACAAGCATATCATCCTTTGCAAGTGCTTGTTATACTGATGGTTCTGGTACATCCCCAAGTAATCTTATAGCTGGTGCAAGGAAACTCGGATTTAAAGTAACACCAATCGGTAGAAGTTACAGTGCAGTGAAAAAGGCTATTGATAATGGAAAACCAGTAATTGCACATGTAATGACTATTACAATGAAATGTCTTGGATGGCAAGGTAATTATGGTCATTATGTTGTGATTTATGATTATGATGATGGATATTATCATGTGGCTGATCCAACTAAAGGTATTTCCTGGTGTTATAAAGACCAAGTTGATTATGCTACCAGAGGTTATGAGGGTATCCAGTATTATAGTGTGGAAAGGATTTAAACAGATTTTTTTTCCGATGATGCAATAATAAAATGATCTGTTTTAAAAAAAATATACTGTCTGTCATAAAGTAGCAGAAAATGTGAAACGATGAGACATTAAACTAAATTTTTTTAAATCTTTGAATATATTACCCACAATTTTTTGTGGGCGTTTTAGTTAAAAATAAGAAGAGTACAATCGACTAATTAATTATTAATCGCTTAATCATCATGTTTACACCATTTATGATGATTATTCTACTAATCACTTTTAATATTTTATATTTTTTTTTACCAGAACTTTTTTTTTATTGTGGAGGAAAAAATTTTTGGATTTGTGGTAATTTTTATATACTTGATATGGGTATATTGTATATTATCACAGCAGTTGACCTGGTCATATTTTGCCAGGTCTTTTTTTTTATGAGACATCATATAACAATGTTATAAAATGTTCCTATAAAGTGAAAAAACATACCTCAATCATAAAAAATATAAAAAAAGAAAAACTTACACAACAATATAAGTGTAAGTATTCAAAATTCCATAAAACTATAATGAATAGTACTTTTAAATCTTGAATACTTATAAAATGCTCTACCACAAGAGCCAAAAAATATAAGATACAAGATGATTAACTATGAAAACAGATGACGAAATACTAAACGAAATCCACATAATCAAAAATCACAAAAACAACACAATAAAAAACTACAGAAAAGCAGTAAAACAATATTGTGGATTTCACCAAAAAACATTAAAAGAATTATTAAAAGAAGCAGAAAAAGAAGAAGACCAAAACATAAAATGGAAACACCGAAAATTAAAAAACAGACTAATACAATACAGACAATACCTAATAGAAAACTACAGTAAAAAAAGCATCAACACATACCTCAGCCCCATCATCATGATCTATAACTACTATGAAATAGAACTCCAACCATTACCAAAAATAGATACTCGTAGATTAAAACAATCCCCACCAATCAGTTACAAAGACTTACCGGATAAAGATGTTATAAGAGCAGCATTAAATATAGCATCACCTGTGATGAAACCATTAATATTATTTATGGTCAGTAGTGGTTGTGCTAAAGCGGAAACATTAAACTTAACCATCCAAGACTATATCAATGCCACACGAGAATATCATAACACTAACAACATTTACCAAGTGATAGATACACTCAACCAGATTGATGATGTTGTCCCTACATGGGAAATACTGCGAGTCAAAACCAATAAATATTACACCACATACTCCAGTCCAGAATCAGTACATGCAATAAACAATTACCTGGTCAGCAGAAAAGACCCATTAACACCAGACAAAAAATTATTCAAAATAGGAAACACCACATTCACATTAAACTTTGAAGAAATAAATGATGAATTGGGCCTTGGATACATTGGTAAATATCGTAGGTTCAGAAGTCATATGATACGGAAATTCCATGCATCAGCATTGTATAATGATGGTATGGCTTTGGATAAGGTTAATGATTTGCAGGGTAAGACAAAGAATCGTACGGATAGTGTTTATTTTATGACTAATCCTGAAGATTTGAAATATGAGTATGTTGAGCATTTGCCGGTGTTAACTATGAGTAAAGATGTTGAGAAAGTAACTGTTAAATCCCCAGAGGTGCAGAAGATAGAAGCTGAGAATCGTGAGTTATTGGATAAAAATAAAGCATTGTCTAATAAGGTTGATAGTATATTGGACCGTTTGGATGCTTTGGAAGAGATTAGTTGGGATGAAGTTAAAAAAGAGTATTAATAAATATACTAATTAATTAGTGAGGTAATTGGAAATGGTTAATGATATTTTTATTGATAACAAAAAAATAGGTACAGCATATAATGTAGAAATTTCTCAAAAAGAAGAATATAATTTGTGTGATGACTGTATACATTTAAGCCATTACAAATACGATAGAGAAGTTGATATTGTATGTGATAAAGGACATGAAGCAAGATTATACCCGTCAATTATAGGTTGTGATGATTTTGAAAGAGAATCCATTTAATTTTGGAAGTCCATTATATTTAAACTTAGAAGCAGAAAAAGTCGATGACATATTATATTTAATCATGCCTGATAGTCCATATGATCCATTAAAAATAATTGTTAAACCAGATTATGATATTGATACTGTTTTAGAGTTTGTGAAAAATCATGTGCCAATTACTGTTTATTATGAGATTATTGTTGAAAATGATTTTAAGGTGATTGAAAATGAATGAATATACTCATAAGGACTGCATTCACTACTGGGAAAAACTACATGATGAATTTGAATGTGGAGAAGGTCATTGGTGGTGGGAAACTGGTTGTGATATTGATGGTGATGTTGATACATTAATAGTATGTGAAAAATTTGAAAAATAAAGGTGATTAAATGAGTCAACGATTTATAATGTATAGTACTGGAGATTCTTTTACTGTAGACGATAAAGAACATGAGATGCCTCCAATACATTTTACTATTGAAAACCAAGCAAAAAAATTCTTAAATTTTTTGAATAATCAAGAACATGAAAATAAAAAATTAGAAAATCGATTAAATCGTTATGAATACAAAATGGCAAAATCACAACAAGCCCAAGAAAATTTAGTATCTGAAATTAAAAATAGAATAAAATACCTACAACAAACAGAATTTAAATATATGGAAACTGAACGAGTAATTTCTATCATGGAATTAAAATGGATGTTAAATTTAATTTCTTCGGGAAGTTGTGAAGTTTACGAGACTAAGAAAACTATCGATGAAATCGAAGCATTAAAAAAACAAAATAAAGAATTAAAAGAATATATTCGAGAAGTGACACGTTTAAAAGATGATGAATTTACGTTTACAGTTACAGAAAACAAGATGGAATTATTTAAAGATGAATTGTATATTAAAGATGCTCATACTAGGGTAGAAATGATTAAAGGTAGAATGTTAAAGATTACAGTTTATCCTCCAAGGCATGCACCAATGAGTTTTTGTTATCATATTACAGGGAAAACATTTTTTCATTAATGCTAAAAAAAATATTAACTATCAACACATACAGTAAACATGATGGTGTTAAAAATGAAAAAAATATATTGTCGAAAATGTGGGTATAAAGTATTTGATTCAGATACGGAATATTGTCCGAGGTGTGGTACTCGATTGAATGATTATGCTGAAGTGAAAAGTATTGAAAAGAGCCGTAAGACTAGAAATATATTATTAGTATGTTTATTAATAGTTGTTATTGCTTTTGCAGGAGTATTAACATATACTATGTTTTTCAATGAACAATACCAAACAGTAAATGTAAGTGCATCTGCAACCCTTGAATTACCTGTCGGTAATGGATTAAATACTACTATTGAAAATGGTATTCTCACTATTAAAAATGGTAAAGGAGTTGTTATTACAAGTTATAATAGTAACCAATCCAGTTTAACTTCAGGTTTTGCTTTTGCAAGTGTTAAAAGCGTGGCCGTTGGCGATACACATAATGATAATCAGATACATGAAACAACCATTAATGGTAAAACTGTTTATAGTATTAGTATTTTTAATGATACTACTCATGATAATATCATTATTACTACACCTAATAAAGATTTAACATTGAAAATAGCAGATAGTGTTAAATACAACACCAATATTGCTAACAATACCAATAATACTAATGGCACATCTAATAACATGAATAATGGTAATAATAAGCACATTTATGGTTATGCTGATGATGGCACACCATTTTACAGTCAAGCAGAACTTGAAAAATATGTTACTGAAAAAGGCGGTTATGCTTCTTACGATGATTATTTAAAAACACAAAATGCTCCTGATGGTGTTGCTTATTATGATGGTCAACCGTATTATATTGATGGTGATCGTTATGTTGATGGAAGTGGAGCTGGCAGGAGTAGTAGTGAAGGTGGGGGTAGTTCAGGAGGTGGGAGTGCAACTCCAACTTAAAAAGAGTATCCCAAATTTAATTATTTTTTGTGTAGGATGTGTTAAATATGTTTTTATTCAATCGTAAAAAAATAGATAAACAAAAAAAAGCTGAAAATAAAATCAAAGAATTTGCTGTGTTGGGGATCTGTTTTGAAAATGAAAAACAAGCAGACGAATTTTTTGAAAGAATTAAAGGGGATATCCGTTTTGATAGAGAAGCCCAAGATAATTTAAGAAATAAATTAATTATTGAAGTAATCAATAATAAAACTAATATTCAACATAAAAATGAAATAATTGAATTACTTATTAAATTATGGGATGATTGCAAACTTTCTCGAAGGAATGTTAGTAAAATATTTGATGAATTTGGAGTGTTAAACTCTGAGCAGTTAGCAGGATATGTAATTAAACAAGTGCAAATAAGACATAATATAATTATTGGCTATGCTCGAGGGGCTAATATGGTTAAAATAAAAACTAATGTAGAGTGGGAACCTCCTGAAAAAGAAATAACTATGGATGAACTCCTTTCAAAAGATTTAGATGCATTCATAGGATGGTTAGTCTCAGTAAATGGTAGTTTGATTTTTTTTAAGAGATGATAAATAATTAATTTATATTTTTTTCATTATTTTTTTTTATACAGTTTACTAGTTTTCATTAGTTATTGTTGAACAGTAAAAAATAATCCCCATGTGTTTTCATTTTTTGTACTGAACAAACTACTAATAAGATACTTATTTTATTAAACAAATGCTTTAAATTGTCTTATAAAAACATTTAAATATATATTTTACCAATATAATAATGAAGACAAAAAAATTAGTATGGTACTTGTCAAATGCTCTCACATTAGATTTTATATGTCATGAGCAACAAAAAAAGTATTATGTAAAAGTGTATGGTCATAGGTGTTGGCGCACCTCACATACCTTTGGTTACATAAAAAATCAGATTACCACGCAAGATAAAATGAGTTTTGTAACCTATAATAATATAAGATTAAAATGCTATATAAATGTTTCAAAATGTCTTTTAGATATTTCATATATAGCTCCACATGAAGTGGCTGGCTCTCCTATCCTAGCGAGAGCTATCGACAATTTTTACTCATTTTTAAATAAAATAAAAAAATTAAATTATAATTTTTCAACAGTGATTATTCCTGTTTCATCATTAAGTATCCATTTGATACTGTCCCCAGCAGTTAATTCTAATTTTTCAACTATTTCACGTGGGATTCCACATCTTAATGAATTATATTGGGGGTTTGCATAGTTCACTTTTGTTGCATAATTACTCATTTTTTTAATCTCCTATCACTTCATTTATTATAATGATTGCTTTTTTAGTAACTATTATAATATATAAGGTTCCTGAATTATATATTTTATGTTTAAGCAGTGTAAACTATAATAAATTTAATAACTATAATAACAGTAACTTTTATATATCAATAAAATCATAAATATTAATGCAAAAGAATTTACGATATTGGCGTATCTAGATTCTTTTAGTAAAACCACGCAAGGTAAAATAAAATGAAAATAAATACAAATAAATGCTCTATCTTTATAGATGGGGCAACAATCGAATATAATGGGTTAAAATCAATACTAACCCAGAATATTGTACTTAAAAGACAAGTACAAGAAATAAGAACTACTTTTAAAAGCGGGGAAGGAGGTATCGCATGAGCCCTCACTTCAGAAATATATACCTATGCAATGGATCAAGTATGACCATGCATCGTGACCCAAACAGTGTAGAAGTCAATGCATCACTCACTGAACAAGAATTTATTGAAATTATACTTAATAGTCAATATATTAATGCGATAGGTCATGATGACTTAGCAGCACACTTATCCAAAATAACAGGTAAAAAAATCAATAAACACAGAAGAAACATAAAACTAGGGTATGATGATGCAGCAATTGTTGTGAGTATGACACAACGATTGCCAGAAAATCCTAAAAATGTAAAGTACAAAGGTAGAACAATCTACACTTTGAAACGATTCCGGAAACAAACCCCTGAAGAGTTAGCTGAATCACAGCAAGCAATCAATTGCTTATGCGGAGTTGATTCAGCATGAACACTACTTTTGAAAAATTTACTCCTAATAAGTTAGGGGATATCCATAGGGCTATCAGCCATGATATAGTATTATTACAACAAAAAATGGCTGAAGACATGGGTAGAGTAGGATATTTAGATATTCTGCCTAGAAACTTTGACATATTGCCTATTGAAAAATGCAGCATTCATGATGTTCAATTATTAGAAGAACTCCATGAAAAAGCCTGGGATTGCCTCTGGACGAAAGAAAAAAAAGAAGCAAAGGACCTTAAAAGGTTCAATGCTGAATTTAAATTCTGGAGTTTCATGGATGTTTTAACGGATGATGAAAGAAACTCATTTTTTAATAAAGTAAATATGAGTAGTCTTGAAATTATCCAACAAATGATGGTCAATCCTAATTTTTTAAATGAGGTGAAAATATGAGTGAATCATATTTCACTGAGGAAGATAAACTTGTTAGAGTATCATTCCCAAAATGGACCAATAAAGAAACATCCGAAATGTCTCATATTATGTACACTAAAGACTATGAAGTCAATTGTGTACAACGCATCGGATGTGATGGAAAACTACACGATGCCTGGTTAGTCCCAAGAGCAGATATTCCTAGGATAATCGAACAATTATTCAGAAAAAGAATAGTTGTTGAAGTACAAGCTGAGGGTCATTACCGTGCCTCAGTAAACTTTGTATATGATTATCCAGCATCTCAAATTTTAGAAGTCTGCAGGCGGTTTCATCGTAACAAAAAAGAGGTGAAAGAATGATTTTTAAGAAAAAACCTCTTAAAGCGAAATATCCATTAACTCCTGCTGAGCCTACTCACAGACATTGGACAATGTTTGATGAAATAATTGATTTGTGGATCTGTAACAAGAATGCTATATTATTAGTATTGATTGCATTCATGATATTAACCGTAATATTCATGATAGGTTTTGCTGCAGGAGCGGGACATTTCCGTATGTTCAGCACACCACAAAACACTTATGAACATCTTAGTCAGGTGATTTAATATGTATGGTCATTGGAGAGAGTATGATGAACTTCATACTCTCAGCTGGGACATTAGGAATAGTGCATGTGGGGAATGTGAATATGTGAATGATTGTAGGCATTACACTACAGAAGGATGCCCAAATCAAAGGTGATGCTAATGTGTATCTATGAAAAATTGTCTAATGTTCAATTAGCAATAATGAGAAGAAATATTAAAAAATCAGGTTATAACAAATTCAAAAAGTATCATTATCATACTTTAGATGATTTGATGCCTGCTTGTTTGGATGAATGTCATAAAGAGGGGTTAACTTTTTATTTTGATTTTACAACCAATCCTATGATTTACTTGCATGTGTGGAACTCTGATGAATATATGTGTTGTGGTTTATCCTCTCTTAAATTGCTTCCTCCTGATGATGACAAGAACAATAAGAATAATATTATTGTTCAGGATATGGGTGCAGCAGTTACATATCAAAAAAGGTATTTACTGCTTGATTTATTTAATATTTCTGATGTTGAATTAATCGACTCAGACATGAATGATAATCCAATTGAATCAACAAAAAACAAAAAATCATCAGTTAAAAAAGAAGGAGAAAAAGTTGATTTACCTATGGGTAAATTGATTTTACAAGCTAAAGATAAGCTTGTTAAAAAAGGGATTGATGAAAAAGAGATTACTTATAAAACATTAGAACAAACGGTTTTACGTTTGAAAAAATGGACTACAAATGAAAAAAGGTATATCTCAAATTATTTTTTAGAGAAAAGGGGAGGGAACTAAATGAACTCCATCCCTTCAATTATTTCTCATGTAATTAATGTTGATGGTCATTTATGGGAAGTAACCGGCAGTAATGGTACTACACATATTGTAGCTTATGACTGGGATGGTTGGATGTGTACATGTGAGGACCATTTTTATAGGCATTCTTTTTGTAAGCATATGAAAGTATGTGCAGCATCTGAGGGCATTATTTCTCAGAATTTATTTGTGGATGGTGCTATTTATGGGTGTTAAACCACCTAAGACTCAGCGTGTTTCTGCACGTATCAGTGATAAGACTAAAAGACAGTTGGATAAGTTGCCTTATTCAACCGCTGAAGTCATAGAGATTGGTGCGGAGTATGTTTCTAGTGAAGTTAATAAACTAGAATTCGAAAAAGGCGAACTTGAACTAAATATTGCATATTTAAAAAAAGAAATCGCAGAAAAAGAAGGTAAGTTAACTGCAATTAATAATCGTTTACGGATTGTTGCTCCCAGTAAAATTGATGATGAAACTTTGAATAAGATGTTGGTTTCATCTGCATCAGTTTATGTGAAAGAGTTAATTGATTCTTATGATGATGCTGGTGTTGCTTTGTCAAGGTTGAAGTTACCTAGTGCGAAGAGTAGTGTTAGATCAACTGGTAAAGAGTGGGGTTATGACCCTGATAAGTTTTTGGTTGAGGTGAAAAATCAGCTTGAAGATAAGTGTATGACAATTGTGTCAGACAATAATGATAATGATATTTAGAATTTTGTCTGACTGTCATGTCATACTGTCATACATTTTTTGATATATTATAATTATTTGTGTATGACAATAGTGTATGACATTAGTTGAGGGTATTATTATATTATTATATTATTATTATTTTATTTTTTTATTAATATATGATATAATATAACAATGTTAATATTTCACGAAAAGGAGGAAAAAAGACCATGTGTACTTTAGATGATTTCCAAAATGAAAAATTATTCCCTGATGGGGAATACACTGTTTGGGCAGAAAAAATAAACGAATTAAAAGTCGGGGATAAAATCTATCTAACCACATCTGAATTTGAGTATGATTGCATGTGCGGATGTTTCATGCAAGACATTAGCAGATGTGCAAAAGTAAAAGTAAAAATCTTGCATGAAGATTTATCAGAGTATGTTCAAGGCAAACACTTGAATGGTGGATGTTATGGTTTTGCTACTGCAGAAGTAGTTGAAATTTTAGAAATAGGATATTAAAATTAAAAGAGGTTATTCTCATGAACGAAAATAAAAAAGAAGCATTAAAAATGTTTTTAGAATACATATTATTTGAAGAAAACGGAAAAACAACGGAAGTTGAAACAATCGTTGAAACATATGTCAATAAAAAATTAAAAGACTACTTTGATGTAGTAGCAAACAAAATTGATGCAATCAATGATGAAACAAAAAAATTAAAAAAAGATTTCATCAAAGTACATGAAAAAAGTGTTGATGCTGCTCCAGAAATAGTAAGGGATGTACAAAAATCTGAGAACAAAATCAAGAAATCTAAAACTCATAAAACATCTCCTGAAAAAACAATGGCTGAACAAATTATTGATATTGTCCCAGAGTATACCAGTCAAGAAATAAAAAAAATATCTCGGGAATTGAAAAAGAAGTACAATAAACACATGACCAAAGATGAAAAAGATGAATTACTCCGTAATTACATTACTACACCAAAGTTAGCAAAATTGTTAAATAAACCCCGTAATAATGTTGATGCTAGTATAAGTCACTTAATTAGGGCAGGGGATATTCAACGATTCAAAGTGGATGAATCTTATTTAAGAAGTCCAGTTATTTTTTATAAGAAAAAAGAGGAGCCTATCCTTGAAAGGTCTATTGATGCGGAGTATAACTTCAGTCAAACCTATAAAAATCCTGGTTTTGAATTGATAAATAACAAATATATTAAAACAAAACATGGAAAACAATTCCCAATCACTGCACATCAACTAAAAGAATTATGTGAACTTACTAACGGGAGGATGCTCACAAATAAATTGTTCCTAAAGTGTGGTATGTATCTTACAAATGTTGGGGTTAATCCTTCTGAACATGAACAGATCATTTACCATTTATCAAAAGGTCATTTGAATATGATTTTAACTAAGTACACTAATTATCTGAAAAAGCATTATAATGCTCATTTTGAGGTTTATGATGGTACGTTGTTAGTGAATGGTAAAGATACTAAGCTTACAGTTAAAGAAGTTAAAAAAATGATTACGGATTATCCTTATGGATTTTCTGATAAAAAAATTGAAGAGTATACTAAAGCATGTATTGAAAAGTATACTTTTTGTCCTGCTGAGTGTATACGAGTAATTTTGTCAAATCATGATGATTATACTTTAAAGCATGTTTTGAAAAAGAAGGAAAAGTTTGTTGAGAATAATCCTCAAAAGAGGAGGAGTCTTGGAATTATTTAACGTTGAGAAAGGAGGGATGTGCCAATGATTTACAGAACAGTAATGAGGCATTTTTTTGTTCATGAAAAAAAGACCTTCTTGATTTAGTTAATGGATTTTTTTTATGTACTGTGAAAATGAGTAGCAGTACATTGAAAATCCATTTATAAGGATTATATATTTTTAAAAGTGGAGGTTATGCTTATGAATCAGGATATTACTGCAAATGATTTTCTTGATATGACTCTCAGAGACCTATCTGATTATCTTGAAGATAATGGTTATGATTCCGCAGTAATGGATGGAATGAATAAATATGGTAATCGTATGAGATTAAGAGTAACCTTAAAACCAATAGGGGATGATGATTTATGACAGCAATTAAATTTAAAAAAAGGTTTTATAAACCCATTAAAAATGGTGAAAAAACACAGACAATGAGGATACCTAAAAAAAGATTAGATTTAAAAAAATATGATTTTGCTACTTGCATCTTTGAAGATTGTCCTGAGCAAATTTATGTAACGATCACTGATGTAGGTTACAAATACTGGCAAAGTTTGACTGATGATGATGCGAACCGTGAAGGATTCGCTAATGTCGAAGAGTTGAAAAAATTTTTACGTGATATTTATCCTGATGTTCCGTCTTGGGGTAGATTGTATTATTACAGGTTTAAGGTTGAAGGAACTACTGAAAGGGTAGGGGAGTGAATTGTTATGGTTCTTTTGAAAGAACAGTTTGAAGCTGCTTTAAAAAAAGCAAGGGCGAATCGTAAACATGTGAAAACTATTAATAAAACCGGGTTTAAATGGGTTTGCAGAGCAAAAAATTCACATTATAAAAATAAGTATGTGTGGGTTTATCAACGAACAATCAATAATAAACGGTATAGTGTTTCTGCATCTACTTTATTGGGATTATATAATAAAGTCCTTGCTAAGGGGTGGGAATGGATTATATTGGATGTTGAAAAAGCAAAAGTTAGTGTTGATTTTGAGGGTGTGGATTGGAACTTGTTTCAACAAAATATGGGGGGTTGTTAAATGATTATTACTTTTGAAATAACTGCTGAGGATATTCAGCAAGCGGTGTTTAATGCTCATACAATAGGTAATATGTTAGGTTTGCCTTTTGAGGTTGTGGGTATGGGTAGTGATACTGTCCAGTTGACTATTGAGATATTGCCGGGGATGATTGATTCTGGTTTTGTTGAAGCTCCGTTTAATAAAGAGGGGTGTGTTGATTATAAATGGTTGTGTAATGAATTGGAGCATCGTAGAACTACTTTACAGAAACGAGGAAGAACATTATAAAGGAGTAATCTTATGGGTTTATTATCACAAAGCACAGGAATTGTAGAAGAACTACAAGTAAAAGCAAAAAATGACTTAACAAATAATATCCTTGAAGATGCAAGCCAATATTTAAAAGGAAGCCAATTAATGGAATTGAATAAAACATTAAATAAACATTTTGAAGGATATGAAATCTATGTTGAGAATAATGTGAATTTACATGAGAATTACAAAGAAGAGAATAAGGCTATTGTTGATACATATCTTGGGAATAAAAAATTAGAAGGTTTATCTCCAAGAACATTATCTTATTATCAAGAGTCAATAGAACAGTTCCTTGAATATGTGGATAAACATTTATCTGATGTAACTACCCAAGATGTAAGAGAGTACTTGGCTTATAGACAAAGTAGTGGTAGATGTGGTGCAGTTACATTAGATAGTATTCGTAGAAACTTGAATACTTTTTTTAACACTATTAACAATGAGGGGTTTATCCAGTATAATCCTATGGCTAAAATTAAAAAGATTAAATCTGCTAAAAAAGTCAAATCTCCATTCACAGAATTAGAGATTGAGAAAATGAGGGAAGTATTGAATAAAATGCCTGAAAATACTCCTTATTCAAAAATGTTGAAACTTAGAGACCAATCATTATTTGAATTATTGTTAAGTAGTGGTATACGGTTAAGAGAATGTGTCCAGTTAAATAAAACAGACATTGATTTGCAGAATCGTACATTTATCGTGTTAGGTAAAGGAAACAAAGAAAGAGTCTGTTATTTTAGTGTTAAAGCACAGTATTACTTAAATAAATTATTGAATTTTAACTATGAAGGTAATACTAAGAAGTATGCTAATAATCCTGCTTTATTTGTTGGGAGAAATGGTAGGTTCCATATAAATGGTGTTGAAAGGAGAATCCGTGAGATTGGGGGATTATGTGATGTTAAAGCTCATCCTCATAAATTCCGTAGGACTTTTGCAACTAATTTATTAAATAAAGATGTCCCTATTGAGCAAATTAAGGAATTGTTAGGTCATGCGAATTTAGATACTACTATGATATATGCTATTGCAGACCAAGACCAAATACGATATAATCATAAGAAATTCGCAGGATAAAATGGTGGTTATTATGAGGGTAAAACTTGAATTTGAAGTAGAAGATATCTGCGAAAATGAAACAGAACTACAGGAATTGATTGATTATAATTTGAAACAAGGTTTAATCCAATTACCTATTAAATATATGGAGATTAACTATGAATAAATTTAATAAAATCTTCGAGAATCTTGCAAGAGTAAATGATAGATCCATTATCTGGAGTAACTGGTTAGATTACTGCATCAACATCAACCTAATGAATACAAGTAAAACAGACCAAGATTTTCATGGGAACGAAGAAGCATACTTGGATATGTTTGGTGAATGGTTACTCCAATTAGAAAATGATTTGGAAGAACAATCATACTCTGATAGATTAGGTTTATTCTATGAGGAATTAGTAACGAGTCATGTTAAATCAAAGAATCTTGGTCAATTTTATACTCCTGATGATGTATCTATTTTAATGACTAAATTATGTGTGGATGGGGATAGTACTGGTTTTGTTAATGATTGTGCTTGTGGTTCTGCTAGAATGTTATTGTCTGCTCATGTTGAGAGTAAAGGTAATCTTATTTGTTTTGGTCAAGATTTAGATGAAGTTAGTTGTAAGATGGCTGTATTGAATTTTTATAGTCATGGTGTACGTGGTAGTATTCTTCATCAGAATACTTTAACTGGTGAATTCTACCGTGCATGGAGAGTTAACAATTATCTTTATCATGGTTTGCCTATTCCACATATTGAATTAGTTTCAGAGGCAGAAGCATATAATTTTATCGGAGTATCAAGGAATAAGAATGATATTGTTGAATTGAATCCTACAAAGAGTAGTGTTCAATCTACATTAATTTAGGAGTGATTTAAATGACTAATATTCATAAGGATTGTGAGAATTATAATGGTAAAAAGGATTATTGTTTGAAATTTTTTGAAGAAAATGTATCAGAACGATACAAGACCTGTAGAGAGTATTCAGAGTTCAATGACAAGGAATTATCAAGGAAATGGAGTAATTAGATTATGTCTTGTAAGTTAATTCATGGTGATTGTTTAGAAGAAATGCAGAAACTCATTGATGAGGGGCAGAAAGTGGACTTAATACTAACAGACCCCCCATATGAAACAACGGCTTGTAACTGGGATAATATCATTCCATTTGATAAAATGTGGGATTGTATCCACAGGTTGAGCAAGGAGAGAACTCCTACTTTATTATTTGGTAGCGAACCATTCAGTAGCAAATTGAGAAGTAGTAATCTCAATGAATTTAAATATGATTGGATTTGGGATAAAGAAGTAGGTACAAATTTTCTTAATGCAAACAGAACCCCCTTACCTTCTCACGAGGTGATTTCTGTTTTTTATAGGAAATTACCTTGCTACAATCCTCAGAAAAGATTTGTAGGAATAAAACATAAATCACCCCAAACAGGAAAATTATCTCATAAAACCTATGGAAAAGTCAAAGAGAGGACACTATGGGTTGTTGATGGATATAGGTTCCCATTAACAGTCCTTCGTTGCAACAAATACAAAACGGAGGCAAGTAACTCTACAAACATCCATCCGACTCAGAAGCCTGTAAAGTTGTTAGAGTATTTTATCAAAACATATACAAATGAAGGTGATGTTGTATTAGACTTTACTATGGGTTCGGGCAGTACTGGTGTAGCCTGTAAGAACACAAATAGAGAATTTATAGGTATCGAGTTAGATGACGAATATTATAACATTGCTAAAAAGCGATGCAGTAACTATCAAAGTAAACTGATGTGATAATATGGTTAATTTTATGACTGTAAGAATAGATGACAATGCATGTGATTACTGCCTTGAATGTGTAAGTGTATGTAGTACCGGAGCATTAACATATGACAAATGCTTTGAACATGATGGAGCAGAATGTGCAAATTGCGAGGTATGTATGGACGTATGTGAACATGAAGCAATAACAATACTACCAATGGAGTGAATTTGATGATAAACCATTCATTCCTAATCAATGTCAAAGAATTAATGCACACACTACTACCAAGACCACAATATAAACTTGATAGTGATCGTGCAGAGTCACTTGACGAATTACCCATAATCAAAATAAGGTGTGATTTGAATGAAGTTGAAGGATTTTATACAAAATTTTAGAATGGGAGGAATTCTAAATGGATAATCTCACATGGCAGCAGCTCCACAGTATGATAATGGAGATGCGAAATAAACTGGAAACACAGCAATCAGTGACACGAACAGTACCAAGGATTAATTATGCCACATTAATGAGCATATTAACTAATCAGAATACTTTCATGTATGATAAAAGCATACATTTAAAATTAAATGTACAAGATGGTGTGATTAGCATCACATTAAAAAAAAGAGGACGTGCATTATGATTTGTGGGAACTGCAAATGTTATTCTGGTTATCAGTTTCATGCTGAGACTGGAAGATGTAGAAGATATAATATTACTGTTCAGTTAAGGACACGATGTTTAGATAAACAGAATTATAGTTGTAAGTGTATGGTTCGTGAGTGTATGGATAAAAAAGGGTGATGTGGAATGACTGAAAAACGATTTATACTAATTGATGGAGTTAAAAAAGGCACACATAGTGGAATTTGGGATAAACAAAAACAAAACAATAAAAGAACTGGTGATGAATTATGGATAGGTGAAGTTGTTGCAATGCTAAACGAAGGTGTTGCTATTGTAGAAGAAAATAAGCAGTTAAAACAAATCAATAGTAATCTACAAGATTTTAGGAATTTTATTACTGAACAAAATATTTTCAATGAAAAACAACGAAAGGAATTGCAATTACAAATGTTGCGATTGTATAATTATTTTGAAAATTGGTTTGAAGATTCTATGAGTCCTACTGCTTTTAGTGAAATGTGGGATAATGTAAAAGAAGATGAAAAATGGGAGAAAAGGTGATGTGGAATGACTGAAAAACGATTTTATACTGATGGTCAGTATGTCATGCAAAAAGGAGAAGTGTGGATTGTTGCTGGTGGAGAACATAGTGCTGATGTAATTGCTACAGCATTAAATGAATTAATTGAAGAGAGAAACAAATTACAATTTGATTATAATATGGAAGTATTAACAAGACAATCTATTGAAAAAGAAAATGAAAAATTAAAACAAGAATTAGAGTCTTTTGAACAAGTAAATTTTACGAATATGTGTGATGGTTCGAAGACAGTATTATACATGAAAAAAGAAAATGTAGGTGATGTGGAATGACAGTAAATTGCTTAGATTGTTGGTTTTGTGTTGAAGTATTTAATGGGGACTTTGAATGTACTCATGGTAATGCAATACCAAATAATGGTGCTCCATGTGCAATAGGTGTTGAGGAGCATGATTGTCCTTATTTTGAAAAAGATGATGGTGATGTGAAATGAAAAAGTATGAATCAACATTGACATTTAGATTTAGAGAACATAACTGGAATATTGCTCAAAAATCAAATATTAAATTATATATGATGTTAATTGAAGTTTGCAAAGAATTAGATGTTGAAGTAAACTGTAAAAAATTAGAAGAATTAGAAATATGGTGATGATGCAGAATGACTGAAAAACGATTTAAGAAAGGGGATTTTGATGAAGATTGTCCTCGATTCGTACCTTTTGAACGAGATTTAACAGTAATAAAGAATTATACGATATTTGATATTGTAGATACTGAAAAATTAGATTATGTAGGTTTTATTCGTCCTTATAATAATATTAAAGATTGTCAAAGGGATTGTAACATAATGAATGTTATAGATTATTTATTTAAGGAGATGAAAAGATGACTGAAAAACGATTTTGGTTAGTTCCTATGGATTATTATGGGGAACCACGATTTGTAAAGGATAAAAAATTGATTGGTGAAAAATCTATGAGTAATCAAGAAGTTGTTGATTTGTTAAATGAGCAAGATAAATTAATTAGAAAACTTAGTGAAGAAGTAGAAGTTCACAAACATCCTTTGTTCAGTAGAAGACAGGCAGAAGAGAAAATAGAAAGATATGAAAGTGATTTGAGAATGTTAAAAAAATATAATAAAGGTCAAGAATTAGAAATTATAAGATTACATAATCTTGCAGATGCCATGAGTGCAGTATTAAGAGAATTAGGTATTTATGATGTTTATAATGATGAACAGATTGAAAATGTGAAAAGGAGGATTATAAATGTTTGATGCTGAACCATTCATTGCAAAAATGATAAGAACACTAAAAGAAACTGGTTATACTGTATTAACCGTAGAATATGATACGAATCACTGTATGGTAACAAAAACATATCCTGTTGATGAAATACAGTATTTAAGAGGTTCATGTTTATTTTTATATGCTGGTGAAGAAGTATTCTACTGGAGCAGTCAAAAAAATTATCGTATTTATGAGGGTGAAGTTGCAGGTTTGGATTTTACTGTTGAAAGATTACCAACCAAAGCAACCAAAGAACAACTACGAAAAGTGGTGGATTATGTTTATAATGAATATGGTTGGGGTTATAATTATTTTGGAACTGGTGCGGATATTGATAATTTTGCTGATGAATACTATTTTGATGATAAAACAAGAGCATTATTACATTTAGTAGTATTGGAGAAAAAGCAAGAGAATTATTTTAAAAAGTATGGTGAAATCAACGAATACTTTGATGAGAGAATAAAAATGCTTGATGATGAGATTTATGGTGATTTAGAATGACTGATGAATATAACGAATTCAAAAAATGGATAAACCAATCAAAATACGGATTCATAAACACCCAAAAAAGGGAATTAGAACCAGACAAAAAAATATTCGAAAAATTCGAATCAAAAGAAAACACAACAATAAAAAAATTACAAAACATCTGCCAAAAATACCGAATACCATTCAACGATCTACCAGAAGTACTTGAAGAATACATAGCCACTGATAATGAAGAATATCTTGAAAAGTTAAGGAGTCAAAGGGAATGAGATACACAAAATTAAACGAACATTACATAATAGACAATTATACAGGTATGAAACTAAACCAGAAAAAATGCATAGAACAATTAAATAATTATGAAGAACACTTAAAAAAGAAATACGGGGAGATAATGCTATGAATCTTGAAAATCAAACATTAAAAGCAATTCAAACAACATATATTGCGCTTAAACATCAATTAGAAGTGGAAACAGACCCTTATATTAAATCACAGATAATTGATAAGATGTATTCATTACTTGATGAGCAAAAAAAGATATTAGACAAACATAAAACAGTCATAGACAATTATGACAGTTTAGAGGATACTTTAGAATGACTGATATAAAACAATTAATAGCAACATATGAATCCAGTTATGTGCCTGGTGAAAAAAGAAGCAACAAGTATAATAATCGTAAAAAAACCGAAGCTAAAATCAGGTATCGTATACGATTATTACATCAATTACTCCAGGTCTTGCCTGAAAGTTTACTCTTGAATAAAGACCAGGTAATGTTATGTGAAAACCTGGTGAAAACTTTTATTAATTTCAAGTACTTGCATCGACAAGCAAGTGAGGAAACGATATTGTTAGCTTTTATTTTTTACCAGTTAAAACTCGATAAACCAGGAATAAAAATAGAGAAATACACTATATCCTATAAATACAAATTAACAACAGCAATATTTGTTAATATTGTATCAAGAATAGCGAATTATTATATGTTGAACAGTCCGTTGAATATTAAACAGACCACAGCATATGACCATGATTTACTAATTAAAAATGGTGGAGCATGAGCTGCACCAGTACGGACTATTAGTATAATAGTAGGAGTCAAAAATGGATTATGAAACCTACCATGAAAAATTTCTAAAACAATTCAATGAAAAATTAAACAAGGATATATTAGCCGACTTTAGGAGAGCCCGGTTAATATACACACATGAAAACAGCAGTATTTGTCCTGAATGTGGAGCCGATACAAAAATTGATTTGGATCATGGGGAAAAATACTGCACACAATGCGGATTAATAGTAAAATCTAGCATACACTATGTAGGAGTTATAAAAATTCATAGTCCATACGGCACACTACTATTTGGGTAGGACAATGGTTTATTTTTTTTTAATGGAAAAAAAGAGAGAGTAAAAATTTTATTAATCTCTTAAAAAAGAACACCGGGTAAAAAAAAACAACAGACTGTCAAAAATTTTCAATCAAAAATAGAGACCTCTATAAAAAAAAAATACAAACTTTTCCGCAAGGCAATGTTTTTTACACTTTTCGATAATAAAAAGATATAGCTCCTATTCTCTCTTTTTAATGTAGGTTCAAATCCTACACTACCCCATCCACAAAAAAATATAAAGGAATGATACATAATGGAATTCAACAAAAACAACCTATCAACAATATTCGTATTCATATACATGTTAATCGCACCATTACTCGTAAAATATGGGATTGACATAAATCAGGAACTATTCGTATCCGCAATGGTAGCACTCGTCGGATTAATCGGTGCAATATACAGTGCAATCCATCCGAACAAAATAAAAGCATTCGGAAATTCAGGTGATGAGGATGGAGGAGCATAAATGCATACACGAAAAAGAAATACAAGACTATGGAATACAAATAACCGAACTAAAAACCCGTAGCGATTACAAAGAAAAATCAATCATGGAAATCAAAGATGAACTAAAATATATTAAAGACAATATCGACGCAATAAACAATAATGTTAATAAACTAATACTAAAATCCAATAAAGAAGATAACAAACTAGAAGTAGAATTAACACAATTAAAAACACAACTAGATAACTTACAAACTGAATTAGACAATAAAGAAAAAGAATCAGATAAAAGAATCAACCGGATATTAGTAGTGGTTGGTCTTGTTTTTACTGCTATAACTATAGTAGTAAATATATTATTCCAAATTATATGATATAATATTATTTTTTTTTAAATGAAGTAACCATAAAAGCATAACACTGTTATAATTAACTTTTATTAACTTTTATTAACCTTTCAAGTGATACCCATGTCAGAATACGAAGACTACATACTACAATACTTCGCCGACGACAATGGAAAACTCGAAACCAACAAACCCAGAGAATGCAGATTATGCTGGATAAAAAACGGATACCCACCATTCGAAGAACTTGCAAAAATATGCAATTCCACATTAAAAACCATTAAAAATTATAGTAGTAATTTTAACTGGAAGGCTATCCGGCAGAAAGCAGAAGACCTTAAAATAAAAGCAGAACTGGAAGCTCAACAAGAAAAACAAAAAGAAAAACTGGAAAAATGGGATAAAGTCAATGAAGACTTACTTGAGGAACTCCAACAACAATTAGATGAAGTTAATGAAAAATTTGAATCTCCTGACATAACTGATGGTCAGGCAGCATTTCTCCGTAAAGAAAAAAGAGAGATTATTAAAGAAATACGTTCACTTCAATCAAATAGTTTAAGGACTGTTAATTTACCTGATAAGATTAATAATCTTCAAATGGATGCTGTATTGGATGCTAAAGTAGATGCTAATGTCACTGTTAATTTATTTGATAGAGTTAAACAAAAAAGGAAAGAGTTAAATGACCTCCATAGCAGTTGAAGAGCAAATAGTAAATCCGTTTACTGTCGAGGAATCTGCTCAATCCATAGAGGATTTAACACCCTATGATATTTACTCTACACTAACAGTTAAAAATAGTGTACCTGCAGAACATGTCTATGAATTATCAGAAGCATTAATGGATACACTATTAGATGATACAGCACCTAACAGATTATGCATAACTCAACCACCAAGAACTGCAAAATCCTCTACAATCACATTGTCATTTCCATTCTGGTTAATCTTAATGAATCCAGAACTAAATATTTTAATCGTTAACTATAATGAAACATTAGCTAAAAGGTTCGGTACACGATTAAGACAATTGTTTATTGATAACAAGGATTTATTAGCTTCACGTGATATTTACCTATCCAAAGCAGAACATGCTAAAGCATCATTCCGTTTTGAAAACAGTAAAGGAGAACTACTTGGAAGCATTAACCTGGTAGGTGTTGGAGGAACAATCACAGGTACTGATGTTGACATAGCTATATGTGATGATTTAATCAAAGGTTTCAAAGATACAACTCAAAGATTACTAGATGACTTATATGAATGGTTTAAAGAAATTATCATTCCTCGTCTAGAACCCCACAGTAAACTCTTTGTACTCGGCACCAGATGGCATACACAAGACATAATCGGGAGATTGAAAGAAGACAATCCCGAAAAATACCGATTCATCGAATTAAAAGCATTAAACGAAGACGGGTCTTGTATATGGCCTAACAAATATACTCCCGAATTCTTCGAAGAAAGAA
>Ga0256404_1001938_pt1 | contig 47534 bp, 51 predicted proteins | sample RumenRJG_01DNA_FD_185990 | JGI IMG/M metagenome (GOLD analysis project Ga0256404, IMG submission 185990) | Bovine rumen microbial communities from Lethbridge, Alberta, Canada - RJG_01 | ecosystem: Host-associated > Mammals > Digestive system > Stomach > Rumen | place: Canada: Alberta | collected... | reverse complement strand
ACAAGGTGTACAAAGAGCTCCAATCCAAGGTGTAACTGGTGCTAAGGGTGCAACACAAGTACAAGGCGCTACTGGTGCTCAAGGTATAACAGGTGAACAAGGTCCTACTGGCGCTAAAGGTTTACAAGGTGCCCAAAGACCTACAATTCAAGGTATAACTGGTGCTAAAGGTGCAACACAGGTTACAACAACTGGTGTTCAGGGTGTAACGGGTGCTTCAGCGGCGGCAACTCAAGGTATAACTGGTGCAACAAACAATACATATATTTATGGATTAAAGATTAATTATAGCACTGGTGGCACAACTTATGGTAGATTATTAGGAACAAATGCTACACCAACAACTACAAGTGGAGCAGTATTTGGAACATTATGGAGTCAAGGATCTGCTGCCCCATATTATTATAATAGTGAATTATATGCTGGATCAGATATTAAATTAAAGAAAAACATTACATCAATATCTAATGAATTTATTAATAAATTATTTGAAAGAGATGATATAACTTATGAATTCAATTGGAAAGAAAATGATAGAAAATCAGATGGATTTATTGCACAATATTTATTAGATTTAATGCCAGAAGTAACTGATTATGATGAAGAATATAATCAATATACGGTTAATTATAATGCAGCATTAAGTAAAGTAATTGGAGCATTATTTAAGAAAGTTAAAGAGCAAGATTTATTAATAAAACAATTATTAAATAAGTAATTCGTAAGTATATGAAATCAATACATACATATATAACTGAAAAGCTTAATATAAAAGATATTAATGTAAATAAAGATAATATCGTTGGCTTAGGTTTGCCATCTGGTACTTTATGGTGCAAATATAATGTTGGTGCTACACATGGATCTACCGCCGAATCTTGGTATGGCAATTACTTTACGTGGGGCGACACTAAACCAGTAGATGTTAAAAAATATGACTGGGATAATTATAAATATGATAATGGCAATAATAAACTAACTAAGTATTGTCCTATTGATCTAACAGATTATTGGGGTGGCTCAGGCAAACCAGATAATAAGTTAGAATTAGATATACAAGATGACATGGCTAATGCTAATATGACAGGAACATATAAATTACCAACCAAAGAACAATTAGAAGAATTAATAAAAAATACAACAAATGAATGGATAACAAATTATCAAGGTATATCTGGTCTAAATGGTAGGTTGTTTACATCTAAAACAAATAATAATACTTTATTTATTCCAGCAGCTGGTTATTGTAGTGGTGATATGGATGGTGTTGGATATAATGTTCGTATTTGGTCTTCATTGCTTTATGAAAATATTCCTGTTGGTGCCTATGCCCTTAACGCTGATAGACATTATATTTATTTGGATAAATATAATCGTAGAAACGGTTTTTCAGTTCGTCCCGTTTTATATATTTAAATTAATACTACTTTTTATTTTTTATGACATACTTAACTTAAGTTAAGTATGTCTTTTTTATTTTTAAATAAATATATATTAATATTTATATGCAAACGGTATTTGATTATATTATAGAAGCATCATGTGAACATAAAATATATGGTATGGGTAATACAACAATTGAAGAAATTGAAGATTTTACGAGAAATGTAATTGAACAAATATTAATAGAAAATGAATTAGAGGAAGTTGTAAGTATTATTGAATTATATGTTCATGGCTCAAGAATAAATGGAAATCCTCGTAAAGATTCAGATTTAGATATAGTTTTGTATTATAAAGGAAATATCAAAGAGGATAGTTTATTTAATATATTACATGATGATGAATATATAGATGATTTAACATATGATGGTATTTATATAGATATTAATCCAATTAGAGATAGTGAAACTGGAAGTCTTAATGAATATATTAAACATGATAAAAACTATAAAAAAGGAGAATCTTAATGATTCTCCTTTTGTATTTGCTTTAGTAAATCCTTTTCTTTATTTTTTATATATGTAGGCATTTTTACTTTAACTACATAATAATATCCTAATTTACCAAAATGTTTATTAGTATTAATGAGTGTATTGTCTTTAGAATATTCAGGAATATTAATAGTAATTTTTTCTTTATTTGGTAATGTAACTTCCTTTTTACAACCTAATATACAATCATAGTAAGGTATTTCTATTATTTTATATATATTATTTCCTTGAATTGAATATTTAGATGTATCATACTTATATATAAATTCTAAAAGTAAATCGCCAGTTTGTCCTCCATTTTTAGATTCATAACCTTTACCATAAAACATTTGTTGATGTCCATTTTCAAATCCTCCAGGTATATCTACTTTTACTTTTACTGTTTTTGTTTCATAACCACTTCCATTACATTTATTACATTTATTCTTAATTATTTTACCTGTTCCTCCGCAATATTGACAAGGATGTGAATTTTGAATTATTCCAAACCCAGTTCTTTGTACTTCAGTAATCATACCAGTGCCATGACAATGTGAACATGATTCAACACCTTCACCACCAGTGCCATGACAATGCGAACATTTAGCTTGTATATCATACTGAACGTCTCTATGAATTCCATTACATATCTCTTCAATAGAAACAAGTATTTGCATTCTTATAGATTGTCCTTTTTGGGGTCCATTGTTTGACTGTTTTTTTCGTCTTCCAAAGAAATTAGAAAATAGATCATTATCATCATTAAACATATCCCCCATAAAATGACTAAACATTTCCGATGGATCAAATCCGCCACTCATTTGTTGCTGATCATCCGTTATACCAAATTGATCATAGTTTTGTTTCTTTTCTGGATCACTTAATATACTATAAGCAAATGAAATTTCTTTAAATTTTTCTTCAGCTTCCTTCTTTTCTGCTTCTGACTTACCACCTTGTCTATCTGGATGGTACCGTAACGCGAGTTGTTTATATGCACGTTTAATATCATTGTCCGAAGCATTCTTAGAAATGCCTAATATTTCATATAAATCTTTATTCATATTATTAAAATTATTAAATATAAAAATGGAGTGAGATTTTTAAGTCCCACTCCATAAAATCTTATTCAATAGTAATGGTCCTTGATTCAACTTGTTTTGTTTCTTTTTCCTTTTTAGGTAATGTAATTGTAAGAACCCCATCAGTATGTTTAGCTGAAATTTGTTCTTCAATTACATCTTCAGGAATATTCCAAGATTCATTATAAGAAGACTTTTCCCATTGATGAACATGATATTTGTTATCATCTTTGGTTTCTGCTTCTAAATTCATAGATACATGGATAACACCGTCTGTAACTTCGATCTTAGTTTCATCCTTTGTGAATCCAGGGTTGGCAATTTCTATTTCATATGCTTTGTCAGTTTCCTTTACATTAACTTTGGGAGAATTGGCAAAGGTTGTTGGGAATCCAAAATTACCGAACCATTCATTAAAAGATTTTGTAAAATCAAACAAGTTTTTTGAATTGAAAAAATCTAAAGCATTTGTCATAATAATTACCTCCAATTATTTATTGAATAAATTTATAAATGCAAGTCTCGTTAAAGAGCCTTACAGAGAATATTTAGTATTTATTTAGGTGTTGCTTGAGTAAACTGTGAAGGATCAAATTGTTGTCCTTGAGCAAAATTACCGCTTCCAAACATATTACCAAACATATTAGGATCTACTTTAGGATTACCGTTTTCATCTTTAGGCATAGATTCTTGATAGATTCGTGAAATAATAGGATTGAATACCTTTTCAAGTTCATCCTTCTTAGCATACATCTTTTCATCATCTTTAGAATCAATAGCTTCCTTAGCTTCCTTCACGAGGTCTTCAAGATGTTTACGTTCATCATCTGTAAACTTATCCTTATATGTTTCATCATTAAGAGATTTTTCCACTGAATATATATATCCTTCTGCAGCATTTTTCTTATCCATTTCTGCTTTCTTCTTATCATCTTCAGCTTTATGTTCTTCAGCTTCTTTCTTAATTCTGTCAATTTCTTCTTGTGAAAGTGAATTAGAATCAGAAATTGTAATATGTTGTTCCTTATTAGTAGCCTTATCCATTGCAGTTACAGTTACAGTTCCATTAGCATCAATATCAAATGTAACTTCAATTTGAGGTATACCACGTGGCGCTGGAGCAATTCCTTCAAGATTGAATACACCAATCTGTTTATTGTCTTTACTCATTGGACGTTCACCTTGAAGTACTACAATAGTAACTGCTGGTTGATTGTCTACTGCTGTTGTAAAGATTTGACTCTTCTTACAAGGAATAGTTGTATTTGCATCCACCAATTTACCAAACATATTACCATTTACTTCAATACCAAGAGAAATAGGTGTGACATCAAGAAGTAATGTATCGCTTTCCTCAGGATTAGCAATGGCCTTTGCTTGTATTACTGCTCCAAGTGCTACAGCTTCATCAAAATTGGATTGCTTATTAAGTTTATCACCAAAAGTATTCTTAAGAGCTTCCTGAACTTGTGGCATACGAGATGATCCACCAACAAGAAGAATATCTGTAATATCTGCATTTGTCTTTCCTGCCTTTTCCAAAGCTCGTTTAGCAATTGCAATAACCTTATCTGTCAAATATTTTGTCATTGATTCAAACTTAGCTCTAGTAAGTGTCATAACCAACATTTGAGGAACACTATCAATAACTGTAATATAAGGAAGATTTATTTCTGCTTGGGTTGAAGTTGAAAGTTCACATTTTGCTTTTTCTGCAGCTTCTACCAAACGAGCATATGCCATAGGATCCTTACGAAGATCGGTACCAGGATGATCTTTCATAAATTCCTCTGCAAGCCAATTAACAATCTCGTTATCATAATTTTGTCCACCAAGGAATACATCTCCATCACTTGCAAGTACTTCAACCATTCCTTGAGATACTTCACAAATAGATACATCTTCAGTACCGCAACCTAAATCGTTTACAAGTACTACACGTTCCTTGTCTTCCTTATCCATACCGGCTGCAAGAATAGCTGCAGTAGGTTCATTAATGATACGGAGAACTTCAAGACCAGCAAGTTCACCAGCAAGTTGTGTTGCCTTACGTTGTACATCATTAAACCATGCAGGAACCGTAATTACAACCTTCTTAACTTCTTCACCATAATAGTCAGAAGCTACTTTAGCAAGATCAGCAAGGATATATGAAGAAATTTCCTCAGCGGAATATTCTTTATTATCAATTTTAATATAAGGTTTATTGTTTTTGTTGACGACTTCATAAGTAACCATGGTCAACATTTTTTGTACATCAGCATCTGTATATTCAGCGCCCATAAATCGCTTAATGAAAGATACTGTATTCTTAGGGTTCATTATCATTCCACGTTTAGCAGAACCACCAATCTTACGCTCATTACCCTTAATAAAAACTACAGAAGGAGTTGTACGGGATCCTTCAGCATTTGCAATAACCGTAGCCTTTCCATTTTCAATAACAGCTACGCATGAATTACCTGTTCCCAGGTCAATACCAAAAACTTTGTTGCTCATAATTAAAATAATTTATGTATAATATTTTTATGTTGCTCAAGGAATGTTTTACCATACCTTGTATTTTAAAATAATACTTTTGCTTAGAAAAATTTAATAATTTTTAATATTTTTTTAGAAATTATTTTGAAACTGGCTATTTTGAAACTGGCTATTTCAAAACTGGCTATTTTGAAACTGGCGCACAATATTTCCAAAAAGCGAATGCATGCAGTTTATCATCAAATGTCATTTCTTTATAGTCTTTAATATCATTTATACTATATATCTTTATTTCTTCATTTGTTGATTCTTCATGAAATATATACCAAAATGCTGTACCGTTTTTGTAGTTAGAATCAAAATCAACTTTATCAAAAATAATTGTATGACCATTATATTTCATTAATTCGGAAGGAATAGTATAGTATAATATGTATTTATCTCCTTTAGTAGGATTTGGATATGTCATATATTTTTCCCACAAATCACATATTGAAGCATTATTGCATTGTACAAATCTATAAAAATCTTTATACTTACCAATCATATTTAGAATTCTAATTTTAATTGTCCTGTATTTAATGTCTTTGGCTTCATTTCAATAATATTTTCATTACCTCTTGGCCACCCTATAAGTAATGGTGATTTTGGATCATGCTTAGAATAGTTTTCATCGCATTTATCAAAATCAGCAGAAGCATAACAATATTTGCATTTATGAAGACATGTATTATATTCACCTATTGAAGTATTTGGATAGCATAGACAACCCCATGATGATGCAGTAGTTTTTGATTTAGGGTAGATCCCCATAAGATTTAATGCATGTTCATCAAGACAACCAGTAACTTCTACACCTTCTAAATCTTTAAATTGAAGGCCATTTCCGCAAGTCTGTACAGGAATACTTGAAAGATTTACAAAATCATGTATTAAATTGATTTTATCATTATATGAGACTTCTTTCAAATCTGGCATGTGTCTTTTAACTTTCTCATATAAAGATACAAAATTCAATACAACTCTTCCAGCATGCCAGCATAATTGTTTATTTATATATTGAAAGTTTTGTATATGACGATTATATGTCCATTCTTTTGTAAATAATATTGGGTCATACCTCCAAATTACTCGTTCTTTACCATATCGTTCAGAAAGTTCTTTAAAGACATATATAGATTGATCTAAAGAAGGAACACCAGGTTCAATATTCTTATCATATCCAGTTATTGTATAATGAAATATACTTGGAAATTTATTGACTATACTGTCTAAATCATGTAATATTGGTAGATAGTCCTTTGAACACCATATAATTCCTTCTATATGTTGTTTATCTAATATAACTTTATGAATTGTACTTGGCACTGCAGGATTTCTGAAATATAAGAATCCTTCTTTAAATCTATTCACTATCCATTCAGAATAAAATGCAGGTATGTCTGTTCTAAAATCTATACTTAATATCATACTAAATTATAAGAAAAATGTTAATTGTACTGCATTACTTGCCGTAACTTTAGGTATATTCATTACTTCAAGGAATCTGTTAATTGGTTCTATAACTGTCTTTTGCCATTGTGTAAGTTTATCCATAGGCGGTGCCCATTCAGGAAGCTGTCCAGCAGGAAATCCAAAGAAACCTGTGTTTTGTCCTATCCTAATGTTATAATATTTTATCTTTCCTGAATATTGTATCAAATTGTCTTGACCATTTTTATGAGCCATATAATTATATCTTGCTATAGCTTGTACTGATACTGGACATTGTTTTCCAAGTATAAGACTTTCTTTATCATTAATTACATATTTCTTGTAATCACCTATACCTACAGATTGTGAAATTTCTTCAGGTTGTGCTTGATAGAATTGTTTCCTATACTGCTGAATTTTATCATTAAACATATAAATATATTCTTCTCTATGTTCTTCATCATATTCAAACATTAGACTATGCATAAGATCTGTAAGTATTTCACGACATAATGCAGGTGTTGTTGATTTTACAAGTTCAATTCCTGTTCCACTTACTTTAGGCACATCATAATATTTTCCTTTGACATATGCATATCCTTTAAGATATTTCTTTTTCTTAAGATTAATTTGTGTACGAACTACTGTTTCCAATTCAAATTCGTGCACATTTTGACCATGTCTTGGATTATAAATATCTTCACACCATTTTGTATTTTGTTTATCAAGAAACTCTTTATTGAATTTTAATATCCAATCAACTTTTGCTCTATCTGTCTTATATTTTTCTTGATATTCTTTAGTCATACATTTGAAGAAATCTCCATAAGTTGTATAGACAGAATCTGTGTCTGAGTAGATTGATATCGGTTTGGAAATCAACCATTTATGTTTACTTTCATCTAATTCAAAGTCAAACTGTTTCCATAAATCTTTACGTTCCCATATTGTATTATGGAAGAATTCTTCAAGATTATGCCACATTGTCTTTGTTAAATTTCTACATTCACCAGTAATATCAGCAGCCAAGTTTGGATTAAAGAATGGAAACCACTGATTTGCACATGCGCCATATAGTCCATTCATAAGCACTTTACAACCAAGTTCAAGCAAAGAATATTCATGTCTTAGATCATCTATTTCTGTTCTAAATGGTCTTAACTCCTGTTCAGACATTTTTGCTATGTCTTCCATAGGATTTTTTAAATATGCAAATTTTTCTTGAAGTAAATCTATAATGTCCTGACTAAATATTACATCATTATCTTTTTTATTTATTAGATTATCTATATAAACTAAAACTTGAGAATCAATTCTTTGTCCTGTATACTTATATTTATTTCTAAAGTTCTTAAGTTTAGATTGTACTATTTTAAATGTATAGTCTTTATCATTTTTGTATACATTACCCATTATTGAAACAAAATAATTAGGATCTTGCTTGAATTGTTCAAGTTCCTGTTGAGTCCATGGCATAATAGTATATCTACCAAAACTATCAGGTCCTATTTTATTTTCAACAATATTTTCAAATGAGAAGTTACATGTTCGTACTTGAGAAGGATAAAGTGAAGCAAAGTCATCACATACACAGAATTCATAACGGCCTGGAACACATGCACAGAAAGCTCCTTCATAAGGCACTTTACTTTTTACATCATCATTTGGAATTACTTTCTTTCCTTGTTCATAAAATTCTTCAAATACATTTGCAGTTCCTAATGCTACTTGTCCAAATGCTGCTTGTAATGGTACTAATGTAATTGAAGATACTGCACATGGACTTTCTAATGACTTAAGTTTATAATGAATCAATTCACCGATACAACTATCAATAGCATTATAGAAGTAATACCATTCAGGATCCTTTTCATACAAGTCTTGCAAAGTTCCTTCATATTCAATTTTATGAGCATTAACAGCATGACTTCCAACCCAATCCAAAGAATAACTTTCATAAGGTCTTAATATATAATCATACTGTTTTACAATTTCCATATAGTCAATAATGATAGAATGTGCAGGACCCATGAAGAACTTTTTCTGATTACTCATATCCATCCAAGAATATTTCTTTATTTCTCCTGTAGGTGATGACTTTCTAATCATATTTGTTGCTATAGCTTTACCAAACAATCTATAAAGTCTATTTGTCAAGTATAACATATCGAATCCGTATACATTCCAACCAGCTAAACAACCTATTTTTGCAATAATTACTGTAAAGAAATGTTCCAACATCTTTTCTTCTGTTGGAAAATACTGATATAATACTTTAGGAGTTCTACCATTTACAATTTTCTTAGCAAACTCATTATTTTCAATCCAATTTAGATATCTTTCTCTAAATCTTGCAATTTGTTCTTCAGTTAAGTCATGAAGTCCATATACAATACAAGAAAGATCAGGACCAACTAATGATATAGCTGTTACTTTCTGTACGGCAATTTCTGGATCAGGGAATTCATCCGAAATTTCTGTTTCAATATCAAAAAAGTATAGTTTAGGGAAGTTTTGTGCATGCATTACATCATTTAGTTCTTTCGGTAATTCATACATATATTCCAATAATTCAAATTCATTAGGTGTATAATCTTTAGTATCTTTATATACTTTATTACAACGCCTTCCATTCCATGTTTCAAATTCGCCATTGTCATCATATTCATAACCTTTTATATGATGCAAATACTTTTGATAAAATTGTCTATTTCCTTGTTTGTCAATATATGAAATGACCAATTTTTGTTCCTTTTTATTCCATGTTCTATCTAATATCATAGTTAAAAAATTAATATATTTAAATCTTAAGATAACTTAAGATATGACAAACAAATGTCATTTTAGTTATAAATTTTATGTTTAAATACTGTTATTTGTCTTTATTTTAAAATTGTTATGGTAATTACTTTTGTTTAAAATTAATAGGAATAATTTGGTTATTTTAAGTTTTATTTTTAAATAACTAAATAAGATATTTATCATTTTATATGGCAGAAAATAATGAATTGATAGTGCAAACATTAAGAGACAATAATGTACCTTTAAAAAGAATAAGTCAAGTACAAGATATTGATAGTGTATCAGATAAAAATTCTGCAAAACAAGAAGGATATCTTTTAGTTGCTCGTAACAATGACGGTATAAAAACAAACTATAAATACGCATTAACAAGACTATTTGAAGATATAATCATTAAGCTAAAAGATGAAAACATATCACAAGAAATAGAAGACTATATAGATACAAAAATTAATGAAGTAAATGACATAATAAATAATATTAAAGCTTCATTAAGAAATGTGTATGACAAAAGCGCAGTTAATGATAAACTTAGTAATTTAAAATCATACATTGATAATATTGTCATTCCCGATATTGATGAAAAGATAAATCAATGTATTAGTCTTATAAATGATACTAAAGAATCACTTGAAAATAAAAATTCTTTACAAGATGAACAAATTGATGAATTAAGTGAAAACATATCATCAATTATAAATAGTTTAAGTAATTATGCAACAAAATATTATGTTGACAATTTAGTAAGCAAAACTACACAAACATATAATAACAGTTTGTCAATACTTACTAATTTATTATACGAACTAATAGATGATGTATATAATAAAGAAGAAATTGATGAAAAGATAAACGATGCAAAATTAAAATTAAATGCAATAACAGAAACAGTATCTAATATAGCGAATGAATTAACAACAAATGTAGACGGTATAGAAAATAGTAGATTAGACATACTTGAAAAAAATATTAAGGATTCGGTATCTAAATATTATGTTGATAGTTCAATAAGTAATGTAACAACAACATATAATGAACGCTTTGATGAAATATTGTCAACTATACATAGTATACTAGAAAATAGTGTTTCAAAAACAGATATTGAAGGACTTACAAGTATAGTCAATATATTAAGAAATGAAATAACAACAAACATAGATGGTATAACAAATAGTAGAATTGATAAAATTGAAGCTGATATAGAAGAAATAAAACAGCATGGAGGCGGAGGAGGTGATACACCAGATCCACCACAACCAATTGTTCAGAAAAAATATTATCTATATATAGTTGATGAAAATAATTTAAATAATATTATAGATAAAGAAAATCATATTATATTGGAAACATCTATATCAAATAATTTATATGTTCAAACATCTGTCAATAGTTGTCCAATGACTAAAGGAAGAATGTATAATGCTAACAATATCATAAAAAATAAGTTCTATACTGATTCTGACTATGACTATTCTCATGATAACTTATATATGATAATTCCTGACATATATGAAGAAACTGAAGAAAATGTGTTATATATAAATGGATGGAATGCTATTAAGACAAACACATTATCATTTAAGGTTGTTGGAAAGGATTCATCATTATATATTCATGAAACAGATACTGGAAATATAAATTATGTTTGCATACAATTGACAGAAAACAATATTGGTACGGGCATACAATTAAATTATTAAAAACAATTTAAACTATTAATAATGAGTAAAATATCATATATAGACACTGGTAGTAACATATTATTTACTGATATAACGGCTCCTGTAGTATCATTAGAAGCAACTATATCAAGAAATGGATATCTTTCAGAATCAGGTAGACCAATAACGCATAATTACAATGGTAAAATACAAGAACCAACAAGATTTATAAATGCTATTGATATTGATTGGGGTGGGGCCTATCTTGAATCATTAGACACATATATTAATACTACAGGTGATCTTTTACATCAAATTGAATTAATATATAATCAAAGTAAAGATATTGATTTAACAGGTTATCTTACTAAAGAAGAAGCTGTTGAACTATATGCTAAGAAAACTGATGTTCCCAAAAGAATAACTGACTTAATAGGTTCAGATAATTATGCAACAATTTCTTGGGTTCAGGAATATGTTCCAAGATATGCAAAGAATGCTTATGAAGTATATGTAGATTCTCAAACAGAACAGGGACTTCCATATCTTAGTCGTGAAGAATGGTTGGAATCATTAAAGGGTAAAGACGGTAATGATGGATATAGTGCATATCAAATTGCTCAACGTTATGGATATATTGGTACTGAAACTGAATGGTTAGAATCATTAAAAGGTAAAGATGGTAATGACGGTGACAATGGTAAAAGTGCTTATGAAATTGCAATAGAAAATGGATATACAGGTACTTCTGAAGAATGGTTAGCATCATTAAAGGGAGCTACCGGAAATACTGGACCTAAAGGTGATACAGGTGCTTCGGTAAATCTTCTTGGATATTATGATACAGTTGAAGAACTTAAAGAAGCAACTGCTGATACTATTAATGCAATCGGTGATGCATATAATATTGCTGGTACATTCTATGTATATAATGACCAATACACTTCAATAGATGATAAATGGAAACCTGCTGGACGTTATCAAGGTGACAATGGTAAAAGCGCTTATGAACTTGCAGTAGACAATGGTTATACAGGTACTGAAAATGAATGGCTAGCATCATTAAAGGGAGCTACCGGAAATACTGGTATGTCAGCATATGAGATTGCCAAGTCATTCAATCCATCAATAGGTACTGAAGAAGAATGGTTAGCTTCATTAAAAGGAGAGACCGGTTTACAAGGTCCACAAGGTAAAAGTGCTTATGATGTATACGTAGACATTCAAACAGCAATGGGAAAAGATCCATTAAGCGAAGAAGAATGGTTGAATACATTAGGAAAAACATATACAGCAGGGCATAGAATAAGCATATCTGAAGACAATATCATATCAGTAATTGATCGTGAATCTATAGATATGTGGGCTAGTAAATAATGATTATAGAATCTTAATTTATATATTTTTAAATATATTTACAATCAAAATAACTTAACATAAAATAATATGACATTAGAAGAATTTCAAAGTTTAATAAATGGTAAAATATTTATAGAGCTTACCACAACGGATGCAGTATCTTCATTTACTGCTATTGATCCATCTGGTGAAGGAACAGGTGAAGCAATTAGAAGTGAAGCTACTACAGCGGGTGTATTAGTGTTTCTTAAGACAATAAACAAAATATTTGCTAGAGGAACATATTATGGTATAAGCGCAGCAGATTGGAATAATATTTCTACACGTGTTACTACAATAGAAACAGCTATTAATAGTATGGGCAGACCTTTAGCTAATCTTGCGGGTATTGTTGCAGGACATACCACAGACATAGCAACTCATACAAAAGTACTTAATGGTGATCCAACTATTGAAGTGCCAGAAGATACTAGTGCTGCAAATTATGAAACATTAAAAACACAACATGATGGTCTAATAAGTAGAGTCAATGCAGCATGGGCAGCAATTAAAGTTATTGATCCATCTGGTGGTGATATTACTGGTGCAATTGAATCATTAGTTGACAATAGACTTGATAATGTATTGGATGGAAGAATTTCTGATTATCTTACTACTAATGATTATGTAACTGAAACTGATCTTAGCAACTATCTTACTACTAATAATTATTTACAAGAAGCTGATGTTACAACTATTAGAGAAGGTTTAACTGGGGCGCAAACCGCTATTAGTAACTTACAAACAGATGTTGCAACAAAGGCTGATGCTGATGATTTAAGTTCTCTTATAGGTTTAATTGGTGCAACCGGTATAAATGATGCTGCATGGGGTAAGACAAGTACAATGGTAACTGTTGTAAATGAATTAACCAATACAACATCAACATTGGAAAGTACAGTTTCTGGATTATCATCAGCAATTACTGGTATACCTAAGTTTAGTATTAAAGTTGTAGATAATTTACCAACAGAAAATATTGAAACATCAACAATATATTTAAAAAAATCTCCTGATGCTGAACAGGACACAAATGATTTATTTACTGAATATATCTATATAAACAAAAATGCTGGGCATGAAGAAGATATAGATCCAGACACACAACAACCAATTGGTCCTAGATGGGAATGGGAAAAGCTTGGTCGTCAAGTATTCAAAATGGATCAATATTTGGATTCTGATGCTGTTCATGCCATTACTGATCCACTTGTAAGTTATATTAATCAAATTCAAGGCAGTATTACAGCAGAAACTGCAGGTAAAATACAACAAAATGAAAATAATATTGCAACATTACAAGAATCAGTAGGAAGTTTACAGACAACATTAGGAAGTTTACAGACAGCTGTTACAGCAATTCAAACATCACTTGCAAAGTTTACTGATGAAAATGGTGATTTCAATCTTACTGGTGAAGATATTAATACAACATCCGCACAAGATAGTTTAACAATTGCTGAAGATATACAATTATTAAGTGAAAATAAACTTGATAAGACTGCTATAACATGGGCAGTTTTATAAAATATAAAAATGATAAAAATATAAAAATTAAAAAATATAAAAATTTAAGTTAAAAATATGGCTACAAACGTTAATTTAAGAGGTAATGCAACAGGTACTCCTCTTGGAGCAACATCAACCCCATTACAGATTAAGATTTATTCAAAAACTGCAGCAAGTGTACCAGAAAATCCTTCTGCCGCTACTGGTGTGATTTCATTTGATGATAATACACAACGTGTAGGTATTAATGGTATATGGTATGGAACATCAAATACTGAGTTTACTACTATTTCTGAACAGGTAACAGCCATGCTTGAAGCATTGGATAAAAATGGCATGGTAAAAGAAGAGGTAAAGGAAGGTAAAACAACATATACAACAACCGATGTTATTGGTGTAGATAATAATGGTGTGATTACTATTGCAGGTACAAATATTACAGGTACCAATGTTGCAGATGTAATTGCTGGAGTAAAAGGTGCTATTGAAACTACTATTAGTAATATGCAAAAAACCGCAACTGGTGGCGCTACTAGTGATGGAAAACATGTAGAAGTAACTGTAGCGCTTGGTGCTACTGGTCCTAAAGTAACTGTAAGTGAAAATGACATTGCAAGTGCAACTGGTTTAGCTGCTGTTAAGGCTACTGCTGATAGTGCAGTTCAAAGTGTTAATACAAAGACTGGTACAGCAATTACACTTAATGGTGCAGATATTAATGTAGGTCCTACTGGTGACACTGGTGCATACGGTCAATCATCAATACAAGTTGCTATTCAAGATTTAGCTGATAAATATGCACATATTGATAAAGATAGCTTTGTACATTCTGGTTCATTAGTATATGGTCCTGCTGATAACATTGAAGGCAAGCATAATTCTCGTCCTGCTGATGTAACAGGTACTAAATCTGAGACAGCAAACGATCCTTATATTGAATTAGTAATTAAAGAACATCAGTTAGATGAAGCACAAGAAACTGTAGAAGCATATGTATATATTAAGGCTACTTCATTAGTAGACATATATGATGGTACTACAGGTACAGTTACAGGTGTTACAGGTGCTGATAGTGCTTCTAGTACACAAATAACAGTTTCTGGAACTAGTATTAGTGCTGCTGTTACTATTAAGAATGCTACAGAAACTGGTACTGTAACTGGTAGTGTTACTGGAACAGCTACTGGTATTGAAGATTATGTACAAGTTGCTAATTCTATTTCTGTTACAACTGAAGCTGGTACAGTTACTGATGCTAGTGTAGGTACTGGCGTATCTGTTGATAAAGCCGGTGCTGCTAAAAAGGCATATGATACTGCTAAGACCGAACTTATTGGTACAACAGGTGATGCTACTGCACTTAATACAATCCATGCTGCAAAGAATGCTGCAGCTGCCGCTCAAACAGCTGCAGATACTGCTGCTGCTGAAGCTGCTAAGCATACAACAGTAACAGGTTCAACAGGTACAGCTTCAAATAAAGATTATATTGTTGTTACTGATACTCGTGCAAATAATACAGATGCACATGCATATACTGTTAAGACAACTGAAGCTCTTGATACAGCAATATCAACTGCAGAACAAAATGCTAAGAACTATGCTGATACTATTATTAGTTGGGAAGTTATTTAATTAAATACTTTATATAGTACTTTATATGAAAATCCAGATCATCGATGATCTGGATTTTTTATTTTTAAATAAACAATAAAAAATAATAAGTTTTGATAGATCCTAAGATATTAGAAAATAACAATATTAAGACGTTGAAGCCAAGTAAGAAATCAAGATACCATCAAGGGTATATTAAGCCAGAGCAATGTCATAAGTTATTTAATTCTGTCAAAAATGAGCCAATCATATATAGATCAGGATTAGAGTATCAATTCATTATGTTTTGTGAGAATAATCCAAAGATCATTAAATGGGCCAGTGAACCAATAAAAATCCCATATTTTAATAGACTTAAGCAAGGTGAAGCAAACTATTATCCTGACTATATTATTGAGAATTTTAAGGGTGAACGTACAATTGTTGAGATAAAACCATATAATCAAACGGTTAAACCAAGTTCTGTAGATTCTAGATGGCTTAAGGAAGCATGGATAACTAATACGGACAAATGGAACGCTGCCAAAAAATTCGCAGATGAAAACAATATGAAATTTATAATTGTAACTGAGAAATTTTTTCAATGAAGAATATTAATAATTATATATTAGAAAAACTTAACGTAAAAGACATAAAATTAGATTCATATGTGTCATTAAGTAAATTAAGTAAAAATCTTATAAATAGTGAAGATGAGATTGATATTAATTCTTTTAGTGATGCATTATTAAAATTATATAATCAAAACTATAAATATTTAATTTTAAGTATAAATGGTATATATTGTTCATTAAGAGATGATTTATCTAAACTTAATAGTATAATTTTTAGAAAATCTAAATTAGTATTTATACCTATTACAGAAAAACAATATAACAAACATGCCATACATGATTTATATATATATTTATCAAATGTTAGTTTAGTTTACTTTGAAAACAATGAAGCATCTATAGCTTTTAATACTGGTAAAATAGCATATAAAGATATAGAATCAGCAAAATTTATTAAGAAAGATAAAAACACAATAATATTGCAAATCATAGCAAAATCATAACAAAAACAAAATAATTTATATTATATGAAAAACTTAAAACAATTCATTGATATCTATGAAGAAAACTTACTTTTAGAATCAAAAAAATTTGTACTGACAAATAATGAAAGGGATTCTTTATTAGAGGTGTTTGGTTATATCACAGGTAATCTTGGAGATGATGAAGATATAGATACATATAAATCTATAAATTTAACTGATGAAGAATTAGATCAAGCTAATGATTTGTTTAATGTATTAGATGATAATTATTCATATAAAGACATCAATGAATCAACTATAAAAAATGATATTCAACTAATCAATAAAGTATTATCATGGTGTGACCGTAATAATTTACTTATAGATTATGATTTACAAAGTGTATATGAAAAAACTAAAAATATAAAATAAAATATATGAAAAACCTAAATAATTATATATTGGAGAAGCTTAACGTCAAAGATATTAAAAGTAAATACAAATATTTTCCTAAGACAAAAAATGAACTTATAAAGATATTGGATGAACGTTTAAAAGATGATAAAGATGCTGACTTAAATGATATTAATGTTAGCGAAATAAATGATATGTCTAATCTATTTTATAAGTTAGATCCGTATGACATAGATATATCAGAATGGGACGTTAGTAATGTTACTGATATGAATGGCATGTTTAAAGAATGTATAAATTTTAATTCTGACCTAAGTAATTGGGATGTAAGTAATGTTACTGGTATGTCTGAAATGTTTGCTATTTGTAGAAAATTTAATTCTGATCTAAGCAAATGGGATGTTAGTAATGTTACTAATATGAGATATATGTTTGTTAATTGTAAAAAATTTAATTCTGATCTAAGTAAATGGTCCGTATCTAATGTTACTGACATGAGTCATATGTTTGAGGGGTGTCAAAGATTTAATGCTGACTTATATAATTGGGATGTAAGCAATGTTACTGATATGGGTGGAATGTTTGCTAATTGTTCAAGATTTAATTCTGATCTAAGCAAATGGAATGTTAGTAAAGTTACAAACACAACTTCTATGTTTGCAAGTTGTTCGAGCTTTTATGCAGATCTAAGCAAATGGGATGTAAGTAATGTTAATAAAATGAAAAATATGTTTTATAATTGTGATTTAATAAATAAACCAAAGTGGTATAAGAGATTTATATGGTAAAATAATATAACATATAATTTATGAAAGACTTACATAACTACATATTAGAGAAATTAGATATAAGTAATATTAAAATATCACAGTATTTTTTTGGTAAACCATTAAATTTTAGTATAATATTACCATATACAATTGAATGTATATATTATTCATCAAAAGATCATACTGAATATATTCATAAAAAGATTGAAATTCATAGAATTGATAAAACTGGACAAAATGATCCTGTATTTATGGAACAATATAATTTTTATGACAAAGACAATAACCTTATTTGTATATTGTCAACAGAAGGCGTTAAAAATGTTTTTATTCGTAAAATAGAGACAAATTGCAAGTTATATAATATAAATGGAGAAGAGTATAATGATTTAGGATATATAGAAGTAGTTGATGATGATAAAATTATAAAAGAATCTATAGAAAATAATCCCATAACATATAGTAATTTGATTTTGCTTACACCGGATGAAGACAAAATTCTTATTCTTCGTAGAGCTAATTACATGAAGAAGTTTAGAAGTATGTGGGGATTTCCTGGAGGTCATGTTGACAAAAAGGACAAAAACAATAAAGAAGCAGCCATTAGGGAACTTAAAGAAGAAACAGGTATAGAATTGACATTTAATGAAAGCTATCATATGAAAGAATATGAAGTAATAGAAAATGAAGACAAATCAAAATCGTATTACTATATTACTACATTAGAAACTATTCCAGAAGTAAAATTGTCAAAAGAACATTCTGCATATGAATGGTATAATTATAAGTCAGAAAAAAATCATAAATGGATGCCAGATGTATTTCAAATCATACAAAAAATAATAGATTAATTGAATGAAAGATTTAGATAGTTACATAAATGAGAAGCTCAATATAAATAATATTAAAATGTTAAATCATAAACAATTAGATGAATCTAAATTAGATAAGAAAATTGAATCTATACAGCATTTTTTAGAAATGTTGAATGATTATTTCAATGTTATAAGAATAAAGACAGATAATGATGAAACGATAGAAAATAAACCAATAATGATGCATGATATACGTAATAAATTAAGATTTATTGTACATGAACATTTTTTTATCAAGTTTAAAAATGGCAATAAGTTATTTGTTGGTAATGCTGGTGAAGGATATTATTTGCAGCTTTTTAAGAAAATAAACCCATATAAATTTGAATTGTGTAAAATTGTAGGTATACATAATATATTGACTAATGATACTAATTTTAAAGAATACTTGTATGATATGAAAAAAAGATATGAAGACCATAAAGCCGATCAAGACATAAATTTATTAGTAGAATTTGGCATTATAAAATGAAAAACATTAGTTTATACATATTAGAGAAATTAAACATACAATCTATAGATATTAATAAATGTTCTTTTACCGATAAAGAATTGCTTGATGACTATGAAGCTGTAAGATCATCATATACTAAAGCGGAAAAGGAACCAATAGCAAATAAGTATGGTGTAAGTTCACTAAAAATGCATGATATAGAATTAGCTATACTTGATGAATTACGAAAAAATAGATTTGACAAAAAAGAATTTGATAGACAAGATATTACTAATTTCTATAGATATGACATAGGAGAAAGATATGAAAAGCTTAAGACATATTTAGATAAAGAACCTAAAGAATTTGTTGAATATTTGTTGGAATTTTTAAAAGAAAAGGCAAAAGCATTTAATCCAAGATATTTGTCACCAGCAAATAAATATACATTAAAACGTATTTCTAATTTACAAAAATATTTGAATCATCAATGAAAACATATACACAATTTATTATTGAAGCATTTATAGATAACGTATTTGGAAAGATAAAGACAAATACTAGTTTTATGAAGGGAATAAAAAATGCTAAGACAAAAATAGACAACATTGCATCATCAACAACAGGAACATATAAAAGCGTCGGTAAAGACGGTGTCAAGGCTCTTATAGGTGATGTTGCTTATCTTATTTCAAAAAATGACAAGATAAAAATGGAATGGGAAAAGGGTGTGTACAAAGATCTTAGTGTAATGAACGATCAAACAAAAAAGAAAATCATTGATGACATGTATAATAATTCTGGAAAGGGATTCAATGATATTCATAATATTATTGAAGACATATCTAATACATTGCAAAGAGATTTCAAATGGTCAAATTTCAATCAAGATGTATATGATAATGAAAATACTGAGCCAGATGACCAATTTAATTATGAATTGTTTATTGAAATATTACAGAATATCGCTATACAATTAAAAAAGGAAGGAAAATGAAATCCTTCCTTATTTTTTACTTATCTAAATTGTCTCCAAAAATGAAATACTTGTGTTAATGTAGCTTTTGAGAAATGGCCTTCCGTATATGCTGCTGTGGGCAATAGTCGTGTAGGCAGTACATAAGTATTTCCTCTTAATGCAGGAATATACATTTTAATACCAAACGCAAGTCTCTTGTCACGACTCATTATATGCTTCAATTGATTCCAAGATACATAATTGTTCGGCTTATGATATTCTTCATTAAATTGTTTTTCAAAATATGTCTTATATACATTAAAGCAAACTCTCAATACATTAAATCTTGTATATGGGGGATAGTAATGAAGATTCAGGCCTACTTCTCGAATGGTATTGTCTTTAGTACGTACAAGTCCAAAAAAGAATGTCATAGGCGTTGCGTCATAATATTCTAGTTCTTCCTTATACTTTGGTGTACTATATCCAAAAATACTTATTTGTCCAGGAAGTAAATATTTTTTAGTAGGCTTTAAGTTATTTGTTATCTCACTATATGCAAGTTTAGATCTAATAGTAGTAGGGCGTCTATTCAGTGGATGATCTTTTATAGCTTCATATATATTGAAGTTCTTTATTTCATCATCAGAATATATCTTAGTAGACAAATCCTTAAGCTGTTGCTTTCTGTCAGCTAATGATATTACTTTCTTTGGTTTTTGAATTATTGGCATTACTATCTATCAAATATTTTATATATATATTTAAAAATATTATTTTGTTATGCTTTCATATCTTTCAATGATCTTATCTATATTGTCGGTATTTAATTTATATTTTTGTTGCAGTTGTGATCTGATATATTCTTTCAATGTTGTCTTATTTATCTTTGACTTAAATCTCTCTATTAGTCTTGAATATATGTCAATGATCATATCCATAGCTAATTCAAACTTGCTTTCATAGTCTGTCTTTAAAGAATACTTATAAAGATATTTGAATATGTCTAACAAATATTCATCAGCAAGTTCATTTGTTATATTATATATGTCTTGAATATATGTTACATTATCAGAATATATGCCAGTATTGTCATCATATAATACCATAGATATCTTAGAATAGGGATATTCTTTAATGTTCATACAAGTTGTATTTATTAGATCGTTGAATGCTTCATTATGTGTCATTGAGCCATATAGATCTTCACCCTGTTCATCTATATACTCATACAATATAGGTATACTTGTTGGATTAAAAAGAGTGCCCTGAGAGGAAAGAATATTAAAAGCTATAAATTTCATAGTTATATTAATAAATGTAATATTATTTTTAAATATAATATTAAAATAGTAACAATTAAACCAATAATTAAAACAATGAATAAGAATAAAATTATAAAATTCTTACGTGGAATTAGACTAAAGGACATCATATATTGGTTTTCAATATTAGTATTATTGATTTTCTTAAGTGTTTCAGTAAACAGATGTCAAGATACTAAGAGACAATATATGAATAATTTGAAGGCCCTTAATGACAGTATTCATTATTATAAAGGTAAGAATGGAAACTTAGTTGCTACGATACGGGGTTTTGAATCTGACTTAAAGACTCTTGAATTGCTTAACAAAGATTTGTATGATCATATAGATGAGCTTAAAATGAAGAACAAAGTAAATTCAGCAGTCTATTTTGAAGGCAGTGTATCTATGCCAGAAGTAGATACAGTATATGTAGTTGATAGAGATACAATTTATAGGGGATTTGATCATAAGTTTAATTTTAATGACAAATATAGAACATTAGAAGGAAATGTAAGCTACAAAGATGATTCATTAGGTGTAAAGATAAGTAAAGATATTGTAAACTTTGATTATACTGTTGGAATAGATAGCAAGAACAATATCTACATTTCTTCGCAGAATCCTTATGTAAAGTATGAATCTATAACAGGATTTCAACTTCCTAAGCAAAGAACAAAACGATTCTCATTAGGACCATCAATTAACTTCGGTTATGATCCTATACAAAATAAACCAAGCTTTAGCGTAGGCGTATCATTGAATTACGGAATAATTAGATTTTAAATTCCAAAGAACAAATTAGTGAAGGAACTGTTTAAGCAGTTCCTTTTTTTATTGAACTTTTATGTCAAATATCTTAGTTGAATTATTTTGAAGTTCATTTATTTTATTCTTTAGTATATTGATATCTAAATTTTTGTCAACTATTATGAATTCATTGTTTTCAAAGTATCCTAATGCAAACATTTAATAAAAGACTATTTTTAAATTAAAATAGTAACAAAGTAAATGAAAATTAAATAATATTATTTTTAATTAATTAAAAGACTATGTGAAAGATTATTTTTAAATAAATAAAATTGCATAGTTAACAATGAGCATAATTACTCCGTTTAATGACAGACATTATGACACAAGAAATTTTGATACTAAGAACAATTACTATGCGATTTTAGTAGACAAAAAACAATTAAAGATAAACAAAGACATATATGAGCAAGGTAATGATAAGTTATATGTTACATATAATAATATTCAGACACTTTTAGTATATGTAAAGACAGATAGTAAAGATAATATATTTGAAAATGGATATAAGATAATTTATGGACATTTCTATAATGACCAAAATTTCTTCCTATTCAAAAACTTAAATAAAGAAGGTAAAATAATTGGACATAAAATCCATAAAGTACAAAAATCAGAGTTATATAGTAAGTTAAATAGACTTTATTTTTCAAATTACTATACTGATATTAGTCGAACATCTTTTCTTCTTAATAAACAAATTAAAGATACTTATGAAAAAGATGTTCCTGCATTAGAGATAAAATATGACTATATAGACAATAATGAAGAAATACGTTTTTATTCTTCTATAAAGACATATTTTGATATTGAATATGAAGATGAATTATTGAAATTTGATAAAAAAAATGATAAAATTATTGTATTAAAATAAATAAACATTATAAATAAAAAAATATATTTACGTAAATATTTAAATTATGGGTACATTAAGAGAAGATGTAGGCACTTATAGAAGTGGCAGCCAAAATAATGCTGGTTTGTTATCAAAACTTCAAATTGGATCTGCTCTTTATGACATTAAAGATCCTGCAGTTGAAGCATTAGCTGATGCCATTGAAACAAGATTAAGTGCTGTTGAAGGTAAAACTTGGACAGCAGTTAATAAAGGTGCTGAAACAAAGAAATTTGCAACAGTTGTTGAACAAGGTACAAATGGTGCAATTACAGTAACTTATAGTAATCTTCGTGATACTGCTTTATCTGATTCTGCTACAACAGGTCAATTTATTACAAGTGTATCTCAAGATGTTGATGGTGTAGTTACTACAACTAAAGGTGGTGTAGCAGCTGAAAATGTAACATTTGCAGCATCAAATGGTGTTGATTTAAATGCAACAAATGTTAAAGCTGCTATTGAAGAAGTATTAGCAGACGCTATGGCACTTAAAGGTACTAAAGCAGCTACAGATACAACAGCTGAAACAATCCAAGGAGCAAAAGAATATGCTGATGCAAAAGTAGCAGAATTGGCTGGTACTGACTGGACACAGGCCGCTCATACAGTATCTGAAATTATTAAAGAATTAGAAAATAGTGATACTGCTGGAGCATGGGCAACTATGGTTGATAAATTGGAAGGTATGACTGTTTCTGAAAAGGGACAAACTGGTGATGCTGACTATCGTGCAGCTAATAATAATCCAACAGTTGTAGAATATGTGCAAGCTGCTATTGAAGATGTAAATGCAGCAAATGCTGAAGGTATTGGAGCATTAGATGCTGAAGTTTATGGCGCAGGTTCAAATGGCACTACAGCAACAACCGATGCTGAAACTGCTGCAACAAAATTTACAGATGATACAACTAATAAAGTAGTTGTTAAAGTTACTGAAGTTGATGGTAAGATTACTGCAGTTAATGTTAAAACAAATGATGTAGCAAGCGCTCAAGCATTAACAACATTAGATAATGCAGCTGTTAAGAGTGTTAATACAAAAACACCTACAAATGGTGCAGTTACATTATATGCTGGAGACGTAACATTATCTTCTAGTGATAATACAACAGTTGCCGCTAAATTATCTGCTTTAGATACAAATAAAGCTAATAAGAATGCTATTTCAACTGGTACAGTAACAGAATGGGCAACACCACAATATACAGCTGGTACTGAAACATTAGCATGGTCTTCATCATCAGTTTCAGTATTTGTTCCTAATAGCAATACTCTTTAATTGTATATAAAAATTAATTATTAAATTATTATATAAAGGATTCTATTATTTAGAATCCTTTTTTATTTTTATATATAAGAATATATTTAATAAATTTTATCAAATATGGCAAACTTAGGATATGTATCATCTTTCAATATAAATGGTAATGAATTGTCTTTAAAAGATGCAGCTTTAACAGAAATAGTTGAAGAGATTATTGAAGCTATTGGTGCAAATAATGGGGATATATCTGAACGTATAAATAACTTACATGATCGTTCATTTGACGCACTTATTAAGATATCTTCAAATGATGATTCAGAAATTGCAAGCATTCAAGATGGTATATATAAACTACATTATGTGACAGTTACTGGTGAAGGTGAACAACAAGCTGAAACATTAAATAACTCTGCAATATTAATACAACAAGGAACACATCAATATTTATATAAAGATGGTAAACTAAGTAATAGAGAAAAAACTAATAATACTTGGAGTAATTGGATTACTTTTGAAGGTGGTGTTACAAGTGTTAACGGACAAACCGGTGCAGTTACATTAAGTATTCCTACTAAGACATCTGATATTACTAATGATAGTGGGTTTATAACAGATGCTGGTGTAACTTCTTTCAATGGCCAGACAGGTGCAGTTACTTACACAGCTCCTGTTACAAGTGTTGATGGAAAAACTGGTACTGTAACTATTGAGCATCCAGTTACTTCTGTAAATGGTCAAACCGGTGCAGTTACTATAGATACTGGTGTAACTTCTTTCAATGGTCAGACAGGCGCAGTTACTTATACAGCTCCAATAACTAGTGTGAATGGACAAACAGGTGCAGTTACTATAGATTTGACTGGTAAGGCTGACAAAAGTGCAGCAATCGGTTCATTACAGTTATCTATTAATTCTACAGACTATAAAGTTACATTATCTGGTACTAAAGTAGATGGAACTGCATTTACTTGTGAAGATGTTATTGACCTACCATTAGAAACTATGGTTGTTAGTGGTGCTTATGATGATACAACACAAAAGATAGTATTGACTCTTAAGAATGGTACAACAACTGATTTTCCTGTTTCTGCATTAATAGATGGATTACAAAGTGAGATAACTTCAACTAATAAACTTTCGGCAGATCTAATAAGTGATGGTAATACAAATAAAGTAGTTACACAAGCCGAGAAAGATACATGGAATAATAAAGTTACTTCAGTAAATGGGCAGACAGGTGTAGTTACTATAGATACTGGTGTAACTTCTTTTAATGGGCAGACAGGTGTAGTTACCTATACGGCTCCAGTTACTTCAGTTAATGGACAGACAGGTGTAGTTACCATAGATACTGGTGTAACATCTTTCAATGGTCAAACAGATGCAGTTACTTATACAGCTCCAGTTACTTCAGTAAATGGCCAGACAGGTGCAGTTGTAACAGAATTAAGTTCAGAATATGCGCCATCAACTGCAGTAAATGATGAATTAGAATTAGCAGCCGGAGATACTTATGAAGAAGCATTTGGTAAGATTGAAAAGGCATTAAATGATCATGCTACTATTACAGCTACTGCATTAAATACACTTGCACAAAATAGTCAATTAAATACAATAGAATCTATATCTGTAAATGGTGTACCTGTTTCTATAGATAGTTCAAAAAATGTTGACATAACTATATCTAATGACAATGATAAAGTTATTGCCGAAGCATTAATAGATTTAAATGATAGATTAGAAGTTGTTGAAGGTATTTCTGTAGGCGACGAAAATATTATTGAAACTGTTAAGGTAAATGGTACTGCTTTAGTTCCTGATGCTAATAAGGCAGTAGATATAAGTGTACCAAATACACCAGAACAAATAGGTGCTATTCCTGATTATTCGAAACAATATCTAACATTTGAATCATTGAGCGATAATACACATTTGTATTTTAGGTCAACAAGAGGTGGTGAATCATGCACTATTTCAGCATCAAGCGATAATGGAAAAACATGGAATGAATACACATCAAGTAATTCTGCTAATAATAATAATGGTACATTAATTGCTACATTGATGAAAGGACAAAAGGTAATGATAAAGGGTAACATTATTTCATTATTTACAGGAAGAGGATATTCCAGATTTAATGGTCTTGAAGGTGATGGTTCTCTCATATTATATGGAAATATAATGTCTTTAGCATTTGGTGACGATTTCATTGGAAAGACATCAATGAAAAAAACCGTACAAGAACCGACATACGAATATGATGAAACAACTGGCCAAGACGTTATTGTGGGATATGAAGATGTTGAAGAAAATATATGTTTTGGATGGGTATTTGAAACTATTCTTAATCTTGTGTCAGCAGAAAATCTAATTTTACCAGCAGTAGATATGTTTGATGGCTATAATGGTGCATATGAGGGGATGTTTCATAATTGCATAAGTCTTGTAAAAGCACCATCTATTTTACCAGCCACCACATTAGCAAGCAATTGTTATTGGAAAATGTTTGAAGATTGTTTTTCATTACAAAACGCGCCTGAATTACCTGCTACTACATTAGCAAGTGGCTGTTATCAATATATGTTCTATGGATGCGAAAGTCTTACAACTGCACCTGAGCTACCTGCTACTACGTTGGCAAATAGTTGTTATGGATTTATGTTCGAAGGTTGTTCGAGTCTTACTACTGCACCTGAATTACCTGCAACCACTCTTGCGACTTCGTGCTATAGTGCCATGTTCCAAGGATGTACAAGGCTTAATTATATTAAGGCTATGTTTACTACGACACCAAGCAAAACATATACAAACAATTGGGTGTCAGGCGTCGCTTCTGCAGGTACATTTGTAAAGAACTCTGATGCCACATGGGATGTAACAGGTGCTAATGGTGTTCCGACAGGTTGGACTATTTATACTGAAGATGAATATACGGTTGTAAGACATTATGAATTAGCAAATATAACTAGTGGAGTATCTTCAGTAAATGGTCAAACAGGTGATGTAACATTATCTATTCCTACTAAGACATCTGATATTACTAATGATAGTGGGTTTATAACAGATGCAGGTGTAATTTCTTTCAACGGACAAACAGGTGCAATTACTTATACAGCGCCAGTTACTTCTGTGAATGGACAAACTGGAGCAGTTACTATAGATACTGGTGTAACTTCTTTCAATGGCCAGACAGGTGCAGTTACTTATACAGCCCCAGTAACTAGTGTAAATGGACAAACGGGTGCAGTTACTATAGATACTGGTGTAACTTCTTTCAATGGTTCTACTGGTGCAATTAATTATTCTGCTCCAGTTACTTCTGTAAACGGTCAGACAGGCATAGTTAATTTATCCATACCAACAAAAACATCTGATATTACTAATGATAGTGGATTTATAACAGATGCAGGTGTAACTTCTTTCAATGGCCAGACAGGTGCAGTTACTTATACAGCTCCAGTTACTTCAGTAAATGGTCAAACCGGCGAAGTTAATTTAACTATTCCTGATGCTGTTACTGAAAATACTGTTAGTGGTTGGGGCTTCACAAAGAATACAGGTACATACAGTAAGCCTTCTACTGGAATTCCTGCTTCTGATTTAGCTGATGGAGTTATTCCAGATGTTCCTGTTCAAAGTGTAAATGGTCAAACTGGTGCAGTAACTATTAATGTTGGAGTAACAAGCTTTAATGGTCAAACTGGCGCAATTACTTATACTGCTCCTGTCACATCAGTTAATGGAGCAACTGGCGCAGTAAATATTAATGTTGGAGTAACAAGCTTTAATGGTCAAACTGGCGCAATTACTTATACTGCTCCTGTCACATCAGTTAATGGAGCAACTGGCGCAGTAAACATTAATGTAGGAGTAACAAGCTTTAATGGTCAAACTGGTGCAATTACTTATACTGCTCCTGTCACATCAGTTAATGGAGCAACTGGTGCAGTCACAGTTAAAGCAAATGTTCAATCAGATTGGAATGCCATTACTGGAGATGCAGTTATATTAAATAAGCCTACTATTCCTACAGTTAATGATTCAACAGTAACAATTAAAATGAATGGCAATACTGTTGGAACATTTACATTGAATAAGTCAGGTAATACAACTATTGATTTAGGTAATGTACTTACTTCTCATCAATCAATTAAGACTATCAATAATCAAACTATAACAGGTACAGGAAATATATCATTAAATACATTACCTACAGTTAGTGCATCAGATAATGGTAAAGTTCTTATGGTTGTAAATGGGGCATGGCAACTTGTTTCACCTGTAACATTGTATAGTGGTTCTGGAACACCGGCCAATTCACAAGGTAATAATGGAGACTTATATGTTCAATCTTAAAAAATAATTAAGAAATAATTCATGAGTAGAATTGTTCCACATAATAATCTAACCATTTCAAGAAATCCATCTGTTTATATTGGTCGAAATATAGATATTGGTATTAGTGGATCATTTGGTGCTATACAATCAACAGGTCCAGCAGAAAATGCCTTTACTTCAACTAATTCTGATACATATTGTAATTATAATCCTGCTACTGGTGGTGCTGGTGGTCCTGTATTTGGGTTTGGGAATTTTGATGATATACCAGAAAATGCAACTATTAATTCTGTTTCTTGCACAGTTAAAATTAGAATCACAAATAATAATGGTATGACTTCTGCCACAGTTCAATTGTATTCTGGAACAATACCAAAAGGAACTGCCATTGATTTTCATACAAGCATAAGTACTAATCCAAGACAATTTACAAATACTGGATCTTGGACAAGAACAGAATTAGATGAATTATATTTGGTTATTTTAGCTCGGAGATCTTCAAACAGACAGGTATATTTTTATGGTGCAGATTTAACTGTAACATATTCTTATGATGAACTTCAATATGAAATAACAACAGCTTCACAAGCATCAGGAATTACAATTTCACCAGCATCTCAATATATTACCACTGGTGGTGATGGAACGGTAACATTAACTAATATATCAGATATAACAGAAACTGGTGTTGAAGATAATAATATTGGTGTATCAAATAAATTAGTTAATACTTCAGGAACAACTTATACTTATACTATTGAAGAAATTGATTGTGACCATAATATAATAGTTAAATCAGTTCCTGCTGTATATTTAACAGTTTTAAATAATTCTTCATTAGTAACAAGTACTATTCCTGCATCGGGATCTTCTACTAAACTTGCGCAAGGAACATTTCAAGGTATTAAAATATATACTAATGAAATAAATCATATTAATATATTTGATGATAATGTAAAAAATAATAATGCTGTATTTGAACATGAAATATTAGAAAACACTATTACATTAAATCCTTCATCAAATAGAAATACAAATTTCAATACTTGGACAGCTCCAGGTAATGGTCATAATAGTACTTCTAATACATCTTCAAGAGCTACTATTCAAGCAGGAACATCATCTGTACAACATGGAGATTACTTTTTTAATGTTTCTTCTATTCCGTCAAATGCAACAATACTTTCTATAAGTTGTCAATTTAGAATATATGTTTCATCAGCATATTCAACAGGTTCTGGAGTTCAACTTATGTCTGGTGAAACAGCTAAAAGTAATCTTAATATATCATGGATAAGTAAAACATCAACTGCAATATATTCTATAGAAGGAATTGAAGATTTTACGAGAAGTGAATTGGATAATATAAGTTTAAGAATACTCGGTAAATCTAGTAGAAGTGGTAGAAGTATATATTTTTATGGAGCAGATTTAACAATAGAATATGAGTATGAAGGGGATGCATATTATTTATATACATCTGAAGTAAATTCTTCAAAGACAGTTAGAATAGAAACTAAACCAACATATTTAATATCGGTTTCTTCAACAACTGAAAACGCAACAATTAGTTCATCTGCAAATTCTGTATATGAAGATGAATCAGTTACAATAACAGTTAATACACAAGACATATCTGAAATATCTATTAAAGATAATAATATTGATATATCTTCATTATTCTCTGGAAATAATGGTACATATACATATACATTTACTGTAATTTCGGCACATACTATTATTGTTTCAGAATCAGTTACTGAACATACATATGTCAAATTAAATAATACATGGACAAGTATTAATCAAATATATAAAAAGGAATCTGATATTTGGACAGAAAAGGACTCAATGATTAGTGCAATTGCAAATATAAGTAATTTAATATTTTTTAATAGTTAAGAATTATGGCAGTTATAACATTTATACCATCGTCATATGACCAGACAAATTCCAATCATGCGGGCACAGACTCGACCAATAAACCAAGTAATGGTCTAACTGCTGCTACTAGTGAAACTCGTGCTGCCTTTACTTCTAACACAACAGCAAACTCGACCACAAGTATTTATTATAATTTTGACTGTAGTTCTATACCTCAGAATGTAACTATCAATTCTATATCCTGTGACTTCAAGGCAACCGCGTCAAATAATGTATTTAATACAAGGGTTGGTCAGTTATGTACAGGAACAACAAAGAAGGGTTCAGGTACAACAATCACAAATACCTCAATCAATTATACAGTAAATGTACAAACAATATCCAATACTGGTTCTTGGACAAGGGCCGAGTTGAACAATATAAAGATATTGATTGAAGCTGTTCGCGGTACATCAACAAATGAATTTACTATTTCATTTTATGGTGCTACACTTACCGTTGATTATACGATAAATGGTGAGATATATGATGTCACATCAGTATTGAGTACTAATGCTGTTGATTCAATAAATCCTGCTGGTCTTACAGAGGTCATAGAAGGTGATAATTATCAATTAGAGATTCACGCAGCATCCCTTGATGATTTCAAAGTAGAGGATAATGGTGTTGATGTCACATCACAACTTGTACAGCATAATGAAATAACATCAGGCACAATAAACGCAAAGCCAGAGACTACACCTACAACAGAAGTTAGTGTATCAGGTGCTGCATTCTATACCTCGTCAAGTTCACAGACAACAGCTCGATTCAATGATGCTGTAGGACACACAGCAGAGAGTCCAGCAACTATGCCAAGCTCAAATCAATGGACGTATGTGAAGGGTGGAAATAATAATAATGCAACTGGTTGGGCAATATATGATTTTGATTTTAGTTCAATTCCCGCAAATGCAACTATAACATCAGTATCTGTAAAGTGCTACGGTGGTAAAGAGAATACCAATTCAGGTTCACAATATCAAGCTAAAATTGGATTATATTCAGGTACAACATTAAAGAGTACAGAACAACAATTCACCCGTACATCAGCTTCCATAATGACTATATCAAGTCCCGGTACATGGACTCGTGCAGAATTACAAAATGCAAAACTACGATTCACTGTTGCTTATTATGGCGGTTGGTTAGGCGGTGTCACTTGGACGGTTAACTATACAGTACCATCAGTAAATCCATATTATTGGACATATTCATTAAGCAATGTTGCTGCTAATCATACTATTATCATTAGTGATGCAATTATTGAGATTCCTGATGAAGATCCACAATATGAATATTATCCAATCACAATATCAAGTATCAATGCGACAACGGATCCTGTCAGAGGAACAACTCGTGTTGTAGAAGGTACTAATCAAACAATAACTATATATCCAGATGACCCACTTGTTACATTAATAACAGACAATGGTGTTGATGTTAGCTCACAATTAGTTCAACATGGTGGAACAATTCCTGATCCAACAATAGCCACAGCATCTGGTGCATCTTATGGATTTACTTTAAATAATAGTACAGGTTATTATACATCTGCGAATAAAGGAGTTGATAAAAGCGCTGCAATTTGTAGAGTTACATTTGATTTACCAGTAAGATGTTTAATTACTATTCAATTTATTAATTATGCAGAAGCAACATATGACTTTGGTGTATTCGGTAATATTGACGTCCCATTATCTACTAATTATTATCCAGCAGGTTCTAATGGTGCAACAATATCTGAAACATCATATAAATTAGCATGTAATACATCTACATATAATAAGTCAACAGCTCAAACATTAACATATGAAATTGAATCAGGAGAACATTTTATAGATATTAAATATTCAAAAGATGATGCATCAAATTCAAATAATGATACTCTACAATGGAAAATTTTATCAATAGAGCCTCTTGAAGCAAATAACTATTATACATATACATTATCAAATATTCAAGAAGAACATTCATTAATATTTATTTTTGGCGATGTTACTTATTACTTTGTTAATTCTTCGGGAACAAATTGTAAACTATTCCCGAGTGGTTCTTTAGTTCAATTGCCAGGTGATAATTATTCATTAACTATAGTTCCTGACAATTATAATTATGCTGTTACATTAAAAGATAATAATGTTTCAGTAACTCCAACAAGAAAAGAAGAAGAAATTACTAAAGATGGAAATACTTATACAGTTGTTAATTATGTATATACTCTTACTAATATACAAGCAACACATAATTTAATTGTTACTTGTACATCATCTATAATTTATTATATAAAACTTGCTGGTACATGGAAAGCAGCAACAAATGTATTATTAAAACAGGATGATAGATGGGGAACATTAAATAATATTGAAAATATATTTAGAGATAACTTAATTTTCTATAAAGATATATAATGCCAAAACATGAAATACTTAATAACATATCAAAATATAACTAAAATTCTTAAAGACATATCAAACATTTTAAAATACATCATTTGTAGTTGGCAGCAAGTATAGTTAAATTTATGAACATTAATTAATTTATGAATATTAGTTAACTTATAAATATTAACTAAATTTATTTTTAATTATATATTATTTTTTTAATATGCAATTTAATGATAATTTATATAGTGAACATCTTGGCAAGACAATACCTAATTTTATTCAAGAATTTGCTGAAAATAATAAAACTGCTAATTTTATTGATTTAAGTAACTGTTTTGATGTTTCAGCATATCCATTTGGTGTAACTTATTTAGGTGGTGACTCTGAAAATCCATTTAATGTAATATGTAGTGGTTTTAATAATAATGAAATTTTTTATGCTTCAAAATTAGCCACCACAAAAAACACCAGTTATACAATTAATATTGAAAATTTTACGCATGACACTTCAGTAACATATTGTGAAGAAATTCATATACCAAGTTCTTACGTATCAAGACTTTTCGATACATCAAAAAATGCATTTATACATCCTGTTGTTATAGGATTAGGTTTAAGTAATGGCTTAGTAATTATGTCTAAACTTTTAAGATATAATCCAGTAGATAGTAATAACAATCCACAAACCAATTTTATTTATGATTCTAAACATCGTGAAGAGCTTCCATATTATATGTTTTGTCTATATTATAATGATACTTCTGGTGAGATTATATTATATACAAGAAACAAATTATTACCAAGTAATGTAAGTATAAATAGTTTAATGATATTTCCAGATGTAAATAAAGAAATTATTCCAGGTGTTTATGAAAACATTAAGTAAGTATATAAGCGATAATTTGAAATTTTATATTAATGAGAAGCTTAAAATATCTAAAGATATGAATATTCCCATGCGTAAGTTAACTGCAGAGCAAGATTCATGGAGAATACGAGCATTTTATAATTCAGTTAATCGTAATAATAAAATAAAATCATATAATAATTTTCTAAATATAATTAAAAAATCTAAAGATATTAATAAAACACTACATAATTTAAGTAATCCTGAGCTTTTACTTAGATTTATATTTAGTATTTTATGTAATTGGAATGAAGGAATTGAGATATATAGAAACAGATTGATTAGCGTTTTAAGTAATTATATGAAAAATGCTGAAGATGAGATTGATTATTTTGTATTATTGCTTTATAATGAAAACACACCTTATGGATTTGATATTAGAGAAACATTAAAAAACATATTGTCAGATGAAGAAATAACAAAATCATTTAAGGAATACTTTGTTAAATATATGATTAAATATGATGAATGAAGAATTTAAAAGACATAATTATAGAGAAACTAAATATTTCCAAGGATATGAAGATATTTAATTCATGGGATAAAGAGCCATCAGAAACTAAAGCCAAATATGATTCATTATTTAAAATATTAGAATTCATTAAAGATAAAATTAACTTTGATTCTATAGCAACACATAAACAAAATATTAGTCAAACATCTATTTATTGTTTTTCTTCTTCATTAACTATAAAAGATATGGAAGATTTAGAAAAATATATATTAGAAAATAAAATACTAGATTCAGCCCAATATATATTTTTAGCACCAATGTCAAATAGACGTTCATTAAGTATTTATGAAGATCCACGTAAAGGTGATGTAATGTTAAGAATTATTAAAACACCATCCGATAAAACAGCAAATATTATGTTATATGATTGTGCTATTGAGTTTTTTGACAAATACTATAAATATTATATATAAAAGGAAATTAAATGAAAGAAATAACCACATATATTAAAGATAGTAAAGAATCTTTAAGAACATATATTAAAGATAGTAAAGAATCTTTAACCACATATATTAAAGAGTCTTTAGAGAACAATAATATGCTTTGGCTTCTTGACAAATGGTTTGAAATGCATGATACAGAACGAGAAGAATTTATGAATATTGTTTTTCAATGTCAAAAGGAAAATACACTTAATGACAATAGTATAGAATTATTAATAAATGGTACTAATAGTCTTAAGAACAGTCTTGAAGAATTTATAAGTTTTGTTCATGAAGATCCTAACTACAAGAAAGAAGAAACAACTCATGAAGATCTTATATATCAATTCAAGGAGATTCTTAAACAACTTATAGGATACAAATCAAAGAAAAATCATTATATAACCCAATAGAAAAAAGGAGAATCATAAAGATTCTCCTTCATATGTTTTTAATAGTTAGATGTCTTGTTATATAGATTAAGAGCTTTCCTGAATCCCATTTTTTTCTTTAGTCTTTCTTCGTTTTTGACAGTAGTTGTTGTACTTGTATTTGAAAATAAGATACTATAGATACACTTTTTTGTCTTAAGATCATAAACAATCTTGAAGCAATTGACAGGAATGCATCTATCATTTTTACTACCACTACGAGGGTAATCACAACCACCACATATAACAAGTAAAGAATCTGACTGACTAAGTTTGCGAATTTCCGTCTCATAACGTTTCCATTGTCCTCTATTTAAGTTTGGTGTCTGAGGTATGCAATTTATATAATAGAATGTTGATTTAAGTCTTATGTTGTCATATGCAAAATCTTCTGCAGGAACTAAATGACCTCTATCATATCCACTTTTAGTATAATTAAAATATTCGAGATCTTTATACTTTTTAAAATTATATGATATTCTGCTTTCATTACCGCCTCCCTTATATAACTTATAAATAACAAAAGAAGGCCCTCTGATCACCTTACTATAATAAGATTTATAATATTTCATATCTATTATATAATTATAGCCATGAATAGTCTGTGCACCTACAGATATAAAAATCCATGAAATTAAAAATGAAATTAGATAACGTTTCATTTAAAAAGTATAAATGTATTTGACTATATATTTAAATATAATTTTTTAAATTGAAATAACATGGGTAAATTCATAACTTTTGTATTAGATTCTTTTGACTTGGAAGATTATAAAGTTTCACAATTTTCTACTACAACATTTTGTCATTCATATATAGACACAAAGAATGCTATAGAAAAAAATTGTGAAGACATTTGGACATATGATTTAAGTCATTTATCATTTGATCTAATTGATAATGGATATACTATTATAATTGCTAACAAGGGAATTTATTTGACATGCTATCCTGGGATGAATTCATTAGGAAACAAAAATATACGAAAGGGACATAACTTATTAAAATTGTTGTTAGGGGGATATTTCAATGATGACTTGAAACTTTAATTTCAATGATGACTTGAAACTTTAATTTCAATGATGACTTGAAACTTTAAATTTCTTCACAACAATATTTAGGTATATATTCTCTTGTTATAAATGCATCATAGTTTACTGAAGCAGGATCCACATAAAATCGTAATTTATTCTCATATTTATTCAAATCAATTTTTATGAGATGCAAATTATTCTTTTTTATTTCTCGTTGAACTTTAGAAAACGTATCTTTTAATCTACTTTCATCTTTATCTGCTATAACAAATATGTATCTTGGATAATATCTATCTTTGTCATGTCTTGGTGCTAATCCATGATTTTCTATTCTTTTAAGACCATTATCATCAACAAATCTATATACTATACCTTCGCAATCATTATATATGTAATCTGTCTTATCCTCAGGTTTGTATGGTTCTATATATACTTGATATTTATTATTTCTTTTCTCACAAAATGAAACATAATAATTATAGAAATTCAATAAAGACTTAAATTCCTCATCATTTATTAGATTTTCATTATCTATATCAAATGTAAAGCTTTTGACATTACTATTTGTTTCAGCATAAATTCCATTTGATACATTAAATTTATTAACAAGTTTTTGATATAATTCATCAGGATCATATGAATTATTAATGTTTTCATATACAACATTTTCTATCCATATATTATATTTAGGACCTTTAAAAGGATTCCACATAATTCTTTCAAAATCATATTGAATATCTTCTGTTATTTTTTCTATATGATTCATCTCCATCCAATCTTCTATATTTGGATTATAATAGTATTTTGCAGGATATTTGTATGATTTAATATATTCTTTAATAGTCTTCATTTTTAATTGAATAAGTTTTTAATAAATTTCTTAATAGGATTTTCTTTATACAATGAAATGCAAAATGGAGGTATATATTCTTTAGTATATACAAATTGTTTTCCTCCTAACGTGTCTTTATAGAATTTTAGTTTTCTATTATATTTATTTAAATCAATTTTTAATATAGTAACTTCATCAGATTTTAGTAATTCATCATCATATTCAGTTGTTATTTTGTCATTATTAATCTCAGTTTTAAAATATTCTTTCATATTATTATCAACACTTCCAAATATCACATACACTGACTTAGGATGCCATACTCTATTTTTATATATTTTAGAATTCTTTCCTTCTTTTGGTCGTAATCCATATTTTAAAATCTTATCTACAACATAATTTGGACATATATGATAAACAATTCCTTTAGAATCTTCATAAACTTTATTTGATATATCTTCTGAAATTCTTGGTGATAATGTTATGATTATATTATCTGTATTTTTTGATTCATAATAATTATATAAATTCAATAATGATATATATTCTTTATTAGTGTTGTCAAATTCAGTTTTAAATTTTATTCTTATATTTTTTGTATATCCGTCCAAACTTATAATATCTAATTTTTCAATATCATTTTTGAATTTATTATATAAACTTTTAGATAATTTTTTAGGATCATATGATTTTAATAAAGATTCATATAACAAATATTGATATCTATTGTACATATCATAATAATTTCCTTGAAAAAATCCATCAAATACTAATTCTAAATATCTATATATATTATTATTATTTTCATTACTTTCTATTATATGTTCTATTTCCAATTTATCTCCATATACATTTTTAGGGTCTTCTAAAAAATCTTCATAAGTATAATTTAATAAGTAATCATTAAACTTGTTATTATAATTATTATAAGTATTAATAAAGTCTATTAATGATTTCATAGTAAACATTTATTTTATATTTTTTCTGTGAAACTTTTTATGTGTTATTTTTTCTGCTTCTTTAATATATTCTTCAATATTCTCAATTCCTGAATATTCTTCTGGGTGGTCAATCATATTCTGACAATTAAAAAGATAATCATGTATATCATATCGTTCTACATAATCAATCCAAGCCCTTTCCCAAGATTCTGGTTCATATTCTTTTAAGCAGTCATATAGATTTTTCTTATTATATTTTTCTTTAATGTCATTTATTTTCTTCTGGAATGTAGTCTCAAACCTCTCATTTGATATATATACTTCATGAAACCAATCAATCTGAAATGCCTTTACCTTTTCACCTTCAAATTCTATTTCTTTACCATAGAAATTTTCATGAACATACTTATCATATACAAGTTCAACTGCAGGAATTATATATGTTCTTACAGAGTCATTAATAAGTATTTCACGTTTTATAGATGCATACATGGAAAGATTTATGCTTCTACCTTGTAACTTATCATATTTATTTGCTAAATATATAAATTCACCATAAAAATTAATTGATGGCATTTTCTCAATATCAATATCGTAGAATACTGTCTTCTCACCACTTTGTCTGCATTGACATTTCTTAACAAATTTACTAATAAACTTTACATCTTTAGTAATTTGATTATAGATAGCTTCTTTCTTTCTTTTTTGTTCTGCATATCTAATAGCTATCTGATTACTTATTGCTTCTTTTCGTAACTTATATAAATAGACATCAAATAGTTGTTGATTAAAACTGTTCATTTGTCAAATTTATTAAAAATTGTTTTTGATAATCTTTAAGTTTAATACTTTCAGTGCTATTAATAGAACAATATTTTTCAATGAAATATGCTGGATCTTTCTTACATCTTTCTATTTCTTCAATACTACGTGAGTATGTTTCTATGAATTTCTTTACGTTTAACATTTCTTCTTAATATTTTGTTATCATCTGTTGTAATTTTCTTTAATTAATTCAGGCAATTCATTAAAACTAATTTCTTTGACATCGCAACCCCACCATTCACCACTTGGAAATGTCTTGTCTATAAAAGTTTCAAGTTTAAGTGCATGTCCTAAATAGTCACAATATGAATCTGACCCATAACATTCAATAAAATCGGCATTCTTATCTAAGAAATATCTATAGTCTGTTGAATTGTTTTGGAGACAATAAATTATATTTTCTCCAGTATATCCTTCATTACTATCATAGTGAATTGTTATCTTAAATCTTTGTCTGCTCATACTATATTTTTTAAATGTTCTATATATTGTTCTATTATATAATTTGACATATCATCAGGATGTTCATATCCTAATTTCTCGAGATTAACTTTAAGCTTATTGTTTTCTTCGTTCCATAATTCCCAATTATTACGAATCCATCTGCCTAATGAATGATGAACGGATAATGCCCCATGTTCTAAAAGATATTCTTTATCATCTTGAGAAAGCAGTTTATTGAGTTCTTGTATAGCTTCTTTTAAATTAGTTGGTATATTCATTAATTATTTTAATATAGTTTTTTTGTTTAATCTTCTTTAATATAGTTAGGGTTTGGAAGTATTTGGCCAGATAATCCTTTAGCATCTTCATCAAGTGTAATAAGATAGTTTTCCGCTGTTGCTTTAATGGCTTGCAATATAAAATCATCTTTATACTTATTTGGGTCTTCATCAAAGTCTTCAGGAACTTCTATATATAACATACATGAACGATCATAATTCAATAAAGGAAACATATCTATATCCGGGTTTTCAGATGTTATATATACTTCAGTGTCATATCCCTTGAATGTGCAATCTATTAAAGAGAAAAAGTTATCAGAAAAATCAAATGAACAATATTTAGAATCCTTAAAATGTATGAAAGCCTTTTCTGAAATCTTGATGAATAATTCAATATGTTCATACTCTGGGTATTTGTCAAGTAATTTATTATATGTATTTAAATCTTTTTTCAGATATGCATTAATAAGATGAAACTTCTCAACTGTTTCAATAAAGTTTTTTTCAATTGCGTCTTCAGTATACATAGTTATACATTATTTTTATGTGATTTATATTTAATATAGTAAAATTTTTAAATAATATTCAAAAAAGCCTTCCAAAAATTTGAGAGACTGTTGTTTATTATTTTTTAATTTATTTAAATATATTTCCTCACAACAATACTTTGGTATATATTCTCTTGTTACAAATGCGTCATAGTTAACTGAAGCAGGATCTACATAAAATCTTAGTTTATTCTCATATTTATTCAAATCAATCTTAATAAGATGTAAATTTGTCTTTTTGATTTCTTGTTGAACTTTAGACAATGTATCTTTTAATCTGTTTTTATCTGTATCTGCTATAACAAATATATATCTTGGGTAATATCTATCTTTGTCATGTCTTGGTACTAATCCATGATGATTTAATCTTTTTAGTCCATTATCATTTACAAATCTATATACTATGCCTTTACAATCATTATATATGTAATCTGTCTTATCCTCAGGTTTGTATGGTTCTATATAAATTTCATAATAGTCAATATCATTATATTTTCGTTTTTCGCAAAATGATACATAGTAATTATAGAAATTTAATAACGATTTGAATTCTTCATTATTTACTAAACTATCATTAGAAACAAATAAAGTCAATGAATTAGTCTTAGTAATAGGATTAACTTCTGCACTATCATATAAATAGTTATCAAATTTTTCTTTTATTTTATCTAATAATTCTTTACTTTTATATGATTTTGTAATATTTTCATATATTACATTTTCTTGAATTATATTATATTTTGGACCTCGCCTATCATGCCACAATAACCCTTCAATATTCTTCAAATCAAAATATGATAAATCTTCATTCATTAAATTATTATATTTGATTATATCTTCTATATTAGGATTAGTCAAATTCTTCGGATATTTATAATTTTTAATATATTCTTTAATTGTTTTCATATTGCTTTGGTATTATTTCTTTCCAAGTATTTAAATCAAGACAAGTTATGCAAAAATCAGGTATAGGTTCTTCTGTAAAATAAGCATCATAACCAAATGCAGAGGAATCTATTCTAAATCTTAACTTATTTCTATATTCATTTAAATCAATTTTTAGTACTATAGGATCTGATATTTGTTTTAAATTACCAATAGATTGCAGTTGTTTTTGTACTTCCTTTTCATTATTATTTGCTATAAAGAATATTCTACCATCCCTATACGTATCATTTCTTTTCCATTTAGGCTTAATTTCTTTATTTTTGATATTATTTACATATATTTCTTTAGAAGTTATATGATAAATTATACCATTACATTCATTATATATTTTATTAGTTATATTTTTTGGTTTATATGGTTCAATAACAATATTATATGATTCATTATTATTTTCATCCTTAATTATGGTTCGTTCCTTAAGATAATAATTATATAAATGCAATAGACTAATAACTTTATCTGTAAATATATTATTTAAATCATCTTTTTTATCAATGTTAAATGAAAATTCAGTTATATCTTCATTATTGACATACCTAATCTTAGATATATGTATATTTGGAGATAATTCATATATTTTTTTCATTAGATCAGATGCACTATATGACTGTACTATAGATTCATATAAATGATCTTGATATTTCTTATAATATCTTCTATATGATTTGTTAAAATTTTCTTGAATATATATCTTATAATAAATGTTTGATGTTACATTTGTTATATTATTCAACTCAAGAAATTTATCAAAAGATGAATTTAAGAAATTATCTTCCAATATAATTTTATCATTACTACTTAGAACATATTTTTCTTTTATTTTTGGCAATGCAGATAAATAATCAATTATTTGTTTCATATTTGTTTCATATTTCTTTCATTTTATTCATTTTTAGTGGCTGAATAATTTTAAGTAGTTCTTTACATGTATTTAAATTTTCTTTAAGATGATAATATGTTTTAATATTAAAATAGTAATTCCTATTAGAAGTATTAAAATTATTTATTTTTAATTATAAGAAGTACATTAAAAACATATGAAGAACATAAGAAACTACATACTTGAGAAGCTTAACGTTAAGGACATTAAAAGTAAATATAAATATTTTCCAAAAACAAAATATGAACTTAGAAATATATTGAAAGAACGTTTAAAAAAAGATCAAGATGCTAATTTAAATGATATTGATGTTAGTGAAATAACTGATATGTCTTACTTATTTTCTAAGTTAGATCCTAATAACATAGATATATCTGAATGGAATGTAAGTAATGTTACTGATATGGATTATATGTTTGCTATTTGTGAAAACCTTGATTGTGATCTAAGCAAATGGAATGTTAGTAATGTTAAAGATATGACTGCTATGTTTTACGGGTGCAAAGAATTTAATTCTGACTTAAGTAAATGGGATGTAGGTAATGTTACTGATATGTTTAGAATATTTTGTGGTTGTAAAAAATTTAATTCTGATTTAAGTAAATGGAATGTAAGTAATGTTACTGATATGCGTGATATGTTTGCTGGTTGTAAAGAATTTAATTCTGATCTAAGTAAATGGGATGTTAGTAATGTTATTGCAATGGAATCAATGTTTAAAGAATGTCATGCTTTTAATTCTGACTTAAGTAAATGGAATGTATCAAATGTTACAAATATAAGTGCTATGTTTGGATATTGTTCTAATTTTAATTCAGATCTAAGTAAATGGGATGTTAGCAATGTTAAAGATATGTTTGCTATATTTTATGGATGCACTTCACTAAAAAATAAGCCAAGCTGGTACAAAGAATAATTATATGAAGAACTTAAACAACTACATACTTGAGAAGCTTAATATAAAAGATATTAAACGTCAATATAACTATTTTCCTAAGACAAGAAATGAACTTAGGGAGATATTGGAAGAACGTTTAAAAGAAAATCAAGATGCTGACTTAAATGATATTGATGTTAGTGAAATAACTAATATGAAAGATTTATTTGGTCATTTAGCTCCTCATAATATAGATATATCTGAATGGAATGTTAGTAATGTTACCGATATGAATTTAATGTTTGCTGGTTGTACAAATTTTAATTCTGATATAAGCAAATGGAATGTTAGTAATGTTACTAATATGATTAATATGTTTTTTAATTGTAGGAAGTTTAATTCTGATTTAAGTAATTGGAATGTTAGTAATGTTACTGATATGTATAAAATGTTTTATGATTGTAACAGCTTTAATTCAGACTTAAGTAATTGGGATGTTAGTAATGTCACTGATATGTATAACATGTTCGATGGTTGTTCATCACTTAAACATATTCCAAGCTGGTACAAAAATAATTAAATTCAACGTTAAATGAAGAACCTAAATAACTACATATTAGAGAAGCTTAACATAAAAGATATCAAACACCAATATAACTATTTCCCTAAGACAATAGGTGAACTTAGAAAGATATTGGAAGAACGTTTAAAAGAAAATAAAGATGCTGATTTAAATGATATTAATGTTAGTGAAATAACTAATATGTCTTTTTTATTTGTTGATCTAGATCCTCATCATATAGATATATCAAGATGGAATGTTAGTAAGGTTACTGATATGCACAATATGTTTGCTGGTTGTAAAAATTTTAATTCTGATCTAAGTAATTGGGATGTTAGTAATGTTACTAATATGAGTTATACATTTGTTACTTGTAAAGAATTTAATTCTGATATAAGCAAATGGAATGTTAGTAATGTTAAAGATATGACTGCTATGTTTTATGGTTGTAAAGAATTTAATTCTGACTTAAGTAAATGGAATGTATCTAATGTTACTGATATGTTTAGAATATTTTATGGTTGTAAAGAATTTAATTCTGACTTAAGTAAATGGAATGTTAGTAATGTTACTGATATGAGTCATATGTTTGAGGGTTGTCAAATATTTAATGCTGACTTATATAACTGGGACGTAAGCAATGTTACTGATATGAGTGCAATGTTTGCAAATTGCTCAAACTTTAATTCTGATTTAAGTAATTGGAATGTTGGTAATGTTACTAATATGAATTATATGTTTTATAAGTGTGAAAATTTTAATTTTGACTTAAGTAATTGGAATGTTAATAATGTTACTAATATGGATTATATGTTTATTAATTGTAATTCACTAAAAAATAAGCCAAGCTGGTACAAAAAATAATATTAAATATGAATATGAAGAACCTAAATAACTACATACTTGAAAAGCTTAATATAAAAGATATAAAAAGTCAATATAACTATTTTCCTAAGACAAGAAATGAACTTAGAAAGATATTGAATGAACGTTTAAAAGAAGATAAAGATGCTGACTTAAATGATATTAATGTTAGCGAAATAATTGATATGTCTTACTTATTTTCTGAATTAGATCCTCATAATATAGATATATCTTTGTGGGACGTTAGTAATGTTATTAGTATGAGATCTATGTTTTATGGTTGTAAAAATTTTAATTCTGATCTAAGTAATTGGGATGTTAGTAAGGTTACCGATATGTTTAAAACGTTTTATTTATGTGAAAATTTTAATTCTAATATAAGTAAATGGAATGTTAGTAAGGTTACTAATATACATAATATGTTTTATAATTGTAAAAAATTTAATTCTGACCTAAGTAATTGGAATGTAAGTAATGTTACTGATATGCATGGTATGTTTCTATATTGTAAGAATTTTTCATCTGATTTAAGTAATTGGAATGTATCTAAAGTTACTGATATGTTTAATACGTTTAAAGGTTGTACTTCATTAAAAAATATTCCAAGCTGGTATAAAGAATAATATGAAATGTGAATATGAAGAATCTAAATAACTACATATTAGAGAAGCTTAACATAAAAGATATAAAGCATCAATATAACTATTTCCCTAAGACAAAAGGTGAACTTAGACAGATATTGGAAGAACGTTTAAAAGAAGATAAAGATGCTAACTTAAATGATATTAATGTTAGTGAAATAACTAATATGTCTTACTTATTTTCTGATTTAGATCCTCATAACATAGATATATCTAAATGGGATGTAAGTAATGTTACTACTATGGAGTCAATGTTTGAGAAATGTACATATTTTAATTCTGACCTAAGTAGTTGGAATGTTAGTAATGTTACTATTATGATGTATATGTTTGCATTTTGCCATAATTTTAATGCAGATCTAAGCAAATGGAATGTTAGTAAGGTTATTAATATGAAATATATGTTTGTTAATTGTGAAAAATTTGACTGTGATATAAGTAGTTGGAACGTAAGTAATGTTACTGATATGACCGCAATGTTTGCTATTTGTAAAGAATTTAATTCTGATATAAGCAATTGGAATGTTAGTAATGTTACTGATATGTATAAAATGTTTTATGATTGTAACAGCTTTAATTCAGACTTAAGTAAATGGGATGTAAGCAATGTTGAAGATATGCGTCATATGTTTGATGGCTGTTCATCACTAAAAAATAAGCCAAGTTGGTACAAAGAATAAAGAATGAAGAACCTAAATAACTACATATTAGAGAAGCTTAACATAAAAGATATTAAACGTCAATATAACTGTTGCCCATGGACAAGAGATGAACTTAAAAAGATATTGGTAGAACGTTTAGTTGAAAATGAGAATGCTAACCTAAATGATATTAATGTTAGCAAAATAACTAATATGTCTTACTTATTTTTTAATTTAGATCCTCATAATATAGACATATCTGGATGGGATGTAAGCAATGTTACTACTATGAGAGCTATGTTTTGGGGATGTCAAAATTTTAATACAGATCTAAGCAAATGGAATGTAAGTAATGTTGAAAATATGTCTTCTATGTTTTCTGATTGTAAAGAATTTAATTCTGATCTAAGTAATTGGAATGTAAGTAAGGTTACCGATATGTATAATATGTTTATTAATTGTAAAGAATTTAATTCTGATCTAAGTAAATGGAATGTTAGTAATATTAAAGATATATCTGCTATGTTTGTTAATTGCAAAAATTTTAATTCTGATCTAAGTAAATGGAATGTAAGTAATGTTAAAGATATGCGTAATATGTTTGATGGTTGCACTTCACTAAAAAATAAGCCAAGCTGGTACAAAGAATAAAAAATGAAGAACTTAAATAACTACATATTAGAGAAACTTAACATAAAAGATATTAAAGGTTATGCGTATTTTCCTAAGACAAGAACTGAACTTAGAAAGATATTGGTAGAACGTTTAAAAGAAAATAAGAATGCTGACCTAAATGATATTGATGTTAGTGAAATAACCGACATGAATCATCTATTTGCTAAGTTAGATCCTCATAATATAGACATATCTAGATGGGACGTTAGTAATGTTACTTATATGGATTCAATGTTTTATAGTTGTGGAGAATTTAATTCTGACTTAAGTAAATGGAATGTTAGTAATGTTAAAGATATGTATGGTATGTTTTATGGTTGTAAAAAATTTAATTCTGATTTAAGTAAATGGGACATATCTAATGTTACTGATATGAAGTATATGTTTGCTATTTGTAAAGAACTTAATTCTAATTTAAGTAAATGGGACGTATCTAATGTTACTGATATGGCATCTATGTTTTATGGTTGTGAAGAATTTAATAGTGATATAAGTGAATGGAATGTTAGTAATGTTAAAGATATGTCTGCTATGTTTGCATATTGTTTGAAATTTAATATTGATCTAAATAAATGGAATATAAGTAATGTTAAGAAAATGACAAATATGTTTTATAATTGCAATTTAGAAAAAAATAAGCCAAGCTGGTACAAAGAATAACATATGAAAGATTTATATAACTACATATTTGAGAAGCTTAACGTAAATAATATTAAACGTCAATATAGCTGTTGTCCAAAAACAAGAGATGAACTTAAAAAGATACTGAAAGAACGTTTAAAAGAAAATAAGAATGCTGATCTAAATGATATTGATGTTAGTAAAATAACCGATATGTCTTACTTATTTTTTAATTTAGATCCTCATAGCATAGATATATCTGAATGGAATGTAAGCGCTGTTAAAGATATGAAATTTATGTTTGCTTCATGTGTAAACTTT
>Ga0256404_1001937_pt1 | contig 47561 bp, 37 predicted proteins | sample RumenRJG_01DNA_FD_185990 | JGI IMG/M metagenome (GOLD analysis project Ga0256404, IMG submission 185990) | Bovine rumen microbial communities from Lethbridge, Alberta, Canada - RJG_01 | ecosystem: Host-associated > Mammals > Digestive system > Stomach > Rumen | place: Canada: Alberta | collected... | reverse complement strand
GATACTTGGTCATAACTTCGACCTCCTTAAAATTGAATTTACACCATAGGTGCATGATTCAATTATATGAGGTCGATTTCCCGGCTGGAATGATGATTTCCATTCTGCCGGAACGGCGATTTCCTCACGCCGGACAGGTGCGGGAAACTACGCCGGAATACTCACTTAAGTACTATGATGTCTCACATGACATTGCACAGTATACCAGCAGATATATTTCAGGCATCTGCGGAATAGCACTTCTGTGTGTGCTGGTCTATTGTATGAAACTTGCTGATTCAGCAGAGAGAATCCGATCGATTCTTAGATTCCTTGGAAAGTATTCTCTTGAACTGTATTTGCTGCATGTAACCATGAGAAATCTTATGGAGACACTGGAATTGCAGAGCTATCGTATGAGCAGATATGCGATGATAATGGCTGTCTCGATATTGCTTGCACCAGTCCTTCATAAACTGACTGTGTGGACGCAGGAGCATGTACTGACTGGACGACAGCAGTCAGAATGAAGGCTGCGTCTGTTCAAGATAACTGATCATCCGGCGGGTGCCTTCTGTAATACTAATGGAAGGCTTCCAGCCGAGGGATAGCAACTTGCTGTTGTCAAGCCCGATGAATTTTGCAGGATTGAACATGCCTGCATTTTTATTGTTTATTTCTATAACCAGTTTCAGCTTTTTTTCCGGCCTGCTAGCAATGAAGGCTTCTGCAAGCTGACGAATACTTATGACATTTCCACTGTCAGCGACGTTATATGCCATATCTTCGCCCTTGAAGAGTATATAGAAGATGCCTGCAACAGCATCGCCAACATATGTGTATGCACGCTGAGAGCTGCCGTCACTTTTCATCACTATATCTTCGCTTCTATATACATTGGCAGCAAAATCCGCCTGCACACGGCCATCAGTCAGACCCATACCCGGGCCGTATACATGAGCAAAGCGTGGTGTCTTACAGTCAATTCCGTATTGAGCATGAAATGACGCGCAAATGGTCTCTGCTGCACGCTTCCCTTCTGAGTAACATGACCTTGGATTGAGACAATCAAGATAACCGTAGTCGTTTTCAGTTATACCTGAAAGTGAATCTTCAACTTTTCCGTATACTTCAGATGAAGACATAAGAATGAAGGATCTGGATTTCTTCTCGACGGCAAGGTCGAGAAGATTGAATGTACCGACCAGATTCGCGCGGATAGTGGACGTAGGTGCTGCTTTGTGTTCAGAAGGACGTGCAGCACTCGCTCCGTGGAAGATGTAATCGACAGGCCCATCGATACTGAGTGGCAAAGTAACATCCTGTGCTATCAGGGTTATATCATCACGCTGAAGCAAATCTCCGAAGATCTTCTCTGCCTTGGCTTTATTACGCACAAGAGCAAGAATATGGATTCCGAGATCCATGGTATCGTTAAGACCCAGCATAGTATATACGACATATGAGGGAATCATTCCGGAAGCTCCTGTCACAAGAACGGTCATGCCGGCCAGATTGCTCCACGGAAGATCCTCAGCTATTATGCGTTCAATGTCTTCGTCAATTATTCCTGACTGCAGTTTGTCTATCATCTAAGTACCTCGTGAATCATTTCTTTCAATTGCTATTGTTGGGATGGCCTAAAATAATTGTATCGATGATCCTGTCAGCAGCATTGCCATCGTATTCGCCGAAATTCGCCTCCCTGAAAGCGAGCGTCTTCTCTATATCATAGTCACCATTCCTGAGTGCTGTGATAAGTTCATCGAATGTATCGCATACTTTTCCTGGTGCAGTCTCAAGAATGCTCTTGTGAACACCACGGACAATTTCGTATACTACGCGGTCATATGTGTAGAATAATATCGGCTTTTTAAGTATGGAATATTCATAATATGCTGAGGAGTAATCAGTGATCAGCATATCTGCAACGTAGTACAGATCATTTATGTCAGTAGCCTTACTTAGATCAATGATCCTGTCTGAATATTCGTCAGGGATAGGTGGCTTTTTCTTTACAAAAGGATGCATTTTGAATGCCCAGATGTATTCATCCCCGCAGAAATCATAAATGGCATTCAGATCCAGCTTCTCATAGTTGTAGTAAGCATTTCTCTGATTGGCGCCCCTGAATGTTGGAGCAAACAATATCAGTTTCTTTCCTTTACATTCAGGATGATTGTTATAAAAATCTGCAGTCTTGGTCTTAATGGCTTTCTCATCAAGAAAGTCATCGAGACGAGCCATACCGACAGGCAATATATGGTCATAGGGCTGACCGAACACTTCGCTATATACTTCTGCAAGCCTCTTCGAACCAGTGATGACATAATCGTATTTGCGGTGGCAGTTTTCCAGCGGATGTGGTGAATTGTTGGAGCCGAATCTTGCGTAACCGACTGCCTTGAATCCTTCCCCTGCATGCCATACCTGTATCAGTTTAGTGTGAGAGTTAAGCTTAAGGAAACTGAATAATGGTGCGAAGTCATCTACAAAAATAAAGTCCTGCATTGCCATTTTCTTCATGACCCGGAACCAGTTGAGAGCAGAATTGTTCCTGCCGACAGCGATACGGAATGAATAATCTATGGTCAGATCTTTATCAAGGCCTCTGGATTTTATGCGTGCATCGATGTATTTGAGGTTGCCCCATAAATATGGCTTGGTCTCTGACATAAGAAGAACATGCTTACCATCGTGCCTGTTGAATCTGAAACACAGATTATACACAAGCTGGAGAAGCCAGATCTTGAACTTTTTAAGAGCACACCTGAAGCGGCCGACAAAAGTCTTGCGTTCGCGAATGACAAGAGTATCCTTCCAGTCTTTGTTCTCTATCATAAACTTTGATGTGAACGACGGAATAATGTTTGCAGAGTCAAAGCTGATAGTCGTGAAATGCACTGTGAATGCATAACGGGATTTTCCATACGGAAATACTCTGTCCATATCAGGCAGCTTGTATGACAGGTCATATGAAATTGAGGCGATAATAATAGTAGGATCATCACCCTTTCTGGTAATGAAGTACCAGCGCCCATTTTCGGGAAAAGAAGCGTTGTCAATTAATGACATATTGAGATGGAAGCGATATCTTCCGTTTTCAACCGCATCGGGACTGATTGGCACTTCAGACCGGAGCATAGCGGGTACACCTTCAGTAATACCGCTGAAAGTGTCATCATACTTAATTTTGTCATATGAAAATGACAGAACAGCAAGACTGAAAGAGAGCGGCTCCGTGCAGGAAGTATCTATCGTTACATTAAGAAACAATCTTTCCCAGGACAAATCTGTGATCTGAACAGAACTGTCTGTTTTGTGTTTGAATGAAGGATATTTAGTAGCCATAAGTATTGTAGTTCCCCCGTATATATCTGCCCAATAGGTGTGTTTGCGTCTCTGATGAAAATATAGTAGCATTATACATTATGTTGCTTGGCAATGGCAATTTGAGCAGGAGATCATATCTATGGATAAGGATAACAGGACAGGAAGCTTTATAATGCGCATAGCATCCGGTGTAAAGAGAAGACTTGATCCTACGGACAAGGGGCGTGTGAAGCGTTTAATGAAAAACCCTCCCGCTGTCAGGCAGGATTCTATAGTCTTTACTTCCAGTGATGACTATACGGGTAACCCTAAAGCGTTGTTCCTGTATATGATCGATCACGGATATAACCGGAAGTATAAGATTACATGGCTGTTCGAGAAGAAGGAGAATTTCTTCAATTTTGATATACCTAATGTCAGCTCAGTTCTGATATGGAACAAAAATGGAGAGCGTACACCGGCCGCACAGAAGGCAATAATGAGTGCCCGTTACATCTTCTACTCGCATAATGTCAACTGGTGCAGAAAGTACAGCCAAGAGCAGGACTTCATAAACCTGTGGCATGGCTGCGGATATAAGGCTGACATGAAGAGCGATAAAAAGAAAATCTATTATGATCACCTGATAGTTACAGGCAGCAAATACATAGATATCTTCAGGAAAGTGCTCAAGAATCCTGACGGTAACATTCTTGATCTGGGATATCCGCGTAATGAATTTATGTTCAGCAGCAGATCGCAGGCAGGCAAGGTTCTTGACTCGATGAAGAGGAACAGCGGCGCAGACAAAGCCATTATCTGGATGCCGACGTACAGGACGAGCCGGCTTGCCAGGCTTAATACTGATACAGGTCTTGGAGAAACGGGGCTTCCGCTGTTGTATGATGATAAAGATATTGCAGAGCTGGATAAATTATGTCATGAGAAAGGCGTTCTGATTATAATAAAGCAGCATTTTCTTGCTGCAGACTTCAAGCCGGGCCGGAATGATTATAAAAATATAGTGTTTGTTGATGAGCAATTTCTACGGGAGCGTGAGGCAGATCTGTACGAATTGATGGGGCACACGGATGCGCTTCTTACAGACTACTCATCAGTTGCAATCGATTATATGCTGCTTGATAAACCTATCGGCTACAGTCTTGATGATTTTGACAGATATGAGGACGCAAGGGGATGGAGCTTTGACAATGTAAAAGAGTACATGCCAGGTCATCACATCTATTCCAAAGAAGACCTTGCAGCATTTATTAGCGATATATCGGAAGGTAAAGACCTGTATAGAGATAGAAGGACAGAGATACTGAAAGAGGTCCAGACATACAGAGACGGATTCAGCAAAAGGATTCTTGATTATTTTGGTATTTGAATCGCGTATGATATAATAACTGGCAGATTATTGCAGCACACACAGGCTTGATTCAGGGTGCTGTATTATTAGCATGTAGAAAAGGAAGAAGTTCTATAATGGGCGAAACAGTTAAACTCATTGTCGAGGAACACTTATTATTTAAAGAACAGATATTTAAGCTCGCCAAGTCTGATCTTGTGAGAACGTACAGAGGGGCAGCGCTGGGATGGATCTGGGCACTGGTCAAACCGTCCATGACGCTTTTTGTGTTCTGGTTTGCATTCACAGTAGGGCTCAGGACCGGTAAGCCTGTCAATGGATATCCGTTTTTTCTGTGGCTGATTGCAGGGTTCCTGCCTTGGTTTTATATGAGAGACATGATCCAAGGAGGCGCGGAAAGCATACGCAAGTATAAGCATCTGGTAACCAAAATCAAGTTTCCGGTGTCTATTATTGCTACTTTTACCAGCCTTTCCCAACTAGCGGTGCATATTCTTCTTTGCGTCATTACGGTGGTATTGTTCATATTATTTGGCCGTTTCCCGGACATATACTGGATTCAGATTCCGCTGTATATGTTTATGATGTGGGTATTCTTCACAGTATGGGCCCTTTTTGCTGGCGTTCTGTCAGCTATGAGCAAGGACTTTCTAAATCTGGTAAAGGCTTGTGTACAGGCACTTTTCTGGATGTCCGGTGTAATATATGATGTCAATAAGATACACAACCCTGCCGTCAGAACACTGCTCAAGTTCAATCCGATAACAGTTATTTCAAGTGGATACAGAAAGGCGTTCATATATAAGGAATGGTTCTGGGAGGATAAGATTGAATTGCTTGGCTATTTCAGCATGCTTTTCCTGCTCACACTGCTGGCAGTATGGGCATATAAAAAGCTTCGAAAAGAAATCCCGGATGTACTTTAATATAAAGGAATATCAATCATGAGTGATAAGCAGGAAAGAAAAGTAGTTATACGATTCGATCATGTAACTAAAGAATACAAACTGTATAAAAATGACAAGGCCCGTTTTAAGGCGATTTTCTCCAAGCGGGTCAAGTACAAGCTGAAGAGGGCTGTCAATGATCTGTCCTTTGAGGTTCGTAAAGGGGAAGGAATAGCTCTGATCGGGAAGAACGGTGCGGGCAAATCAACTATCCTCAAAATGATAACCGGTGTCAGCTATCCTACCTCCGGAGAAATATATGTCGATGGCAAGATCAGTGCACTGCTGGAACTGAGTTCAGGGTTTGACCTTGAGGCTTCCGGTATCGAAAATGCAAGATTCAAATGCAGCCTCATGGGGATGACCAATGAAGAGATAGAGGAGGTATTGCCGGATATTATCGAATTTGCTGATCTGGGAGAATACCTGGAACAGCCGCTAAGGGCATATTCCAGCGGAATGAAAGCAAGGCTGGGATTCGCTATTAGCGTCAATTCCAAACCGGACATCCTCATAGTTGACGAAGCGCTGAGCGTAGGTGACAAAGAATTCCGGAAGAAGTGTGTAAAAAAAGTGCGGGAAATCATGGCGGACAAGGATGTGACACTCTTGTTTGTTACACACGCTCTGAGCACAGCCAAAGAATTCTGCCAGAGGGGTATAGTACTCGAGAAGGGAACTAAACTGTATGAAGGCGACATAGATGATGCAATCGAGTTCTATGACGCAATGTAATTCACAAAGATTTTATCAGGAGGCAATCAAATTGCAGGAAAAAACAGTCCAGGCCATCTATCAGGCTACACAGTATATCAATGACGAGATGAGCAAGGTCATCATCGGAAAGAAGGATGTTGTCCGCAAGGTCATCATGAGCGTACTTGCAAACGGCCACATTCTTATCGATGACGTACCTGGTGTCGGAAAGACATCCATCGCCGTTGCACTCGGCAAGGTGCTTGGTATGAACTATAACAGAATCCAGTTCACACCGGATGTACTGCCGTCGGATATCGTAGGATTCTCGATTTTCAACAGGGACAACGAGTCTCTGGTATATGTGCCGGGAATCATCAACAAGAGCAATCTTCTGCTTGCAGATGAGATCAACCGTACATCCAGCAGGACGCAGGCTGCTCTCCTAGAAGCAATGGAAGAGAAGCAGGTAACTGTAGATGGCAAGTCATACAAACTGCCTGACCCTTTCATCGTTATCGCTACGCAGAACCAGGTAGGGGCTGCCGGCACACAGGTGCTGCCGCACGCTCAGATGGACAGATTTCTTGTAAAGCTCTCCGTAGGATATCCTGACAGAGAGAGCGAGATCGGCATCATCCAGGGCAGACAGACTCTTGATCCGTATGCAGACCTCAAGCAGGTCGTAAACACTGAAGCTATCCAGACTATGCAGAATTCAGTCCTTCAGGTGACCATCAAGGATGAGCTGGTAGGATATATAGCTGACCTCGTGAACGCATCCCGCGCCAACAGCATGATAGAGCTCGGCATCAGTCCGAGAGGAGCCATAGCTGTCAGCCACATGGCCAAGGCGTGCGCAATCATGAGCGGCAGAGATTATGTAACAGAAGAAGACATAAGAGACGTATTCTGTGATGTATGCGCACACAGGATAATCCTCACGCAGAAGGCGAGAGCTGCTAACCTGACAGCTTACGATGTCCTCCTGCAGATAATCGGTAATGTCAAGACACCTTACGGTGTATAGGGGCTGACACAGACAGATGCTGAAAAGAAGAATAGCATGCATCCTGCTGATACTCTCAGCGCTAATACTGTATCTGTTTGACAACGAGACGGTGACGCTGGCATTACTGCTGGCGCTCGTTGTTATGCCTGCGGTATCCGTGGGCCTTCTTGCGATGTCAGGACGCAATCTCAGGATCTCGATGGAAAGAGCTGCACAGACAGGAGAGAATCCTGTAGTTAAAGTTCGGATCGAAAATCCTGACTTTATACCACTGGCGTCTGTCGAAGCAGAAGTCGTATGCACCAACCTCAGGACGGGCGAAGCGGACAGCTACATTATACGGAACACTCCGATGCCTAAGAGCACGCAGGAAATCAGCCTGGAGGTAATGCCCAGGAACGCAGGAAGATATGAGATTGCAGTATCTTCAGCTGTTCTGACAGACCCGCTTCACCTGTCAAGCAGACAGGTGGTATGCAGCGACAGAGAATATGTGACAGTCCTTCCGGAAATCTTCGAAATGCAGCTGTCATATGCAAGCGATGCGGCGATGCTGGAAAGCGACAGGTCGGCAGACAGCCGCAGAGGAAATGACCCCGGTGAAGTCAGATCCATCAGGGAATATGTACCCGGAGACCCTGTCAGAAACATCCACTGGAAGCTGTCTGAAAAGACAGATAAGCTGCTGGTCAAGGAACTTGGCAATCCGATCACGGATCAATTCCTTGTGATACTTGATACAGCACATGAGGTCAGCCAGATCCCGGCAGCACTTGAGACAATAGCCTCAGTGTTCGCATCACTGACAGAGACCATCAGGCGTGACAGTTCAGGATTGTCGATTGCATGGACGGATCCCGGGACGGGAAGGGCAGTGATAAGAAAAATAGTTGAAGAACAGGACCTCACTTCGGCTGCTGATGAGTATCTTGCTGTGCCGGCTTCGATGCACAGTGTGTTTGAAAGAATAGACAGAAATATTGCAGAGAGCAGATATGCACATATTGTTGTCGTTGGCTCAATGGTGCCGGATGGAATCGAGGCAATAGCCAACGGGTGTCAGGTCACAGTACTGCTCTATGGAGGAACTGGCACTGTGACAGAGAATAACGTTACAACAATAGGTTTTGAATCAGATACCTGTAAGGGAGACCTGGCAGGCATAGAAATCTAGCAGACAGAAATTGAAACTGAAATTACCTGAAAGAAAAAAGAATAAAGCAAGCGCGGAGGATGCGGGGGTAGTTTTTGACCTTACCGGCGGTGCAGCAGGGAAGGCGGAAAAAGATACTCCTTCAACCACGGATTCTTTCGGTCTGATCGATTCTGAAAAGGATGCATTTGAAGTCAGCGTACGGAATGCAGAGCCTATCATAAGGAGACTGGGTTCTGAAAAAGAATGCGCAGCATGGATTGGGGACCTTCAGCTCAACCTCGCATCTGCGGGAATCATGATGGTACTGATGTGTCTGCTGTTCATGGCGGCAGATGTACCGGAGCTGGTATTCTTTGCGTTCCCGGGATTTGTGGTGTTTATGCTGATAGCCACTCTTGATTCCTTCGATGATGATAAGGTCAGGAGGATCAGACTTATCGCAGCCGCGGTGATTGCAGCCGCACTCATTGCGGCACTGATCGTGCTCCGCAAGTATATCGGAAGTGGCTGGGCGCTCATCATGGATCACCTGTATGACACAGCAGAAACGGCCCAGGCTTACGTTTATAACAGATTCCATGTCGGAACCCTTGGAGAGGAGCACCCGCACAGATGCATGCATGCAGCGGCAGTGTGGGGGTCGTGTCTTCTGGGTCTCATTACAGCGGCGCCTCCGGCCAGGTTCAGGAGAACAGTCGCAATGGCAGCAGCATGTTTTGCAATGCTGGCATTCGCCTATTACGGAATAATTCCTTCCTGGGCATGTATTGCCGTACTCACAGCAGCCGTCATATTCCTGATGACGAGAGGAAGCCTGATCTCGTCCCTTACTGTACTCCTGGCGGCAGTCCTTGTATTCTGCGCTGTAACACTTATAGACCCGGGAGAGAATTACGGGATATCGAGAGCAGACGAAAACTTCAGAGACAGATTTGCACTGATCTCGTCATATCTTGACAGCAGCAATTCATCGCTTGATGGACTTGACGAACTGGAGCAGCAGATGCAGGACCAGCAGGAGCAGGAAGCATCAGAGAGTGGCTCTGAATTCATGGCTGAGCACAGAGGGCTGATAGTTCTTGCAGTCATTGTCCTAATACTTGCAGCACTCGGAGCAGCAGCAGGAATATTTATTCAGCGCATCAGGAAGAGGCAGGCTGAGAACCGGGCGGGGCTTGACAGCAGCGACCCGAAGGCAGCGATCATTGCGATGTTCCCGTATTCTGTCAAATGGCTGCAGCCTGCAGGCATAGAAACATCCGGAAAGACCTTCTCGTCACTCAGGCCGGTTATAAGAGCTGATGTATCCGAAGAATATGCTGAGCGGTATCAGGAGATGTACACCCTCTGGCAGGAAGCTGCATACAGTGATCATGAGATGACAGAAGAGGGAAGGCAAGAGATGAGCTCGTTTATGAGCGACACAATGGATATGGTAAGAGAGAAGACCGATTTCAGAACAAGGCTGGTAAATACGGTAAAATATGCCCTCTGATCACAGATAATTACCAGTTACTGCAGAAAGACAAAACATGAGAAACAATACCAGAAGCAAAGTCAGAAAAATACTTCTTCTTGCGTCAGTCCTCGTACTGATGCTGGCTTTGTGCGGCTGCAGGACCAGGATCACCAATAATGACGAAGTAAGCAACGTCATGTATGATGAAGAAGGGTTCATGCAGGATGAGTATAATATGAGACGTGATGAACTCGGGCTGTCGAGGGCCAAAAAGCCTATATTCACAGGATTCGGAGCACCGGAGGATGATTACGAAGACTATGATTACGGTGAAGATGCTCAGACGCTTGAGGATTATGAACCGGACGAATCTGAAGAGCCATATAATGACACAGAGGAAACGGAAACAGCACAGGGCTCGTCTTCAGGCAGCGGGACCTCAGGGTCGGGAACAGGCAGAGTGATCAGACGCAGATCGACCAGCGGAGGCTCTTCATCAAGTGATACAACTACTGTCGAGGTAGTCCTGGACGCTAACGGAGGAAACTTTGACGGTGATAAAACCGTGACTGTCAAAGTTGAGAAAACAGGAAAATACGAGTCTCTTCCGGTTCCGACAGCGCCGGAGGGACAGACCTTTGCGGGATGGTTCACCAAGAGCTCGGGAGGAACGAATGTCATAGGGAAAAAAGTAGCATCATCCAAGAAACACAAGCTGTATGCACACTGGGAGACCAGTAGCGACCCCGCAAAGAAGACATATACAGTAACGCTCGATGCAAATGGTGGATCTCTGGAAGGAGGGAACACATTAAGTGTCGAGGAAGGCAGTGCATATGGAACGCTGCCTGAGCCTACTTATACCGGATACACATTTGACGGCTGGTATACGGCTGCTGACGGTGGCGATAAGATTGAGTCAGGAACTGCATTTACAGCGAATTCAGATCAGACCCTGTATGCGCACTGGACCAAGGACCCGTATAAGTACTGGACAGCACAGCTTAAAGGCAAAGCAGATGCGATAGAAGAAAAGTATAAGTATAAGAGCGGAACCGATGCAGGTGAATTCCTCCAGGATTGCGGAATGGAATCAACTGAAGGCAATGACTATGACTTCGAGATCTTCTATGGCAGCAAGGAAGACGCGACGCCTGGAGACAGAAATATCCTCGTCATTCCTAAGGAGGCGACGAAAGGCACAACCAAAGACAATGTCAAGCTGCTCTATAAGCTGAAAGTTATTACAAAGCTGTATGAAGGTACAGGTCTGGACATATCGAAAGCCGCAGAAGAGCTGGAGGTTAATGAGGCAGACCTCGAATCAATTGAAATCATCACGGCCGGGAGCGATGATCCGGCATAGAAGATACTTATGAGTGACCAAAAGAATAAAGGCAAAGTAGTAATAATAAGCCGCGAGAGTGATGAGCCGACACTGGACATAGCGATGCTCGATGAAGAACTCAGAAGCCGCGGGATAGAGACAGAGGTGATGACGAAACTGTTCACCAAGGACAAGTCTGCAGGGGATCTTGCAGGATACCTCGGAGATGTTGCCAGACAGGAAGCTGCCATCCTCAAGTCTGATGTTGTTGTGCTCGACACGTACAACATCCCGGTCAGCATGCTTCCGCGCATCGGTAGGACTAAGGTTATCCAGATGTGGCATGCCCTGAGCGCGGTCAAGAAGTTCGGATGGCAGACGGTCGGGAATGAAGACGGCACTTCAGAGAGAACAGCGACTCTGATGCGCATGCACAAGGGATACGATTACGTGCTTGCTCCAAGTGATGCAACTGCAGACATCTTCGCTGAAGCCTTCAGGACTGAACGGAGCAAGATAATCAAGCTCGGACTTCCGAGAATAGACTACATAAAAAGTGCAGTCACCGGAGATGCCAGATACAAGACCTTCGGTGCAATGTATGCACTGTATCCTGAACTGGCTAAGAGTGATGATAAGAAGATCGTACTGTATGTGCCGACCTTCCGAAAGGGCGCAATGCCGGATATCAAAGGGCTGGCTGATGCTCTTGACCCTGATAAGTACGCTCTGATCGTGAGCCTGCATCCGCTGTACAGAACAGAAGAAGAGCTCCCGCAGGCAGATCATATCATATACGAAGAGAATATCTCCTCGTTCGATCTCCTGGGAGTTGCGGACATCATCATAAGCGACTACTCATCGATGGTCGTTGAGTCGACGCTGGCAGATAAGCCACTGTACCTGTACACCTACGACATAGATCAGTACGGAGAGACGACCGGACTCAACATGAACTTTGATGCAGAGTCAATAGGAAAATATGTATTCCGTGATGCAGAGTTGCTCGCGAAGGCGCTCGAAGAGCCATATGACATGGAAGCACTCAGAGCATTCAGAAAGAAATATATCGAAGTGGATACCGACAACTGCACAGGCCAGCTTGCAGACTTTATCGAGTCTTTGATCCCAGAGAAGAAGATGGCCAGTGAAACGGCAGAGCCTGAGATGGAACATTCGGTGACTGAGGAAGTGCCATCTGAGCCTGCCATGCCGACAGGGCTTAAAGAGGACTGAGAACAACAGAATGAGTGTAACGAAGAAAGCCAAAAAGTTAATATTCGATATTGCGAAGAAGAATAAAGCATTCCGTATAGTCTTCAGAGGCAGCAGGGATGCCGCATATCGCGTGAAGATGACGCTCGACGATCCTTTCGGGAAGATTGACGATAAGCTGGTCTACTTCCAGACATTCTCTGGCCGCGGATACAGCGACTCGCCTAAGGCCATGTATGAATACATGATGCAGGCACCTGAGTATAAGGATTTCAGATTCGTATGGAGCTTTAAGGAACCTGAGAGATTTCAGTTCCTTAAAAATGACAGAACAGATATCGTGAAGTTCAGGACAAGGGCAGACAATATCGCTCTAAGGACAGCGAAGTACTGGATCACCAATTACAGGATGCTCAATCATCAGTACCCGAGGAAGGGACAGATCTACGTGCAGTGCTGGCACGGCACGCCTCTCAAGAGGCTCGGATATGACCTTGAGTCAAGCGACAATGTAATGAACTCCGGGTCAGAGATCAGAGAGAAATACCGCTCAGATGCGAAGAAGTTCTCATACATCATCTCCCCGTCGCCTTTCACGACAGAGAAGTTTGCTTCAGCATGGAACCTTACAGAGACCAGGCAGACGCACAAGATAATCGAAGAAGGCTATCCGCGCAACGACAGGCTTATCAATACCACTCCTGAAGAGAGAACAGAGCTCCGTAAGAAGCTCGGAGTGGATGATAAGAAGGTCATCCTCTATGCACCGACATGGAGAGACAATCAGCATACCAGCGGCCAGGGATATACGTATAAGACAGAAGTAGACTTCGACAAGCTGAGAGAAGAGCTTGGAGATGATTATGTGATCCTGTTCAGGGCGCACTACCTTGTGGCCAACAGCTTTGACTTTGACAGGTACAGGGGGTTCGTTGAGGATGTGTCTTCGTACAGCGATATCAATGAGCTGTATATAGCTGCAGACATCCTGATCACAGACTACTCAAGCGTATTCTTCGACTATGCCAACCTCAGGAAGCCGGTGATATTCTATATGTATGATCTGGAAGAGTATGCCAACGACATCAGAGGATTCTACATCTCACTCGATGAACTGCCGGGTCCTGTAGTCAGGGATGAGGAGGCACTTATCAAAGAGGTCAGAGCGTGTGATGAGTGGAAGCCTGACGAAAAATACGAACAATTCTGCAAGAAGTATAATCCGAAGGATGACGGGCATGCTTCGGAGCGCGTGCTGGCGAAGATAATCAGGTAATTAATGACAGGAAACATAACTGAATATGACAGAGGCTAAACCGGTGAGCAGCTTATCCCATCGTAATTTAATAATGAATGCAGTCAAGGTGCTGTGTGTCGCAGCAGCAGTTGCCATGATCGCAATAAGTATAACAGTCTACGGAGCTTCGGCGACGGGGCTGCTTATTATGCTGCTGTTTACGATTATCTATATTCAGCTGCCGGGCATGCTTATTGCTAAGGCTGCCGGACTGGACAGAACCCATATGTCGACAACACTGGCTGCTGGTCTTTTTGCGGGCTGGAGCATGGAGCTGATCATTTACTTCATAGCGGATATGATGCACAGCAATATCCTGCTGTACGTAATTGGTCCGGTTATGTCCGCGGTATATTTGTGGATGATAATAAAAGACCGGACAGCGGATCCTTTCAGGGGATTCAGATTCAGCAGGCTGTCAATGGCACTTTGTATATTCATGGCCGTGACGCTCCTGTACTGCCTTCTGGATACGCAGTATCAGCACCTGGCACCTGCGATCAGTGAATACACATATATGAATCCTGACAAGGCATATCACCTCGGACTGGTCGTATCGCTGGCGCATGACTATCCGCTCCAGAGTCCGTGGATAAGCGGAAGATTCATTAACTATCATATTTTCGGGGAGATGCTGTTCTCAATACCGGTGAGGCTGTTCGGTCTGGAAGCTGATTTTGTGGTTCTCTCATTCGGTCCTCTCATGACAGCATATTCGGTAGGAGTATCACTGTACAGTTTTTTCCGTGAAATGATGGACAGAAAGGAACGCGCGGGCATATATTGTCTCGTACTCATTCTCTCAAACATTTACATCACAAGAAATATCCGCTCATCGATAGCGTTCAAGTTCATACTTGAGAACGACAATTCTGCCGGGTATGGTATTGCAGCTACTCTGGTGACAATAGTCCTTTTCAGGAAGTGGTATGAATCATTTCTTGATAATAACAGAGACCAATGGCTTCAGGGGTTTCTGTGTATACTGTTCATAATGCTTACTACAGGAATCAAGGGACCGATGGGGGCGGTAATGATAGGTGGCCTTTGGGGCACTTTCATGCTGGGGATAATACTCAGAAAAATGCCTTTGCGCTCATTTCTTCCACTGGCCTTTTTTACCGCAGGTTTTTTGCTGATATATCTTACAGTTCTTGGTTCCAAGGGCCAGACTAACGGCGGAGGCAATTCGATAATAGCTTTTGCAACGATCAGTAATATCGCCTTCTGGAAGGAACCGCTCATTGCTGCGCTCAAGGCGGTGGGAATACCTTATTCATTAAGACTCCTGGCTGTGCTGGCAGTATTTGTTCTGTTCTTCCTGACGGTATATTTCGTACCTTTCTGCATAGGGTATGTAAGAGAGCTGTTCTTGGTTCTTTCAGGGAGGAAGCAGTATGAACCTGCAAGGGTCCTGGTCTATGCTGAATGTGCAGTAGGATTCATTGCAATGTTCATACTGAATTACAGCGGACACAGCCAGATATATTTCGGGCTTGTAACAGTTTTCCTCGCGCCTGCAGTTGCATACTGGTTCATAGAGGATATGGAAGAGAGAAAGAAGGTGTCAAAGGGAGCTGGCGTGTGGTTAGGCATAACTGCAGCATATATGGCTGTATGCCTTGTCATTACAACAGCTACTCTTGGACAGTTCCTCATAAAGCATTGCCAGTCAGCAGTCGAGGCAACTGACCCGTCGCAGGAACACAATCTGTACCTCAGCATTTCCAATAAGGAATATGAGGCTATGACATGGATCGATGCCAATACAGAAGAGGATGCGCTGCTCGCAACAGACCGCTACTACAGTGTGTCCCTTGATGAGTATTCGGTTGCTGACAGGTGGGACAACAGATTCTTCCTGTATCCTGTATATGCGAACAGATTCTGCTACATTGCGGGCTCGGGCTACAACCTGCCTGCAAAGGAGTGGCATGTCCGCAAGGAGATGATAGAGACTAACGCAGAGTTGTACGACCCTGACAATGAGGACAGGGGAGACCTCGCCAGAGAACTTGATGTTGATTACATCGTCGTATCCAAGAGATTTACAGATGCTGCAGATCTTACCAATGAGGACTACAGCAGGTGTTTCTCCAACGATGATGTGGATATATATAAAGTGGCGGAGTAAACACTTAAAGAAAGGAAAAGGTAAATATACAGAATGTCTGATTCGCGAATCGAAGCAAAAGGGACAGGACAGAGAAAAAAAGCAAGACGCCAGAGGGGCTTAGTGGCTGTTCTTGCAATCGCAGCTGTCGCACTGACAGCAATGATATTATTAATACATAACAGCAGGGCGGTTCCGGCGAAAGTAACCGGTCTCACCGCAGATACCTGCTACTCTCAGGTGACTTTAAAGTGGGATAAGGCAGCCCATGCTGATGGGTATGTGATCTACAGAACTGACGGCGGAGAAATCGTCAAAGCAGGAGAGACGGAAGGCGCTGACAGTACAGGCTGGACATATGAGGACTATGACCACAACACCGAGGTAACGTTCACTGTAGCCGGCCGAAACAGTAAGGCACACAATAAGGAAGGAAAACAGTCAGACCCGGTAACGGCAGCGTATGACAGCAGCAAGTATGCGCAGAAGATACCGATCCTTGGTTATCACAAGATAGTGACCGATGAGGAAGAAGTATCTGATGCGGGAATGAAGACAGGACTGATCATAAAGGAGTCGGATTTTGAAGCACAGCTGAAGTATCTTCAGGACAATGGTTTCACTACGGTCACCATGGACGAATTCTATGACTGGCACGCAGGAAAGAAAGAGCTGCCGCCGAAGTCTGTAATGATCACATTCGATGACGGTTACTATGGAGTGTACTATGTGGCATATCCGCTCCTTAAGAAATACGATATGGCCGGAGTCGCATTCTGCATAGGAAAGAACACATCCGGAGAGACAGCTGAATATACGCCTCTTCAGGATGAAAAGGACCAGTATATCAAGCAGGATGTTATTGAGAAGACCAGAGAAGAGTACCCGAGGTTCGAATTTGCCAGCCACACGTTCGACATGCACAACCGCGTGAAGGGCGAAAAGCCGGCACTGTCATTCACATATGAACAGATCATGGATGACTGTAAGAAGAATGAGCAGTTCGGATTCGACTATCTTGCGTACCCATGGGGAACATACAGCGAGACCATGCAGAAGGCACTCAGGGATTCAGGCTATAAGATGGCCTTCGCATATAACCCGTACTTCTATGCATACCGTTCAGATGACACGTATGCAGTCAACAGGATCAAGATACCGGGGACCATATCCATGGATGACTTCATAAATATCGTTGAAGGGAATGACCCTCAGTATAACAACCCGAATGCTCCGGAAGTCGCTGAAGAGCGGGAATAATAGTTATTGAAGAAAACGATCAGGGATTAAAACTCCCTGATCGCTTTTGCTATTATGTTCATTTCTTCTTCGCTGTAGCGCTGATCTACAGGAAGCGGCAGTATGTCTGCCGCCCAGTCGTGCTCGAGAGTGCCTTCAGGCATCTTCTTAAGGAGATATGACCAGTTGGTCGGAACGAATATACTCCTGGATGCGAGATATTTGCGCAGTTCTGGCCCGTTCTCGTGGTGATACGGATAAGCCCACGGGCATTCAGGCATGATCCGGTTAAACGGATTATCATCAGGAAGAAGCCTGCTTAGCGTATGGTAGTTGTCACGACGCCTGCTGCGTACATATTCATAGTCGATTCCTTTCAGAAGGTTCTCGGTGAGAGGAGACATTTTCCGCGGGATCTCAGTGCCGAATGTATCAGATACTGCCAGCATCTCGCTATAATAGTCCCTTGCTGAACCTTCAAGCCTGCCTATGAGATGCTTCATTCTGCCGGCAGAACTGTCAGCAGGAATGTCATCGTGAGTCGTATCTATATCTGTTGCGATGTATGCTCCGTCGCTGAGGCCGAAGAATTTTCTGACGGTATATATAGTGTGCACTCCCTCTACAGGCTTGTCATAGAAGGCCTGGGCATTATCGACAATTACGCAATAGAACTTGTCGCGGTATCTTTCTATCGTATCCCTGGTAAGCTGTCCGTAATAGCTGACCAGATACAGGATATCATCAGGACCGGGTGCACCTTCATGGCCCCATACAGGATCCAGTGCTTCATTAAGTCCATACAGCACGACATCGAATCCGGCGTTCGATGCGCTTTCTATGACAGACTCGCATATATATGCAGGGATGAAGACCCTTTTGTGCTCTATTCTCTGTAGCAGCCATACAAGAGCCGTTCTGCCGAGATTGACCTTATAGAGGTCGGGGTACATTTCTTTTCCGTGGAAGTGTTCGAGCTCCATGTATCCGCCGATTTCTTTTGCCATTGCTATTGCACCTCGTGTTTTCTGTGGTATCATGTGCAGATGTGCGTTCTTGTAGATGAACTGCACTTGCGGTATAATTATATCCGTATGTCAACATCAAAGAAAAGGAGAAGTCTTCGGAATGCTGATATCTATAATAATACCATGTTACTACTCTGAGAAAACCATCCGCAAGGTAGTCGAGATGGTCTCAGATGAGTTTGCGCAGAACGACGGATATGAGTGCGAGTTTGTTCTTGTCAACGACGGATCGACCGACGGAACATTCAGAGAAATAAGAGCGCTGGCGAAGGAACATGACAATGTTACAGGCATCGACCTGATGAGGAACTTCGGACAGCACAATGCACTGATGGCAGCTCTCAACTATACTAAGGGCGACTATGTTCTTGGCATGGATGATGATATGCAGACCCATCCGTCACAGATATTCAAGCTGATCCATAAGATAGAGGAAGGCTTCGACCTTGTATACGGAATATATCCGTCCACCACAAACTCACCGATCAAGCATCTGACCAGCATCATCAATAAGAAGACTTCAAGAGTGATGCTCAGCAGGCCTAAGGAGATAGAGTCCAGCAATTTCTGGATCATCACAAGAGCGATGAGGGATGAGGTCATCAAGTTTGACACCTTCAATCCGTATGTCGACGCAGTGTTCTACAGAGTTACGAACAACATAGGGATGGTTCCGGTAGAACACCATAAAAGAGAATACGGACAGTCCGGGTATACGTTCAAGAAGCTTCTTAAGCTGTGGATGGCATACTGGAACTTCTCGGTCATACCTCTCAGAATGTCATTCTTTGTAGGGGTGTTCTCTCTTATAGCCAGCGTTATAATGACAATACTAGTCATCATAAACAAGATGATATATCCTGACCTCCCTGTAGGCTGGTCATCTACGATGTGCGTGATGATGCTCCTCTTCGGAGTGGTGCTGATGGTGCTCGGTATAGTGGGAGAATATCTCGGGAAGATAATACTTATACTCAACAAGACTCCGCAGTACGTTGTGAGAGATATAGTAGGGGCAAAAGATGCAGAAAAAAGACAATAATGGCAAAATCATGATAATGGGTGCGAGCGTATATCAGGTGCCGCTTATCCGCACAGCCAAGCGAATGGGCCTGTATACTATGGTCGCAAGCATACCGGGTAATTACCCGGGGTTTGATGATGCCGACAAGGTCTATTACATAAACACGGTTGACAAGGAAGCCATACTTAAGGCATGCCAGGATGAAGCAATCGACGGCATCTGCACTTCAGGCACTGATGTCGCAGTTGCTACTATAGGATACGTCAATGAGCACATGGGACTCGCGGGCGTATCTGAAGCGGCTGCTGTAAATGCCTGCGACAAGTATGCAATGAAGGAAGCCTTCAGAAAGGGCGGTGTTTCTGCTTCGGAGTTTATCAAAGCAACCTCGCTTGAAGAGGCTTATGAGGCAGCGGATAAGATCGGCTACCCTGTTGTCGTTAAATGTGTGGACAGTTCAGGCAGCAGAGGCATCAATGTAGTTGATGCCAGACAAGATCTTAAAGAGGCCTATGATGAAGCGGTAAAATACTCCCGCAAGGACTACGTCCTTATTGAGGAAAAACTGCCGGGTCATGAGATCGGCGTTGATGGAATGGTCCAGAATGGCGAGATAACACTTATAGCACCTCATCAGAAATATACATACACAAGAAACGGAGCGACCATCCCTGCCGGACACTCGTTCCCTTATCGCTGCTCTGAAGTGACTATGGAGGAGATCGAGAGGCAGATAAGGCTGGCGGTAAGAGCGCTTGGTCTCGACAACTGCGCATTCAACTCCGATGTATTCGTGGACGGAGAGAATGTATATATCATCGAGATGGGCGGAAGAGCAGGTGCTACCGGCATTCCTGAGCTTATATCCATCTACTATGGATTCGACTTCTATGAGCAGATGATTGAAAATGCGCTCGGACGCAAGGCGGATCTTACCGGTGCTGACAGAAGAACGCCATGCATGTCGAGACTCCTCATGAGCCCGGTTGACGGGACTATATCCGCTATCGATCATGATAAGCTGGATGCTCTCAGATCAGAGGGCAATGTTATCGTCCTTGACTATAGTGAGGGCCAGGATGTCGAGAAGATGTACAACGGGACGACGAGAATAGGACATCTTATCGCAAGGACTGATGATACAGAGGCTGTCGATAAGATAATGAGCAGGATATACAGCGCTATATACGTTGACGGACAGTCCATGGAGGAACTATGGGAAAAGTAGGAAATTACCTCCTTCTGCATGTATGCGTGCTTGTGTTCTCATTCACCAGCGTGTTCGCCAAAGCGGCGGCCAACAGCTATAACAGCGGAGGCATCCTTAATCCTAAGCTGTACCTGTTCGCTTTTCTGATGCTCGCTGTCTGCGTAGTATACGCATTCTTCTGGCAGAAGGTAATCAAACATATAGACCTCCATGTAGGATATGCCAACAGGAGCGTGTATCTCATTTGGAGCCAGATATGGGCGGTCGCTTTCTTCGGAGAGCACCTGACGATCAAGAACCTCATAGGACTTGCAGTTGTGCTGACAGGCGTCATAATCGTCTCTCTCAATACTCATTATGAGGATGAAACGGCTGAAGCCGTTTCCGGAGAGGAGGCGGTACAGTGAACATATACATGTTTATCCTGTTTGCTGCCACATTCTTCTCGGCAGGCTCGCAGATACTTCTCAAGCAGAGCGCAAGGAAGGAGTACCCTTCCTGGATATATGAATACCTTAACTGGCGTGTAATAACAGCCTATGCGATATCATTTGCGGTGCTGTTCGCCAATACATACGCGTACACCAAGGTCGACATGAGATTCGGACCGGTCATTGATACGTTCACATATGTATTCGTAATGGTCCTGTCCTACGTACTCCTCAAAGAGAGGTTCACTAAGGGGCAGCTCATCGGCAACCTTATAATAATCGCTGGTGTCCTGATATACACCATGTGAAAGAATGTAAACGGAGAGCTAAATGGCAATCAATTTTGGTAAAGAATTCAAGAACGTAATGACACTATATTATCTGCTCAAGCTGGATAAAAAAGTGCCGGATGATTACGCTAAGGCCAAGGCGCGCCAGGACAGACTCGTCCATAAGACGATGAAGAGGGCGTACAGTCATGTGCCATACTACAGGGAAAAGTTCGATGAGCTCGGACTCACGCCTAACGATTTCAGGTCAGCAGAGGACCTTGTAAAGTTCCCTGTCATGACGAGAAAAGACCTTCGCGAATGGATGCAGCATGAGTTTGAGGCTCATCCGGATAAGGTCGGCAACTGGGAAATATTCAGCACGAGCGGGTCGTCCGGCGTGCCTCTCAAGTTCGCACTTACGCACAGAGAAGCAGCCTGCATGAACGCCAACTGGATCAGAGTCCTTATGTTCGCAGGTTATAAACCTTTCACAGGCAAAATGCTCTCATTCCTTACGACCCACTCCAAGGTCGACCCTAAGAAGGGGGACTCCTGGGTCCAGAAGCTTGGCATCATGAGACGCAAGATAGTACCGGAGCACCTTTATGTTGGTGAGGGCATGAGAGACCTTATCGAACTGGTCAATGACTACAAGCCTGACTGTATCTGTTTCCGTAAGAACGTCCTTGTCAGGATGGCTCTGTATGCTAAGAAGCACGGTATGAAGATCCACCAGCCTAAGGTATATACACCGGTAAGTGAAATGGTCGATGAGATGACACGCAAGCTGTTGCTCGAGACATACGGACCGGGCCTGATGGATGCTTATGGCTGTAACGAGACGGCAAGCTGCGCAGTGAGACTGCCTGGCAGCGACCTGTATTACATTTATGCAGATACACATGTACTCAATCTGATTGATGAGAACGGGAATCTTGCAGACGAGGGAAAGGTCATCGGAACAACTCTGTACAAGAGAGATTTCCCGATAATCAACTATGAGATCGGAGATACAGCAACCTCTGAGACCATAGACGGACTCAGGTTCATAAAGACTATCAAGGGCAGGACCAACGACATGGTCATGCATGCAGATGGTACTGAGACATCTGCTACTGAGCTGATGAAGATACCTAACGGCATCACCGGGATCGCACAGTTCAGATATGTCCAGACAGCGATCGATGAGATCCATATCCTGCTCGTCAAGGACCCTGGTAACAGCGAACACAGCAAGGAAGATATCGAAGCCTTCTATGAGAAGAAGGTCGAGGAGCTCTACGGCAGACCGGAGTATAAGCTTGTATTTGAGTGGATGGACGAGATCCCGCCTGATGAGAACGGAAAGATGCGCTGCTTCATATGCAAGCTGAAGAAATAAGTGCTGAGGCAGAGTGATACATAATGCTGAAAGCAATAGTAAGACTACTCGAAAAAACAAATAACATCAGCCGCAGCTCATACATCTGGAATGCAGCACAGGCAATGATACTGGCTCTGCAGAGTCCTGTAGTGATGGCTGTGGCGACGAGGACGAATGGCGAAGCTGCTGCGGGAATATTTTCGATAGCCCTGGCAGAGGCCAATCTGATGTACTATCTAGGTCAGTACGGCCTCAGGCGGTACCAGTCCTCAGACATAAACCAGGATTTTAAGTTCTGCGAGTATCATGCGATGAGGATCCTGTCCTGCACAGTTATGCTGGCCGGATGCATAGGTTACGGCATCTACGGACTGACGCAGCTGGGCTACAGCATGAACAAGTTCATGATCGTGATCACGATTTGCCTGATCAAGGTGCTGCAGGCCTACACCGATGTCATGCACGGACATCTGCAGCAGAGAGGCAGACTGGATGTCGCAGGCAAATGCGCATCCACCAGATACACGATAGAGATGCTTGTGTATGTCATCGTGCTGATCGTTGCTCATGATATGCTGCTGGCAGTTACTATATGCCTCTTCATATCATTCATAGTTTTCCTGCTGACGTCTGCGAACGTTACAAGATACTACACCGATACGATGAAGCCGGCGATAAGCAGCGAGAAGCTGAAACTCCTGCTGATAGAGGGATTTCCGCTCTTCATGAGTCTGTTCCTCAACATGTATATAAGCAATGCGCCTAAGTATGCCATCGACGCATTTCTGAATGACGAAATCCAGTCGATATACAACAAGATATACATGCCGACATATGTCGTGCAGATGGCAACACAGTTCATATTCAATCCGGTGCTTGTTGTATATGCCGAGCTGTGGCAGTCACATACAATGGATAAGTTCCGCAGGCTGGTACGCATGATAAAAAAGATGTGCCTGCTGGTAATGGGACTTGCAGCACTGGCTGTAGCTCTTGCAGCGACTATAGCCATTCCGATACTATCGTTCATATTCGGAACAGATCTGGCAGACTACAGACTTGAGCTGGTCGTAATAATGCTGAGCGGCGGAATGCTGGCATACAGCATATACTTCAGCACCCTGCTTGCGGTCATAAGAGCGCAGCGGCCGCTGATATACTGTTACGGCTTCGCTGCGATCGCAGCCAAGCTCATGTGCGGTGTGCTGGTCAGGGCATACAGTGTCATGGGAGCAGCAATTGCCAACCTGGGACTGATGACATTCCTGGCAGTCTCGCTCTGTCTTGTAGCTGTCAGAGCGCTCGCAAAAGAGAGACAATCACTGATATAAGAGATAACTAAGGAGACAGTATGCTGTACTCAATAATAGTACCCTGTTATAAATCCGCTCATACCATAAGGCAGGTCGTGGAACTTACGGCTGCCAAGATGGATGAGATGGGCAGGACTCCATATGAATTCGTCCTTGTAGACGACTATTCACCGGATGGAGGAGACACTATATGCGAACTGAGAGCAGTTGCCGATGATCATCCATACGTCAAGGTGATAGAGCTGGCGCAGAACTCTGGCCAGCATAATGCGGTGATGGCAGGCCTCAACTATGCAGAAGGAGATGTCCTGATCGCAATGGATGATGATCTGCAGACACATCCATCGCAGTTACCGGCGATGTTCGAAGAGTTTGACAAGGGATATGACATCGTCTACGGATATTATCCTGAGAAGCATCACAGCGCGTTCAGAAATTTCGGCAGCTGGGTCAACTCGACTTCTGTAAGGATACTTATAGGCAAGCCGAAGGACCTGAAGACGTCGAGCTTCTGGATCATCAGGAAATTCGTGAGAGACTATGTGATCCAGTATAAGAGCCACTATACACATCTGCAGGGACTCTTCCTGAGAACGACACGTAATATTGCGAGTGTTCCGGTAGAGCATTTCGACAGGGCATATGGCTCATCGGGGTATACTTTCAAGAAGCTTATCAGTCTGTGGTCGAATATCATGGGATATTCGATAGTACCGCTCAGGATCGCTCAGCGTACCGGCGTGTTTTTCGCTATATTGGGCATACTTGGAGCATTGGCTATCATACTCAAGAAGATATTCGCTCCGACAAGTGCTGTGGGCTGGTACTCAATGATGGTAAGCATCTGCTTCTTCTCGGGACTCATCATGATGTTCCTCGGGGTAATAGGAGAGTATCTGGGACGTATGTTCAAGGGTATGACGAACGACCCTCAATTCGTAGTCCGGCAGGTATATACCGGCCGTAAGGAGGAGAAATGAAGAAATTACTGATATTAGGCGCCGGAGTATATCAGGTGCCGCTGATCAAAACTGCTGAAAAACTCGGAATACAGACCATCGTATGCAGTATTCCGGGCAATTATCCGGGATTCGAATTCGCCGACAAGGTCTACTATGAGAACACTACGGACTACGAGAAGATCCTTGAGATCGCCCGTGAAGAAAAGATAGACGGCATAGTCACAGCCGGAACAGATGTCGCAGTCATCACCATAGGCAAAGTATGTGATGAGCTCGGCCTGAGAGGTCTCTCGGCTGCATCTGCAAGGATAGCGACAGACAAGCTCCTGATGAAAGAAGCTTATGAAAAGCACGGTGTCCGTACAGCAAAGTTCCGCAAGATCCCTGTTAATGAAGAAAACTACGCGGAAATCATAAAAGATCTTACTCTGCCTGTCATGTTTAAGTCAGTAGACTCATCGGGCAGCCGCGGGATATCCAGGGTAGACGCAGCGGAAGATTTTGAGAAGGCCAGACAGTACACACTGGAGAACACTCACTCTGACTACTTTATAGTTGAAGAGTATGTAGAGGGAGAGGAATTCGGAGCACAGGCATTCATTCAGGACGGAAAGCTCGAATTCATCCTGCCGCACGGAGATTATGTGTTCAAAGGAGACACCGGAGTGCCTATCGGACACTTCGCACCGTACGATCTTGACCCCGCAATAATAGAAGACGCAAGAGAGCAGCTTGCCAGAGCCGCGGAGGCAATGGGGCTCAACAACTGCGCTATCAACGCAGACTTCATTCTGAGTAACGGAAAGACATATGTCCTCGAACTTGGCGGAAGGTCAGGCGCTACATGCCTCGCAGAGCTCGTATCCATATACTACGGCTTCGACTTCTATGAGAAGATAATCCGGGTTGCAATCGGAGAGAAGGTCGACTTCACTTCAGATATCTGTGCACCTGACGGAAGCGGTGGAGTGCCTAATGCAAGCATGCTGCTGAGATCGGAAGTAAGCGGCACTATCGTATCCCAGGTAAACAACAATGAACCCGATCCGGACATCTGCGATGTGCAGTTCGACCGCAAGATAGGAAGTCATGTACTGAAGTTCCACGTCGGACCCCACAGGATAGGACATGTCATAACCAAAGGAAAGACTCTTGATGATGCAGTTGCACTCCTGCATAAGGCGCTCGACAATGTTCATATAGAGGTAAAGCCTGATGAAGAGTAACAACATGACAATAAATTGAAGACATAAGGCTCTGCTGACATGCAGGGCCTTTTTCGTGCAGAAATGCATTGAAAATATCTGCTTCTAAACAAAAATTAAGTCCTGAATTAACAGATATTCAGACTGGAGTCTCCGTATCTTAAATGATGTAAAGCTTGCTTGAAGCACCTCTTTTTACAGCCCTATAATGTGAGCACTTTCATAATGAAATATTCTGCACGATTATTCGGAGGTAATTAGAGATGACAGGGAGGTTTACTAAGAAGACCACAGCGGTCCTGATAGTAACAGCCTTGGTGCTGATGGTTTGCTTTGCGCTGGGAGCGGCAAGTACATACGCAGCATCAGGAGCAAACTATGCGACCGGCAAGGTAAATGCCCGCAAGGGGGCTGTGCTGAGAGTAAATACGTATAACAAAGCGAAAAAGGTCGCAGTACTGAAAAATAACAGCAATCTGACGATCAAGCGGGAGATATTCACTACATACAGAAAAACCGGGAAGAAATATATATGGTATGAGGTGACATCATCTTCTGGAAGAACGGGCTATCTGAGATCTGATTATGTCAAGAATGTTAAATATAATGCAGTGACAGCAAAGGCAATCAGCAAGCTCAGCTATCGTAAGGGTGCCGGCAATTCGATGAAGTACAAGGGCAAGTATACCAAAGGGAACAATGTAAGCGTCGTACTTAAGGCAAAACCTGCGGGATCCAAGAAGACATGGTACAAGGTCAAAAAAGGCAGCAATTACTACTACGTTGATGCCTCGGGAGTCAGCTTTACAACTGCGGTTAAAACAGCAGCGAAGCCTAAGGTCGTCACTTCCACCTCAGACGAAGTTCCTAAGATCAAGAATGTAAAGACAGAGACTGCAAAAAGATCCATAGACGGCATTGACTTCACTCTGTCTGAGATCAGATACCCTGAGAATCTGTACGAAGGCGGTAAGTTCGGTATTACCGGACTTGTTATAGCAAGCCAGAGAATGGAGAAGATGGAAGTTGCAATCAGAAATACTGATGGCTCCACTGTTGTATCGGCAGCACAGGATATTGAAGGAGTAACCGGTAATATCTATCTTCTTGACAAGGGCGTCACGTTTGGAATACTGAAAGCCGGGACATATGTATATGAAGTAGATGTAACAATCGACGGAAAGAAGTATACGCCGATCAGTCGTCAGTTCACAGTCAAGAAACCGGTATGGGCTCAGGCCATAACAAATAAGGCTTTTGAACTTGCATGGCCTGCAGGCACAGCTAAGAGCAAGTATAAATATCCTTCAGGGAGCCCGACCACTGCGTATAAGAACGCTCTGAATGCAGCATATCCTGGAAGAAAATGGGGTGCTGCTCCACAGGTGGGCGCAAGCTGTGATGTATTCGTAGGCACAGTGCTGAGGTCCTGCGGATACTGTAAAGACATGCCGAGAGGCCTTGACGGACAGATCCCGTATCTGGCCAAGTCTTCCAAGTTCAGGGATATAGGCTACAACGGGAACCGAAGCATGCTCCAGTCAGGCGATATAGTTGTTTATAACCACTATGACGGTACGCATATCTGTATCTATGTAGTAAAAAATGGAAAGGCGTATATCGCAGAGGCGAATTATCAGGGCACATTCGGGAGACTCGAAGAGTCTTCATCGGGCATGGATTACAGGCTCAAGATGAGCAATAAGAAGTGGATCAAAGTCTACAGACCGGTTGAATAGTCAGGCAGAAAAATATAAAATACTGTAAACAGAATAGAGCGTTTCCCGGATATCCGGGAAACGTTTGCTGTTATAGAAAAAAGACTGACATCAGCCTGCGGAGACAGACACATAATGAAGAATCATAAGAAGACAAACTGGCTCATATCCATGGCGGTCAACGCTGTCATACTCGCCGCCATACTGCTGACTGCGCATATGGTATATGAGACGAATGATGACTTCGCGATAGCATCAAGGATAGTTGACGGATATGCGGAGACGACATTTGTAAACTATTATCTGTGCAGGGTGATACTGCTGCTGCAGAGTGTGATGCCGCACATGAATGCATATGTCATATTCCAGATAGCGGCAGCATTCATCGCTTTCACATGTTTTTACAAAATCATCCTTGACGCAACAGACAGTAAGGTGATACACTGTGCTGCTGCACTGTGCATGGCAGTGTTTGCGATTGATCATTACTGCACGATCCAGTTCACCAAGACTGCTGCCTTACTCAGCGCCGCCGGTCTTCTGATACTGGTCGAAAGTATTACTAAGAAGAGGCATGCGGGTTATCTGATTCTGGGAACGCTGCTTCTTTACATAGGAGCTGCCTTCAGAGTGGATGGGCTTATTGCCTGCATCGGTTTCACTGGGCTGTACGGCCTGTACTGGCTGATTATAAACAGAAAACGGCTGATCAGCGACGGGTACTTTACAGCGGGACGCATCATCCTGTACGTTGTGATCGTTGCGCTGGTCGGAGGCTGCTATGTTTTCGATAACATGTCGGTCAAGGCCAATCAGGGGACGCCGGAGCTTGCGGCGTTCTGGGACTACACTATGGACAGGTCAGAGGTTATAGACTTCCCTGTTTATGATAATTATGAAGACCATCGAGCTGAGTATGAGACGCTGGGAGTCGATGAGAATGATATGTATCTGATCGATCACTGGTATCTTGACTATGACGGAGCTGCAACAGGTGACAATCTCAGAGCAATCAAGGAGATATACAAATCGGGCAACACAGACTCAGTATCCATCAAGGGAATTGTAAAGGACTTCCTCTCAGGAACGCTGAAGTCGATAAAGAAACTCGGCTTCACCGGATGTCATGTGATCCTCCTTGGGGTAGTTGCTGTCTGGATGCTTGTAGTCCTCAGACCGAAACACTGGCTGTATATAATCGCAACCAGCGGGCTGGCAGTATGCCTGTATCTGGCCGTTTACTATATGCAGAGACCTGCTTACAGAGCATTCTATAGCGCGGACATATGCTCGATACTGTGGCTGCTTTATGCGCTCTCCAATGGCTATGAAACGGATGTGGCGGAACACGGCACAAAGCGCAAGGGCGCGCTCCTCGTCATGGGCGCATGCACCATGCTTATTGCGGCTTTACTGATGGTACCTCTACATGCGAAATGTGAGGATTCATATAATGGGATAAAGGGCAAAATTATGCCAGAAGCACTGGCACAGTACATTGCAGATAATAACGATTGTTTCTTCACTTTTGCAACATCGGAAAAGAAGATGAACAAAAGCTACCTGACACCTTGGCTTGCGCCGGATACCGGAGCAGACATGAATGTCATCGGAACGGGCAGCTGGGGAACGACTTCGCCGTATGTTATGGATAAGCTGGAGGTCTACGGCCTTACCAACCCGATCAGCGGCCTGATAGACAATGAGAAGGCTTATTACATAGGGAACAAACGCATCGACAGACTTACGGAGTACTACAACCGGTGGTACGGCGGCAGCGGAAAGGTGATAAAACTCGAGAAGACAGCCGAGGTCGAAGGATACTCTGTATGGGTTGTGAGAACAGTGACCGAAGAATAAGCAAAATATTTGGTCAAAGTGGTTGTGATAAAAAAAGTTTTGCTATATATTAATAGATGGAGTTATATAAGTATATCAAGGAAGGGGCTTTTTATGAAGAAGAATTCAAGACTTTTATCGGTTCTGCTTATCATGATAATGGTACTGACATCATCTGTGATGATCTCATTTGCTGAGAACGGATCACAGGATGCCAATGTGGATGAAGCAGAGCTCGAGCTTATGACATCTGAACCGGTGTCAGATACAGCAAAAAACAGTGAAGCTTATATTATTACATTCAATGCTAATGGTGGTACTGGAAGCATGGACACTGTTACTCTGACACCTGGCGAAGATGGAACCGCAGCTTATAGTCTTCCGGATTGCGGGTTCACTGCACCGGAAGGAAAAGTATTCAACGGATGGGACCAGGGTGCTGCGGGTAAGTCGATCAGCGTAACAGGCGATATGACAATTACCGCGCAGTGGAAGGATGAAGTCGTTGTACCTGCCGCACCGGGAAATGCTTCAGGTTTGACAGCCAACACAGATGGAAAGACAGTTAAACTCAGCTGGAAAGGCGACAGCAGAGCTGATACATATGATGTGTATGTAGGTGGAAAGTACAAGGCTACAACTTCCGCGACAAACTACACTCTCACTGTAAGTCCGTACTACAACACAAACTTCAAAGTAAAAGCTTTTAAGTCGTATGAGGATAATGGAGAGACAAAATATGTTCCTTCCCCAGAATTCAGTAATGTTGTTTACTGGAATGGAATCAAGGCCATGAGCATCAAGTTCAAGGTCAAGTCTGCATGCAGCCTGAAATCACATGGCGGCAAGAAGCAGACGCTCAAACTGAAAAAAGGCCAGGTAATTACAGCGTCAATGTTCTCAGGCGGAAAATACATCTTCAAGATGAACGGAAGTGTTTTCTGGATGAACAGAACCAGAGCTAAGAGCCCTGCTGCATACTATACAAAGAGCTTTGACTATAGTTGGGAAGAGGCTGAGAATTTCGTAAATCAGTATGGAATTGGCAGCAGCACCAAGCAAATGATTTGGGTCAGCACGTATACTCAGAGAGCATACTACTTCACAGGAACGAGGGGAAATTGGACTTGTAGGAGAAGCTGGGATGTTTCGACGGGCAAAGCATCAACACCTACTCCAACAGGTAAGACTTATGGAACTATGGCGATTCAGAAGAAGCTGAAAAATCGTCATAGTATCCCATACTGGTCATGCTTCTCATCCTTCAATGCATTCCATGGTAAGAAGAAGAGCTGGAAGATGGGAGCACCTGCATCAGGCGGATGCGTAAGAAACAATGTAAGTGATGCACAGTGGATCTACAACAATGTAAGTAAGAAATCAAGAGCATTCGTTTACTAGTCTAATCGGACGATGAAGACTAATACATTCTAAGACAAAAAAAGGGAGACGGAATCTTAATCAGAGATTCCGTCTCCTGTCAATTATGAAGAAATTAGATTTGGCATGATGATACCTGTCTTACTTGACGGGGGTGAGGACCAGGATGTCTTCAGGATAGTCGGCGTCCCTGAAATTCAGCACTCCGTCATCTGTGTAGAAGAGATCACAATTGATGATTTCACTTGACAATGTTATGCCTGTACCGTTGTATTTCCAGGTGCCATTGAAATCTTCTTCGGTTATATTGGCTTTCCATGTGCCGTCCTGCTTGACCTGCAGATTGAGGTTGCCATACAGATATGCAGCTCTGTCCGACGCGGCTTCCCAATTGCCGATGAATTCTGACTCTTCAGCTTTCTTTTCGGTATATTCAGCACCTTCCTGCTCATTGTTATAGGTGGAATCATCGAAGTCCGAACCTTCAGTCACTCTCTGAGCAATCTCATCCATGTTGTCTTCCGAATCAGCTGCTCCCGGTGATGCGTTGCAGGCCGGAAGAAGACATAGCATCATACCCATAAGAAGTATAGCCAGATACGGCTTATATGATTGTTTCATTCTTTTTCACTCCTTCCTTTGTGAATTCTCTGTGATATATGATAGCATCAGCGTCAATATCGTTGCAAGAAATAAGCATGAATGCTATACTTTCTATGATTCGGGCTTAGTGATCCGCAGGGCCGTTCAGCAGGAGGACATCAATGGAACCCCATGTACTATCCGAACAGGAACTGAAATTCCAGAATGAGGTAATGGACAAGGCAGACGCCATCGTTGAGGCAAAGATCGCCGAGGAAGAGGCGCAGCTCCGTTCTGATGCTCAGAATTCAGATAAGAATACATCTGGCAGGGACTGGCGGAGGCTCTTCGGCAAAGGAAGGCACGACCGCAAGCCTCATACGAGGGTTATGTTTGCTGCACTGAATATTGCAGTTCTCATGCTGGGTGTTACAATAGCAGGCTCCAACATCGTGACGATGTATCCTTATGCAATTACAGCTAATGATGAAGTGATCTGTTATGTTGACGATAAGGATGTCGGAACAGATGCAGTTCAGAAAGCAGTTGCAGATCTTGCAAAAGACGATTCTGATATAATACTGTTCTCTACCGGAGATGATTTCAAAATCGCAAGATCTTTTGAAAAAACCAAGTCGAATACAGAACTGAAGACAGCTGATGAAGCAGCCGGATGCATTACTGAAGCAATCAGCAAAGCCCCGGATAAATTCCCTGAGATTGCGATTGCATCGACAAGGACAGAGACAAGGACATTCACACCTGATCCTATATACGTAAAGAATGATAACGCACTTGCGGGAACTACTGTAGTAAAAGAAGAAAGCATAGACGGCAAGAAGGCTGTTACGATTGACTATGTTACAGTAAACGGAGAGGTAGTCAAGGAAGAAGAGACTAAGGAAGAGATCCTTGATGAGGGCAGAAGTGCGACCATTGAGAAAGGTATACTTGGGCTTCCTGACGGCGAAGCATGGGAGACGTATGAAGGAGATCCTGTATACAAGGACGGAGCGGAACTTGTTAAGACTGCAATGTCATATGTTGGTAAAGTCAGATATGTCAGAGGCGGAACGAGCCTGACAAAGGGCGTTGACTGCACAGGATTTGTACAGCAGATATATAAACTGTATGGCATCAAGCTCAAGCCGGGTATCAGGCATGAAGGAATATCGGTATCCTACAAGAATGCTCAGCCGGGAGATGTCATCTGTTACGCTCATCATTATGCTATCTACATCGGCAACGGCAAGATAGTACATGCCGCCGGGCCTAAATACGGTGTCATCGTCAGCAAGACCGGAGTAGGAGGCAAGATAACAGATGTAAGAAGGATAGTCAGATAGCTTTCAGCAAGGAGAAGGTATAATATCCATACGCATACAGGCAGGGTCAGGCGTCAGGCAAGGCCCTGTTTTTCACATGTTTATCATTGATATTCCCACCAGTAACAGATACAATAAATTGAATTGGTATGCGGAACCGCAAGGCAATCTAAAAAGCATACCTATTGAAATCTTATATAACATAAAAAGAACAGAGGTAAACATAATGAAGATTCTCGTTACCGGCGCGGCCGGATTCATTGGCAGCAACTTTGTATTCCACATGCTGGATGCACACCCTGATTACGATATAGTAGCTCTCGATTCCCTGACATACGCAGGCAATCTTGAGACTCTTGCACCTGTGATGGACAATCCTCACTTTAAGTTCGTGAAGATAGATATCACTGATAAGGAAGCAATAGACAAGCTCTTCGAAGAGGAGAAGTTCAACAAGGTAGTTAACTTCGCTGCTGAGTCACATGTAGACAGGTCAATCGAGGACCCGGGCATCTTCCTGAGGACCAACATTCTCGGAACACAGGTGCTTATGGATGCATCCATAAAGAATGGTGTAGAGAGATTCCACCAGGTAGGCACAGATGAAGTATACGGAGACCTGCCGCTTGACAGACCTGACCTCTTCTTCGTGGAGACGATGCCGCTGACAGCATCCAGCCCGTATTCTGCATCCAAGGCAAGCGCTGACCTTCTTGTAATGGCTTACCACAGGACATACGGACTGCCGGTCACAATCAGCAGATGTTCCAATAACTACGGACCTTACCAGTTCCCTGAGAAGCTGATCCCGCTGATGATCGCGAACGCACTTGCAGACAAGCCACTGCCTGTATACGGTGAAGGACTCAATGTAAGAGACTGGCTGTATGTAGAGGATCACTGCAGAGCTATCGATCTGATCCTCGAGAACGGCAGAGTCGGCGAAGTGTACAACATCGGCGGTCACAATGAGAAGGCCAACATCGAAGTTGTAAAGATCATCCTTGAGCAGCTCGGCAAACCGGAGAGCCTGATCACTTACGTGACCGACCGTAAGGGACATGACCAGAGGTATGCCATCGACCCTACCAAGATCCACAACGAGCTCGGATGGCTGCCTGAGACTAAGTTTGAGGACGGCATCCGCAAGACCATACAGTGGTACCTCGATAACGAAGCATGGTGGAAGAATATTGTAAGCGGTGAATACCAGCAGTATTACGAGAAGATGTACGGCAACAGATAGCAGTCAGAACAAGTATTGGGATAATAAGTAAGCAAGGAGAAATAAATGATACCTTTCAACAGACCTCCGTTCATAGGAAAAGAGAAGGAATACATCAATCAGGCAATAGACAACAATAAGATCTGCGGTGACGGCGAATTCAGCAAGAAGTGTCACGCATGGATAGAGGAGAAGACCGGAGCAGCTAAGGCGCTTCTGGTCACATCAGGCTCAACGGCACTCGACATGGCAGCCATACTTGCAGACGTAAAACCGGGAGATGAGGTCATCCTCCCGTCATACACTTTCGTATCCACAGCTAATGCCTTTGTACTCAGAGGCGCTAAGCTTGTATTTGTGGACATCCGCCCGGATACACAGAACATAGATGAAAAACTGATCGAGGATGCTATAACAGACAAGACCAGGGTCATCGCACCTGTCCACTACGCAGGCGTAGGATGCGAAATGGATACGATCATGGACATAGCTAAGAGACACAACCTTATCGTCGTAGAGGATGCGGCGCAGGGAGTTAACGCCTTCTATAAGGGAAGAGCTCTCGGCAGCATCGGAGACTATGGCTGCTACAGCTTCCACGAGACCAAGAACTACAGCATGGGTGAGGGCGGAGCACTTCTCATCCGTGACGAGGACAAGGTAGATCAAGCCGAGATCATCAGAGAGAAAGGTACCGACAGAAGCCGTTTCCTCAAGGGAATGATTGACAAGTACACATGGGTCGATATGGGATCTTCCTATCTTCCTAGCGACATCAATGCTGCATATCTGTATGCACAGCTTGAAGAGGCAGACATGATCAACCGGAACAGAAGGACGAGCTGGGATGCTTATTACGAAATGCTGACCCCGCTTGCTGAAGAAGGAAAGATCGTTCTTCCTGTTGTTCCTGAAGAATGCGAACACAACTCGCACATGTTCTATCTCAAGACGGCAGGAATAGATGAAAGGACTGCGCTCAGCGCGTTCCTCAAAGAGAACGGCATAGGCTCGGCATTCCATTATGTGCCGCTTCACAGCGCACCTGCAGGCGCAAGGTTCGGAAGATTCCACGGAGATGATAAGTACACCACTGATACCTTTGAAAGGCTTCTCCGCATGCCGATGTACTACGGACTGACTCATGATGAAGTTGAGCTCGTATGTGACAAGATCAAAGAGTTCTATAAGAACAAATAATATTTAGGATGAGAGGATAAACGTATCTCATTTGAAATATCCACAATTAAAAAAGAAAAAATTGACAGAGGACCGGCCTCAGGCCGGTCCTGAACAATCAAATACACAGGAGCAGAACGAGGAACACAGAAACCTCAAGGCAGCAAGACCACGGAAACTGAAGATCAGAGGACCTATCTATCACAGCATATACAGGTTCAGGCGACTCTCAAGACACCAGCAGAGGAAACATATCCGGGTCGGGCTGGCTTTGCTTGCGCTTATGATATTCCTGACCGGGGCCTTTATATACAAGGACTATCATGAAAGACCGGGCATCCTTGAGAGGAGTTCTCTCAGGGCAACGGATGTCGGGACGGACAGCATCACAATAGAGTGGAAGGGCACAAGGAATACTGACTCATATACGGTCTACTACAAGAAGGCAGATGATGAAGATCCGCTGAGCTGGCGCAAGGAGACCATAGAAAACCAGAAGGGCGCCAGGGACTCGCTGACAATCAAGGATCTTGAAGAAGGCACTAAATACGGCATCATCATCCGTGCGGACAATGATGAGAGAACGGGGTTCAGCACTAAGGAGAAGTACTTCTCAACCAGAAGGAACCAGAAGATCGAAGGCAAGACGCACTTCACCAAGCTGACCTGCAGCAAGGACTTTGACCTCGGAATGAAAGCTGAGACCAAGCTGAGCTATAAGTCAGACAACGAAGATATCATCAAAGTTGGCAAGAACGGCAAGGCTGAGATAACAGGAAGCGGAACGGCAACCATAACTGTGACTGCGGCCGAGACGAAAGAGTATCTGGGCGCTGAATTCCAGACAGAGGTTGAGGTAATTGAGACATCACCGGTAAGTGCAGGAGGCGCAGGAGCGCATATTATCTACAGCCTGGGAGAAGGTGACTGCGAGGCTGTGAAGTATATAACCGGCGCCGGAAGCGTGGATATCCCGCAGTCGTTCGCATATACCGGAGATCAGTACATTGTTGCTTACGGTATGCATGATGCGCAGAGGATCATAACATTTGACAAGGACGGAGACGGCAAGAGCGTTTCCGTCCCGAAAATCACGCTCGGACATCCGAACGGATTCTGCTATGCGAACAGCAACAAGACCTGCTACTGCGTAAGGGGCTGGTCAGGCAGAGCTGTTACATACAAACCGGAAACCGGAGAGTACGGGGTGGTTACATTCCCTATGGGCGCATCCGGAATAGGATATGACAGACAGAAGGATCTGATCTATACATGCTCGAGGACAGGAATGGCCGCATACAGCATAGGTGATGACGGCTACACGACCGAGCACAGATGCGGAGTGGTCAAACACAGCGGTCATACATATACCCAGGACTGCGGCGGCCATGCAGGCATCATGATGAGAGTTCTGTCGGGAAGCAACAGACACGGGACCAACTATATAGACCTGTATGACATGATCCATGGACAGTACCTTGGCACTATCTCCTGTGAACTCAGCGAAGTGGAGAGCGCGACCGTCGATGATGACGGATACATGTTGTTGCTGTCCAACTATACCTCGTCTACGGATATTATATGGAAGACGCCTATCAACATAGAGGACATAGGTGCAGGACTTGAAGACTGATTACAAGCAAATAAGAGAAAATGAGCACATCAGCAAAGAGGCCGGGACCGGCAATAGGCATACTGAATATGAAAGTCGGCGAGGAAGGCGGCAATATAGTCGCTTCCGGATCCTGCATTGTCCGCATGAAAGGCAGCAGGAAGGCTGTAGACACTGATAAGATCGGAGCAGAATTCCCTTCTCGCGAAGGTGCCGTAAGGCTGACGTTCGGTTCGAGATACGGAACGAAGCTGCCGGGCGGTCTCAGCAGAAACACCTTCCGCATCGAGATAGACAGGGAGGAAGCGAAGGATCTCGACATTCAGAACAAGATCCTCATAATGTATGACGGTGAGCAGAGAGGAAGGTTATTCTACTCTCTTGCTGACCTCAAAAGAGGAAAAAACAAGAACAGTGAAGTTTTCGTACATGACAGCATCGCCATGTACTTCAGGCAGAATGTCAATAATTTTGTCTATTTCGTCGTCAGAGATGCCAATCAATATGATTATCCTGAAGGACAGGCGAGACTTAAGAGGGCAAAGAAAAACGCAGCGAAACTGAAGGGTCAGGATATAGTCCTGATGTATGAGAAGAACTGCGCAAAGTATGAGGAGAGCGCTTCGGTACTGTACGAAAAGCTCATAGATGAGGGATACGACAATGTTTACTTCATCGTGGACAAGAGCATCCCTGCTGTGCAGGATCTCGATGAGAAGTATAAGAAGAATCTCATAGACAAGGACTCGGACAAGCATCTGGAATACTTCTTTGCCTGCAATAAGTTCGTTGCGACTGAGACGATAGATCACGCCCTGCAGCTAAGGATCGCAAGCAAGGATGTCATGGATAAGATAAACGGCAAGGGGCTTATGTATGTTTTTCTCCAGCATGGAGTCATGTATATGGTCTCGCTCGGATCAGAACTGAGAGTGGGGTTCAGAAAGAAGGAAGGCTACAAGCTCCACAAGACGGTCGTATCCTCAGAAGAGGAGGCGCGACACTTCATAGAACTGGGCGGAATGGAGCATGATGACCTGTATGTGACAGGGCTTGCGAAATTCGACAAGGCCGTAAGAAACGAAGGCGCTGACAAGATCATCATCATGCCTACATGGAGACGCTGGGAGACCAACCAGGCCAAGGATGAGCTCCATGAGACAGGCTACTATAAGATGATTGAAACGATGTACAACGGAGTTCCTGAAGAGCTGAGAGACAAGGTGGTCATCCTGCCGCATCCTCTTATTACGGAAAGATTCACCGGTGAAGAAGGGTTCGGAAAGCATGTGGTAGTGACTAACCAGTATGACCCCCTGCTGAGAGACTGCGCCCTTCTTATCACCGACTACTCATCGATCGCATATGACGCATATTACAGAGGAGCCAATGTGGTTTTCTACTGGAAGGACAAGGACGAGTGCATGACACACTACGGTGAAGGCACACATCTCATGCTGAATGAGGGCAATGTATTCGGACCGGTCTGCATGGACTCTGAAGATATACGCAGGGCAGTTGAGGGATGCTACGGCATGCCGCAGAGAGAAGAAGACCTGACGAGATACAGAAAGATCGTGGAATTCCACGACGGGAAGAATTCCGAAAGGATAATGAACCTGCTGATCAAGGACGGTGTACTTGAGAAGAAATAAATAATCAGAAATCTGAGACAAGACTGAAAATGAAGAAGAAACTGTATGCAGCTATAGACAACAGAAAGGTCGCTATTATCGGAGCCGGATATGTAGGAGCCTCGATAGCCTATGCGCTTACAATAAGAGATCTGGCTAGCCAGATATATCTTATCGACATTAATAGGGAGAAGGCCGCCGGAGAGGCGAAAGACATTCAGCATGGAATTCCTTATATGGGCACATCATCAGTAAAGGCAGGTTCTTATGAGGACTGCCGTGAATGTGATCTGATAATTATCACAGCCGGACGGAACAGAAGACCGGGTGAGACCAGACTTGATATGATCTCTGATAATATTGGGATAATCAGGAATGTTACAGATAAGATCAAAGAATATTACACGCACGGTGTCATCATGGTAGTGTCAAATCCGGTAGATATCCTTACATACAAGGTAGCAGAATGGATGGATCTGCCTAATGGAAAGGTCTTCGGTACCGGCTGCATCCTGGATACTTCAAGACTTGTAAGAGCGATATCCGACTATACCGATATTAATATAGAAGCTATAAAGTGCAGCATTGTCGGGGAGCATGGTGACAGTCAGTTCCCACTGTGGAGCAGACTTGCCATAGCAGGCATTCCTATGGCCGAGTACTGTGAAAATGTAGGGCTGGAATGGGGCGAAGAGCAGAAAGAAAGGCTGTATAATGAAGTCCGTAATATGGGGGCCAGCATCATCGAAGCGAAGGGGAGGACTCACTATGGCATTGCCACATGTGTATGTTCTCTTGCGGATGCAGTTCTCAACCAAAGGCTTACTATCGCTCCGGTCACATCGCCTCTTGAGGGCGAATACGGTATCAGAGATGTTGCCATAAGCATCCCGTCAATAGTCGGAGTTAACGGAGTTGAGAGAAGGCTCGAGGAGAGACTGGTTCTTTCTGAGATCCGTAACCTAAGAAGGAGCGCGGAGAAAATGAGAGAGACACTTGATACTATAAATTAAGGCAGCAGGTGAATTGAGGATATATGGTATTTTCCAGTGAGATATTTCTGTTCTGCTTCTTTCCGGCAGCGCTGATCGGCTGCCTCATCTGCAGAACGACAAAACTCCAGAATATATGGCTGCTGCTTCTGAGCATAGCATTCTACGCATACGGAGCGCACAAGGTAGTACTTGTGCTGCTCTTTTCGGTATTCGTAAACTGGGCGATAGCTCTGCTTATCAAAAAGGCTGAGAGCATTAAGGTGCAGCGCTGGCTGCTGGCTCTTGACGTGATGCTCAATCTGAGCTATCTCTTCTATTTCAAGTATTACAATTTCTTCCGTGACAACATACAGGCAATCACGGGACATCACTCTGAATTCACAAGGATAGCACTGCCTATTGGGATATCTTTTTTCACTTTCCAGGCGCTGTCCTACTGCATAGACGTATACAGGGACAAGAGTCTGGTGCAGAAGAGCATCGTGAATGTAGCCCTGTACATTACATTCTTTCCTCAGCTGATCGCAGGTCCTATCGTCAGGTTCACGACGATCTCGAAGGAGATAGGCAAGAGATCAATGACTATGGAGGACTTCAACGACGGAGTCATCAGATTCACTTACGGCCTCGGCAAGAAGGTCCTTATAGCCAATCTGATGGGAATCATGGCGGATAATATCTACGCTATGGACCCGGCGCAGATCAGCACGGGCACAGCATGGCTTGCCTCGATCGCATATACCTTCCAGATATTCTTCGATTTCTCGGGCTATTCAGATATGGCAATAGGGCTCGGAAGAATGTTCGGATTCCACTTCCTCGAGAACTTCAATTATCCGTACATATCAAAGTCTGTTTCTGAGTTCTGGAGACGCTGGCACATATCACTGAGCAGCTGGTTCAGGGATTATATCTACATCCCTCTCGGCGGCAACCGCAAGGGGTTGAGGAGACAGATATTCAACCTTGCAGTCGTGTGGATATGTACAGGCGTGTGGCACGGAGCTAACTGGACATTCATACTGTGGGGCGTCATATATGGTGCTCTCATAATAGGAGAAAAGCTCCTCAGGTTCGACAAGAGAAACATCCCGACTCCGATTGGCCGAATATATACACTGCTGATAGTCAACTTCCTGTGGGTTCTCTTCAGGGCTGATGATCTCAGCGGAGCAACAGGCATGCTGAAGACTATGATAGGCGCATCAGGCACAGGCCTGTGGGACAAGACGGCTGCGTTCTATCTGATGGAGAACTGGTCGGTTCTTATCCTCGCACTGATCGTGAGTGTGCCACTTGTCAAGAAACTGAAGGAGAATGCGGCATTCGCAAGGTTTGCAGACATCATCAGGCCTTTCTTCGTGCTGCTGGTACTGCTTCTGTCAGTATCTTTCATGGTAAAGGGCGCATATAACCCGTTCATATACTTTAATTTCTAAGAAACTTATGGATAAAAAGAGCACGGGGACAATAAGATACAGATATCTTACGGCGGTACTTTTCGTACTGGTTGTCTTTGTGTGCACTGCTCTCAATGCGAAAGAGGTGCTGCAGAACTATAAGGACGGGACAACACGTGGAGTGAGAGCACTTGCTGCAGACGCGGAGTCTGTGGATGCTATAGTTTATCCGTTCGTAAACCTCAACGGAGCTTTTCAGAACGTGATGCAGAGAGACTACATCTATGATGCGGACCCTGCCAATGACACTATCAAAAAGAAGAGCGGATATATTGTGTCAATTCCTTCAGGATATTCAGATGCGGACGTGGCCGCCGCATCAGATAAGCTGAAAGCATCTGCTGACTGGCTTGCCGCATATGATATCCCGCTTGTGTACATACAGGCTCCGAGCAAGATGTCCATCTCATCTGATGAAGCGATGCCGGGCATAACCAATCATACATATGCCAAGAACGCGTTGTTCCGGGAAAAGGCAAAAGCCCTCGGGATAGACTATGTTGACTCAACTGACTGGCTGACAGGGACTGATGCGGACTTCTACAGGACGGATCACCACTGGACGACGGAAGCGTGTTTTGACGTCGCTGCCGGGATATGCACACACCTCAGAGACAGGTACGGCATTGAGACAGATGCATCTGTGCTGGATAGAAACGGATATGAATTCACCGTGCATAAGAACGCCTTCCTTGGCGCTGAGGGGAGAAGGACAGGAATATGGTATACGGGACTTGATGACTTCACGGAAATAACACCTGTCTTCGATACGGATTTTGACATAACCATAAGTGATAAGGACGGTAATGTCAGCGAGAGGCATGGCTCGTTCGCGGATACGGTGATGGATAAGTCCAAGGATGTGAGCCATTACAGCTTTGAGGACAGCGCTTACTACGAATACTGGAGCGGGGACTACGGAAGAATCCATGCCGTCAATAAGAAGGCTCCTGATGCACCGAAGGTGCTCGTCTTCAAGGACAGCTACGGAGTGCCTGTGACGGCATTCCTTACGAATGCATTCAGTGAGATGGATATAATCGACATCAGATATTACAGTGATGACAAGAGTGTAAAAGACATCATCACTGAGGAGCAGCCTGATGCTGTGCTGTACATATACGGCACGGGGTATCTCTCGAAAAAGAAGATGTTCTCAATAAAGTAGGTACACCCCTCGGCAGGTTTACTATCTGCAGTTTATTATCTTAATATATATAGAAGAACAGATACATTCACGGGGTAAAAATATAGAATTAATATGTATCAATATAGGTAATTTGGGGTTGCATGCGTCTGATGAGCCGGAGGCAGCATGGAGGACTACCGGTACACTTTATGAACAGAAAAGATCTGTTGAAAAAAATAAGCTCGCTTATTCTGGCGGTTATTATGACATTGTCGATGTCAGATTTTGCGATGCAGGTAGTTTTTGCCGCACCTGCTGATGACGTAACTGAGCAGACAGTACAGGGTGCAGAATCCGGGGAAAGCGGAGGCAACTCTGCTGGCGACATCCAGACCGTAGGTGACAGCGATTCAATTGAGGTCGAGGGTATACCTGGTGAAGATGGAGTACAGCAGGAAGACAGCGGAAATCAGTTACCTGACATGAGTCAGGAAACTGACGGTGCTCAGGAATCCGGTGATGTGCAGGATCAGAAAGAACCTGAAGCCATAACGATAGAAGTCACCATCGCAGATAACAGGGACGGCATGATGCAGCTTATCTGGGAGCCTGTTGAAAATGCATCAGCATATACTGTAACGAAAGAAGCGTTCGATGCATATAATCCTCTGCAGACAGTGAGCGAGGAAGAGAGCATATTCGACACAGCAGAAACGGAATACACATTTAAAGATCTTAATCTCAGCAGACTTTACAGATTTACAGTAACGGCCAGAGACAATGACGGCAATATCGTAGGGGTTACTGAGGCTGCCCCGTTTGCACAGCCGGTGATCACACCGGTGATAAAGCACGGAAGGAGTACCCGTTCGGTCAGTGGATCCAGAATGACCTTTCCGGGCGGCAGCACCAACCTGAGAGCATATATTTCTGAAGCGTATAATGGATATGCAGTAGTCCAGGGAGGATGCACTGACGGTACATATGCATACTATCTGATGGTCAGTTCGTCTAACCAGCACGGCAAGATCGTTAAGGTAAGGATGAGCGACAGGACTATAGTTGCAAAATCTGCAGTTCTGGATATATGGCATGGCAATGGCATGGCATATGACAGCCGCAGGCACCAGCTGGTGGTGTCATCACGCGATGATCCGAATGATGGAGTATACAGAAAGCAGCAGCTGACATGTATAGATGCCGGGACGCTTAAGATAGTGGGCGGCAGACAGCGAAATGTGAGTTACAGCCATTTTGCATCAGATTTCAGGAAATCATACGGAATCGCTTCCATTGCATATGTAGCAAAATATGATGTTTACATAGCGGATCAGAGGATAACACATGATCTGATGGTAATCGACCCGGATACATTTGAAGTTATGGGTATGATCAATACCAAGATCCTTGATCAATACCCGGGCGTCTATCAGGGAATGGATGCTGATGACCAATATGCATACCTGCTGCTGAGTTCAAATGGGAATACCCAGAAGAACAACCTGATTCTTGCGCTTGACTGGAACTCATCGATGCTCTTGGACAGCGAGGGGCGCAGAAAGCAGTTTGTCACAGGAACATGGAACTGTGCTAACGGTAAGCTGCCTGTAGCAGTTTACAGACTTAACACGCCATATGAAGTGGAAAACATCTATCATACAACTGATTCGGAAGGGCGTACACACTTTTATCTGTCTGAGTATTTTGCCAACCAGCAGTATACGAAGAAGAAGGTGCAGGAAGCCTACAGGGTCAAGTGGAAGAAGGTAAAGAAGAAAGTCAAAGTCGCGTACAAGGCGAAGAAACGCGTCAAGTGGAAGAAGTATAAGACCAAAAACGGCAAGACAAAGTGGAAATACAGGACTGTCAAGGTCACGAAATATAAATGGAAGAAGAAAAAGGTTTGGGTATACAAGACCAAATACCGCACAGTGACAAAGACAGTACCATCATATAAGGACAGGGTTGATTATGTTTATGACCTTGGGGTAATATAAATAGTCAATGATACAGTACAGTTTCTATCTGGCAAGAGTAATAGAGGTGCTGGCTATAGGCATCATCGTGGCCTATGTGACCACTCCGCTGAGCATTAAGCTGGCGTACAGGTGGGATATCATAGACAAGCCTCGCGATGACAGGAGGGTGCACAACAGGCCTATACCGAGATTCGGAGGGCTGGGCATCTTCCTCGGATCCATGGCAGCGATGATCATACCGGCGGGAATGAACTCGAGCATACGCGTTGCGATGCTCGGGGGCATTTTGATGTACGCACTAGGAGTAGCCGATGACATCACAGATCTGAAGCCTCTTGTCAAGTTCAGCGGGCAGGTCGTCATAGCTACATTCATGTACGCGATGGGCATAAGGATCAGGTTCATCAACCTGATGATCATTCCGGCTGCTCACGGTTCGAAGGCATTGCTGTATTTCGGAGCAGGTCTTGCATATCTCATAACCGTATTGTGGATAGTCGGCATCACCAATGCGGTGAACCTCATGGATGGTCTCGACGGACTTGCTGCGGGCAGCACAGCCATTATGGCGCTGTCTCTTGCGTACGTTGCATATATCCATGGGATAAGGCTCGGCATGATGCCTGTATGTGTGGCATTCTGCGCTGTAGCAGGAGGCTGCATCGGGTTCCTGCCGTATAACTTCTCGCCGGCGAAAACCTTCATGGGTGATGGAGGTGCCTTGTACCTCGGTTACATGATAGCCGTCCTGTCAGTCATATCGCCTCTCAAGAGAGCGACGATGGTAGGAGCTATCATACCGATGCTGGTACTGGCTGTTCCTATCTTCGATACTTTCTTCGCAATGATCAGAAGAGTATTCAGGCATGAATCGATCATGAAGGCTGACAGAGGACATCTGCACCATCACCTGATGGCTGCGGGATTCGGACAGAGGAGATCGGTGCTGATCATATACGGCATCGTCGGCATCATGGGTATCGTGGCTGTGCTCATCAGCCGCGGGCTCTACAAGGACGCGTTCTTCCTGTTCACCATAGCTCTTCTGTACCTCGGTATCATCATTGTCCCGAGGCAGCCTAAGAAGAGCCTGAGAAAGATAATCACAGCTGACCCTCGTGAGGTAGCAAGGCAGCAGGAGAGAGAGAATCTCGTATGGATGCTGAATACCGAGCGTGAGAGGCGCCGCGCTGAGAGAGAGGCTGCAGGAGTGGACACTGATACCGAAGATGACAGAGTCCTCGCGGAGATGGAAGAACAGGCCAAGGCAAGTGTACGTGCCAGAAGGACGATAAGAATCAGCCTGAAGGATATTAAAGATGCCGAGGAAAAACAGGCTGCTGAGATTGAACATGGCGCGGATGATCAGGCCCCGGACTCAGGAGAAACAGAATAACCGGCAACGGAAAAATAATTCAGAATCATTACACGCTGCGTTGCAGCTTAGAAAGGACAGCTGATGGGAGCTGCTGAAAACAATAACAACACTACTAAGAAAGTAAAGAAGAAAAAGAAGAAGAGCGGGATCGCGAAGATATTACCTGAAAAGGGCTATGCAGTCCTGTTCTTTGTGATGGCAATCGTAGCAGTTGCATTTCTTGCTATGCTGACGGTTGTAAACGCATTGCCTGCAAAATATACTATGGCACTGATCGTATTACTTTTTGCACTGCTTATACTGGCGGATTTCCTCTTCATCAGGAAGAAGAAAGGACTCCGGATACTGGGCATAGCAGTAGCGGCTGTTTTCCTCGTTATATACGGCATGGGCACATATTATCTCGGACACACCTACGCGATGTTCTCCAAGATAAGCAGTTCCAATGAGAGCGAGAGAGCAGTAAGCAGTGAGACAGGTATAGATCTTGCCAATGATCCATACAACATCTATGTCACTGGTATCGATCAGTGGGCAAATGAGAAGGGCATGGATCTCGAGCGGAGCGATGTGAACATGATCGCAACGATTAACCCTAAGACAAGAAAGATTCTTCTTACCTCCATTCCGAGAGATGCTTATGTCAGGCTGCATACAGCAGGTCAGATGGACAAGCTGACTCATACCGGTGTATACGGAGTTGACGAGACACTGGGAACAGTAGAGGACTGGCTGGGCATAGACCTGAACTATTATGTCAAAATGAACTTCTCCGCAGTCGTGGATATCATCGACACGATCGGCGGTGTTGACGTATATTCGCCTAAGGAGTTCAGGCCTAAAATGAGAAGCTGGTGGACGGTAAAGAAGGGCTGGAACCACATGAGCGGCAGGTATGCACTTGCTTTTGCCCGTGAGAGAAAGGCCTTCGACGGAGAGGATTCCCAGAGAGTCGAGAACCAGCAGAGAGTTGTTGATGCTATCCTGAAGAAACTGATGACATCACCGGCTCTGCTGACCAATTACCCTGATATACTCAAGGCTGCAGGGGATAATATGACGACCAATATGTCTTCGTCAGATATGCAGGCGCTTGTAAAGATGCAGCTTGCTGACCTCGGTGAGTGGGATATTGAGATGCAGAAGATAGAGGGTGATTATGACATGGACTATGTTGCATCCCTTACTCAGGAGCAGAAGTTCCAGGTCTACAAGACCGACCCGGACTCAGTACAGGAGTGCCTTGATAATATATACAAGGTAATGAATCCTACAGATGAGGAAATCAAAGCTGTGGAACAGGCCAGGATCGAAAAGCAGAAGGAAGAGGGTGTAAAATATCTTCTGAACAAGCTGGGGATCGGAAATCAGGAAGAGGAGACTGAAGAAGAAGGCTAAGACACGGGGGAACGATTATAGCTCATATCACAATAAGACTATACAATTTAAGAGGCAATGGAAAAGAAGAGAATCTATAAATACGACAACGTAAAAGCACTGCTTATTTTCCTTGTAGTTATCGGACACATGACCACTGATTATGTGTCCGATTCTCATATGGTGAGATGGATCACACTGTGGATATACTCGTTCCACATGCCGGCGTTCATATTCATCTCTGGCTTGGTGCACAAACACTATATCACCAAAGAGCGGGCTGCTCTCGGAGTGAAAGGCGAGACAAGGCTGAGATGGGATAAGGTAGCAGGATTCTTCCTGTGCGCATGGGGTCTCAAGATATTCCTGCAGTTCACCAGGACTCTGATGGGGCAGAACCCTCTGTGGCACTGGATCGAAGAACCGGGTATCCCGTGGTATCTCTTTGTAATGGCGGAGTATGAGCTGCTCTTCTATGTAATGAAGTACATAGACGGAGGCAGCAGGACAAGTGACATCGTATCGCCTGACGGCGGTGCATCGGCTATAAAGAATACCCGTCCGTTTGTTGTGATACTCGGCGCTTTTGCCCTCAGTGCTGTTATCGGATACTTCCCGCAGGTAGGAGATGCGTTCTGCCTGTCGAGGATGATAAACTTCCTGCCTATATACATGCTGGGATACTACCTCGACATGAAGAAGTTCCTGCCTTTCCTGAACGGTGAGGGATATGGCGGAAGCTCAAGTGCAGTGCCGGGTGCACCACTCGAGACAGGGAATGTAAATGGGGCATTCCCGGATGGAACAGGAAGAAAGA